>CEQK01043163.1_pt1 | contig 11989 bp, 24 predicted proteins | sample 531051 | NCBI WGS metagenome assembly CEQK01 (sample SAMEA2621229, study PRJEB7988) | marine metagenome | biome: marine biome (ENVO:00000447); feature: deep chlorophyll maximum layer (ENVO:xxxxxxxx); material: "saline water (ENVO:00002010), including plankton (ENVO:xxxxxxxx)" | depth 150 m
AGTTGTTGAACAAATTTGCAATGCAATGACTGCTGTTGAATCTCTTGACGAGCAAACATATATAGTACTTCACTCATGGTTTTGCCATAGAAAGCAGCGTAAGATTTCAACACAGCATGGCATTCGTCAGACATTTGCACTTGCACTTTTTTCATAGGCGCATTTTTGGGCAAAATTCACCATAACAAGTAGAGATGCCAATTGCGCTAGATATTGGAAAACTAAGCAAAAATACTAGAAGTATTTCCAATTAATTATTGTATCTTTTTATTGCACGGTTAGAACGTAGCTTCGAAATCCATTGCAGTGGAACGAGTTTCAATGAAATATTCAAAAAAACTACGTTAGTTACGCTAATTCCCTATATATTCCTTTTTTATTACCTCATACTACTATCTATTTAAAAATCAGTATATAGAGAGGAGTGTAGTCAGTGTAGTCACTGCTTGCCTAGAAATTGAAAAACCCAGTCTATGACTGGGCACTTGATGACTACATTACTTTTATTAGCAGGCCTACCAGGAATCGAACCTGGGACAACCGCTTAGAAGGCGGTGGTTATATCCGCTTAACTATAGGCCCACACATTATCGAGCATCCAATGTTTTACCATACATATATCTATGAAGTAATTCGTTATAAGATTTGGATGCAGTTTCATGGTATTTCATCCACTCTAAAACAGATTGCTCAAATGCTTGTAATATATTCATTGATATTTTTAAATTGTCCTCTATTTCAGTAGACACAGCTGCGTCAACAATAATATCGTCAAACATTTGCTTATAGTACTCAACCGTTCCCCACTTTTGTTGTTCCATTTAAGTAGATCCTACAGATTAATTTGGTATTGATACCCAGAGCGAGACTTGAACTCGCACGACCTACACAGTCAGCGGATTTTAAGTCCGATGCGTCTACCAATTCCGCCACCTGGGCATAAATAGGGAAGGAGCCACCTCATCGTCATAGGTTTAGGCAGCTCCAATATTACTCAAACAGAAACAGCAAAAATGTCTGAAACCTCTAATGTTGAAGGCTGACGCTGTTCTTCTTCGCCTTCATCAACCAATATAGCACCGTCGATAGTATATTCGAGCGTCAATAATGTGTGATATATAGTGCCATTGGCGTAACCAGTAGCAGCTGGATAGGAAAACTCTGAAGCAAGTTCTTCCTGTTCCGGGTCAAGTAAATCAACCTCCATAGCATTCTCACAACGATGCCGTGCTCGTTTGAGACTAAGCATGATGTGATCAAAGTCCTCCTTACGAATAAGGCGATAGTTGCTCAGTGAAGTCATGGTTGAAGTTGTGAAGTTAATCCGTTGTTGGTGCCTACGCGCAATTGCTTACTCCACCTTTTGCAACGGACAACCTCAACAACAGACGCCGGTAGGCGTCTTTATTGTTTATTGAAGTAAGCTTTATGCATCTTCATTCCTTCTATTGCTGCTTGTTGATCTGTATCGTTTGCACGAAGTTTGTCATATTCAGTATTAAGTTCTTTACCTGTCATCTCACTATAGTTTTTTGTACGTTCAACTGCTTCGGTAACTGCAGCAGGGTTATCAGGAGATCTTTTTGTAGTTAAAACTGAATTACCAAACACTGGTAATTGAGTATCTCCATGACCGGACTTGCCAATGACATTACCTTTTGAATCAGTTAGCAAGCCAAAGTTTCCATATCCTCCGCCTTGTGATCCTTCTACTTTCATACCAGGCAAGCCTGCTAAATAGATAGGAGCACCTTCGGCTGATTTGTCACTACGGTCAGTACCAACAGGAGCATAGTAATCATAAGAATGAAAGTCGGGACTAACACTATGGCTATGTGCAGATGATGCCGACTGGAGTAATTGAATTTTGTCCTCTAATGAGGCAGATGGGTCATAGACCCTACCTGCTACAGCATTATTAGAGAAAACAATATTACGTCCATCCTGTGCATATCTTTTAGCTTTTGCATCAAAGGCTTTTACTTGTTCTTCAAAAGGAAGAGTTCTGGAGTATTTGGTATCAATGTGATATTCAGTGCCTGATCCAATACGTCCTGCAGGTCCTGTTTTTCCAATTTGTTGAGTGAGGTAGCTCATCCCTGATTAATACTTAGCGTCCTTTATTTATTTTAGTTAGTTACACTAATTACTTACAATAAGGAATGAAGTAAGTGATATCTATGTGAATTAATAACCATAGGTATAGATATGGGTGCGCAAGTATTCGCTAGAAGAAGTATTAGCTGTTATTAATGAAGCTGTTGGGGATAGATATAGCCCAAGAATTCTTGATAACGGTACTATTTATTACCCCACCTCACGATCCGCACAGAAAAAATTAGATCAACCTACAGATCGACAAAATGCGTTTAATCGCATTATGAAGAAAATACATCTTGAAGACGGTAATGAATTCAATCCTTTATATTCTGACAGAGGAGAGGGCACTGAGATTAATGAAATTATTGATTATGCAGTAAGCAACGGGCTTCTAGCTTCAGATACAATTAGAAATCTCGCGCCACGGCAATATAATAAATTTTATAATTCTCCAGAGGGTGAAATTATTTCAAAGGCTGAGTTGGCACGAAAAGCTGGTCAAACTTTAAAAGAACGTTTTTGGAAAACAGATAGCAATACAGGTGCTAATTTTGACGGTGTGATTACAAATATTGGACACACTCAATCTCAGAAAAACTATCCAGAGCTAGCCAGAGTGGCTATAAATAATCGAACCGAACATGGTCCTGATAATAGTAACTATAAAAATTTTACTGGCCAACAATTAGTTGACCGTAACAACGAATTACTTGATCAAAGTAGAGGCAAGTTAGGGGATGAGGTAGTTGATGAAATGGAAATGGATATTAAATTGCAAATGATTGCTGATTCAATTGAAGATCCACAGCAACGTGTTCAGTTTATGATTGATACCGGGATGGCAACTCCTGATCAATTAGGAATTGATAAGATTAAGACACGAGACGTAGATGCCACTAACATGAAACGATTTGCAGCCTCACCGGCGGTCCAGGAACTAATGCAAGAAATTGAAGCTGGACGTGATGCCCAAGCTGCAGGTGCAGTAGTTGGAGAAAAACCTTTGGTTGTTAATGCCGGGGAAGGCTCCAAGGTTTACTTGCACACTAACGGCAATGGGAAACGTAATGGCCATGCCGAGGTGCAAAAAGCCTTCGATCAATATATCGCTTAAAGCTTACCTTCAACCACACCGATGCGTGGTTGAGATGTCCAGCCATCATATTCCCCTTTCATAACAGGTATGTGAATCTCATCTGTAACATATCGGACAGCGTCCTCCGTAGGACCTGTAACCATTTGAGTACCATTTGTAAGTACAGATGTATATAAACCAAAGCGTGACTTTTGGATAGTATATGTCCAATCAGTCTGGGTCTCTTGTAAGGTAGACGATATAGATTCCAACAAAGGCATAGATTGCAATATAGAAAAGTGTTTCCATTATTTTAAAAATAAGAAAAGCTGACCGTGGATACACGATCAGCAGTTATTTATCAGAAAGGAAGATCTTCGCCTGTTTCTGAATTGTCAGCACCATATGAAGGTGCTTCATCGACTGCAGGAGCTGCAGTGACACCAGCCAAAGCTGGCTCTTGTGTCATCTCATCGGCAGGTGTGCCAACTTTGATGATGACTTTCTTGTCAGCAGGTGCAGGACCAAGTCCACCGTCGAGGACATTTACACCAGTGAGTTTGACCTCAGGGCGGGTACGCATACGCACCTCACCTTGCTTGTTTGTGTAAACCTCAGAGACACCAGCAATGTGGCCAGTGATAGTCACCAAACGACCTCTGTCAAAGTAGCCTTTCTGATGAAGGCTCATGAGACCGTTGGAGTTGGTGAAGGTATACACAAGATCCTGACCATCCTTAGTGGCAGTGCTGATGACAGCACAGCTGAGGAATTGCTCGTCATTGTAGTCAACAATCTCAGCATTGAAAATGCGACCAGTGACGGTGAGAGTGTTGAACTGAGCGTAGCGAGTTTTCTCTTGAGTGTTCATGGAATGAAAATGAAGAACACAGCAAAAAACAGCCGCCGATCGGCGGCAAATGTTTATGCACTAACTAGACAAGTAGGGTCATCGTCTGATACTTCAATGGTTTGAAGAATATTCATAATCGCTTGCCACTTACCAGCGTCACGACCCCATGCAAGACTTTGCTTAGGATCGTCAGACAGCTCATAAGAGACTTTTGAGTGCCAATCAATCATATTTGCCACAATAATGTGAAGCATAAACTTGTGAATTTGAGGATCTTTAGTTTCTGCAATAACAGCGAAGGCTGCTTCTTCTTTACCATCGATACTCAACTCCTCGACAGACTTAGGTCCATCTTCAGCAACTGCGTTGTCAAAGAGGGACTGCAGCTGGCAAGTAGAGATAGAGGATGGGATTTGATCTTCCATTTATATAGTGTATTGAACACCATCAAGAAAAGGCGCTAATTAGCGCCCTTGATGACTCAGATATAGTTGCAGCTCATATGGGCTTGCTCAGCGTCAGAGATGAAATCACCAACAACCTCGGTATAGACAGGTGCAGACCCGTCATCGAGGATGTGATAGTTCAATTCATCTGTGAGATAGCTGAAGGCATCTTCGTTCTGAGCCATCACTAATGACAGACCATCAATGGTCGAATGACCGATGATTGTGAAATCGTAAGTGATTTGGCTCATGAAAAGTAGATAAAGAACACTTAAAAGGAGAGACGCTAATTAGCGTCCCTTTGTGTGATATTCAATTTCCGCTTGAGTGATAGCAAGCGTGATTTAGCAGCTCTCATCTGCCCTTTACTGCAAGATCGACCCTTGAGGTCTTTCTTGCTATGTTTTTGCCAGTTAGGTGTAATAGACACAATAAACTATAAATTCATGCAAAAAGAGAGACGCTTATTAGCGTCCCTCTAATGTTTACCAACTATAGAAGTTGTCTTCTAGTTCTATGATAAGACCATCGAAGTCTTCCGATGGTGGTAAAGAGGATGTAAGTGCATTGACCAGTTCTGCACCATAGTCCATACGGAGTGAGTCCAGGTACTGGTCGCGATTGTCGTAACCGGCAAGACGGTAGCAATCGTTGTTGACGGATTCCATTGGAAGTGTCAAAAGGACACAGTGAAAAAGAGGGGCCAATCGGCCCCCATGTTTCAGACCGTAGGGTCGTTGTCAGTTCCTACTTGAGCAAGATAAGCTCCAACATCGTGGATCTTTTCACCAACCACAGCCAGTGCTAGGCCAACATTGTTGAGCCCAATACGGCTGCGGCGACGAATGTCCTGCCAATCGATCTGCTTGACATAGTCAATAGCATCTTCAATCGGAGGGAATGAACGCAGTTCACTCTCTTGCTTCAGTTCGGAAACAATTGATCCATCAACTGGGTCAATATTGTTGTTAACAGAACTGATGATAGTCATGAGTTAAAACTCAAAAGGACATATTTAAGGAAAGACGCCAGTCGGCGTCTTGTGGGGGTGCTCAGCAGTTGTTGAGTGCTATTCAATCAATTCATAAATTGCATTCAAAGGTAAGAGTGCTTATGCACTCTCAGAAGTTTCGAGTAGCTGAGGATATTCTTTCTCAATGCCAGAGATAGATTGTTCCAAGTTCTCGATGCGAGTCTTGTAAATATCTACGAGGCGCAGTAGCTCCTCTATCTCTTGCTTTGCTTGTTTCTGTTTATAGGCTTTCATTTCTGAGTCAGAGATTACATAGACAGACGGGCGTCTGTGTGTAATCCATGGATCGAATGGTGAAGCCATTATGTCAAATACGCTCATTGCTTGTTTCTATATTCCTACCCTTTTAATTTACGAGTAAATATTAGACAGGGTAGGCGGTTATCACAGGCTATACAGTAGTATTAGCCGTATCAACTTAACAATTTAAATAAGAGTAGGCATATAGAGGATGTACCCCAAATACCTAAACTTATAACGTATGTCAAAGCCATAGTTATTGAAAGCGTTGTGATCCATTACGGTTACGTTTGAACGCTGTGATAAGTACAACAACTGTTGATAGTAATCCCAGCATTCCAATAGTAGCCAGGAGAATGGTTGGATAGTCAAAGATGATCATGATTTAATGACAAAGAACATTAGAAAAGAGAACCGTTGATAAACGGTCTCAAGGTATTAATCTCTAGGACCATACAGTCGTTCACATCTATGCAAGATAGCAGTCATATCTTTATGTGTGATGAGCTTAGAGTGACGAGCGAGTTCTAATTCGATTTCCAATTCATCACAGAAGTGTATGACTTTTAGTTCAGTAATTGATGGAACTTTGACTGTACTTGATAGCAAGATAGCAGGCAAAAGTATGGATAGTAGTTTCATATTCTCTTAATAATTTGAACAGTTATTGAAAGGTTTGTACAATATTGATAATACTAATATTCGGACAGTCATGAAGCCAGGACGTGAGAGATTCGAGGCATATATGAAAAGCGCTCCTAAAGAAGTGAAGGAGAAATCTCGCAAGGCCGGCTCAAGTATTCTTGAAAAATTGAGAAACGTTGATGACGCATACAGTGCAAAGATTGCACAAATGTATGAAGGAGCCAATCCAGCTGTCCAAGCTGCCGCATATATAGTGGGAGGAGCAAGTCCGTCACTCCGTAGAGCACAGCCCGATATGGCTGAGGGTATGATTAAGACAGCGCTGGACTATGGAATACCAGCAGTCAATGCAGTGCCTAAATATGCCCTACCTGCAGCAGGGACAGTAATGGCAGGACAAGCGTTGGCATCATTGGTTGACAATCAACAAACGAATGCCACCCTTGATATGAATTAATGTCATTATTACGGTCAATAGCTAAAACAATAGCGGTTGTAGCAGCCCTTACATTTACTCAACCAGCATACGGAATTGAATCACTCAAAAGTGATGACTACCGATTGCACTGCAATCAAGGTCCAGGGACTGTGTTTGCTGTAATTGAGTACAAGGGCAGCTTCATAGGATTTGATCGTATGGGGCATGTGTCTATTGCAAGGACAAAGGGTGACACACCTACGATTGTGGGAATATGGCAAGCTGTGCCTAATACCAGTGATATAAGGATAATGTCTGGTGAAAGACAATTAGATATCACAGGATTAAACGCAAGGAAGTGCGATACTCATTGGACATTTAATTAAATCACATACAATATAAGTGATTAAGAATTAAACCCATGGAACATAACATGAGTAGGGCACAAGAGTATGCCAAAACATTTATGGAGAGATTTCGTCAAGGGTTAGTCGGATCTCCTTATGTAAACCAAAGGATTGGCCGCAACATTGTACAGAAAGAAGATCTTGCAGTGGTGCCAATGAAACAACCTGAAGACAATGAGATGTCTAAGAAGGACAGCATGGATGAAGAGACTACAAAGGAAGACATGAAAAAAGAAATGAAAGACCGCGATAGCGGTCAATCATCCTTTAATTTCAGATACTTCTAATCGTCGAAAGAATCACGAGATGAGAGGACGGTCCACGTCTTGTCAGGCTCGAAGATGTAGACGTACTCACAGTCATGGGAGTGAAACCACTCGTTGCGAGGCCAATGTGAGGTGACGGGAGCCTCAGCGTAGTCAGGTCCCATGCCACAACGTTCAACGTGATACAGGGGTTGAGGGTCGCGGTCGTTGACGTGCATCAAGTAGCCCTCAGGGTCTCGGGTGTAACCGTTGGCGTCCTGTATCAGCGGGGAGTCTTCCCACGTCGAGCGGGTGCGGAGCGCGGACATTGAACCCGGCTTGATCAGGGCTTGCACCTTGCGGATGCCGTTGTAGTGCTTCTTGAGGATGGGGAGCTGATGCTTGGGACTCCCGTCCCAGTGGCAGTAGACGGCTCGAACGGAGCCGTCAAGCTTGCGGTAACCAATTGCTGATCGTGTGGCCATGTTTAAAATTATGAACACATAAAAATAGAGACGTCAATTGACGTACTCATGTATTCAGGCAGGAGCACCTGGCATAGTTGGCTGAGGAGCGCAACCCCAAGCAGTACTTCTAATACAGAAGCTGTAGAGGTTGCCCCACTCACCTTCGTAGTGATCAATGAGGCTTTCGCACTCATCAAAACTACGAGGAGCACAGGCCAAATCTTGCCAGCAATTGCTCCAAGAATCGTTAGTATCAGGTTCACGCTTGCGGAACCAAATACGACACATACCAGAAATCATTTGAAAATATATAAAGAACACAGTGAAATAAACCCGCCGTTAGGCGGGAATGAGTATTCACACACGAACGCAGTGATCGTGGTTGCCATCGTTATAGATGTGGACGTAACGGTTCACCACGAGATGAATCTCGCGGGCGTAACGTGAAGCATCCTCGAATGTCCTGAACCACTTTTCGCGTTCTTGATGACAAGAAGGCAGGACAGAGTATTCAGTGAGCATGGATAAATCCATAAAGAACACAATAAACTAAACCCGCCGTTAGGCGGGAATAAGTTAAGCCAATGGCTGAGGCCCTGCAAGTACAGGGGTCCATGTGTAACTGTGAGACCAGCCTGTTTGCACAGCCTCATAACGTCCATAGTCAATAGTGACAAAAAGGACGTCAGTCATTTCATACCAATATTTCATTTGGAAGACAGCCATGGACGGACATTTTGCTCATATCGCTTACGACGCTCGTCAGACATACGCTGACTAAAAGCGTTCATTTCGTCGATAGTAGCAAACTGTTTCTGACACTGACGCCCAGAGGGCAAGTCCCAGATCAGAGTCCATTTGTCGAAAGAAGTTGTCATACATAGATGATAAAGAACACCGTGAATAAAAGGAGCCCATTGGCTCCTCACGGTTCTTATGCAGCAGCAGGCTCAGGAGTTAGCTCGGAAGCCTCTGCTTTCTTAGCAGCAGCTTTATCATCAGCAGCTTTGACTAGCGACTTGGCATAGGAGAAGGAACCTCCTACCACAACGCTGTCAATAGAGCCGTCTTCTTGCTGAAGTCCGACATCAAAGATATCGTACTGATTATCGATAGTCTCGACACGCTCGAAGAGACGGACGGTGACATCTTTGCCAGGGATTTTGAAACGCATAGTGAAACGTATAAGTGAACAAGCCCGAATAGGGCATAGAGATAGAGAGGCGTCGATAGACGCCCTCAAGGTGGCTAGCCGAATAACTCTTCAGCCATGGTTACCAACGCATCCGCCTCAGGGCGGGGTGCAGTCAGGTCCTCGTCCTCTTCCACATTGGAGTGGGGAGGTAGGACAGGTTCCTGTGGTTGAAGCTTTACAGGCTTAGCAACCGAAACACGCTTAACAGGCTTCTGTGTAGGTTGTACACGAGACTTCTGTTGTTGCGTGTGACGCTCAACTGCATAGCCATAGCTAGCAAAATTGAGCATACAGTCTTGCAACTGAGTGTAAGTGTCAAACACTTTGCAGCGATTGGTGCAGCCACCAAAAGCCACAAATGTGTTGTCGCACTGAACGAATGTCCAAGTAGACAGACCTTGGTCAGTCATCTTGGTAAGAGTTGCGATTTTACGCATGAGATAGATATCGAAATGTACGTAAAAATAAGGCCGCGTAAGCGGCCAGGGGGTTATTCATTGAATGGACTAGAGATGCCCACATAAACACGACAGAACTCTACGTGTTCTGCATGTTGATGGGCAGGCCATTCTTGAAGTTCGCATTGCATACGTGTAGCAGCTTGCATTCGATGGGTAACTTGGTTGATCGTGAACACGACACCAAACCCAGCAATGATGCCACATGCAATTGCGGAATATGCTTTCAGCATTGGATTTATAAAAAGAACACCACAAAATAGAGACGTCAATTGACGTCCCTTGTGTGTTCAGATAAGGCAGGGAGCCTTGTCCTCGCATTCTTCAATGAATGCTTCAAGCGCCCAACGCTGGTAGTCAGCACTCTGCTCTTCGAGCCAGGAGTTAACTTCAGCGTCGAGTTCAGCGTAGCTGAAATCAGTCATGTCTAATTGACATAAAGAACACCACAAATAAAAGGCGTCAATAGACGCCCTTGTGTGTTCAATCTTCATCGTCAAGTTCATCAAAGTCCCACTCAGGGAGTGTGAGGACTGCCCAGCACAAGCCTGGCAATGGACCGCCGACTTCGGCAAGAACAGCTGCTTGACGAGAATTGATGCACTCTTCAGTCAGAGACCACGTGGGATCTCCGCTGATAATGCGTGCATTTTCCTCGAATTCAGAGGGAGTCATAATTTCATATTAAGAACACCACAAATAAAGAGCGCCGTTAGGCGCTCCTGTGGGTTCAATCGCGAGGCAGTTTGACAGGCACAAGTATGATCCTGTCGCAGAACTGCAAGTCATTTAGTGACAGTTTGTCCGCGATATCTTGGGGTTTAGACACTTTGAAACTGTCAATGTGTTGACCAGCGATTTCAAGGTGGACTTCCCAATTACGAATGGACATGAGTGAAACTCATAAAGAACACCACAAAATAAAGGCGTCGATTGACGCCCTTGTGTGTTCAGAAAGGAAGCTCGTCAGAGTTGGAATCGAGGAGCTGCTGCTGTTCCCAGCTGAGCCATGGTCCGAGAGCGATGAGGTGCCACTCATCGAATGCGTTGCAGTCAGAGTTGTGGACAACCTCGTAGTAGGTTGAGCCGATAAGTTCAACGGTAGTCATGATTAATTTAAAAAGAACACCTACAAATAGAAGCGTCGATAGACGCTATAAATAGCGAAGGTATAACCTGAGTGGTAGGTGTGGAAGGTTTCAAAAGGTAGCGACACACGAGCTGCACACCAAAGGTGTGGCTCGGGAGCGGCAAATAGATAAGTAACTAACGCATGTAGACGGTAGGTATCTTATGATATACATGAGTTCACACAGCAGTTATAAACGAAAGCGAAGCTTGAGTTAACTGCAGTGAACATGTATGAGAACACAACTGTGACAACTTAAGTTACGAACACATATGACACATATATGTTACGCTTAAGTTTCACTTGTGTTAGAATCCCAGAAACCCAACACAAATGTTGGAAGCAAATGTAATCACTTCAGTTGTTAACGTGAGTGTTATTTTTTTGTTCCACCAGCCAGGTGGGTACAGAGGGGATTAGACGTGTCAAAAATTTTGTAGCATTTTTTGGCTCCTATAGAGCGGTTTTTTGTGCCTTACTTTTATGGGTGACTCTGTGGTGCCTATTTACGTCAGAATCAGCAATATTATCGGGAACATACATTATATGGCTGTGTTCACGAATTGTCACACTATATGTGTACAAGCACGAATACCCCAAAAATGGAATCAGGGATTTTGACTGCATGACTACGATGATTACAGCACTTTTCTATATACCTGCTTTTTAATCCCCTACGTAGTCTCCCTATCCCTTTAAAAATTGAGTATATAGAGATTTGGGGTAGTCAGTGTAGTCAATTGAAATTTGTAGAATAGAGAAAAAGTGCAGCCCCTAAGTCATGAGCGAATACGTCGATCGGTTGGAAAAAGTTTTTGAAGATCCAATGGCAGCCTTAAGAAGAAGTTTTGGAATTCCCGATCCAGTCCCTGGTGCACGTGGTAATCGTTCAGGCCAAGGTGGTACTAAAGGTCGTACTGTTCGTCGAAGCACTCCTAATCAACCAATTGAAGCTGGAGATACTACAGGATATGGAAAAGCTGTACGTGGAGGGTTTCAAATTAGCCCCATAACAGCTCAGTTTCACAAAGCATCTAGAGAAAGTGATGCATATGTAGCAGATCAGCTGTCAGATGCTAGTAAACCTTATTACAAACTGTTTGGGGGTGGTAGTGGAGGAAGTGAAACCAGAACAAACGAGAATGATATCGACCAGAAGGGTAAAGCTCTAAGTGGATCACAGCTGTTAAAGGTGCTTCCCAATATGGATGCCAACAGATTCCTGACAGGCAATTCATTAGAAACGCAAGCGTCACCACCAGTGCCATTTACTGAAGC
>CEQK01070730.1_pt1 | contig 11973 bp, 12 predicted proteins | sample 531051 | NCBI WGS metagenome assembly CEQK01 (sample SAMEA2621229, study PRJEB7988) | marine metagenome | biome: marine biome (ENVO:00000447); feature: deep chlorophyll maximum layer (ENVO:xxxxxxxx); material: "saline water (ENVO:00002010), including plankton (ENVO:xxxxxxxx)" | depth 150 m
GTCGGCGGTATCCTCGGACAACACGTTCGGCGTGTTGGTGACAGTGATGCCCTTCTTCTGGGCCGCCTCGATATCGATATTGTCGACGCCGTTGCCGAAATTGGCGATCAGCTTCAATTGCGGACCGGCCTGCTCGATCAGCGCGGCGTTGATCCTGTCGGTCACCGTCGGCACGATCACATCGAATTCGCGCATCGCAGCCACCAGTTCGGGCTGGGTGCGCGGCGTATCCTCGATATTGAGCTGCGCCTCGAACAATTCGCACATGCGCGTTTCAACCTGATCGGGCAGGCGCCGCGTTACGAAAACTTTTGTTTTTTTCTTCGAGGTCATTTCTTCCGATCCGGCGTTGAGAGGTCCTTAACCTTGTTCGGCAATTATCATCTCCAATGACAGGCATCTTCTAACAGACCCTCCGGCGTTGACAATGGAAACCGGTCCGAGGGCTTTCCGAAAGCCTGTAGCGTAAGCGTGGCCTTACCCACGTGAAACGCATACCACCGCCTGTGATGCGGGTGACCGGAGCGTTGCGTTCAAGCGCTCCCGGCACGCTCCGACAGGCGCGGTGAAGGAACAGCGCTCTTTGCGGGCGCACCGAAAAAAGGTTGTAGGTAATGCGTCGCCTTTTCCCTTCAAAAGCCATGGCCCTCATCCTGGTCGTGGCAAGCATGTGCCTGCCGGCCGCAGGCGCTGCAAATGCCCAGAACGCCGGGCGCGGTGCCAGTGGATTGCCGCTGCCGCGCTTCGTTTCCATCAAGGCGGAGAAGGTCAATCTCAGGATTGGACCGGGCCGTGACTATGCGGTCGCGTGGATGTACACGCGCTCCGGCGTGCCGATGGAAATCATCCAGGAATACGACAACTGGCGCCGGGTGCGCGATGCCGACGGCACGGAAGGCTGGATCTACCAGTCGCTGCTCTCAGGCCGCCGCACCGGCATTGCCGCCCCGTGGAAGCGGGCTTCGGAAACCGACAATTTCATCAAGATGCACCGCGAGGCTCGCGCCAACTCCAACATCGTCGCCGAACTCGAGCCCGGCGTGATCGTTACGATGATCGAATGCAACGGCGATTGGTGCGAGGCAGAGGCCAGCGGCGTGACCGGCTGGATCGCCCAGAACGAAATCTGGGGCGCCTATCCGGGCGAAGCCTTCAAGGACTAAGCCCGAAACCTCGTCTGAAAAAATTGCGGCGGCGCGAGATCTCGGGCCGCCGTTTTGGTTACAGTGTCTGAAAATCAGCGCTTCGGGCGCAGACGGATGACCACGTCGACATGGGAGATTTCCATGCCTTCAGGCGGAACCGGCAGGTTGCCGACGGTGATCGAACCATCCGGCACGTCGAGTACTTCCGTCGACCCGTCGACCACGAAATGGTGGTGGTCGGAGATATTGGTGTCGAAATAGGTTTTCGCCGTCTCGAGCGAGAGAACACGCAACAACCCGGCATCGGTGAACTGGTGGAGCGTGTTGTAGACAGTCGCGAGCGAGCAGCCCACACCGGCAAGGACCGCTTCCTCATGGAGTTCCTCGGCCGTCAGGTGCCTGTCGCCCTTGGCGAACAACAAATCGGCCAGGGCGACACGTTGCCGCGTCGGGCGAAGGCCCGCATCTCGCAGCCGTGCGGCGGGATCGATCATGTCCTGATATGTGCTCATCGGCTCCAATTGCCCCTTTTGGGGCCGTATTCCGGTGGGTTCAACGCCAAGTATATATCTGCCAAGCGCCGCTCTTTCAATAGAGGCCGGGGTACATGTCCTTCGCGACAGTTTCATGGCATCCGCCCCTTTCACTTGCCACGATCATCCTTTATGCGGTTTCCGATAGGTCAGGTTTTGAACCCGACGGCGATGTGATAGCCTCCGGGCAACTAACCGACAGGGCCGCGACAACAGACGGCCGAAGAGGAGACGCGCACTAGATGACCGAACAGAAGTCCAGCTATTCCTACGAGGAAATCCTGACATGCGGCCGTGGCGAGATGTTTGGCCCGGGCAATGCCCAGCTGCCGCTGCCGCCGATGCTGATGATCCATCGCATCCCCGAGATTTCGGAGGAGGGCGGCGAGTTCGGCAAGGGATTTGCACGGGCCGAGTTCGACATCACGCCCGACCTCTGGTTCTTTCCCTGCCACTTTGAAGGCGATCCGGTGATGCCGGGCTGCCTGGGTCTCGACGCGCTCTGGCAGCTCACGGGCTTCTTCCTCGGCTGGCTCGGCGAGCCCGGCAAGGGCCGAGCCCTGTCGACCGGCGAAGTGAAATTCACCGGCCAGGTCACCCCGGCCACGAAGCTTGTCGAATTCGGTATCGATTTCAAACGCGTGATGCGCGGCCGACTGGTGCTCGGCATCGCAAACGGCTGGGTCAAGGCGGACGGCGAGACGGTGTTTACCGCAAACGACCTCCGCGTCGGCCTGTTCAAGGAAAAAAGCGAAGGATAAGGCCGGCCGTCCCAAGCCGCGTGTACCCGCACAGTGTGACTATCCTAGGCGGGGCGGAGGACTTCCGGTTCATCCGGTCTGAAAGGGCAATGACATGAGACGAGTCGTCGTGACAGGGATGGGGATCGTATCCTCCATCGGCAACAACACCGACGAAGTGACGCAATCGCTGCGCGATGCGAAATCCGGCATCACCTTCTCCGAGGATTTCGCCGAGCACGGTTTCCGCAGCCAGGTCTGGGGTAAACCCACCCTCGATCCGAAAGAACTGGTCGACCGCCGCGCCATGCGGTTCCTGTCGACCGGTGGCGCGTGGAACCACGTCGCCATGGAACAAGCGATCGCCGATTCCGGGCTCGAGGAAGGTGATATCACCAACGAGCGCACCGGCATCATCATGGGCTCGGGCGGCCCCTCCACCCGCACCATCATCGAAGCCGCCGAAACCACGCTGAAGAACAACAGCCCGAAGCGCATCGGCCCGTTCGCCGTGCCGAAGGCGATGTCCTCGACGGCATCGGCCACGCTTGCGACCTGGTTCAAGATCCACGGCGTGAACTACTCGATCTCGTCGGCCTGCTCGACCTCGGCGCACTGCATCGGCAATGCGGCGGAGATGATCCAGTGGGGCAAGCAGGACGTGATGTTCGCCGGCGGCCACGAGGATCTCGACTGGACGATGTCGAACCTTTTCGACGCCATGGGCGCCATGTCGTCGAAGCACAACGACACGCCGGCAACGGCCAGCCGTGCCTATGATGTGACCCGCGACGGTTTCGTCATCGCAGGCGGCGCGGCGGTGCTGGTTCTCGAAGAGCTGGAACACGCCAAGGCGCGCGGCGCGAAGATCTACGCAGAACTCGTTGGTTACGGCGCCACCTCGGACGGCTACGACATGGTCCAGCCGTCGGGCGAAGGTGCCGTGCGTTGCATGAAGCAGGCGCTCACCAACGTCGAGGGCCGCGTCGACTACGTCAACGCCCACGGCACGGCGACGGAAGTCGGCGACAGCCGCGAAGTCTCCGCCATGCGCGAGGTCTTCGGCGACGACATGCCCTATGTGACTTCCACCAAATCGCTCACTGGCCATTCCCTGGGTGCAGCCGGTGCGCAGGAAACGATCTACACGCTCCTGATGATGGCCAACAACTTCATCGGCGAGAGTGCTCACATCACCGAACTCGATCCCGAATTCGATGGCGTGCCCATCGTCAGGGAACGGTTGGACAAGCCGTTCGACATCGCATTGTCGAATTCGTTCGGCTTTGGCGGCACCAACGCCACCTTGGCGTTTCAACGTTACGGGGGGTAAGGCGCGATGAGTGATCTGATGAAGGGCAAGCGCGGGTTGATCATGGGGGTCGCAAACGACCACTCGATCGCCTGGGGCATCGCGAAGGCCGTGGCTGCGCAGGGTGCGGAACTGGCTTTCAGCTATCAGGGCGAGGCCTTTGGCCGTCGCGTCAAGCCGCTTGCCGATTCCGTTGGCGCCAAGCTGCTGCTGCCTTGCGATGTTGAAGACATCGAGACCGTCGACACCATGTTCGACACGCTCAAGAGCGAATGGGGCGGGCTTGATTTCATCGTTCACGCGATCGGTTTCTCCGACAAGAACGAGCTCAAGGGGCTTTACGCCGACACCAGCCGCGAGAATTTCGTGCGCAGCATGGTGATTTCCTGCTTCTCGTTCACCGAAGTGGCCAAGCGCGCGGCTGCCCTGATGGACGACAAGGGCTCGATGCTGACGCTGACCTATGGCGGCGCAACGCGCTCAATGCCGAATTACAACGTAATGGGGGTGGCCAAGGCCGGCCTCGAGGCCAGCGTCCGCTACCTCGCCGCTGATTACGGGCCGCGCAACATCCGCGTCAACGCGATCTCGGCCGGTCCGGTCCGCACGCTCGCAGGTGCCGGCATCGGCGATGCGCGCGCCATGCTCGGCTGGCAGCAGCGCAACTCGCCGCTTCGCCGCACCATCACCATCGACGATGTCGGCGGTTCGGCGCTCTATCTGCTCTCGGATCTGTCTTCGGGTGTTACCGGCGAAATCCATTTCGTGGATGCCGGTTACAACTCGACCTCCATGCCCGCCATCGAGCAATTGAAGAAGCAACCGGAGGCGCAGTAAGCGCGAAGGACTGCCTCATCAGCAAATTTCAAAAGCCCGCGGTCTTCGACAGACTGCGGGCTTTTTCATGCAGTTTTTTACCCGAGAGTTTGCATCACTCTTCGAAAACCAGTCCGTCTGCGTCAGCGCCCAGATCCTTGAGGGCTTCATTGATGCTTTCAACCATTTCGTCGGGTCCGCAGACGTAGAAATGCTGGTCGAAGTCCGAGATGTGCTTCTTCAGAAAATCCTTGTCGATGCGACCGTGCTCGAAGCCGTCCTTGTTTTCATCGCTCAGCACATAGATCGTCTCGAGACCCTCCATTGCGTCGAATTCCTCACGCAGGATGATGTCGGCCTCGGTCTTGTTGGCGAAGATGAGCCGGTGTCCGGAGAGTTCACCGCGGTCTGCCAGCATGCGCAGGATCGCGATAAAAGGCGTGACGCCCGCACCACCGGCAATGAAGGTGCCCTTGCCCTTGTATTCGATGGTGCCCCAGGCATCGCCGACGATGAAGGAATCGCCCTCTGTCAGCTGGCCGATCTGCTCGGTCAGGCCATCGTGACTGGGATAGATCTTGATAGTGAACTGCAGATCGTCCCAGGCGGGCAGCGAGGTGAAAGTGAAGGGATGGCCCGCATCGCGCCAACCATCCTTGTCGATGCCCACTTCTGCCGCTTGCCCCGGTTCGAAGGAGAACGCTTGGGGCTTCTCGAAGGTGAACTGGCGGACATTATGGGTGATGTCGACGATGCTGGAAATGGCAAGCTTGTTGGTCATGAAAATGCGCTCCCTGATGAGGTATAGAGGGAGAAATGCGACAGAGCGCGCATGAGTTCCGGACCGGTGCGGATCAGGAGACGCCGACATATGCGCCGGCGTCTCAATGGGATCAATGAGATCTTCAGAGGCCGAGACCGGTCGCAATGCCCTCGATCAGGCGGTCATGGACAAGCTGCCTGTCGGCACCCTCGGGATCGCTACAGATCGGATCCTCGTCTTCCTCTTCGAGATGTGCGATCGCGGTCGGCTTGCAGAGGCCCAAGAAGGTGAAATGATTGGCGGGTTCGATGACCTCGTAATCCACTTCACTCAACCGGCCGGCGAGATTGTTGCCCTTCCGGCTGAGATCGACAGCGGGCATTCGGCTCTCGGCACCCAGATTGATCAGCATGATTTGCGATGTGACGTCAGCCAGACTGTCTTGCGTAACGGCCCCGCCGAATCCCGGATCGATTGCGACCGTTCGCGTAATCCGCTCATCGTCCATAGCCTGCGAGAAACCGGGGTAGTCGGCGAAGCGGACCCCACCCTTGTGGAAGAAGGCGCAATCGGCAGCCTCCGGGCCGGTCCTGCAAGCCTCATCCTGAGCTGCCCCATCGAAGCGCAGTCCGGCCATCCCGAGCACGGTGGCGCCGCCGAGCGAGAAACCCACCGCCCCGATATGGCTTTCATCGACATGGGAGGCGAAGGCCGGGTCCGCAAGCACGCTGTCGAGCGCCGCGCGCAAGTCCATCGCCCGCGACGCAAGATCGGCGGAACGACGCGGAGAACTGTCCCCACTCGTGGAACCCGGATGATTGACCGCCAGGACAATGGCGCCTTTCGCGACGAGTCCCATCGTCAGCCAGCCGAGCGTCTGCGCATTTCCGCCCGAGCCGTGGGACAAAAGCACGAGCGGATGGCGGCCTGACGCCACTTCGGGACCGATGAAAGCCTTGACGGGCTCGAAGATCGGACCGTCACCGATGGACGCCCGATATGTGGGTCCGGCAGCGGGATACCAGATGGAAGCAGCGATCGGGCGCGCACGATGCGCAGCGAACAGATCAAAGCTGTCGTAGCCGGGCAACGTATCTGCATGTGTCGAAAGGGTCTGTGCGGCGAAGAGTGCCGTAATCATTGCGAAGCGTTTCATGGTGTTCTCCTTTTCCGAGTTCGAGAGAACCGCATGGAGCCGATTACCGGTCGGGTGGGCGTCCTATATCCGGGATTCAGGTCGTCACGATCCGCATTTGGGACCATAGTACCGTCATGCTTATGTTTCCCGTGCCCCTCTTCGTCGCCGCCGTAACCGGCTACCTGGCCCTGCGGACCCTGCTCTCCGGAGGGCGGCCATTGCTTGTCGCGCTGCTCTGCGTCTGCGCGCTCCAATCTGTGCTGGTGGCGCTCGTCATCTTCTACCGCGTGGATGTGTTGCGGCCGCTCCTGCCTGTCACCGCAACACTCGTGCCACCGCTGTCGTGGATCACATTCCGCGATGCGCTCGTTCATCACACTGATATCCGGAGGTCATGGAGGCATCTCGCGGCGCCCGCCTTCACCCTGTTTTGCATCGCCTTCGCCCCGGAGACGCTCGACATTGTCGTCCCGCTGATCTTTGTGGCCTACGGCACGGCGCTGCTGACCCACTTGCGCCGCAACTCGGGCATTCCGCTCGCAAAGCTCGCAGCGGGCGAGTATCCAGGGCTGATCTGGAAAGCGCTGGGATGGGCGCTGATCGGTTCGGCCGTCAGCGATGGCCTTATCGCGCTGGCCTACATGTCCGGTCATGCAAGCTGGGCGGAAGGCTTGATCAGCCTGACGTCGTCATTCGCGCTTCTCTTCGTGGCACTGCTCAGCGTGGCGCCGGACGCTGCCGGGCCCCAAACCGAAGCGGACGAAGACGTGACGGCGCCGGCGATCCATGATGAACACCTCGCCGAGTACCCAGCCATTGTGGCCAGGCTCAATTCGCTTATTGATCAGCAGGAGATCCACCTCGATCCGGATCTTACCCTGACAAGACTGGCGCGCCGGCTGCATCTTCCTGAGAAGCGGCTCTCTTCGGCCGTCAACCGGATCACCGGCGAAAATGTCTCACGCTACGTCAACGGTTGGCGCATCCGTCATGCCTGCGCGCTTATCGAAACAGGAACGCCGATCACCGAAGCGATGTTTGCGAGCGGCTTCAACACGAAGTCCAATTTCAATCGCGAGTTCCGCCGGGTGACGGGGATCTCACCGAGCGACTGGCGCGGAAACACCTTTGAAGGGAATGGAAATGAAAGCACTGTTCCGACAGGTTCATGGCCGCTTCAGCCCGACACACCCAAGGAGAACGTGAGCGACATCGCCGTCGGCAGGAATAGATGACGACCAATATCAGGCGATCGAGGGAGGCATGCGAAAGGGCGCGCTTACGTTTTTTCCCTGTCAGCCGAATCGGGCACGCCAGAGCGGGTGACGGTCCCGGTCGCGAGCGTCATAAGCGCTCAAGGCGGCATTGGCATCCGGGGCGTCATCGAGACCGAAGCCCGGCAGCGGCGCCCCGCCGTGTGCCGCAAGGCGCAGCGTGTACCACGCGGTTACCGCCCCTTCCTGCGGTTCGGTGAAATGCGGAAATTCCGGACCATTGCCTCCGGCGAACCACTCGTTCGGCAAGTCCGGATCGATGACGAGAGCGCGGGCGAGGCCGACCATGTCCAGCGTGCCCTCCGAAACGGCGGCAGCGGCCTGCGCGCGCGTCTTGAACCCGCCCACGGCGGCCAGAGGCTTGCCGGTCAGCTTTCGCGCCTGCCGCGCGAAGTCGAGGAAATAGGGCTCTCCGGGCTTCGCCCCGCCGGAGGGCTTGGCGCCGGGGAAATAGGTTCCACCGGAAATCTCGATGAGATCGACGGAGGTGTCGCCCAGCATCGCGACGATATCTGCGGCTTCCGTCTCGGAGAGACCGCCCTCGATCCGGTCCGTCGCATTGAGTTTGACCGCGATCGGGAAAGACGGCCCGACGGCCGAACGAACCGCGTTGATCGTCGCCATCAGCAAACGAGCCCGGTTTTCGAGACTGCCGCCCCACCGGTCGGTACGACGATTGAAGAGCGGCGAGAGAAACTGGGAGAGCAGAAAGCCGTGAGCGGCATGGACCTGCACGCCTGTGAAACCATTGTTGCGCGCCATGAGGGCGCCTGCCGCGAAGAGGGCCGGAACAGTTTCAATCTCGCGTGCTGTCATTTCCGTGCAAGTGAGCCCATCCGTATCGAGTGCCGAAGGCCCTCTGGGGTTGCCAAGCGGAGGATAAGCCAACGCTCCGGCATGGCCGAGTTGGGCCCACAGCCCGGCGCCACCGGCCGTTCCCGCCTCTGCGAGGGCGGCAAAGCGATCTGTGTCGGCAGTTTCGGCTAGGACAAGATTGCCGGGTTTTTCCAGCGCGGTCGGGTCGGACTGGACTTCACCGATGATGGCGACCGCCGCACCGCCCTCTGCCCAGCGGCGATAGAGAGCGATCTGGGCATCGGTCGGGTTGCCCGCGCCGTCCCCCAGCGAATCCGACATGGCGGATTTGAGAATACGGTTTTTCAGTACGATCCCGCACGGCAACGTCAAAGGCCGCTCGAGGATTCCGGCTGTAGCGCCATTGGTCTGGTGATCCGGCAATTCTTTCTCCGCTGACTGGCGTCCAGTGTCCGCCACCAGGCGGATCGGCGCAAGTCAGGCAGCAGAGAGATGCGGCATCACGAGATCGCGCCAGCCGTCGACATCCCGTCGGAAGTCGTCTTCCCGCAGCGCTTCGATGTCGGCGGCGCCTTCAGGGCTCAACGGCAGATGGCGATAGCTCACGCGCACTGTCGTGGTGCCTTCATGGAGAGAGGTGCATGTCACCTCGACCAGACTCGCCTGGTGATCGGATACGGCGCGGAAATAGCGTGCGATCCCGATCGCCGGGAGATAATCGAGACAGGTCCAGACGATGGTCTTGCCGCTCTTGTCCTTGGTGGTGAAGACCATGCCGCGCCCGGTTTCGCCGGTCTTGGGGTGCAGGTAATCCGGTTTCCAGCCCGGCACCCACGCCTCCTCGCCTCTCGGCGTGAAAAGCGGCAGCGCAGTCGCGGGATCGGTGGGTAGTTCGAAGGTATGGGTGAATTGTCTCATCAGGCCTCCGCGCCCGTCATATGACTGTCCTTAGCCGTCAGTTCCAGTCCGTAAATCGAGCGGAACTGTTCGATAACCTCCCGCGTTTCCTCGGAAAATGGCTGCTCGCCTTCGAAAGAATGCAGCACGATTCCCTCAAGAAGGTCACCGAGCGTCATGTCCTTGTACTCGGCAAGCCCCTTGAGGACTTTCAGAAGCGGGGTGGCAATCCTGACGCCTGTCTGGGTTCTGTCTACCATGTTACCTTGGTAACACAGCTTCTCTCAAAAAGCGAACAAAAAAAGCGCGCAACCGGAGCTGCGCGCTTTCGTCTTTTCCGCAATGTCAGGCGGCCTTGGGGGCCGCCTGCAAGGACTGATTAGTCCTGAGCGATTTCCTGGCCGGTTTCCTGATCGACGACCTTCATCGAGAGGCGAACCTTGCCACGCTCGTCGAAGCCGAGGAGCTTGACCCAGACCTTCTGGCCTTCCTTGACCACATCGGATGTCTTGCCGACGCGTTCCTGGGCGAGCTGGGAAATGTGAACCAGACCGTCCTTCGGACCGAAGAAGTTCACGAAGGCGCCGAAATCGGCAACCTTGACGACGGTGCCCTCATAGATGGTCCCGACTTCCGGCTCGGCGGTGATCGAGTGGATCCACTTGCGAGCGGCCTCGATCTCCTTGCCCGAGGACGAGGCGATCTTGATGGTGCCGTCGTCTTCGACGTTGATCTTGGCGCCGGTCTTTTCGACGATCTCGCGGATCACCTTGCCGCCCGTGCCGATGACGTCACGGATCTTGTCGACCGGGATGTTCATCACTTCAATGCGCGGCGCGAACTCGCCGAGCTGGCCACGGCTCTCGGAGAGGGCCTTGCCCATTTCGCCGAGGATGTGGAGACGACCGTCCTTGGCCTGACCGAGAGCGATCTGCATGATCTCTTCGGTGATGCCGTCGATCTTGATGTCCATCTGCAGGGCGGTGATACCTTCCGAGGTACCGGCCACCTTGAAGTCCATGTCGCCGAGGTGGTCTTCGTCACCGAGGATGTCGGAGAGAACGGCGAAGCGCTCGTCTTCCTTGATCAGGCCCATGGCGATACCGGCCACCGGCTTGTTGAGCGGAACACCCGCATCCATCAGCGCCAGCGATGTGCCGCAGACAGTCGCCATCGACGACGAACCGTTGGATTCGGTGATCTCGGACACCACGCGCAGCGTGTAGGGGAACTGGTCGGCTGCCGGCATCATCGGGTGGATGGCGCGCCATGCGAGCTTGCCGTGGCCGATTTCACGACGGCCGGGCGAACCCATGCGGCCGGTTTCACCGACCGAGAAGGGCGGGAAGTTGTAATGCAGCATGAAGGTGGCCTTGTAGGTCCCCGTCAGGCTGTCGACATACTGTTCGTCTTCGCCGGTACCGAGCGTGGCAACAACAATGGCCTGGGTTTCGCCGCGGGTGAAAAGCGCCGAACCGTGGGTGCGCGGCAGAAGGCCGACTTCCGAAACGATCGGACGGACCGTCGAGAGGTCGCGGCCATCGATACGGCTCTTGGTGTCGAGGATGTTCCAGCGAACGATCTTGGCCTGGAGCGACTTGAACACGGCGCCGATTTCCTCGGCGGTGTACTTCGCTTCCTCGCCTTCGGCGGGAGCGAAGTGCTCCTTCACCTTTGCCTTGACGGCGTCGACGGCTGCGTAACGGTCGGCCTTGTCGGTGATCTTGTAGGCGTCGCGCAGTTCGCCTTCGGCGATACCGAGCATTTCCTTTTCAAGGTCCGAATAATCCGGAGCGGTGAATTCGCGCGGTTCCTTGGCAGCGGCCTCGGCGAGCTGGATGATCGCGTCGATCACCGGCTGGAAGCCCTTGTGGCCGAACATGACGGCGCCGAGCATGACGTCTTCCGGCAGTTCCTGCGCTTCCGATTCCACCATCAGGACGGCTTCGGAGGTACCGGCGACGATGAGGTCGAGATCGGTCTCTTCCATTTCGTCGACATGCGGGTTGAGCACGTATTCGCCGTTGATGTAGCCAACGCGCGCACCGGCGATCGGGCCCATGAAGGGAACGCCCGAAAGGGTCAGTGCAGCCGAAGCGGCGACCATCGAGAGAACGTCGGGGTTGTTCTCGAGGTCATGCTGGAGAACGGTGATAACGACCTGGGTATCGTTCTTGTAACCATCCGGAAAGAGCGGGCGGATCGGGCGGTCGATGAGGCGCGAAACTAGGGTTTCGTTCTCGCTCGGACGGCCTTCACGCTTGAAGTAGCCACCCGGGATCTTGCCGGCGGCGTAGGTCTTTTCCTGGTAGTTGACGGTCAGCGGGAAGAAGTCCTGGCCGGGCTTCGGCTGCTTGGCCGAGACCACGGTGGCGAGAACAACGGTTTCGCCGTAGCTGGCCATGACGGCGCCGTCGGCCTGGCGGGCAACCTTGCCCGTTTCCAGAACGAGCGGACGGCCGCCCCATTCGATTTCAACCTTGTGGGTGTCGAACATGTCTTGTCCTTTGTCTGCGTTCAGGGGCGGGCGCGCAGCCCG
>CEQK01030685.1_pt1 | contig 11965 bp, 8 predicted proteins | sample 531051 | NCBI WGS metagenome assembly CEQK01 (sample SAMEA2621229, study PRJEB7988) | marine metagenome | biome: marine biome (ENVO:00000447); feature: deep chlorophyll maximum layer (ENVO:xxxxxxxx); material: "saline water (ENVO:00002010), including plankton (ENVO:xxxxxxxx)" | depth 150 m
TAGCGGCGTTATGGCGGTCGGTGAGGATTGGTGGTTTGAGGAATCGTATTCCATGTATTAGAATCTTTTCTTCAACAAAAAGAATCCCCTTGTTCCGGAAGTTATGTTCCATCCCGACAGGGGAATACGGCACAAATTATCACGGTCGGGGCGAAGGAAAGCAGCCGTAAGCCCATTTCCCAACCGTCCTGAGGTTAGGGGAAAATATACGAATGGAAAATAAAAAATCTGTTATTCCCGCTTTGATTGAATTCTTTCATGAAGAATTAGGCGTGGAATCGGCAGCGTTGGCCGTGGATCGGTCGCTGTTCAAGTCCGGACTTCTTCAGTCCATCGACTTCATCATGACGGTGGCGTTTCTGGAGGAAGAGTTCGTCGTATCGATCCCTAGCGAGATGCGCGAGGCGGATAAGATGGACACCATCGCCCAAATCGCCGAATTGATCGGTGCGCTGAAGCCTTAGGATTCTTCTAGGCTCTGGGCCAAATCGCGAAGCGCGGTTCGGTCAACCTTGCCTGAACTGGTGCGGGGAATTGCTCCGACGGCGATGAATTTTCGTGGCAGCATGTGATTGGGTAGGGCGCTGCGAAGGTGGCGCATCATGGCACCCTTGCTGTAGCCCTTGGTAGGCCCCTCCACCAGATAGACACAGGGTGCCGTGCCGATCCGGTCATCCTCGAACGGCAGTACGGCGGCGTCTTCGACCAACCCGGACGCCATGACCGCATCCTGTATGGTCATCGCGTGGGCTTTCAGTCCCATGACCTTGAAGACATCGTCCTTACGGCCGACAAGGTGGAGCAGGCCGTCGTCGTCCAGATAGCCGAGGTCTCCTGTGCGGAAGCCGCCGAAGCCAATCGCCTTGTCCGTTGCCTGTGTATCACCGCAGTAACCCTGCATCAGACCAGGTCCCCTGGCAATGACCTCGCCGATCTGATTGCCAAGGCAGGGGGTATTGTCATCGTCGACAAGCACCAGTGAGAAGCCGGGAATCGGTCGGCCGACACTGCCCATGTGTGTTGCCTGTTCCTGGGGGGCCAGCCAACAAAACCGGCCGGCCAGTTCGGTTAGGCCGTAGAAGGTATAGATGCCGAGGCCTGGCCGGAGGGTGGCAAGGCTTGCGATGGTCGCGGAGCCGAGATTGTCGCCCGACGACATGATCCAGCGCAGGGTCGTGAAGGCGTCGGCTTCAGCCTCAACAAGCCAACGCGCGTGGATCGGGCTGCCGCCAAGGCAGGTCGCGCCGTTGGACTCCACGGATGCTGCCAGGGAATTGGGTAGCAGGGGGGCTTCAGTCGCGGCCAAGGTGGCATCGGACAACATGACGGTGACAAAATGGCTGAGCGCGCTGACAAACCGGAAGGCGATGGGGGCGAACAAGACGTCGTCCGGTCGCAGGTCCAGACATTGCAGCGTCGCCCGCGCGTTTGCCAGCAAGCCGCCGTCAGATAACCTGACCCCCTTTGGCTGGCCTGTTGAACCGCTGGTGAACAGGATGGTCGAGAGGCTGTCGGGGGCAGGCGGCTTGATGGTGGGGAGAATAATTTCAGCGCTTCCGGCCGGTGGTCCATCGAGAAAGTTCAATCCTTCTGGCACCTCCTCCGTCGATGACGCGCCTAACAGGAACCGCGGCTGTACGAGCCGGACAGCCTGGTCTAGTGAAATCGCATCGCCGATCGGTGCGTAGACCCCGCCGCAGGCCCAGACGGCGAAGACATCAATCCAGAAATCTCCGCCCCGGCCGGATTGGACGAGCACCGCATCCCCGGGGATCAGGCCCGCATCGAGTAATTGCAGGCAGCGTGCATTGGCCTGTGCAAGAAATGATCGGCCCGTCCATTGCCGTCCGTCGACCTCAAGGACCAAACGGGAGCATTTGGCTTCCAAGGCGTCGCGAATGGCTTGAGAAAGTCCTGGCGAAGCGGGTGGATCGTTGTGCGATGTCATGCTGCGGACAGTATCTGTGTGCGGTCCAGGGAAGCGGCAAGTATATATATGGGGCAGGGTAGGCTCTAGTTCGTTCGCGGCGCGCCGTCCGTAGCCCTCGGGGCGGTATGACTTGCGGTCAAGAATTAGCCTGTGAGCGGCGGAACGCGCAAGTCGGGCGCTAATCCCGCCGGTTTCAGGTCGCGGTGGTATCGTAAATTCCTGGGTACCTTGCAGTATTTCAGTCGATCAGAGCGGAGACGTCCAGACCAGCGACGACTTGATCGCCTGGCCCGCCAATTCATCGTGGCAGCGTTATTGACTGTTCCATTGGATATACCAAGATCACTATTCATGGACCCATGGTGGATCGCCAACGGCGGTGACGGGGGAATGCTCTGGCCGAGAAGGGCGTCAACCTGCGCCCAGGCCTTCTGAATCTGGGCGGTTGCAACGCGTTGATGCCGTAAATCGACCAACATATGGAAGAAGCGGTGGACGGCTTTTCGCGTGAATCTTCTTTGCCGCGTGTTGCCGCAGGTGATTTCGTCTGAAATCACGGCGAAATTGGAAGAATACTATGGCAGTAATTTCCAAAATCGCGCCATTAACATGCGGCGGGACTTTCCGCCGCGGGAAAAGGATGTTTCCTTTATCTGGCATCGGGGTTTCGAGCCGAATCAACAGGCCCGTCTGATCGTCTATTTAGGTGGAGCCTCGGATGAAGGTGGGCGGACTGAGGAACCTGAACCGGGGAAGACTGCTGAAGGCTCATTGGCGGGACAGGCTTCTTCTGTCGTTCGTGCCAAGCCCCTTGTCGTGGCGAGAGCGTCTTGCGCATACTTTTGAAAATGTACTGATGAACGGATCGGCTGTGACATCTTCTACGGTCAACCCGTTGTTGACGTTCGCGCACTCATCGCCCGACAACCATGGCTTGCCCCCGGATTGGGGCCTCGCTTGGCGATCTGTGCCCACCGGGCGGCACACCGTAATAGGCAACAGCCTCCCCGGTTTCCGGTTCATGACAGGCTAGGTTCATGATGAGAAGGTGATTACGCCCCTTCTTCGTTCGCGGATTCCATACGTGCCGCGATATCGACGGACTCAAGCTCATCGGCAAGGGCCGAAAAGGTGTCCGCCTCGTGGCGAATCAGCTTCTGAGTGGCCTTGAGCGCCCGATAGAGCTTGGCTTCATCCACGAATTTGGCGATCTCGTCGGCGAGCGGTTTGGCGCTTGGCGCCGCGGTAACATAGTCGTTGAGGAACCCGCGAAACGTCTCCAGATACTCCCCTTCGTGCCGCGGGAACATGTATGCACATTGAAGTGCGAAGTATACACGCGCTGCCGGCGTATTGGATTCACCCTGAGAAAGGATCTCTTTTTCCCGGATGATCGCCGATTCGTTGTGAATCAACATCTTTGCATTGCCGCCGACATTTTCCAGAACGGCGCCATTAATGACGAGCTTCTCACCCGCCTTGATATCAAGTTTTAGCGGCATATTGCTTTTCTCACCCCGCTATATTGTGCCCCCAACCAATTTTTTAGATATGCGCTAAATCAAAACTACAGGCAAGGCCAACAACCTCGCCATCATGGATTCGATCGCAGAAGCCACGGATTATATTGCGAAATAAAATTCGAATGCCGCGAAGAAAAGGAACAATTTGGAAAGAATTTGTTAACCCCTTCGGGTTAGATTACCGTGCGATTCGTTGGCAGAAAGCGCAACGTGAATGCCATCGCGGTGTTGGCGAGTATGGCCCGCCCCGTGTGAAAACGAGGCAATGAAATGTCTGACGTGGCACTTTCTGCTGCAGTACGCAGCTCGCTGCTTGCCCTGCAGCGCACAACCGATCTGATTGACCGCACAAACAACCGATTGGCGACGGGGCTCCGGGTTGCCGGGCCTGTCGACGATCCGGTTGCGTTCTTCTCATCCAAGGCGCTGCGCGACCGCGCCTTTGATTTCACGGAACGCAAGGGCGGTATCGACCAGGGGATTTCAACGGTGACGGCGGCCTTGGACGGTGTCGAAAGTATCGATAGCCTGGTCCGCCAGCTGAAAGGTATTGCAACGTCGCTGAAATCGGCGACCAGCAGCCAATTCACCGATCTGGTGGCCCAGTTCAACAACATCCGAGGACAAATCGGTGACCTGGCCAACGATGCCCAGTTCCAGGGCATCAACCTGATCGACAACACCTCTGAATCCCTGACGATCAACTTTGCGAACAACACGACCAGCTTGCTGACGATCGACGCGGTTAACCTGCGGCAGTCGGGTTTGTTGGTCGATGCCATGGAAATTCGCGCCGACAGCAAGATCAGTTTCACGGGGACCGTGACGTCGGGTTTCACCCTGAACAACACAGCGACCGCGCAGGTCGGCACGGGCGGGTACACCCGCGTTACGGCCGTATCCGGCTTCGGCGGTCAGTTCGTCGTGACCTACAACGGCACGGGTCAAACCATCACGGCGACCGGCGCCGAAATCGTGTTCTCCTTGAACACGCAATACTCCATCACCGTTGCTGTTGGTACTGGTGACGCCACAAGCGTTACCCAGGGGCAGACCCTGACCCTGCAGTTGGCGTCGTTCAACGCGGCGGTGATTTCCGCCGCGACGGCCGCGGCGGGCAACTCGCAGTTCAACACGGGTGCCTTGGCCTCAGTTACCGGCGCGTTCATCGGGATCATCAACGGTCTGGGCGCCACGGCGTTCCTGGCGGATACTGGCGCGGATACCTCACGTCTGGCGGCCAACACGGCGGGCGCCTTTCAGAGCGGCGTCGATTTCATCGGCGAGGGCGTTGTCGATGACATCGACAATATCGTCGTCGGTTTGGACGCTGCGCTCGGCATTCTTCGGTCCCAGGCCCAAAAACTGGGGTCCAACGTGGCCCTGCTTCAGACCCGTCTGGACTTCACGGAACAATATACCAATACGCTGGAGGAAGGGGCGGACAAGCTCACCTTGGCCGACCTCAACGAAGAAGGGGCCAACCTGTTGGCTCTGCAGACCCGGCAGCAGCTGGGCATTTCGGCCTTGGCCTTCGCCGGTCAGTCCGAACAGGGGATTCTGTCCCTCTTCAACTAAGGCAATTTAGGTTCGGCCCGGCGACGCCGGGCGGGACGGAAATAAAATAATCCGCCGCATCCGACAGTTCGGTGCGGCGGATTTTTTTTATTTATTACAACTGCTTGTGTCTGGAGAAGCTGGGAATTGGGTGACCTGGTGGATTTCTCGGTTGACAGGAATATAGGGGAAAAGTAGGTTCGTGACTGACCGTATGGCATTTCGCCAGAAGCGCGTAGTCTGCGGTTATGGATAGTAGATCCTGTAAAACGCTCTAGAATGGAGTATTAAAATGTCTGACGTTACCCTTTCGGCTGCAGTCCGAAATTCACTGCTTTCCCTCCAATCCACCACCGACCTGATCGACCGTACGAACGGCCGTTTGTCTTCGGGCCTGCGCGTTGCTAGCGCGATCGACGATCCGGTGGCGTTCTTCTCCGCGAAATCCCTGACTGACCGCTCGTTCGACTTTACCGAGCGTAAGGACGGTATTGACCAGGGGATTTCGACGGTTACGGCGGCTCTCGACGGCGTTGAAGCCATCGACAGCCTGGTTCGCCAGCTTAAGGGTATTGCGAACTCCCTGAAGTCGGCGACCGGCACCCAGTTCACCGATCTGGTCACGCAGTTCTCGAACGTGCGTTCGCAGATCGGCGATTTGGCCAACGACGCCGAATATCAGGGTGTCAACCTGATCGACAACACCTCCGAAACGTTGACGGTTAACTTCTCCAACAACACGACGAGCCTGCTGTCGATCAACGCCGCACAGCTTCAGGAAACGGGTCTGGGCATTGACGGCCTGGTCATCCGCGCCGACAGCCACATCACCTTCACGGCGACGGTTGAGTCCGGTTTCAACCTTGCCAACACGGCGACCGCGCAGGTCGGCACGGGCGGGTACACCCGCGTTACGGCCGTATCCGGCTTCGGTGGTGCGTTTGTCGTGACCTATAACGGCACGGGTGCCACGGTTACGGCGACCGGTGCCGAAATCGTGTTCTCCTTGAACACGCAGTACTCCATCACTGTCGCCGTCGGTACCGGCGATTCCACGACCGTTACCCAGGGTCAGACCCTGACCCTGCAGTTGGCGTCGTTCAACGCGGGCGTGATCTCTGCCGCGACGGCCGCGGCGGGTAACTCGCAGTTCAACACGGGTGCCTTGGCATCGGTTACGGGCTCGTTCATCGGGGTCGTCAATGGTCTGGGCGCCACGGCGTTCCTGGCCGACACCGCTGCCGATACCCAGCGCTTTGCGGCCAACACGGCCGGCGCCCTGCAGAGCGGCGTCGACTTCGTGGCCGAAGGCCAGGGTTCTGATGCCGATACGATCATCGCCGGCCTGGACTCGGCATTGACCACCCTTCGGTCGCAGTCGCAGAAGCTGGGTTCCAACGTGGCCCTGCTTCAGACCCGTCTGGACTTTACCGAGCAGTACACGAACACCCTCGATGAAGGTGCCGGCAAGCTCACGCTGGCCGACCTGAACGGGGAAGGCGCCAACCTGTTGGCCCTGCAGACCCGGCAGCAGCTGGGTATTTCGGCCTTGGCCTTCGCCGGTCAGTCCGAACAGGGTATCCTGGCGCTGTTCAACTAATCGCCTTAGGAAAGGGGCTGCCTCGGCGGCCTCTTTTCCGGCAATTGGTCAGAAAAGCCGTCGCCACCGTTATCGGTGGCGGCGGTTTTTCTTGTAGAATTGGCGAACATGAGGGGCGGCGATCACCGCGGCCTGCCAATGGGGTGTGCGTGTAGACCATGGCGTCACAGATGACGGAGCCGGAAATCCAGTCCGCCCTGGCGCGGGTGGAGCAAAGCCTTGGCGAGGAACGGCCGATGGACGCCATCCCGGACCTGCAGGCTATTTTGGCGGCGGTTCCTAATCATCCCGGGGCATTGTGCGGAATCGGCCGGGTGAGCATCCAACTGGGTGACAACAACGCGGCGCTTCATGCATTGAATCTGGCGCTTGACCAGGTTCCCGAGATGTTGGAAGCGCGCAACGCCCGTGGCGTTGCCTATCAAAATCTCGACCGCCTCACCGAGGCCGAGGCCGATTTTCAGTTCGTCTGCGATAGGTTGCCCGACAACCCAGGGGCTCTTTTGAACATGGGCGGTTTGCTCGCCGCCAGGGGGGAGTTCCCCGCCGCCGAGCAATATTTCGAGAGAATTCTCTCGATCGCCCCGGACAATCCGACAGCCGGCTACAACCTGGGTCTTTTGCATCTGGTCACGGGACGCTTGGCGGAAGGGTGGCGAGGGTTCGACCTGCGGAGCCGCGCCGACAATGTGGGGCTGGCCCCCGGGCGCTCGCGCCAGCCAGGGTGGTCCGGTGAAAATCGGCCGCAGGGTACGCTGCTGATCCAAGCGGAGCAGGGGTTGGGAGACAACATTCAGTTCATTCGCTACGCGGCGTTGGCGCGGGCGCGTGTTGGCCGCGTGATTGTCGAAGCGCCGGATCCGCTCACGGATCTGTTTTCCGGAATTGCGGGAGTAGATGACGTCGTCGCGCGGGGACATCCCCTGCCGCCTCATGATGCTCAAATTTCGGTGATGAGTTTGCCCCGCGTTTTCGAGACGGAGATCGACACGGTTCCTTGGGATGGGGCGTATATCCGGCCCGCCCCGGAACGTGTGGCGTATTGGCGGAACCGCTTGGGGGCCGGCGGTCAAGCCCGTCATGTCGGGCTTGTTTGGGCCGGCAACCCGGGACACAAGCGCGACAGCCAACGCTCCGTTGCCCTTTCCGTCTTGGCGCCGCTATTCGATGTCGAAGGGGTGGTCTTCCATTCGCTTCAGATTGGGCCGGCGGCGGCGCAGATGGATGCGGTGCCGTTCGGTCGCCGTATCCGGCCTTTGTTCCGCAAGGCGCGCCCGTTCAAGGAAGTCGCCGCCACCGTTTCGGCATTGGATCTGGTGATCGGTGTGGATACATCGCTGGTGCATCTGGCTGGGGCGATGGCGCGGCCCGTATGGACAATGGTGACTCGGGTGCCGGATTGGCGCTGGATGCTGGATCGCTCAGATACCCCCTGGTACCCGACCATGCGCCTGTTTCGCCAGCCAGCGGCGGGTGATTGGAACGGCGTGGCCGGCGAGGTTGCGACAGCCCTTAGGGAATTCGTCGACAATTGACGGCGCGGGGAGCCGGATGCCTCAATCTTGCGGGATCGCCAGCAATTCGCGCTGTTCGTCGGTCAGCCCGTCATCGTCGTCTACACCGCTCAGATATTCTTCGCGCAAATCAATTCCGTGACGCCGGGAACGGATATGCTTGATGACCACTTGGCGCATCCGCTCGGCAAGATTGTCAAACTCTTCCCGTACGATCTGGGCGGCGATTTCGTATTTTGATTCGTCGGTGATGCGCGAAAGATAGTAATCCATGGCGATCATCGCCTGGTTTACCGAACCGCGCAGCACTAAGCCCGCGTAGTTGTCGAACGCGCTGGCATGCTGTTGATAAAACAACGGCGCGACGGCGATCATGTGATCGCTGCCTTCCACGATATCATTGGTCGCATGAACATCGATGACCTCGTCAAGCATGGCATTGATGCCGTCGATCATTCGTTCCGGTTGCCAGCGCTTTTCGAATTCCTCCTCCGTCATTTCGGGGAAGCTTTCGATGATCGCGCGGACCGTATCTGCGCGTGAAACCTCAAGTTCCGGAAGGTCCAACGTGCGCGACAGTTTCGGCGTCGCACGGTTGATGCGCACGCCATTGCTGCAGTTGTAGTAGCGGCTGGTCGGACCGGAATACAGAATGCAACGTTGCACCGTGTCCAGGGCCCAGAACAGGCCTGGGCTGGTCTTTGCCTTGCCGCCGAAGTTGGCCGGGACCTCGATGCTGAAAACCTGCAGAACCTCGTCTTTTGCCTTGTCGGAATAATGGAAAGACGATTTTGCGTGGTGTTGGGAGCTATCCTTTTGTCCGAGATCAGTGCCGAAGAAGTAGTACTCCTTGAAGCCCATTTCATTGGCAAAACTGAGCCCCACATTGACAACCGTGGGATCGGGATGGGCCAGACAGGTGGACGGATCGCCGGAGAAAATAGGATATGGGCATAATGCCGGGCGAAAGTAGTACACGACCTCGTCAAAGAAATCCTTGATCTGCCGTTCAACGGTCGAACTGCAGACCAGGCAGATACCTGAAAGATCGTGTTTTTCCGCGGCATATTCCATCACGCGCATGACGGCGATGTTCTCAAGCTCAAGCTGAAAATCAGGCTTGATCCCCGCATCCATCAAAGGACCAAGGGCCGAGCCGCAAGAAAAGATCACGGCCCGGTCAGCGATGCGTTTGATGTCTTCGATGTTCTTGTCTAGGGACGGGCCGCAGCCGACGATGACCGCCGGCGCTTTCTGAACGGTGTCTTTGTCCGCGCGTTTGTATATCCGGGAACTGTGCCCGACCATGTTGTCGTAGGTGTTCCGCAACATGATCTGTTCGTCATAGAAGAACCCGAGGCCGGTCAGGAGAAGTTGGGATTCTTTGTTGAATTTTGCCGAGAATTCGACGAACAACGGGTTGTTGTAATGGGTGTAGACGTAGGTCCCATCCAGTGAATTAGGATTGGTGGCCCGGGTTTGGTAGCGCAGGCCGTCCATCCAGTCCTGCGGCGTGCCGCCGATAAAGAAGAAGATATCTCCGTTGCGCTCCTGCATCTCCATGATCAGGACGGCCCAATCGATCAGTTCGAGGGAGTGGTAAAACCCTTCGAAATTAGGCTCCAGCAGGAAGAGGTTGCGGCATTTGGAGGCTTCCAGGAATTTTGGGATGTGACGTCCGAGGCCAATACCCATGACGATCGCATAGAACGCGTTCGTATTGGTTCGGCCGACCGAGAACTGAATCCCTTCTTCGTCCTTCATCCGCGTCAGCATGGAATACAGGAAGCGAGCGACCTGGCTGTCAACGGCCTGCGGTGACGGTGGCGCAATGGACAGGCGGTTGGGATTGCGCCAGTACTGTACGAACTGGCGATCAGTGAAGTTATCAATGTCGCCGTTGTAGAACTTGGTGTCGGCGAACATCATGTCCGGATGGCCGTCGTCATCGAAAATCAATTGCGAGCGCGGTTGAAATCCGACCAAACGGTCATGAACGATCGGGTACTTTTTCTTGAAGATATTGAGGTTGTGTTCGCGCAGTTTGGCACGCTCCTCGGCCGTCGAGGGCACCAGCCAGCTTCGTTCGAACAACGAGGTTTCCTCGTTTTCGGCGCTGGTGTCGGGGGCGGTCGCGATATCGATTTCCATAGTTCCGGGATCCTGACTCAACTGCGCATTACAATGCGAATTCGAACCTAAGAAATCAACACGATCGGCCTTAAGATCGCGTAAATTATGGCGAATCCTGGTTTTGACCGGGCATATTCCACTCATGGACGATTTCAGGGCTGTCGCCGGCGGCGCTTCGGGAGCGAACGGTTAACCGATGCGTGCCTTCCGTCACATTCGGCAGCACGATATAGCGGTGGACCGGCGTTTGTTCCCACCCCAGAGGAAGGCTGTGCTCGTCATCGTCATCCAGGCGCCAGCATAGTTCCGCCGCCGCACCCATGGCGTTGGCGCGAACCTGGAAGATTGCCTTGGTCCCGGATGCCCCAAAGAGGGTGACATGGTGGAGGAGCGGCGGGCCGTTTTCCGCGGGTAAATCAAACCGCTGGACCTCGCCTGCCGCGGTTTCCGTATCCGTGCGGGTGACGACCCGGTAATGCACGCTTGAGCCCGGCTGCATTCCTTGAATGTCCACGGAAACGGTGGCCGGAAGGTCGCTTGGTGGCGGCGCGAAGTTCTTGGCGAAGATTTCGAAGGATTGCAAACCTCGGCCTTCTGGATATGCCCCTTCAAGGAGTTCGAGTTCAACCCGGCTATAGGTTCCCGAGCCCTCGAAGGCGGCGATCTTCAGGGCAGGCTGATCGAAGGGCGCTTTAGGCACCGGCAGATCGAATTGCCACGTATCGGGGGTGTTTGTGCCGTCGCTGAGAGATACCCGGCATTTCGTTGTCGGAAGCACCGGGTCTTGGTGGATGACCAAGGTGGTGATCGCCTGAGGGGCCGCGAGTTCCCAGACAAACCGCGGGGGCGTGTCAGGATGTCCGCACAGGAACCATCCCGCATCCGGATCGCCGTAAATGCCGTTCGTCAGGTTTGCGGGGTCGCAGGCGGAGAGTGACGGACCGTCGATCAGCACCGCACCGTTGTCGGGATGAAGGATATTGTTGTCCCGATAGGAAACGGTGCACTCGCCGATAGAGATCGCGCCTGTCGTGGTTTCGCTGGGCGTCCCGAACGGCGCGATCAGCACCAAATTTCCCTGGTTGCGCGCCAAGGCATGATCCAGCGGGCCGTACTTGTAGCGCTCATGGTCCGGTTGTTCGATCTGGTTGGTTCCGGCGATGGTCCATTGCGCCGGGTCGGAGGGGAGCGTGAAGGTCAATTCTGTCGCTTCGTCGCCCAAGCCGGATAGATCGACGGCTTGGCCGCTTAACATCCAATAGGTCGATACATTGCCGATGCCGAGGCAATGGAGGTAGTTTTTCGGATCAAGATCGCGGGCATTCAAACGGACGGAAACCACGGCGTCTCGAAGGTCGGAACACTCCCACTCCCGTGCTCTTTGGTTGCCGTCGTGTTGGCAACTGTTGTGCCAGCACGCAAACAGCAGCTCCATGAAGCCAATGCCCGATATGTGATTTGGATCCTGAGCGAAGGGCCAATGGACTGTTAAATTCGGCGCAGGACCGTCTATCCAGGTCATCTCGGCGCCGTAGTACCAGCTGCGCGACGTCGCCCATTCCGGGGATGCGACGAAGCGGGCGTTGCGTTTTCCAGGAACGGGCCGCCACGGCGTTTTCCCCACGAGACCGTCCGGCGATCGGCCGTATTCGAACCGGTACTGCGCCGCGTCGCCCGTGGCGGCGACGCGCCCGGTCATGATTAAGCT
>CEQK01065343.1_pt1 | contig 11931 bp, 14 predicted proteins | sample 531051 | NCBI WGS metagenome assembly CEQK01 (sample SAMEA2621229, study PRJEB7988) | marine metagenome | biome: marine biome (ENVO:00000447); feature: deep chlorophyll maximum layer (ENVO:xxxxxxxx); material: "saline water (ENVO:00002010), including plankton (ENVO:xxxxxxxx)" | depth 150 m
TTGTTGTCACGGCTGTTGCGCGCGCCCGACATCTGACCTTCCCAAGAGGCCTAAAAAAGGGGGCCGCAGTATTTCTGCGGCCCCCGTTCAGGTCTTGGGGGAGGGAGAGTCTTCAAAGAACGATGCCGGTTACGGCTTGATATAGGTGTAGCCCATCTGCTGCAGATGGGAGAGTTCTGCCACGCCCGACGGCACGATGTCTTCCGGGAAGACCTCGAGAAGGTCTTTCTCGTAGTTGATCTTGCGGCCTTTCAGCGTGTTGTTGCAGACGTTGAATTTAACGTTCTGCGACTTCAGGCTGACGACCTGCCCCTTCAACTTGTCGTTGGACTTGGCGTTCTTCAGCACGCCCAAACCGTTGCCGTGCAGGACGACCTTGATGTCCATGTTTTCCGCGCCGACGGCGTTGATATGGTTCTGAATGTTGCGCAGGGCGCCGCGGTATTTCTTGTCTGCTTCGCCGCCTTCATAGTTGATGTGATAGACGACCTTCTGCTTGCCGTAAGGGTCGGCGGCTTCAGCCTTGGTGAATCCGACGAGAACGACCCCAAAGACGGCGAGCGCCGTCAACATGCTGGTAAATACCTTCATTATTTCCTCCGTGTTTTTGTAGTTTAAGGCGCAACCCTATTCTGGGCACCGACAATGATAGGATTCCACACCTTTCAAACATATTCAATAAATCTTATGTGTTTTTCCGGGTTCGGGGTCAGCCCCAAACTTGACCCATGATGCCGCGCAACCAAAGTTCCGCCTTGTCGGCGGCGGCCTGCAGATCCACGGCCGAGGCGCCCTCGGGCGTGCGCCGCATGGTCGCTTCGTCGACGACGACCTGGCCGTTCGCGAGATGGAAATCGGTGCTGGCCTCGAACCCGTGGCCGGGCGCGGCCAGGGAATAACAGCCCGCATGCCACTGGGGCCCGGCCACGTCGGTCTGGGTCAGGTCGCGAACGATTGCCTGCGCGCAGGTTTCCGCGACGCTGACCGCTGCGGCGGCGGCCTTTGGCAAGGGGGGGGCGAAGGCGGCGTCGCCGATGACATGGACATGGGGAACACGGGTTGAGGCGAAAGTCGCCGGATCGACCGGGCACCAACCCGTTTCATCAGCCGTGCCGGCGGCCAAGGCGATGTCGCCGGCACGTTGGCGGGGGATGAAGTTGACCACGTTGGCGGCCACGTCGTCGAAATCCGTGGCCACGGTGCGCGTTTCCGGATCTATGGCGCGGACGATGCCGTCGCTTTCCGCCAGCCGGTAGTCGATCATGCCGGGATAAAGCGCCGCCCAAGCTTCCTCGAACAGAGGCTGCAGGGCGAACTTGGATTTGGCGTCGAATACGATGATCTTGGATTTCGGTTTGGCGGTCTTGAAGTAATGGGCGATCAGGCTGACCCGTTCGCCGACCGCGGGCGGGCAGCGCAACGGCCCGACGGGGGCGACCAGGGCGAACGTGCCGCCGTCGGGCATGGCCTCAAGCTGGCGGCGCAATAGGACCGTCTGCTCCCCGGCCTGCCAGGCATGAGGAATCCGGCCCGCCGTGGCGGCGGAAACGCCCTCGACCTCGTCCCAAAAAAACCCGATGCCGGGCGACAGCACCAGTTTGTCGTATGGCAGAACCGATCCGTCGGCAAGGCGCAGGGTTCGTGCGTCCGTATCCACGGCCTCGGCCCGGCCGGTGATGATTGTCACGCCGTCCTTGGCCAGGGCGTCATAGCCGACTGTCTGATCTTCAATGCGGCCGAACCCGCCGATCACCGTGTTGCTGCCGGGACAGCAGACGAAGGACGTGTCCCGCGCGATCAGCGTGACCTCGATCCCGGGCGCCAGCCGCTTGATCGTTCGGGCGGCGGCGCTGCCGCCGAAGCCGCCGCCAACGACCACGACGCGCCCGCCCTTGGCCCGCGCAATCCCGGGTAGCGCCAACGTTGGGGCGGTGGCGATCAGACCGAGGACGGTGCGCCGGGACCAGCCGGAAGTCATGGAGAATGTCCTTTCAATGCTCACCTCGGCTTGACGCCGGGCCCTGCATCATGGCTCTAATCCCGGCCCATGAAAAGCACCTCACCCGAAGGCGCGCGCGCCCCGACCGTCAAATCCGTCGTCTTGGGCGTCCTGGTGACGTTGCTGCTGACGGGTCTGTTCGCGGGCTCGAAGGCCGCGGCGGCGGAACTGGTGTTGTTCGAAAGCGATACCTGCGAGTGGTGCGAACGCTTCCACAAAGAGGTCGGGCCCGCTTATCCAAACACGGCCGAGTCGAAATGCGCGCCGCTGCGCCGCATCGACATCGACGATCCGCGGCCGGATGATCTCGCCCATATCAAGGGCATCGTTTTCACGCCGACCTTCGTATTGATTGAGGACGGCGAGGAAGTCAGCCGCTTGACCGGCTATCCGGGCGAGGATTTTTTCTGGAGCCTGCTCGACCGCGACCTGAAAAAGCTGCGTCATCCCTGTCCTGGTTGAGGGTCGGGTTGGAAATCGCAGATTCCCGCCATCGCTCAGGTGAAGCGTGACCGCCGGTCGATTTTTGGTATTTATAGGGCTCCGGCGGCATTCAAACTTGATACATATATTTTTTTATGAATATGATTGCCGATGGAAGAAGGCGGAAACGCCCATAGAAAGCTAACAGCCGTGATCGGGGCGGCGCAGAACCGCCCCCTGAACCGGCGACAACGTTGGGGAACAGGTATGTCCAAGAAATATACGACACCATTCGTGGCGGCGGTGGTCGGTGGCGCGGTTCTGTCACTGGCGGCGGTCTGTGCCCAGCCGGTATCCGCGGGCACGGTCGAAGTCGCGGCCATGACCGAAATGAAAGACCCGCTGACCAAACAGCCCGGCGACGCGGCCAAAGGCAAGGGGGTCTTCGCCAACCGCAAACTCGGCAACTGTTTGGCCTGTCACAAGCTCGAAGCCATGAAGGAACAGTCGTTCCACGGCGAAGTCGGCCCGCCGCTTGACGGCGTCGCCTCACGCTATTCCGTGGCTGAACTGCGCCTGCGCGTGGTCGATCCCAAGGCCTTGAACCCGGACACCATCATGCCGTCCTTCTACAAGTCGGAAGGCCTTCACCGGGTGCTCAAGAAATTCGCCGGCAAGCCGATCCTGGACGCACAGCAGGTCGAAGACCTGCTTGCCTATCTGGCGACCTTGAAGGAATAGGCCGCCTTGGCGGACGGCGCCGATATCTAGGTTTTCTGTAACAAGGACTGAAGAGAAATGACTGAAACTCAACTCACCCTCTCGCGGCGTCAGGCTCTCAAGGGCGTGTCCGCCTTTGCGCTGACCCTGGTGGCTGCGGGGCTTCTGGCGCCGGGTGCGCATGCCGACGCAGCGGCGGTCGACGCCGCCATCAAGAAACTGGTCAAGGGCACGCCGGAGGACGGCAAGATCAAGCTCGACCTGCCGCAGATCGCCGAGAACGGCAACACCGTTCCCGTCGCCTTCGAGGTCGACAGCCCGATGTCCAAGGACGACTACGTGAAAACCGTCCACCTGTTTGCCGAAGGCAATCCGTCTCCGGAAGTCGCCAGTTTCCACTTCACGCCGCAGTCCGGCATGGCGCGGGCATCCACCCGCATGCGCATGGCGGGCACGCAGAACGTGGTCGTCGTCGCGGAAATGAGCAACGGCAAGGTCTATATGGCCAAGCAGCAGGTCAAGGTCACCATCGGCGGCTGCGGCGGCTGATCAGAGCATCGGAGAAAGAAAATGTCAGACGTTAAACCGCGCGTGCGAATCCCGAAATCGGCCAAAAAGGGCGAGGTCGTGGAGATCAAGTCTCTGATCGAGCACAAGATGGAAACCGGCCAGCGCAAAGGCAAGGACGGCAACAAGATTCCGCGCAAGATCATCAATCGTTTCGAATGCAAGTTCAACGGCGGGCTGGTGTTCGCTTCGGACTGGCATCCGGCGGTTTCGGCCAACCCCTACCTGGCGTTCCATTTCCGCGCCGAGGAAAGCGGTGAGTTCGAATTCAAGTGGATTGAAGACGGCGGCGCCGAATACACGAAGAAGGCAAAGATCACGGTCTCCTGACGCATCAATAACAACAATGTCAGGAGCGCGGAGAAAGGGATCCGAGTAATGGGAATCAATCTAAGCAGATACGCGCTCTTCGGTCTGGCTCTTGCCTTGACCGCCGGCGTGGCGGCGAATGCCGTTGCCGACGAGAAGAAGAACTGGGGGGCCTATCAGGTCGAGGACCGGCGGTCCGGCTATACCTACGCGGCGCCGGAAACGCGCGCCATGCAGGACGACAACTTCCAGAACCCCGGTATGCTCTGGGCCGAAATCGGCGAGGAGCTGTGGAACAAGGCGGACGGCGAGGCGGGCAAGTCCTGCGCGTCCTGCCACAAGGGCCCGGAAAGCATGAAGGGTGTTGCCGTCAGCTATCCGAAGTACGTGGCCGAGAAGAAAAACCTGGAAAACCTGGAGCAGCGCATCAACCGCTGCCGCACGGACAACATGAAGGCCAAGGAGTGGAAATACGAATCCAAGGAACTCCTGGGCATGACCGTGTTCGTGCGTCATCAGTCCCTGGGCATGCCCATGAATGTCAAGGTCGATGGCGAGGCGGCGCCCTTCTTCAAGAAGGGTGAGGAGTTCTACAACCAGCGCCGCGGTCAGCTCGACATGGCCTGCAAGCACTGCCACGAGGACTTCCCCGGTGCCCAGCTGCGCGCCAACGTCCTCAGTGAAGGGCAGGGCAACGGTTTCCCCGTGTATCGCCTGAAATGGAACGGCGTCGGCTCTCTGCATCGCCGTTTCCGCGGCTGCAACAAGCAGGTGCGCTCGTCTGCCTACGGTTATGGCAGCGACGAGTATCTGGCGCTTGAACTTTACGTCATGTGGCGGGGCCGGGGTTTGCCGGTCGAAACGCCCGCCGTGCGTAACTGATACCACGCAGGTTCAACGTCCGGAGGAACGGTGTCCCCCGATCCTCCGGACGTTTTTTTCTTTAATCGATTTTCTTCGACCCCTATCTGAACATCAGTAAGCGGAGACGAACGTGTTAAGTCGGCGTGAATTCTTTCATCTGGCCGCCGCGACGGCGGCCCTGCCCGCAACGGCGCTGAACTTCCGGTCGGCCATGGCCAAGCAGAAGGTCATGCAGCAGGACCTGTTGCAGTTCGACAGCCTGGGCCAAGTTACCCTGCTGCACTTCACCGACATGCACGCGCAGCTCGTCCCTATCTATTTTCGGGAGCCGACCGTCAACCTGGGCGTCGGCGAGGTCCGTGGCCTGCCGCCGCACATCACGGGCAAGGATTTCCTGCACAAGTACGGCATCGGGCCCGGCACGCCGGAAGCTTATGCCCTGACCGATCAGGATTTCACGTCGATGGCCAAGTCCTACGGCAAGGTCGGCGGCGTCGACCGCATGGCGACTTTGGTCAAGGCGATCCGCGCCGAACGCCCCGACAACACCCTGCTGCTGGACGGCGGCGATACCTGGCAGGGCTCATATACGTCGTTGAAGACCGGTGGCGCCGACATGGTCGACGTGCAAAACGCGCTGGGCATTGATGCGATGACCGCGCATTGGGAATTCACCTATGGCGTGGACCGGGTGAAGGAACTGCAGGACAGCCTGAATTTCCCGTTCCTGGCGTCCAACGTGCGCGACACGGAATGGCAGGAAGACGTGTTCGAGGCGATCAAGTATTTCGACAAGGGCGGGGTTAAGATCGCCGTGATCGGCCAGGCCTTTCCCTATACGCCGATCGCCAACCCGCGCTATCTGATGCCGAACTGGTCGTTCGGCATCAACGAAGACAACATGAAAAAACGGGTCGCCGACGCCCAGGCGGCGGGGGCGGACCTGATCGTTCTGCTGTCGCACAACGGTTTCGACGTGGACCGCAAGCTGGCGGCCCGTGTGCCCGGCATCGACGTGATCCTGACCGGTCATACCCACGATGCCCTGCCGGCGCCGGTCAAGGTCGGCAATACCCTGCTGATCGCCTCCGGCAGCCACGGCAAGTTCCTGTCGCGCCTGGACCTCAAGGTCGAGGGCAAGAAGGTGACGGATTATAATTTCCGTCTGATCCCCGTGTTCTCCGACGTCATCGAACCGGATAAGGATATGGCGGCCTTGGTGCAGAAGGTCCGCGAACCCCACATGGCGGAAATCAGCCGCGAACTGGGCCATACGGAAGACCTGCTGTACCGCCGCGGTAACTTCAACGGCACCTTCGACGACGTCATCTGTCAGGCCTTGCTGGCCGAACGGGACGCGGAAATCGCGTTGTCCCCGGGCTTCCGCTGGGGGGCGTCGCTGCTGCCGGGGCAGGCGATCACGGTCGACGACGTGCACCACCATACCGCCATCACCTATCCCAACGTCTACCGCACGGAAATGACCGGCGAATTCCTGAAGACGATCCTGGAAGACGTGGCCGACAACCTGTTCAACACCGACCCCTATTATCAGCAGGGCGGCGACATGGTGCGGGTGGGCGGCATGTCCTACACCATCGACATCAACAAGAAGATCGGTTCGCGCATTTCCAACATGACCTCGCTGAAGACCGGCGCGGCCATCGACCCGTCGAAGAAGTACGTGGTCGCCGGCTGGGCCTCGGTCAACGAAGGCACGGAAGGCCCGCCGGCCTACGATCTGGTGTCGGGCTATATCCAGAACCAGAAGGTCGTGAAGGTGCCCGACAACCAGACGGTCAAGGTCGTCGGCGCCTGACCAAGGGCAGACGGATCACCAATAAGGACTGAACGACGACCATGGACGTTTCCTACGGTGGCGCCTTTCTGGCGGGATTGCTGAGTTTCCTGTCGCCCTGCGTGTTGCCGCTGGTGCCGCCTTATCTGTGCTTCCTGGCCGGCACCACATTCCAGGCCCTGGAGGCCCAGGGGGCGGGGGCCGACCGGGCGGCGCTGGTCCGCGTGCGCTGGACCGCGCTGGCTTTCGTTCTCGGGTTCTCGACCGTGTTCGTCGGCATGGGGGCGACGGCGTCCGCCGTCGGCCAGCTGATCGCCGAGTACCATGCGATCTTTTCCAAGATCGCGGGCGGGATCATCATCCTTTTGGGGTTGCAGTTCCTGGGGGTGTTCCGCCTCGGCTTCTTGCAGCGCGACGCCAGGTTCGAAGGCCCGAAGAAGCCCATGGGCGTGCTCGGCGCCTATCTGGTGGGGCTTGCCTTCGCCTTCGGCTGGACGCCCTGTGTCGGGCCCGTGCTGGCGGCGATTTTGATGGTTGCCGCGGGCGGCGACGGGCCGTGGTCGGGGGCATCGCTGCTGGCCGTCTATTCGGCGGGCATCGGCCTGCCGTTCCTGGCGGCCGCCTTTGCGGTCGGCCCGTTCCTGGGTTTCATGAAACGCTTCCGCCGCCATATGGGCATGGTGGAGAAGGCGATGGGCCTGTTCCTGGTGGTGACCGGCGTTCTGTTCCTGACGGGCAGCGTGCCGGACATCGCCAACTGGCTGCTCAACACCTTCCCCAGCCTGGGCAAGATCGGCTGAGCCCGTTTATCCCAGCTTGAAGAACAGAATACGGTCGAAGGACCTCAGTTCGCGCAGGATGTTGACGACGCCAAGGGCATCCTTGCGTTCGACCGCCTGCGGCATCGACGAGATCGAGGCGTCGGCGCCGTCGTAAATGCGTTTGAAGTCGGCGGCCTTTTGATAGTGGGCGGGGGCCATGGCGCGGCAGGCGCGCAGGATGTCGCGGTATTTCAGGGCGGCCTGCATGACGGTGTCGGCGGTTCCGGGGGCCGTGAAGTCCGGCCGGTCGTGGCGCCATTTAAACAGAAAATCCATGTGCCGGTTCAGGTCGGTGACGCATTCGGAATACCCCTTGCGTCCGGCCCGGTCCCGCAGCCCATAGATCAGGTCGCGCACGGGGGCCAGTTCCCGGCGGGCTTCCTTGCCCTTTTCCTCATCCAGCAGATCGGCGCCTTTGGAAATGCGGGCTGTGATGGCCTTCAGGTCGGCCGCGAACCGGCTGTCCTTGGCATAGGGCGGGGGTGGGGTGGTGCTGTATGCGGCAAGAATCTCGTCCCACACGGCTTGGGCCTGGCGCAGTTCGATCCCGGCCAGGGCCGCGTTGCCCGTGCGGGCATAGAACAGGGCGGCGCGGTAGCCGCCCTGGGCTTCGTCGACCAGGGAATCGAAGTCCCCGGCATCCGCCGCCAGGGCCGGTCTGGGCGCGGCCAGCAACAGGCAGAACGCCGCGGCGATAAAACTTATTCTTGAAATCACGGTTATGGTTTCCTTCCTATAGCGTCTTGCCAGACCACGGCCCATGCGGTCAATATGCATTCAACAAAACGAATGTGAGGTGCCGCCTTGGCATCGAGACAAGAGGACATCCGAACAGTGATACCCCGGCGACGTTTCAATGGATGGGCCACGGGCGCGCTTGCCGCGGCGGCCCTGGCCAGCCTGATCCTTGGCGGTGTGCGCCCGGCCGCCGCCGCGACCATCGGCGCCGACGGCTTGATGACCGAGCCCTGGTTCCTCAATTCGTTCATGATCCTGAAGGAAGACCTGGAGGAAGCCGCCCAGGCGGGCAAGCGGTTCGCCGTCATTTTCTCTCTCGAAGGCTGTCCCTATTGCCGGGAAATGCACGAGGTCAATTTCGCGCGTCAGGACATAACGGACTTCGTGCGCGCCAACTTCAACATCCTGCAGATCAACATCATCGGGTCGCGCATGGTGACCGATTTCGACGGTGAGGAATTGTCGGAAAAGAAGCTGGCGGAAAAATGGGGTGTGCGTTTCACGCCGACCACGATCTTTTTCCCCACGCTCGACAAACTGCCGGCGGGGGTGTCGGGCAAGAAGGCCGAGATCGCCCGCATGCCCGGCTACATGAAGCCGTTCCACTTCATGTCCATGTACCAGTTCGTTCAGGAACAGGCCTATCTGAACGGTAAGTTCGGGCCTTATGTGCGGAAAAAGATCAATGCCCTGAAAAGTGCCGGGAAATCGCCGGAAAATTGGTGATTTTCCCAAAGTTTTTCAGTGCCTCGCCCTGGACAACATATTCATAAAATATATAATGTGAATTCCATCATTGAGCAGGTGACGCCGCCATTCGGGCGGGGCCGCCCCATAATTCTTGGAGCGCGCATTAATGAACAAGACCAAACCGCCGGCAAAGCCGGGAAACATCCAAATCCCATCCATCGATCAGCCGACGGATAGCGGCCGCCGCAAGGCGCTTCTGGCCGGGCTTGGGGCCGCCGGCGGGGCCGCCGCCGCGGGCCTGATGACGCCCAGCCGCGCGTTGGCCGATCCGGCCAACCTGCCGCCGAATGTGGCCGACTGGTCGAAGGTTCTGGGGCCGGGCGTCGACGTCGCGCCCTACGGCATGCCGTCCAAGTTTGAGAAGACCGTCATTCGCCGTTATGTCGACTGGCTGACCGCGACCCCGGAAAGCTCCATCAACTTCACGCCGCTTTACGCCCTCGACGGCATGGTCACCCCCAATGGATTGTGTTTCGAACGCCACCACGGCGGCGTTGCCGAGGTTATCCCCGACGACTACCGCTTGATGATCCACGGCATGGTCGATCGGCCCCTGGTCTTTACCTATCAGGATCTCAAGCGCTTCCCGCCGCAAAGCCGGTTCTATTTCCTGGAGTGCGCCGCCAACGGCGGCATGGAATGGCGCGGCGCGCAGCTGAACGGCGTGCAATTCACCCATGGCATGGTTCATTGCGTGCAATACACGGGCGTGCCGCTGCGCACCCTTCTGGAAGAAGCCGGCGTCAAGCCCAAGGCCAAATGGCTGCTGGTCGAAGGCGGCGACAGTGCGGGCATGAACCGCTCCCTGCCGCTGGACAAGGCATTGGACGACTGCATGGTCGTCTATTCCATGAATGGTGAGCGCCTGCGCGCCGAACAGGGCTATCCCATCCGCCTTGTGGTGCCCGGGTTTGAAGGCAACATGTGGGTGAAATGGTTGCGCCGCATCGAAGTCGGCGACGGCGCCTGGATGGCCCGCGAGGAGACGTCGAAGTACACCGACCTCATGCCTGACGGCCGGGCGCGGCGGTTTACCTGGGAAATGGACGCCAAGTCGGTGATTACCAGCCCCTGTCCCGAACTGCCGTGCAAGCAGAAGGGCCCGCAGGTCATCAAGGGCATCGCCTGGTCGGGACGCGGCAAGATCGCCCGTGTCGACGTCACCGTGGACGGCGGGCGCAACTGGCATCAGGCGCGCCTGGAAGATCCGGTCCTGCCGAAATGCCTGACCCGCTTCTACCTCGACGGTTGGTCGTGGGACGGGAACCCGGCCTATCTGCAAAGCCGCGCCATCGACGAAACCGGTTATGTGCAGCCGGAAATGGCGGCGCTTCAGGCCGTGCGCGGGGTCAATTCCATCTACCACAACAACGCCATCCAGACCTGGCGCATCAATCCGACCGGGGAGGTGGAAAATGTCCGCTTGGCGTAACCTGACCCTCACCACCGTCGCAACGGCCGGGCTTCTCGCCCTGTCGACAGCCTCGGGCCATGCGGCCGACCGCAAGTTTCCCCAATTAGGCGCCCCCGCGACCCCGGAACAGATTCAGGCCTGGGACATCGACGTTCGTCCCGACGGGCTGGGCGCCCCTCCGGGATCGGGCACGGCGCCCCAGGGCGAAAAGGTCTACATCGAAAAATGCGCCGCCTGTCACGGCGATTTCGGCGAAGCGCGGGGCCGCTACCCGGTGCTGGTCGGCGGCCACGGCACCATGAAGGACGACCGTCCGGAAAAGACCCTGGGCAGCTACTGGCCCTATGCCTCGACCATCTTCGACTACATCAAGCGGGCCATGCCGTTCGGCGAGGCCCAGACCCTGACCAATGACGAGGTCTATGCCCTGACCGCGTTCCTGCTCAACATGAACGACGTGGTTGATTCATCCTTCGTGCTCGATGCCTCCAACATCGGCAAGATCGAGATGCCCAACGCCAAGAACTTCTTCGACGACCCGCGCCCCGACGGCCAGACCGCCAAGGTGGCGGCCCTGTGCATGAAGGACTGCAAGCCCGAGGTGAAAGTCATCGGCCGCGCCAAGGTCATCGACGTGACGCCGGACAAGGGCGGGGTGGCGGCCAAGGCCGCTGCCGAAGCGGCAGTGAAGGCGGAACCGACGCAGGTCGCGGCATCGGCCGCGCCGGCGGGTGATCCCGAAGCCGGTAAGAAGGTGTTCCGCAAATGCGCCGCCTGCCATGTCATCGACAGTGCGGCCAACAAGATGGGCCCGTCGCTGAAGGGCATTCTGGGCCGCACGGCGGGTTCCGTCGACGGGTTCCGTTATTCCAAGGCGTTTCAGGCAGCCAACGACAAGGGCCTGAAATGGACCGACGACGCGCTCAAGGCTTTCGTCGTGGATCCCAAGGACTTCGTGAAGGATCGGATCGGTGCCGACAAGGGCCGCACCCGCATGGCCTTCCCGGGCCTGCGCAAGGAACAGGATGTCGAAGACCTGCTGGCCTTCATGAAGGCCGCCGGCGGCGAATAATCCGCATGGAAAACCCCCGGGCGGTCCGCCGCTCGGGGGCTTCGATCTTAATCAGGAATGGTTCGTCAGGCGGCGGAGCGGGATGCAGCCTTGATCAGGCGGCGGCGCTCCATGGCTTCTTCCGAACAGAACAGACCGTACATCAGTTCCAGCGTCTTGCCCGCTTCGTTGCTGGCCAGGCTGTAATAGATCGTCTTGCCCTCGCGCCGGGTCGCGACAAGGTCGTCAGCACGCAGCCGCGCCAACTGCTGTGACAAGGTCGGCTGACGCAGATCAAGCGCCTGTTCCAGTTCGGTGACCGATTTTTCGCCGTCGCCCAGCATGCAGAGGATGAGCAGGCGGTTTTCGTTGGCAAGGGCCTTCAGAAACTGTGCCGCTTCCTTGGCGCCTTCAAGTACGTCTTCTTCTTTCATGCGAGTCCGATCTCTCCAGGTTTGCCGCCGCGACACGGCGGGC
>CEQK01057654.1_pt1 | contig 11904 bp, 9 predicted proteins | sample 531051 | NCBI WGS metagenome assembly CEQK01 (sample SAMEA2621229, study PRJEB7988) | marine metagenome | biome: marine biome (ENVO:00000447); feature: deep chlorophyll maximum layer (ENVO:xxxxxxxx); material: "saline water (ENVO:00002010), including plankton (ENVO:xxxxxxxx)" | depth 150 m
TGCCGATACGCCCGTTCCGCGCGAAGTGATCGAACAGGCGATCCGCGCGGCTGGCACCGCGCCCAATGGCGCGAACCACCAGCCATGGCATTTCGCCGTCGTCGGCTCGCCCGAGAAAAAGCGCGCGATCCGCGAGGCGGCGGAGGCAGAGGAGCGCGCGTTCTATGCCGGCAAGGCGGGTGAGCAATGGCTCGATGCGCTCGCGCCGCTGGGTACGGATGCGGACAAGCCCTTCCTCGAGACCGCGCCATGGCTGATCGTGTGCTTCGCGCAGCGCAAGGGCGGGATCGCGGAGGATGGCACCACGCAGAACTACTACGTCACCGAAAGCGTGGGGATCGCGTGCGGAATGCTGCTGGCGACGCTCCACGAGGCAGGGCTGGCGACGCTGACGCACACGCCCTCTCCGATGGGCTTCCTGCGCGAGATCTGCAGGCGGCCCGAATGGGAGAAGCCGCTGATGATCGTGGTCGCGGGGCACCCGGCAGCCGATGCCACCGTGCCCGAGCACGCGCTCTACAAGAAGCCGCTCAGCCGGATTGCCAGCTGGCTCTAGCGGGTCACGCCGCGGCGGGCACGCCCTGCGGCTCGTTGCCGAGCAGGTCGTAGGGGTCGATCCCCTCTTCCTTCCACACCCGGTGGCATTCGCGATACCAGTGCGGCTCGGGGATGTTGAGCTTGGCCCGCGCCTCGTCCAGCGGCATCGCCAAGAGTTCGCGGATCGACATGCCGACCAGCGCGGGGCACGCGGTGCCGGTCCGCTGCGCCTGACGCACCGCCTTGTACACCGGCGCCTTGCTGCGCCCGGTCATCTTCTTGATGTTCCACGCCCCGGCATAGCCGATCAGCAAGTGGCCATGGCTGGGCTGCTGGCCATAGGTGAACAGCAGCACGCATTGTTCGCCCAGCGCATCGCGGCCGTATCCGGTCAGCACATGCATCAGGTCGTGCGTGTCGCGGCTGCGGAAGCCGAACCACTGGACCAGATCGTCATATTTCGGCCGGCCGAGCTTGTCCGCCTCCGCCACCAGCCCGGCGGCCGACAGCCCTTCACGCTCCATGAAGTCGCAATAGGCATGGGCCACACTGCCCTGCGGCAGCTTGCGCAAGGTTTCATGATCGTCGAGGATCGGTGGCAAGTAAGGCTCTTCGGCGCGCAGCCGCTCGCCCTGCTCGCTCAGCGTGAGTTCGCGCACGCGCGGCATGAAGCTCTTGTGCGGCAATGCCTCGAAAATGCGAAAGACGTGGCTGGTGTCTTCCTTGTCCTTCAGCAGCTCGCGGAAGTGATGGATCGCGGTCAGCGGGCGGTATTTGGGCACCGGACGCGCCGGATCGCGCAGCGGCGTACCGTCGCGCGCGCATTCGACTGCGGAGGCTGCGGGATCAACAGAGCTGGCTTCGGTCATGCGATTTTCCTTACTGACACCAGTGTAAGTAAACCCTCTCCGCGTCCTGTTCAAGGGCTTTTCGTACAAGCGCACTCAGCGGCGAACCCAGCTCTTCCGGTCGATGCCGAGCAGCAGCAGCAGTGCGGTCATATCCTCGCAATCGATCCATCCGTTCGCCGCCGCGCGTGTCGCGGGCTTGGCGCGGTAGGCGATGCCGTAATCCGCCGCGCGCAGCATCGGCGTGTCGTTCGCCCCGTCGCCGAGCGCGAGCGTGCGCGCCCCGTCGCCCAGTTCGGCGGCTTCCTCGCGCAAGGTCCGCTCCTTCGTGGCGCTGTCGCAGATCGGCTTCTGGACCTTGCCCGACAGCTTGCCATCCTCTATCAGCAGGCGATTGCCGACCACCCGATCGAACCCGAGCCGCTCCGCAATCGGGTCGGCAAAGCGGTGAAACCCGCCGGTCACCAGCACGCAGCGCGCGCCCTGCGCAGAGAGCGTGGCAATCACCGTGCCCGCGCCGCGTGTGGGCGAGATCCGCTGAGCCAAACACTGCTCGATCGCGGTTTCCTCCAGCCCCTCTAGCAGCGCGACGCGTTCATCCAGCGCACCCGTGAAATCGAGCTCGCCGCGCATCGCGCGCTCGGTAATCTCGGCCACCTGCGCCTTCACGCCAAGAAAATCGGCCAGTTCGTCGATGCATTCCTGCCCGATCATGGTCGAATCCATGTCGCTCACCAGCAGGCGGGGAATCGCGATCGTATCGTCGGCGAACAGTGCGGCGACGGGCGCGAGATGCTCCTCCACCAGCGGGGCGACGACATCGCGCGTTCCCTCCGGAATGGAGATTTCCAGCACCTCACCGCAATGTTCCAGCATCATCGCTTCGGCAAAGGGCTGTCCGGCGGCGGATAATGCGGCCTCCAGCGATTGCAGGCTTGCCTCGGAGGGCACGGGCTCTGCTAGGACACGGGCGATGAGCACGAACGAGATCTCCGGAAAAGCGGTGCAAGGGCCTCTGATGCTCATCGCAGGGCCGACCGCCAGCGGCAAGAGCGCGCTGGCGCTCGAGCTGGCGGAGCAGCTGAAGAACGAAGGCCGCAAGGGCGTGATCGTCAACGCCGACAGCGCGCAGGTCTATGCCGATCTGCAGGTGTTGAGCGCGCGTCCCTCGGCAGACGAAATCGATCAGGCAGAGCATCGCCTGTATGGTGCGTGGGACGGGGCGGAGGCCTGCTCCGCCGCGCAATGGGCCGAGGCCGCGAAGCGCGAGATTGCCGATATCCACGCCCACGGCGATGTGCCGATCCTGGTCGGCGGCACGGGCCTCTATATCCGCACGCTGATGGAGGGGATCGCGCCCGTCCCCACGATCCCTGCCGATGTCCGCGACGCGGTGCGCGCCCTGCCCACGCCCGATGCCTTTGCTGAGCTCGCGACCGCAGACCCGGCGAGCCACGCGCGGCTCGATCCGGGCGACACGCAGCGCATCGCCCGCGCGCTGGAGGTGGTCCGCGCGACCGGGCTGACGCTGGGTGAGTGGCAACAGCGCAAGGAAGGCGGGATCGCGGACCGGGTCGCGCTGTCGCCGGTCATCCTGCTGCCAGAGCGCGAGTGGCTCTACGCCCGCTGCGATGCGCGGTTTTCGGCGATGCTGGAACAGGGCGCGGTGGCGGAGGTGGAGGCGCTGCTGGCGCGCGATCTGGACCCCGATCTGCCGGTGATGCGCGCCATCGGCGTGCGAGAGATTGCGGGCTGGCTGCGCGGCGAATGCTCGCGCGAAGAGATGATCGAGACAGGCCAGCGGTCCACCCGCAACTATGCCAAGCGGCAATATACCTGGCTGCGGCACCAGCCTCCGCAAGACTGGCCGCGCGTTGAAACCGCAGCGGATGCGCTGGCCGCGCTGGGATAACGGCCCTTCCCTACACGGCCCGGTTGCGGCAGGCTGCGCGCCAATGGATCTACTTCAGACAGAAGAGACCGGAGAGAGGATGCAAACGAGGCTTCGCCCACAAAATGCGAAAGGTGACACTGCGCGCGCCGTAGTGCCGCCCATGCGATTGATCCCAAGGCGAAATCCCCTCGAAACCAGTTTTGCAGACACGCCGGGTCTCTGTGCCATACGGACCAAGGAGACTGCATGACCCCGCCCGAAGCGATCATCGAACCCGATCTGCCGATCATCGACCCGCACCACCACTTGTGGGATCTGCGCGCGCTGCTCGACTCGTTCCCCGAACCGCTTCATCCGTTTCTCGAAACGGTTAGCCTCTCCGCCCACTACACCTTCGACCAGTTCCTCGCCGACACGAGCAGCGGCCACCGGATCATCGGCACGGTCTTCATGGAATGCGGCGCGTTCTACGATACGTCGCGCAGCGAGGCGATGAAGGTCGTGGGCGAGGTCGAGTTCGTTCGCGGAGTGGCCGCGCAGGGCGCTAGCGGCCTCTACGGACCTTACCGCCCCTGCGCGGGCATCGTCGGCCATGCGGACCTGCGCCTTGGCGCGGAGGCGGGCGACGTGCTGGATGCACTGGCAGATGCAGGCGGCCCCCGCTTCAAGGGCATCCGCCATGCCGGCGCGTGGGATGCGGACCCCAGCGTGCTCGGCCCTGCATTCCACCATCCCGAAGGGCTCTACCGCGATGCCGCCTTCCGCGAAGGCTTTGCCGAACTGGGCAAGCGCGGGATGACCTTCGATGCCTGGGTGCTCGAGCCCCAGCTGGGCGACGTGATCGACCTTGCGCGGGCCTTCCCCGACCAGACCATCGTGCTCGACCATTGCGGCACGCCGCTGGGCAGCGCGTGCTACGCGGGCAAGCTGGACGAGAACTTCGAGCGCTGGCGTGGCTCGATCCGCGAGCTTGCCAAGTGCCAGAACGTGGTCGTGAAGCTTGGCGGTCTCGCAATGCAGTTCTGCGGGATGCCCGCCGAAGGCCCGACCGACAGCGTGTCATCCGAAGAACTGGCGCAGATGTGGCGGCCTTATGTGGACACCTGCATCGAGGCGTTCGGCCCGGATCGCGCGATGTTCGAAAGCAACTACCCGGTGGACAAGTGGGCGGGCAGCTACGCCACGGTGTGGAACGCGTTGAAACGGCTCGCTTCAGGTGCCTCGGATGAGGAGAAGCGCGCGCTGTTCGCGGGCAACGCGGCGCGGGTCTATGACATCGAGCATCTGCTCGAGTTGACGTAACGGCAATCTCGACACCGCCGGAATCGGCGCATAGACCCCTCGCAAAGAGCTTATCCGGAGAGATCACCAATGCCCCTTCCCGCCCCGTTCGATCGCCTTCGCCTGCCCATCATCGGCTCGCCGATGTTCATCGTATCCGGGCCGGAACTGGTCATCGCCCAGTGTAAGGCCGGGGTCGTCGGCAGCTTCCCGGCGCTGAACGCGCGGCCTTCGGGCGTGCTCGACGAATGGCTCCACCAGATCACCGAGGAGTTGGCCGCGCACAACCGCGACAATCCGGACCGGCCCGCCGCGCCGTTCGCGGTCAATCAGATCGTCCACCGCTCCAATGCCCGCCTCGAAGAGGATATGCAGGTGTGCGAAAAGTGGCAGGTGCCGCTGGTCATCACCTCGCTCGGCGCGCGTGAAGAGGTGTTCCAGGCGGTCGACAACTGGGGCGGGATCACGCTGCATGATGTCATCAACAACCGCTTCGCGCACAAGGCGATCGAAAAGGGCGCGACCGGCCTGATCCCGGTCGCAGCCGGTGCGGGCGGCCATGCGGGCACGCAGTCGCCCTTCGCGCTGATGCACGAGATTCGCGAATGGTTCGACGGGCTGATCGCGCTGTCCGGCTCGATCGCGACCGGTCGCTCGGTGCTCGCCGCTCAGGCTATGGGCGCTGATTTCGGCTACATCGGCAGCGCGTTCATCGCGACCGAAGAAGCCAACGCCGATCAGGGGTACAAGCAGGGGATCGTGGACAGCAGCGCTGAAGGCATCGTCTACACCAACCTGTTCACCGGCGTGCACGGCAACTACCTGCGCAGCTCCATCGAGGCGGCCGGGCTCGACCCGGACGACCTGCCCGAAAGCGATCCGTCGAAGATGAACTTCGGCAGCGGCGGCAACTCCAAGGCCAAGGCGTGGAAGGATATCTGGGGCTCGGGCCAGGGTATCGGCGCGGTCAAGTCCGTCGGCAGTGTGGCCGACATGGTCGACCGGTTGGAGCGTGAGTACAAGGAAGCCAAGGCCGCGCTCGACGAGGCTTCTGCACCCTACTAGCGGCTCAGCCGGGCCACACGCGGATCGTGCGTCCGTCTGCCGCGGGCTCGATCCGCAGCGGGTGCCCATCGGGCGTGGACAGATGCCCGGTTTCCGACTGCGGCCCGGCATAGACCAAGTGGCGAAACAGCAGCCGGGCGAGCGTATCGACCTGCTGGGTTCCGCCGACCAGCTGGGGTTCGATGCGGAACTCCTGCCCGGTGAAGAAGGCGAGCCCGCTGCTCTGCACCGCCCCGTCGAGCGTGGGGTTGAAGCTGGCGAGTAGCGTCACGGGCAGCTCTCCGCGTGCGGCCCAGGCCTGCAGGTTGCGGGCCAGCATCTCCCGCCCGAGTGCAAGGCCTGCCGGGGTCCAGACGATGCCCGATGCGCCCAGCGAATCGGCCAGCGCGGTGGCAAGCGCGAACCACTCGCGTAGGATCGCAAGGTTGCCCCGCCCCGCCTCGATATGCGGGCCGAGCCGCAGCGATACAGCGGCGATGCTGGCAGGCGCGAAGTCGTCCGGCAGCTCGCGCGCGGACAGCGGGTGCGGCACGGGAAGCGGTATTCCGGGGGCGAGACCGGCAAGGTCGAAGCCCAGCCCGGCGCGCTGCAACGCGATGGTCCCGCCTGCCGTGCCGCCAAGCTCAGGCCCGGCATGGTCGAGCCATGGCGCATTACGGGCTACCTGCGCGATCGCGGCGGCAGTCGGCCGCGCCCCACGCGGGACCAGGATCAGCAGATCGTCGGCCGGTTCCGGTCGCGCCGGATCGTCAGAGTGAGCGGACATGCAGATCCCCTAGCCCGGCGCCTCACCGCCGGAAACGCCCGGGTACATCCCTTGCGGGTAACAGCGCGTTACGTCGAGTGCCGCGGCGCAGGATTGCTCCGGAGTCGAACAGGTTGAGAAAGGTCAGAACACGCCCATCCGCAACCCTTCGGCCATCGCCTCGCCCAGCGCTTCGCATTCTGCCAGGCGATCGTCTGGCACGGTCTTCTGCGCCAGAATCTCCTCGGGCGTCTGCGCCTGCATGTTCACGATGATGCGATCCGCCACGCGTTTCAGCCGCCAGCCCTGCGCAATCCGGTCGGTCTGCGCCTGCGCCCCCTCCCCATCGGACCCGGCGGAGATGATCGTCGCGAAGGCGCGGCCTTCGATTCGGCCAAGCACGGGGTAATAGCAGCGATCAAACATCTCCTTCATCATCCCGCTCATCGTCGCGAGGTTCTCCGGGCAGACAAACAGGTACCCGCTTGCCTCCAGCAGGTCTTTGGGCATCACCTCATGCGCGGCGAGCAAACGCGCCGCATCGCCTGCCCCGTTGGCGGCGGCACGCGCCATTGCCTCGCTCGCCCCGGTGCGACTGTGCCATGCGATCAGGAGAGTGGGGTCGGTCATCGTGTCTACCCTCCGACCGCGCTGTCGAAAGTCAACGGGGCCGCGCTTTGTTCTACCCGCAAGGCGCGCTAGGAAGCCCCATGGCCACCACTGCTCCAAATTCCAACGCCACCCTCGTTTGCGGTGTCGAGCGCTCGCTCGGCGGGCGCAGCTGGCGCTGGCGCGGAGGTCCGAACCAGTACGATGGCCCGGCCGCGGGTCTTGGGGACGACATCCTGACCCAGCTATTGCTCGCGCGCGGTGTCGCGCGCGACGATCTGGAACGCCAGCGCGAGCCGAAGCTTGCCGCCTTCCTCCCCGATCCGGCGATCTTTCAGGACATGGAAGTGGCGGCAGAACGGCTCGCCCAGGCGATCCTGACACGAGAGAAGGTGACCATCTACGGCGATTACGACGTCGACGGTGCAACTTCGGCTGCGCTGCTGATCCGCCTGTTCGGCATGCTTGAGCACGAAGCGGACTACTACATCCCCGACCGCCTGCTGGAAGGCTACGGTCCCAGCGGAGAGGCGCTGGTCAAGCTGAGCGAACAGGGATCGAGCCTGGTGGTCACGGTCGATTGCGGCGCGATGGCTCACGAGGCGCTGGCCGCCGCGCGCGATGCGGGCGTGGAGGTGATCGTGATCGACCACCACAAATGCTCGCCCGAGCGCCCGCCCGCCCTCGCCCTCGTCAATCCCAATCGGCTCGACGAGGCAGACGAAGCGGCGGCCCACGGCCACCTTGCCGCGGTCGGCGTCGCCTTCCTCGTGGCGATCGCGCTGGTCAGGAAGCTGCGGACACACGGCTATTTCAAGGACCGCAAGGAGCCGGACCTGCGCGGCCTGCTCGATCTGGTGGCGCTGGGCACGGTTGCCGATGTCGCCGCGCTCCATGGCCTCAACCGGGCGTTCGTGTCGCAGGGCCTCAAGGTGATGGCCAAGCGCGCCAATATCGGAATGAGCGCGCTGATCGATGCGAGCCGGCTGACCCGCGCGCCGATCTCGTCCGATCTGGGCTTCGCGCTCGGCCCGCGAATCAATGCCGGTGGACGGGTAGGCGAATCGACGCTCGGCGTGCGCCTGCTGACGACCGAAGACCCGGAAGAAGCCGCCCAGATCGCCGCGCAGCTATCGCAGCTGAACGAGGAACGCCGCGCGATCGAAGCAGAAGTGCAGGAAGCGGGTGAGGCGCAGCTGGCCGGGCAAGGCAACCGGGCGGTGCGAATCGTCCATGGCGATGGCTGGCATCCGGGCGTGATCGGGATCGTTGCGGGGAGGATCAAGGAGAAGACCGGGCGGCCCTCACTGGTGATCGCGCGCGACAGTCAGACCGGGGTCGGCAAGGGATCGGGCCGCTCGATTCCCGGCGTCGATCTGGGCGCGGCGATCATGGCCGCGCGCGAGGAAGGCCTGCTGGAGGCAGGCGGCGGACACGCGATGGCCGCCGGGCTGACCGTGCATGAGGACAAGATCGAGGCGTTTGCAGACTGGCTCGAATCGCGGCTCGAACGGCAGGTCGCTGCCGCGAGCGCGGAGGCATCGCTCGGTTTCGACCTCTCGCTCGGCCCGCGTGGCCTGACGGTCGAACTGGTCGAGGCGCTGGAGCGCGGCGGGCCCTACGGCATGGGCTGGCCCGGTCCGCGAATCGCGATCGGCCCGGTGCATCTGGTGAAGGTCGACCGGGTCGGCAGCGATCATGTGCGGCTGGTTGCGGGATCGCGCGATGGCGGCTCGATCAAGGCGATCGCTTTTCGCGCAGCAGACAGCGACTGGGGGCAGGCTTTGCTTGCCGCGCATCCGGGCACGCGGATGTGGCTCGCCGGGCGCGCAAAGGTCGATACCTGGGCCAATACGCCCCGTGCGGAATTGCACCTTGAGGACGCAGCTTTCATCGAACCGTAAAATACCTGCACAATTGCGAATGACGGGGCTTGACCGCTTCAAACGACGCCCCTAGATGCGCGGCTCGCTTCGGCGGTCACCGGCTTTTTCGCCGCTCCGCCAGAAGCAGTTCCGGATGTGGCCCCTTCGTCTAGCGGTTAGGACGCGGCCCTTTCACGGCTGAAACACGGGTTCGATTCCCGTAGGGGTCACCATCCGGATGCTGGCACGATCGCCGGCGATTTTTCTCCCGACGATATGCAGACTTCCCTTCCCCTTCAGGGGTCAGGCGAGGCCGTGTGCTGCGCACCTGCGGCCGTGCTCTTGCGTGTCACGAACCGAATTTTCCCCAAGCCAACTCCGCGTCCGTGCCCGCGCTCTGGCGCAGGCCGATAAATCACCCTAGGCAGGCCGCCATGCACAAGCCGCTCACATTCCCCTGGGCCGGTGTAATCATCGCCACCTGCAGCGTCTTCCTGCTGATGCTGGCGGGGATCGGCGTTGGCTATGCACTGGCGGTCTGGCTTGTCTGGACGCTGACCCTGTGGATCACGCAGCCCGACGAACAGCGCGCAGAACCCGATCCGCGACCGGAGGGGATTTCACGCGCCCGGCTCGCAGAGATGATCGAGAATGCCTATTCCCCGCTGCTGCTGGTCGACCGCAAGCGCGTGGTGATTGCCAATGGCTCCGCCCGCAAGCTGCTCGGCCATCATGTCGTCGGGCAGGATATCCGGGTCGCGCTGCGTCACCCGCGCGCGATCGCGCTGCTCGATTCCGAAGATCACGGCGAAGCGATCGTCACCGGGCTGGTTCGCCGCAAGGATGTGTGGCGGGTCAGCCGTTATGCGATCGACGACCGCTCGAGCGTGGTCGAGCTGGTCTCCAAGACCGCCGAATCCGATATCAGCCGCGCGCACACCGATTTCGTCGCCAATGCCAGCCACGAACTGCGCACCCCGCTGTCCTCGATCATCGGCTATGTCGAAACGCTGAGCGAAAACCCGGAGGACATCGACCAAGCGACCGCGCGCAAGTTCCTCGACACCATCCACCGCGAGGCGCAGCGGCTGCAGAATCTCGTCAGCGACCTCATGTCCCTGTCGCGTGTGGAAGCGGAAAAGCACGATCGCCCAGAGCAGCCCGTGCCGCTCAACGCGCTGGTCGAACGTGCCGCACGCGAAGGGGCCGGGCCAAACCGAGTCGAGCGACTGGCTTTCGAGGCGAGCGAGGACTTCGAAGTTCTTGGCGATCCGCAGCAGCTGGAGCAGCTGGTCCGCAATCTGGTAGACAACGCGCTCAAATACGGGCGCGAGGGCACTCCGGTCACCGTCCGGTTGAGCGAATCGGCGCTGGGCGAAGCCAAGCTTGAGGTGGAAGATCGCGGCGAAGGGATCGAAGCGGAGCACCTGCCGCATCTGACACGGCGCTTCTATCGCACCGATCCGGGCCGCAGCCGCCAGTCCGGCGGCACCGGGCTGGGCCTCGCAATCGTCAAGCATATCGTCGAGCGCCATCACGGGCGGCTCGACATCGATAGCGAAGTGGGTCGCGGCACCATCGTGACCGTGCGCCTGCCGCGGCTGGGCAGGAGCCGTCCGGCGCCCGATGCGGTGCTTGAACGGTTTGCCCGAACGGCACAGCCGGACTCAATTCCAGACGAACCGGACAGACTGTCATAACCCTGCCACATAGTTTCAACAACGCGAGCCGGGGCCCGCTAGACACGCGGCATTTCACTCGCTTCTGATTCTCAAACAAGGGGATGATCGCGCTGGCGGCGGCATCTCCGAACACCACTCAAGGGGCCGCCAACCGCATGTCACCCGTCTTTCTCTTCCTGCTTGCGATCGGCCTCGGGCTGGCCGGCTGGCTCGCGGGGCGCGCGAAGGCCCGTGCCTTCAGCCGCGACAAGGATGCGCCGCGGATCGTCTCGCGACCCGGCTATCACGCGTGGTACGTGGCGATCTGGGTAGCGGTGCCGCTCGCCCTGTTCGCCGTGTTCTGGAGCATCCTCTCGCCCATTCTGGTCGACCAGTGGGTGCTCGCAACGCCTGCGGGCCAGAGCCTGCCCACCTTCGGTTTCCAACGTCAGTCGATGCTCGCCGAAGCGCGCGCGGTCGCTTACGGGCACGCGGCGGGCGTGTTCAATCCCGACGCTGCCGCTCTGGTCGAGCCGTTTCGCGAGGCTTCGCGCTTCTACACGCTGGTCGGCTTCGGCTTCGCCCTTGCGCTGGCGGTCATTCTGGGACTGTGGGCGTTCACCCGGGTGCGGCCCGCCTTTACCGCCCGGGTGAAGGTGGAGCGCGCCGTGATGGGCGTGCTGCTGCTCGCTTCGCTGGTCGCAATCCTGACCACCTTCGGCATCCTTGCCAGCCTGGTGTTCGAGACGATCCGATTCTTCGGCATGGTCTCCCCGATCGATTTCCTGTTCGGGCTGAGCTGGAACCCGGATCCCATGTCCAATCCGGCGGCACCGCAGGGCGACCGCTATGGGGCGATCCCCCTGTTCTGGGGCACGATCTTCATCGGCGCGATCATCGCCATGATCGTGGCCATCCCGCTTGGCATGATGAGCGCGATCTATCTGACCCAGTATGCCAGCTCTCGCTGGCGCAAGATCATTAAGCCCGCTCTGGAGATTCTCGCGGGCGTGCCGACCGTGGTCTACGGCTATTTCGCCGCGCTGACAGTCGCTCCGGCTATCCGCGACGCAGCGCAGGCGGTCGGCATTCAAAACGCATCCTCCGAAAGCGCGCTTGCCGCCGGACTGGTGATGGGAGTGATGATCATCCCCTTCGTGTCGTCGATGGCGGATGACAGTATCGCGGCCGTGCCCGGGTCGATGCGCGATGGCAGCCTGGCGATGGGCGCGACCAAGTCCGAAACGATCAAGAAGGTCCTCATCCCCGCCGCGCTGCCGGGCATTGTCGGCGGCGTCATGCTGGCCGTCAGCCGCGCTATCGGTGAAACCATGATCGTGGTGATGGCCGCCTCTACCGCCGCCAATCTCACCGCCAATCCGCTGGAGGCAATGACCAC
>CEQK01012453.1_pt1 | contig 11875 bp, 16 predicted proteins | sample 531051 | NCBI WGS metagenome assembly CEQK01 (sample SAMEA2621229, study PRJEB7988) | marine metagenome | biome: marine biome (ENVO:00000447); feature: deep chlorophyll maximum layer (ENVO:xxxxxxxx); material: "saline water (ENVO:00002010), including plankton (ENVO:xxxxxxxx)" | depth 150 m
TCTAAATCGTCGGTTGAGGGCGTGGCTTCCATCATCATTGCAGGGGCTGGCTCAACTTCACCACCCTCTTGAAACGACATTGGCATCTCGGGTCCAAGCAGTGCTTGAATTCTGTTCTGTAACATCTGGTCCATTATGGTGTACTCACTGTTACGGCCCCTACACCAGCGGTAATCGCCAGCCCAGTCGGGTAGGTCTGATGGCTATACAAATCGCGAAATTGCGTGCCATCAAAAGCCTGGTGAATTTCAGTTGTAGTATTGAAGATTATCGAGCCTGTTGCAAATTGTAACTCACTGATTTCGGTAGCCGAAAAATGCGGAGAAACGGTGAAATCTACACGCCCCAGGTTCAATTCCAGCACGCGCACCAGGCGGTTGAATGTATTCGCATCAACTGTCTCGCTCAAGGCAGAGGGCAGTCTTGTCTCAAGCAAGCGACTCATTAGCGTCTGCCGCTAGGTTGTAGATCCAGCCGTGTAGATCCAAGTCGCCATTTGTAGCCGAGTTGGTTATCAGTGGTCCCGTCATCATCGCTTTCAAAGCGCAAGACGACTTGACGTGCGCGACTGCGGACGTTACTCAACGTGCTACTTTCGGTAACCTGAGACGTAGAGTCTGTCGTTAAGCTCGCATTTGGGAAATCACGACGCTTGACAACAATATTCATCGCAGGGGTGTTGGTCAGTCCAGATGATTTGACAAACGCGACGTCGGGTATAATTCTTTTGACAAAAGCAAAATTTTCGCCCTCAGAAATGTCTAAATCAGCGGATTCAATGAATACACCCGTCATCGGATCTTGGTAATCATCAAACCCGACTTCATGATTGAAAAGGCACTGTGTGTTACTGGTGGTAACACCCGCGATGGGTTGATCTTCTATGCCCGCATCGAGCCAGGAGTAGCGCACAAGGTTGCCGATAGACCAATGGTTTTCTTCGTAGTTGTAAATAACGTAACGACTAATCTCGCCAGTGCCGTCTGTGATACTAGGGTAAAAAAACCACATTTCACCAAATTCACTATTGAGCCCCATGAAGCATTTGAAGGCTTGGCTCAAGTCTAAATCGTCGAAAACATATTCTTGGACACTGCATGGCAGTTTCTGCACGGAGCCGCTGTAAAAATAGAATCCTGTTTTGCTGGCAAAATAGACACCGTTTGGTGCGTTGACAGCTCCTTTGGGGCTGATGAGACCCGATCCTTCATTGATCAGGTTGACTGCAAAAATTAAAGGCGGCCCGATAAAATTCATGCTGTATAAACTGGTGTCGGTCCAAATCAAAATCTCTTGACGAGATTTGATGCCACCCACAATGAATGATCCAGCGGAAAGCCTGACGTCACCAGCACTGTTTGTCGCCAACGGCTCGAAGACCAAATCTTGTTCTGAGGAACTGAAAGCTACGAGCATTGGATCGACAACGCCTGTGCGAGAGCTGCCCGATATCGGGTCCGCGCCCAAAACAATGAGGTGACGATCTGTTTCAGACGTTAAAACTTGAAGGCCGCGTGTGGGCACTAGATTTGCGCCCGTTACTCCTGACAGCTCGACCGCTCGAACGCTAGTCCCACTATTTTCCACCCATCGGTAAATGCCGCCGCCACGGACGTTGATAATCAAATTCTCACCAAAGTTATCATGAGTCCACGTTCGGAGTTGATTTACAGCGGAGATGGCACTGGCAGAACCCCAGGTTCCTGCACCCCACGTCCCTACACCCCAGCCCGTGCCTTGGACATAAGTGTCCAAACCGACGTTGATTTGGTACACGCCATCCACACCAGAACCGCCATTGCCTGTGTCACTACTATTGGCGGTGACAATGGCGCCTGAAGTATTTTTTGCTGTGATTTCATAGGTGTTGGTGCCAGTGACCAGGGAGATTTGATACTCCTGGTTAAGCACATCAGCCGTAATCAACCCGCCCAGACTGACGGCGCCTGAGATTGTCACAAAATCGTTATTGACTGCGCCGTGTGATGAGTCTGTGACCGTCAGAGTTGATGACCCATCCGTGGCTGCAAAAGTGATGGAATTGGTAGAGGTTTTGCGTATGGGCGTGACGTCATAGTAGTTATCACCCTCAGCCACATAGTATTTGAAGGTTGTGCCAATACCGATGTAGCGCGTCGCACCCAAGGAGATCCAAGAATGCAGCGCCCGGCCGATACCTAAAAAGGTGTTAGTGCCACGCTTGAACCAACCGCCAACCTTTTCAGCGCGACCTTTACGGAAACGAATTAGGTTCCCATCAACCCAGCCGCCGCTGTTGGCGTAAGGCGTTTCTTCTTTATTGATTCCGGCCCGGAACTCAACCTTCGTAAGCGGCATAGCGCATCAAGCCAGTCTGATGATTGCGCCTGTCGCGGTAGGGCTTGGGAAGACCACAGTAAAATCACCCGCCGTGCTTGTTTTATCGCCGCCAAAATCGATGATCGCACACGCCTTATCTGACTGCGTGTCATTATAAATCATACACCCCCTCGCACTGACGGTTGCAGTTCCGAACGTGAGGTCTGCGAAGTCGCATACAGCGGTTGTTCCCGTAGTCGTAGGCGTCACGGAGGTGAGCGTGTTCCCCCCAGATGTATAGTTTGTCCCACTCACTTGGCCCGTAGTCGTAAAGGCGGTTGTTGACGCTCCTAAAGTCGCACTTGAGGTATACAAAGCCAACTTGAATGAGTTGCCGCTCGTAGCTGTAAAATTATGTGTGCCGACCAAGAGCTCTTGCTTGAAGCTGGTTGGTATTGCCGAGGTTATAGCCATGTCAAAGCTCCTTGATGATTTTCGCCATGTCCTCATGCCCTTGAGCAGTAAGTTTACCTCGAATCGTGACGCGATCGGAGGCGATGGCATTCTTCATGCCTAACAAGATTAACGTATAAACCTGATTGCGGAAAGCCTCTGCTTGCAAGCGAATATGGGGGTCTGCCTCTTCACTGATGCCCACAATTTTTTTGGTGGTTTGCGCTGCCCAAAACTCTACGTCATGACCTTTGTTGTGTGTCGTAGACACCATGACCTGGCCGAGTTGAAAGCCAATTTGATCGTCTATCATCCCTTGTAAGGCTCCGGGCTGGTGAGCGGCTCCACCGTCTCTATGTTGTGTTTTTGAATCATGCTCGCAAGCTCTGATCGGTTACAAACGACCCACTCACCTTCCGAGTTGGGCATGGCGATCTTGGGGTTGGGTAATCGATGATACCCGTACAAACGCTCCTGGATATCGACGTTTTGATCCAACAATGAGGACCGGGGACTGACACCAACGGTGATACCCATCGCGATCAGTTTGCAGATCCAGAACTCCACGCATGCACGCCCCGCCTCTGCAAAGTGTAGATTTTTGCGGTACGAAAAATCCATGCCAAATAAATCAACGTGGCCAACCTCATGGTATGCAGCGAACGCCAGCGAATAGGCCACAGTCGTGTTTAGATAGGCACACCGCTGGTCAATGACGACTTCTTCCAAGGGGTACTCAACCAAAGCGGGCACGCGCTGATCAAGCTCACACGTATAAATAGGCTTATGGAACGTAGGTAGCCACCGCCTCATGACGTCAGTCTGATTTCCTGCGTCGTCGGTGTCCAAAAAGCGGCTGGCGGGGTCGAGCATGAAGACTCTGTCGCAATCAAACACCGATAAGGCAGAGTTAATCGTCCAGACCTCATCCCAGGTTTTGCTGTTTTCCACGCCAATAACGTAGTCGATCTGAGATGCGCCCAGGCCGATAATTGCTACGTTTTTTCCTTTTAGTTCTGGCAGTTTCTCCATTAAGACACACCTGTACGCAATAGATCGTATCTGAACTCGTCGCGTGTGTTGCGACCCTCGCTCAGATTCTTCATTCTCCCCACGGCCTCTTTGAACCGTGCCTCGAAGTTAGCTATCACGTCAGGTGTTTCTTTCAGAAATACAGCGCCCTCCACCAATGTGCCGTATAACAACGCATCAGGGTGGTCTGTGGATAGGATTGTCGTGCCTGTTGTTGCGCCCGCGGTAAGCGATGCTGGCTTGTGCAAATAATGCACCTCCACAGTGAAGTTGGCGTTCGGGACAGGCGACAACTCAAAAGCAGAATCATCAAACAGACTGTAATACTTTGGCGTGCCAGTCGTCGTCGATGTCGGACTAAACTCCTTCAAAAACGACGGGTGTTTGAAGTCCAAATAAATGTATTTGTTACTGCTGTTGATGATCGCGAGCGAAAACGGTGCAAAAAAATCAGACGGTGTCGCAAGGAATCTGTTTCCAGACGTTGTCGTGCCCTGCACATTTTTACGCTGCTCAGGAAGCTGAACCATTTTGAAAATCCTGCTCTCTGCTTCTTGAATGAAAGTGTCGAGCTGGTTTGTAAACGTGGTCTCAGAGACTTGCAGGTAGTCCTGCACGGCCGTTTTCAATGTTGCTAAAGTAAAACTCATGACGTGGTAACCTCCACACTGCCGACACTAGCAGTTAGTGCAAATGTTTGCAAAACTGTGCCTAATTTACCATCGCCTACATTTGTATACACGGTAAACACTGTGCTGTCATTTCCATCTGCCGCTTGATCGGGCCGGGTTATTTGTAAAGCCTGAGGATCAATCGGTGTCGGCTTGGGCATGAGCTGAGGGTGTTTCGGGGAATACTGATCTGGTCCAACAAGCAGCCCGTCCCACGTTTTTTTCATGTCTTTCAGGCGATAGCGAAACCCTGTGATGTCACAGATCCCATACGCATTTTTGTTTGAAGCGTAAGCCATTACGCTATGTTATAGCCGCGCAGATCGGGGGCCACTCGAAATGAAGCGCGGTCCTCATCCTGACTCAAAGCTCGCTCAAACTCCTCTTCATAGAGTTGCTTGAGCATGCCCACCTTTTCAGGGGCACGCTTGAGCGCCAAATAGTACGCGAGTCCAGCCGCGAGACAAGGATAAAATCGGAATGGGACTTGCATCGTGTTGGCGCCGACATCAGCATCGTCGATGCGACTGAGCGTATTCAAATAAAGTTCGTATTTGCTGTTTTGATCTGGCGCGGGCCAAACCGTAATCGTCGGGCTGATCTGTTTATCAATCAAATATTGGTTCGGCTTGCCCGTCGTGCTTTTCGTAGAAATATTGGCATATTCTGACCGTGACATCCTGGTGATGGGCACGTCCGTCGATACCCCGCCGAGCGTCTCTCGAATGAAAACATCGAGCACGTCAATCGTAGCGGTGGGTGTGGTGGTATCAATAGTGTAGACCGTCGTGTCTTTGACCATCGTCAACACTTTTTGATTGATGGTCCATTGGTTCAGACCACGGTTTGCCCACTCTGCCAGCATCAAGTTCATCGAGCGAGTGGCGGTTTTGAGGTCATAGCCCGTGCGTAATTCTAAGCCGCAACGCTCAAACGCCTCTTCGACGTAGTCTGCTACATCAAGCTCAAAATCTTTACTCCCGCTCACCGTCATCGTCTGTCTCCGCGTACAGGTTGTCGAACACCTGGTTCACATCAAGAGTGTAGTCTAAATCGCTTTTGCTGTAATGAATATGTTGGGATGGACGGAAGTCTGGGGCGCCCTCGCCCGTTTCGAACCAAGCGGGATGCGTGACGCGCACGCGGTTGTTGGGTAGTGCAACGATATTGCCAGTCCACGGGCCAGCATCGAGCAACTCGAGTACGTGGCTTTGCTTGTGTTGGGCCGGGTCGTCCGCGATTTCGTTGTTCGTGTAATCGACGGTGAAAAGATATTTGGCAGGATACATTTCACCATCGATTTTGGCCAGCCACGGACAAGGCGTGCAACGATCTAGCACATAGACCGAATGATCTCGCGACGAGCAATCCCACGGTTGTGCAGCCCACACAGGCATAGGCTCGGGCCACTCCTCAAGCGGTGTATCGCCAACCAGGGCAGTGATTGGCATACGAGCCCACATCGCGCCGCCATGCACGTTTGGCTCATTTTCATCGTCATAGGTCTCTGCACCCGTGAAGATGACTTGAAAGCTCAAACATCGCGTCGGCATCGTGGTCACGGCGATGGCCATCGCATGGATGAACTCGCCGTGATACTTCGCGTGATTGTGTGTGTATTCTCTACGAACCCAACATTTGAAATAGGGTATGTTGCTTTGTAGATACGCCACTCTTATCGGCCATACAACCCGCTATTCTTGTTGGAGGGCTTTCTCATGCCACCTGTCGCGCCGCCTTTGGCATAGCTTTTTGTAGCCATCTTGCCACCTTTCGCCATACCCTTCGCTTTCATCGTGCCGCCTTTGGCCCGACGCAACGGCCCCGGCATGTCGCCTTTTTTCATCCTAGTGAGCATCGCTCTGGTGCCTCTGCTGCTCAGTTGCGGGCCTCTGCCTCCCGAGACTTGTCCCGCACCCGCGGCGCGAGTACCTGGCTTTGCGTTTCTTCTAGGTTTGGGCGCCGCTGGTGGGGGGGTAGGTTTGGCGGGTGCGGGCTTCATACCCTTACCCAAATTCAATTTTTTTATGCCTTTCATCAAGCCGCCGACAGCTTTACCTTTGACCATCATTTTGCCGCCAGCTTTCATGCCTTTTGCTTTCATACCTTTTTTCTTGTGTCCTGCCATTTTCACTTACTCCTATTTTGAGATCGTTTTTTCCGCCCTGCACAGTGGGCTTTCTGTGAAAACCCCCGTGGATTGGAACAGTTGATTTTGCGCTTTCGCGCAGCACTCCATTTTTTACCCACGCGGCACCCTCGTCATTTTTTGCTTGCTGGGCAAAATAGCGCCACAACCGCGCGCCTGTATCATCGTAACAGCACCGCCATCGCGTGCGTAAGTAGGGACGTTTGTAGGCCTGCCACCTACGCCTTGAGGCTTCGCTCGTTTTCTTCTGACCGCACTTTTTCTTTCGGCAGCAGTCATCTGTCGGGCTTCAGAGCGAGGCACACATTTTGGATACTTGCGCTTGGAGCCTTTGGCTTTTGCTCGGCCGCACGCCTGAAACTTGCCATCTTTTTTAGGCGCACCAATATCGACCCAATCGCCGCCCTTACCTTTGCCAAACCACTTTTTGAGGCCGCCTTGGGGTTTAGCCACGGGGTACTCTCGTCATTTTCTGTTTGCCCGGCATAATTGCACCACAACCGCGACTCTGCACCATAACGGTGCCCCCATTTCGCATCCCTTTGGCTTGCTTCGCCATGCTCTTGGCAATAGCCGTGCCGCGTTTTTTTTCATATTTACTGAGTTTGCCATCTTTATCAAGATCGCTTTTCACCGGATCAAGTGTTACCTCGCCGCCGCTGGCGCCCTTATATTTTCCGCCCATTCGCTTGTACTCAGAAACTAAATACCCGCTGGCGTAAGCGCTGGGAAAAACATCAAATTTACGCTTCGCTTTTGCTTTTGCCTTTCGATAAAGGGCGGGGTTCGCTACGTTTTTTGGTACTTCACTGGCCATAATTATCTCCTGAATGCGACGTTGCGATCAATTCGACTGGGTCAATCAATGACCCCGGGTAATCTAGGTGCTTCGACTAACCTGTCATCTGGGACAGGCATAATTCCGACATTACCACTTGGAGGCGGGGGCGGAGTTGCTCTTGGTGTTTTTTCATTCGCAGGTTTACCAAACGCTAACTCAAAATCTATAGGATTTGTTTGAGTATCTAACAAAGTAATGATGCTGCCATCGGGCCGTCTTCCTACCGCGGGATTGGGTCCTCGATCGCCCGGTCCGGCCGGATCATCATTTGATCCTCCCGCGGGTAATGTGACAGTTAGTGGAACGCCCGCCACAACTTCCGTCCCGGCCGGATCATCAAAAACGCCCAGCGCATCAGCTCTACCATCGGACATATTCAAACTTGCTGGAGCGTTGAAGCCGAAAGAGTCTGGCGTTTCGCCAAATGATGGGCCTTGGTAATCCATCAAATTACCTTCGCCTGAACCCACACCAGGCGTCGCAACGGATGCGCCAGGGAGACTTGCGGCGGGCGTCGTTGTAGTTGGCGTCGCCTCTGGCAAGCTTGCCAAGATTTCATCCTTGATTTGCTGACGCAAAGCGTCTGTGTCCACCTCAGCCGGGACCGCCTGTTGAAGGTCTGCTATTTGTTTTTGCAGAGGGCTGACGGCGGCCGAAATCGCTTGCTGTCGTTGTTGTTCAATAGGACTTATTGCCGCCGCCAAATCTTCTTGCGTGAGGCCCGCATCTTGAAGCGCCGCGATGCGCGAAGAGAGCTCTGCGCGCTCACTGGTAGCGGCATCCATAGCTTGCTGAAACTGTGCGGCTTGAGTGCTGACTGATGCGAGCTCAGATTGAATTGTTTCGATAGGCAAAGACGCCAGATTGTCAGCAACACCGCCAATACGATTCTCTAAGCCCTCTATTAATTTTGCCGTATCTGCGCGAATACTATCCGACGCGGCCGCTTGCCCGGATTCTACATCGTCGTATAAGCTTTCAAGCTGTTGGTTTAGGCCGTCAATCTCAGTCTGTGTAGAGTCTGCGGTTGCTTTTTGAGACTCTGTCAGTTGTTCGTAATTTTGATCAATCGCTGAGTTAATGTTCGCTAAGTCATCAGATAGAGAAAAAAGGCGATCTTGCAAATTACTGACAGAAAGCTCTTGTGCTTCACGGACGATTTTATCGCCTTCCTCGATCTGACGCGCTAAAGCTGCACGCTCATCAAGGCCAGCCTGTCGCAAATCTAGCGTCTCAGCGTCGATCCCACGTCGCAACTCATCAATACGACCTTCAAGGGCTTTGGTGACGTCAGACCGCTCTGCGCGCGCGGCGTCTTCAGAGCTTGCCAGCTCTTCACGTAACAAATCACGCAAATTATCAATTTCGCTTTGACGATCTGCGGTGTCCAAGGCGCGTTGCTCTGCAATAAGATCGCTGAATCGGTCTGCTTGAGTTTCTGTCGGCATCGGAGCATCGAGGCGTCGTAAGGAGGGCAAATTGACAGCCTCCCGTGGTCCACGGTCAAACACAGGACGCTGCATGAGGTAATCTTCCAACGCTGAATACGACGTTGTGGGATTGGAATACTCTGCTATCGCCCGCGCTAAATCGCTGTCTTCATCCATTTATCTCACCAATTTTTGCAAGACCAATAGCTTGCAGCAAAGACGTCTTTCTTTTTCTCCACCGCATCGCAATTATGGCGAGCACGAAAGTTTTTGCGCCTTTCTGGGCTTGCCTTTTTGATTTTCATGTTGGGGTCACCGTATCGCACGATTTTTACTTGATCGCCCTTTTTGGCAAGCACGGCAAACTTTTTGTTTTTGCCGGGCGTCCTTTTTTGCTTGTTGTAACCAGGGAAGGACTCGCCACGATAAACGAGTCTTCCCGATTTTGTGCGTTTGACGTCAGACGTATCAGCCATACGATTTGATCAACTCAAGGACGATCATGTAAGTATCCCCGCTTGAGTGGCCTACCGTCGTAAAATCAAGATCGCCCGTGATGCCAGACCCAGCGTTATTAGGAATACCACTGAAATCACTGTAGTCATGATAACCGTTGCTATCCTCACTCAGCCCGATGGCGAGCACGTTGCTTGTTGCGTCGAACTCGATCTTTACTGACATGCCCGTACACTGCCACCAAATCTTATTTATGGTGACTCGGTTGCACGACAACCCAGCCGAGTTTGACGTCAACGCGGATACATCGACTTTTTTGACCGCCGATTCACCCGTGCCATCACTAGCATTAGTAAACTTCAGAACGGCTTTGCGTTCACCATCCTGAATAGTTTGGCTCGTAACTGCATCAGCCATGTGTCACCTCCGTTAGAGTTCAGTGGTGGCTGTTCGCTCTTTCATCGCGCTGATGTAGTCAACGGTCAAAACTTTTGCGGCTGCGGCGCCATTTTGGATGCCAAAGCTGACTGTCAGCTCCTCGTCATCGGGAGCGTTGGTACTGACCACGGTGCCGACTTCAGCGTTGTTTTGGTACACATGGAAAAGCTGATCTTTCGGGTCAAATAGGAAACCAACCGTCATGAAGGTATCGTCAGCCATGACTGTCGGCAAGTTCAGCGTGCTTTGCGTGCCATCTTTTTCAACGATGAATTGTAGCGTCGTCGAGCCATCGGTCAGCAAAAAGAAAATGCCATCTGTTACATCCAGTGGTGACGTGTCAGTGAGCTGCAGTCCCATGACAACGTCAGAGGCATCCGCATCGCTAGTCTTCATACGCGCTGAGAACGCAAGCTGCTTGGTTGACTCAAACTTAAAGCCTTCCTTTACAAGCTGGAGAAAGTCGTTGTCGTTGTCGGCGTCGTCATTTGTAATGACTAATAGACCGCCGTCTCCATCACCCAAAGCTTCTGACGCATTGCCCGATCCACCTTCTGTGGTGGTGATCGTCCAATCTGATGCCAGGTAGGTATCGAAGTCGTTGAAGTAAGTGTGATATTTCTGCGGCGCTGGCATTTTGAGTTTGCCAGAAGTGCCTGACGCAGTGACGTTAGTGACGCCTGAAGTGAAATGAGTAGTCATGAAAGTTCTCCTGTGAAAACCAGTAATCAGCCCATCTGATCACCATCTGACCCTCTCAGTGTATGTGAACCTGTAAAACAAAAAAAGGGGGGTCAAATACTTATGAATAACCTGTAATAAAAGTAGTGTGCAAATAGTTGCACATCGACACGGAGTGAGTTTATACTGTGTGTGTCACAAAGGAGACTTTATATGGAACTCGCATTTGAAATTACGTCACAAGACATAGACCTTATGTTTCACACGTCTTGTGTTATGCCCTGTCTATTGATTGAAGAAAGGATGGACGTTTACAAACCTTTTGTAAACGACGTCGATAGTAAAGCGGATTTGCGCTTATTTTGGATAGAGAGCGAAGCGTATCTTCAGGCTCTGGTCGTCTACAATTTTCACAAAAACCGTGGGGCAGAGGTCGCTCTACTCTGGGATCTTGCCGAAGATTTTGAAGGTTGGGTGGTTGCTATCGTGAAACCCTGATGAAACAGGGGGCTAGAAGCCCCCCAATCGCTCTGTGAGGGCTTTACGCACCTTGCGAACCATAAATGCCCCGCCAGTCGGAGAAGCCGAACGAGTACCTCTCGCGCGCCTTATAGCGTATGTTGCCTGTCGTAAAGTCAGGCTCCATGCTGGTCTCCATCGCAGTACGCTGGAACATCTTCAAGCCTTCACCCGCATCTGTGACGCTGGTCAGGATGAAGAAGGCATCGGGATCAGCCAAGTAGTGGTTGACCGTGTACCCACCTGGCAACACGCCCGTGTTACGGATCGCGTTGATATCGTTGTCAGCCGTTCCTGAACGCAGTGTTGAGTTCAAGATGCGATCGGCAACAAATACCAGTTGAGGCGGTACAACCAATTTGGTTGCTTGGACCGAAATGGTCAGACCCTTGTCGTCAGTAAACGTGCTGATGTCAATCAGCGCATCTTCCAACGAGGTCTCATTTAGGTCGGCCATTGAGGTCGCACGGTTTGCGGCAGTGCCACCACCCGCCAGCGGATGAGCCGTGTTGATCAGCGATACGCCGTCACCACCCGTAAAGCTGGATGAGAACGCATTGTTCAAAACATCCGCACCTTTGACCTCTTTGGTGTTAGCCATAGATCGGGCCAAAGCCTTCACATATCGCTTGCCTAATGAATCGTAGAGATTGTCCTCCACAGCTTCGTCGGTGAGGGCAAATGCTAAAGCCACCGTATCGTGCGTATACCTAGCAGTGAATGACTCACTTGCATTGTCAAACGCAACACCTTGACCTTCCGTTTTGGTCGGCGCACCACCAAATCCAGTGATAAGCACCTCTTCTTCGAATGCACGCTGAGAGTCTTCGATTGCGAATATTTCTTCATATTCGCGGTCGTAACTATCATACGACATGCCGAATAACGAGTTCAGACCGGGTTCCAA
>CEQK01048128.1_pt1 | contig 11873 bp, 11 predicted proteins | sample 531051 | NCBI WGS metagenome assembly CEQK01 (sample SAMEA2621229, study PRJEB7988) | marine metagenome | biome: marine biome (ENVO:00000447); feature: deep chlorophyll maximum layer (ENVO:xxxxxxxx); material: "saline water (ENVO:00002010), including plankton (ENVO:xxxxxxxx)" | depth 150 m
TCTGTTCAGCCGTCATGGCTGCGACTCTAGCGGCTCTTTCTGCGGCATCTCCATACAGAGTAGCTCCGCCTCCCGGAGGAGTGTATGTAGCTTCTGCCAATGGTGTATACTGTTTTATTCTCTGTAGGGTATCGGTTCCCTCACTGCCCGAAATAATGTTCCTGCCCGTACTGCGGACCATGTCAGGTTTTAATGGCCTAACCTGACTAGCTGCTGCTTCAGGAAGTGTAGCCGGATCCATATACGTCTTACCGCCTAAGAACTGACCAAACGCATCTCCGTCACCTCCGAGAGCATCAGATAGTCTTCCGACCTGATCTCTAAAAGTTGCTCCGGACCTCCCTGGAATAGTTGCCAAAGGAGCAAATCCATCCGGCCCACCATAATAACCCACGGTTTCCCCTAAACCTCTTTGGAAACCTTCAAAGCCTCCCGGACCTGGAGATCCGAAACCAAACGCCCCTTTAAGGCCTCCTGCGAGGCCCGCAATACCACCGGATATAAGGCCAGATTTGAGAGAGTCTTTAAGGCTATTACCCCCTGCCAAACTTCCCGCAGCGCCACCAATAAAGCCTGCACCTATTGACCCTGCACCAAAGAGACCCGGTGCGAAGCTACTTAGAAATGGAACACCAAAGGCCGTCGCCGCTATCGGCAGAACAACAGGTGCGGCCTTCTTAACAACGTTTACAACGCCCTTAACAGCCTTTTTGACCGCCCGGAATATCTTCTTGAAAAAGAATTCAGGCATACCCGTGGACGGGTTGATGCTGTTTAATTCGCTACCTACAACAAATTCCTGCGGGTCCAAGCCCATGTCGCGCATTTGACCAAACAAAAGTTCTCTGACTTTTGGGTTGGCATCAAGGACCTCCATAGGCACCACAGTCTCGCCTTCCGCAGCGTGAACGATGTAGATGTCACCGTTACGCCCGTACTCCGCAAGTTTTTCGGCTTGGTCCTTAATCGAACCAATGCCAATCGGCGCTAATTCATAATCAGGAGATACATCCGCAAAAGATTGCAGTCCGTTGGAAAGATTCTGATGAGATTGCTGCATAGCTATGAGTACCGTAGTTCTAGGATACTCGCGAAGAGGAATATCTTCGACGCCGTATCGCAGTTTAAAATGAGTGCATCACCGGCCTCTAAGTTAAAGGGACCTTCAAGTGACGTTTGTGCGAGAGTTCCGAGACTTATCTTATTTAGAGTAACAGTCGTAGACGCGGAACTGTCGGTTATCTTCGGGTATATCACTATAGTGCCAGAATGGCTGTTATACAAATTTATGTTCCGCACGATGGCCTGTGTCACAACGGTAGGATCCGTCTGTGTAGCAGGACAGGTGTACACGGTAACGTCCCCTGTAGAGCCAACTAAACTTGCCGCGTTTTTGTACGCTACGCCCATTACTCACCGAACCATAACATGCTTTGTGTTTCGTCGTCGCCGCTCACTACCGCAGGAAACTCTAGCTTTGTTAAAGCCATCTCTATATCGCGTAGTATTCGCGTGAAGGCCTCTGTGTCATATTCTTCCGGTGGAGTGGGCATCGAATGGTCCAACAACTTTACCATCAGCGCCTCCCATCTGGACGGAGGTTCATGCGTAAGTCACCTAGTGTCCAATTAATGTCCAACGAGGAACTCTCTACACGAACCACGGCTTGCCGCCCTCTGGCTCTAATAAAAGACTGTTGCGTACTGTTTGTAACATTACTTGTAGATTGCGTCTGTAAAGAATCTAAGGGAAAGTCCCGCGTTTTTACCAAGTAGTTTACAGAACCAGAACTGTCGCTGCTGGTATCATTAATGCGAAGATCCGGGATGAGCTTGTCTACAAACATAAACTGCTCACCATCACCAAGATCAAAATCAGTGGATTCAATGAAACAGGACATTGCGCTGCCGTCGTCGTTCTGACCGCTTTCGTGGTTGTATATGTACTGAGTCCCCCCAGAAGCGCCCCCGGCTCTTGGATTATCGTGCGCTCCAGAATCTACCCACGCCGTTCGTACCAACGTTCCAATGTCCCACGCGCCCTCTACGTGATTAAACTTAACGTATCGGTCTATCTCGTCTGAACTAGCAGATGCGTAAAACCAGAAAATCTCATCAAACAGTTTGTTGGAAGCGGCAAAAAACTTAAAGTCTTGAGCCAAATTTATATTAGAAAATACGTGTTCCAGAACCGTGCATGGTATGACCTGAGTACGTCCGCTATATGCATAGAAATTATTTCGCCCCATCCAGAAAGCACGGTCCCCAGAGGCAACGGCGGCATTCGGACCTATAATAGAAATGTTGTCGGCAAGAAGACTAAACGTAAACGTGTACGGAGGTCCCGTAAAACGCATCGCATGTAAAGAGGCATCCGTCCAAATCAGTACCTCCTGGCGGGTTCTGTGCGCGGTAAGTATCTCAGACCCAGAAGATATTCTTTGAGAACCTGCTGTGTTTGTTGCAGTAGGAAACCAGTCAAAAGGATTTTCCTGATCACTCCACCGGACCATCAACAGGTCCTGGTTCGTATCGCCTATCGGATTAGCCCCAAAACATACCAGATGCCTATCGGATCCTGAAAGCATCATACGCCGCACTACTGTAGGCGCACTAACGGCACCCGAAGAATCCGCCAGAGAAACGGCCCTAGCTGTTAGACCCAACGTTTTATCCCAATAATACGGCGTTCCATCGAAAGCGTTAAAGGTGAGGTCTTCGCCCCAATTGTCTTGAGACCAAAGGCGAATGTTGGAACCAGCGGAGGTAGTTATGTTTGCAGCCTCTCCCCAGCCTACAAAAGCGTTTGCTTCTTTAACCGCAACGTCATCATCATGAGCCGCTGCCGTTGTGCCACGAACTCCTCTAACCACGCCCGCGTCTATGGTGTTAGTGCTTTTGCCAGTGTATTGAATGAGTTCGTCGTCTATCAGCATAATCCCGACAAAGGTTACACTCGCACCACTACTAGCCGCTGCCGCAGTCGTCCCATCTGCGCCCCGTGTAAGATCGGAAAGAACATTAGAATTATTGTTACCGTACTCAATTTTCTCACTACCGACTAGAATAGTCCCTTTGGAAGCAAACGACGACGAATTCGATAGGGGTATTGACGTACTAACGTCCGTTATGTTGGCCGACAACGTAGTAGACACAGCCTCAAAGTCTGACGCGGATGTCAGGGCTAAAGACGTGACTGAGTTGTTAATCGCGCCATCAAGCGTTGTCTCAGAGAAAGAACTGCTATAGCCCCCCCACAAACCGGCTCCCCACCCAGTTCCTGGAACAACTACCCCGAGACCCGCGCTGATTTGATAGGCCGCAACAACAGCGGAACCTCCTCCTGCGGTGCTTCCAGAAGACGCGCTTCCCGTCGTAGTCACGGTAAAGGTGTTTGAATTAATGACCGTAATTTCAAACTCAAGGTTTATCTGAGCCGCAGTCACGCCATCCGTTGTCGTCGCTCCGGATATTGTAACGAAATCACCGGTCCGCGCTCCATGGTTAACGTCCGTAAACGTGATTACGGCACTTCCGGAAGATCCTGTTGTAATAGGGTTTGAGCCCAGAGTTTGGGTCCGTCTTAGAGGCGTTATGTCGTTAAACGTTCCGCCCTCTTCAATATAGAACTTTTCTTCGGTGCCAACGCCCATTAACTTAGAAGCATCTAAAGCAGAAAATACGTGAAGAGACCTAGTAGTTCCTTGCACAGAATTTGAGCTTATCTTACTCCAGCCCCCCATCTTTTCCGCTCGTCCCTTGCGAAAACGGATAAGATTAGAGTCAAACCATCCGTTCTCCGCCGCGTAGGAGGTAGATTCTTTATTAACTCCAGGGTTAAATGCGACTTTGGTTAACGGCATAGTTACGATCCGAGTTTAGGCCAATCATACAAAGTACCAGATTTGGTGGTCTTGCCATCACTGTCCGTTGTCCATTTGAGGAACAGCGCCTCAACCGCATCGGTGTCCGCAGCGTTATCAATAGCCGTTTCCATCTCTGTTGCCTTGGTGCGAATGGCGTCTCGCCATGTTTGAATGTTAGATGGTACAGCAGTGCCTTTATCGGCCTTCCGCACTATGGCCCAATCGGTTTGAGCGAGGAGGGATGCCTGTTGACTTTTTACCTCATTCTTAAGGTTGCTTTTGACTCCAAGCGTTACAAGCTGGTTGCCGTCGCTATCAAGAATAGCTTTTCCGTCCTTATCGACTTCATTCACATCCGTTAATGACTTAGCTGTTGAGGAAACGCTCCCATCGTCATTATGGGATGACCAATAAAGCCGCCGGTCAGGAAACGGCTGCATTACAACCCCAGAAATACCAGCCGCTTTCTTTTCGTCCTCAGACCAAATCTGCCAATTTTTAGGCTGTAGGGTTCCGTCCGCATCTTTCCATGCGCGGCCCGGTCTAATTGTTTGACCATTAACTTTGTACACTGTGGTCATTATCTTCCTCCAATCTATCTTACGCGCATGTGCGACTTTGGACCCAACTTCTTCCGGTGCCGAAGATGAACAGGTTTACTCCTACGGCGGATTATCTTTCTTTCTACCTTGGTCGTTATTTTTTGGGCCATGTTCTTATGGCCTTCCCTTCGCTTGCGCTACACCGTCCCCGCCGAATGGATTTTCTGCGAATGCTAGATATAAGTTCTTCTTATCAGCTTGGTTGTAACCACCCGCAGTTGACCTGATCTTGAAACCATTCGCCGTAAAGTCTATGTCAGAGTTTGTATCGGTATATTCGGCAGCATAATCTTGAGCATATACGTCAAGATCAGTCGGATTATATGGATTCCTGACGCTGTCTCTTATAAACCAGCTTCCATTGTTACTGCCGTCATATTCTTTAATCATTAACCAAGCAGGTCTAAAACCAGCTGCGCCGTCATCTATAACAACATACGGCCCGTCAGCAGCACCATTGCCCGTGTAAGAACCAATTCCAATCAGTCCTGGCGTTTTAGCAAAAGCATAGAACACATGGTCATTTCCAGCCGTTAGCCACGCACCATTATCTTGCGTAGAAAACACACTAGCTGTCGGAGCCGTGTCATTCCAAACTGCCGAATTAGCTGCGGCATCCGCAGTAGCGTTCAAGGCTACATACTTTGTAGCGCCAAAGCTTTCATGAAAAGTCCAATACTGACCTGTCGATTCTCTATCTTTGACAATGATCATCCCAGGCGCACGGCTAAGACCATGGCCGATAGTAATTGCACCATTAGACCCAGCCGTAAATGTTCCAATACTAAATCCACCATGGCTTGCTGCACTAACACTAGATGCGATAGTTGGTACACCAGTGCTAACGCTACCTGCTGCTATTGTAGATGCAGAGCCACCAGCCTTCATGCAATAAGCAACGTAAGTTGCACTGCTTCTATTTAGTTCTTCAACAACACCACCGTGGTGAGTTACCGTAAACCCATCAGCATCAAAACTCTCAAATTCTTGGTTTGCACCACTTTGTTCTGTGTTGGTACTACTTGCCATTCTCAACATAGCATCGTCACCACGAACTACGTCTACCACATTCCAGTTTGTAGCTACCGAACGACATTTTATCCAAACAAAGTCAGGCCGAAACCCAACACCAGTTTTTGATAATGTGCTGCCATTCCCCGTGTACAAAACAGTTTTGAAAAAGTCGGATGGGTTTGTCACAGTCGGAGTGTCTGGAATATTGGCTGTAGACAATGCCGTATATCCAGAGGGTGCGGAGTCTGACCAATCAGCGTCCCGAAAGTAGAATGTTCCTGCACCTGTTTGTGCGTGAGCGAATACAAAAGGAAGAAATTGTTCATCACTTGTGTATGTTCCAGTAGGCGCACTTTCGTCAAAAGTTTGCCCACCGACACCGGATGTATTCAACCAACCGCCATAACTTCCATGTATTACACCGAGAAAATACTTTTTAGCGTCAGTATCAATGGCAAATTTAAGACGGGGTGTAGTTGTAATTTCACCACTGTCTAAACTTGTGGTTGTCGAGGCAGCAGAACCAGATGCTCCTTCGATCATAGCTAGGGGAAAAGGGGCGCTACCACCAGCAGCGTTCATTTGAAGAAGATAAACTTCGGCACCGTAATATGTTGGCCCTTGTCCCTGATTTCCATCTTGTATACCTTGAGCGGCCCATCCAACTTCAACTGAGTTACTATTTCCTGTAATAAGAAATTCCCAATACTTTTTCCCTACGGCAACTTGAGTAGCATATGCCTGTTGGTTGTCCGAACCAGTGCCATTCCTCGTAAAAGTTGTAAGTCCATTTGAAATAACGGGTACAGCCCCGCCATCCATATTACCAAGATTAATCGTTGCGTAGTTCCCAAAGTTGTCTGACGCTTTATCTGTTAAAGTGTCATTAACATTGGTAATGGTGCCGCCTTTAGTAAAATTTTGGGAGTTACCGCTGCTGTCTGTTCCGTTAGTAAACGCTGCTCCTCCCTCAATTAGGAAGCCTGTAGTTCCAAAATCTTTTCCAGAAACATTAAGAGGAACCCAAACTCCATTGTCATCGTATTCACCAAATCCATCTGTAGCTGGATCAGTCATTGTCTGGCCGTCGTAAGAAGCAGCACGGGCAAAATAATCAGAGCTGTAGGTGGTAGAAGAATGACCGATTTGATGTTCTTGAGAACCTGTGTTCCACTTAAGAGATGCGTCTTCAGCAGGGTAGGTTCTAGGCGACGAAACCCAAGTTAATTCAACGCCGTTCACCCATGCCTTTACACGATTTGTTTCAGTTGATTGTTCCGTATTGATTGCAACAATTAAATGATACCATGCGGTAAAGTCTTTTAGAACCGCGTCACTTTTAAGTTCCATTTGAGTGGCACTTTCATAATTCTGAACATATACCTGACCACCACTCAGATAAAAATAGAACGTGTCTGTACCTGACGAATATGCCGTCAGGAGACTTGACGATGTACTACCCCTTTTAAAAATTACTTCAAGAATGAATTTTTTTCTGTTTCCTGCCGAACTAATGGTTCTGGTTAACTTTCCATCCGTGCCATTAAAGGAACCAGAGCCTTCGATGACATACCCAGATGCCGCAGAACCAAAGATCATGGCTGGTGACCATATAGGCATTATGCGAACGCCAACTGCGCGGCACCCAACTGAATGGACCCGCTTGCTTTGACTACATACGGCACAACGTCAACTGCGGATGCCGTTGACGAGAGTGTCAGTCCCGCACCACCCGCCGTCTCGTAATCAGTCCCTAACGCAAGAGTTCTTCCACCCCCATTATGAATAATGATAATAAACCCAGATTGACCAACAGCTTCAGTTGATGGATTGTCGAAGGTCACGTTGGCCGTGAAAGTCAAAACAAAATTCTGGTATGTTTGGAAATCCAATGTGGTATTACCAGAAATCGAAGCTGTTTGGGTCGAGCCCACCGCCGCATGACTAAAGCTGGTAACTTGGTTCTCATCAATCGCGAACGCTATGTTACTGCCAACCGTTGACCCCTGACCAAACACAAGATCGTCCGCAGAATCGTCCAAGCCTATGTAGAAGTCTTGAGCATTCCCATCAAAGACAAACTTTGTGTCTTCAGCGGTTCCATCCCCAACGGTGACGGCAGCGGCTGGGAACACTACGGCTTGGTTCTCATCAATTGAGATTGCCGGTGTGGTGCCAACCGTAGATCCAAGACCTATAACAAGGTCATCCGCCGAATCATCCAACCCTATGTAGTAATCTTGAGCGTTGCCATCGAAAACGAGCTTGGTATCCGCCGCCGCACCATCGCCAATCGTAACAGCATCATCATCTATCGTCATGACACTGTTCGTTCCAACGGTAGAGCCCACGCCAACCACCAATTTGTCGGCGCTATCGTCTAAGCCCACATAGAAGTCTTTTGCGTTGCCGTTATAAACAAGTTTTGTGTCTTCCGCAGTGCCGTCACCTATGGTTACCGCCGCCGCTGGAAACACCACGGCTTGGTTTTCATCTATGGATACGGCTGGCGTTGTGCCTACCGCAGACCCCAATCCTATGACGAGGTCGTCTGCGGAGTCATCCAGGCCAATGTAATAGTCCTGTGCGTTGCCATCGAAAACGATCTTCGTGTCTTCCGCAGTACCGTCACCTATCCGTAGAGCATCCGACACGTAGAGACTTGCAAAGGCGTCCACAACAGCCGCGCCAGATCCTGCGCCATCGCAAAACACAACAGCCGTATGACCATTCGGTATGGTTATGTTCGCGCCAGATCCTTGCGATATGATCACAGAGTACGGCCCACTAGAACCAGAATCCGTCGTCGCGTTGATAAAGATAAAATATGCCGTTGTCGTATTAGGTGCCACGGTGACCGTATTGTTAGCCCCAAGTGCGCCCGTAAACTTGATAACACGAAACATACCGTCTTGAAGGTTCTCGGTGCCTGCACCCGGAGATGCCTCTCGAACCGTTAGCGTGTGCGTAGTGCTGGATAGTCCAACAGCCTTGAATGACGCTATGCGATCTAAAAGGTCTAAATTGTGGTTAGTGGTCGTTCCCCAAGCACCGGACTGCTCACCAGAGCCAATCTTTTCAATGCCAAAATTTGTTGTAAATGAAGATGCCATCGTACCGTCCTTATGCCGCTATTTGTGTCCATGTAGGTGTTTGGGATGCATTAATTTCTGTAAACCCAGAGGTCTGTGAATCATCAATCCGATCCCAAATTAATACATTGTTAACCAAACCCGCAGCAGACACTCCTTCTACAGAGAAACTAAAGTTAATTTGTACCGATCCTATCGCACTTGCCGCAGAAACTCCAGATGGAGAAAGAATAGAGTTTGTTATTAACGTCGGGCTACCCACCGCACTTGCAACAGATACACCCGTTACGCTGAAAGTTACACCCGTTCCCTCAACTATTGTGGCGCTACCCACCGCACTTGCAGCAGATACACCCGTTACGCTTACGTTTGATACACCTGTCGCAGTTGCCGTCCCTATCGCGCTGGCAGCAGATACACCCGTTACGCTAACTGATACAGGAAGACTTATAGTTACGGAGCCTACGGCACTGGCGGCAGAAACACCTGTAACTTCTACGGGAAGTGGACTATTCCAAGACCCGGAGTTCCAAGTACTTCTATCCCAGCCAGTGATTAGAGCCATTAAGAAATCCTGATAATAGCGTTGTTTGCGTCATTTGCAGGGTACTGAATGGTGAAGTCTCCTGCACTAGATGCCTTGTCCCCACCGAAGTTAATAACGGCTACCGCTGGATTCGCTGCTGCCGTAGTTGTAGAACCTGTGCTTGCACCACTCAGAGTTGAATTATAGATCAAAGCGCCTCTAGCACTTGAAATCGTAGAAGACGAAAACGTGGTATCTGCGAAGTCTACAAAGGCAGTGGGAACAGAAGAACTGTTATCTCCAAGCCCAATGGTTACACTAGATAAGGCGGCACCCCCTGCAGTGTAATTGGTGCCAGAGACTTCGTTACTGGTAGTGTATTGAGTGGTGTCAGCGTCAATAGAAGAACTATTCGTAAACATAGCCACTTTAAAAGTGTCCGCGCTTATCGCACTTGAATCTCCGCGAGAGCTTGATGTCAAACGGTGAATACCCGCAAGTATCTCTCTCTTAAATGTTCCGCACATTGCGGATGAACCAATAGCCATTACAACCTCCTTATGATCTCAGCCATGTCCTCATGGCCCTGTTGTTTCATCAGAGCCCAGATCGTAGTTCTTTCGCTCTGCGCCATTCTCTCCATATAGAAGATCAATATCTCCTTGAGTCGATCTCGATGTGCCAGAGCCTGCTCTTTAATAACAGGCGGCGCTGTATCAGAAACAACCATAATTTTATTCATAGCCATTTCAGCCATTTCTTCAGGCGAATGACCTCTGTTCGTAGAGGTAAAAACGAACGGGCTTGCAATCTCGGTTGCCGAATCACTATCGAACATTACTGAACATCCCGCCGTAGACGATCATACCGATACTGATCTCTGGTCTGAAGCCCCTCGCCCAGATTTTTCACCCACTGCAACGATTCTTGAAACCTGTTGTTATAAAGTTGAAGGAGATCCGCCTCACCCTTCATAAAAGTGTAGGCCTCTACCAAGCTGCCATAAAGAAGAGCCAACTCAGCGTTGTCACCAAGGTAACTGGTTCCACTTGCGGCTGTTGTTATAGATGTCGGGCGGTAGAAGTAATGAAGCTCTACAGTGTAGACTTGGTCCGGTGTAGGGGCTAATAGAAAGCTATCACTGTCCCAATCCGCATAATACACAGGCGTCCCCGTGGTTGCGGGGTTTGGAGTAAAATCTTGAAGCATCGTAACTTGCTTATACAACAAGAACTTGTTTTCGGAACTGCTGACCACACTTAAAGAGTTCTGAGAAAGGAAGTCGGAGGGTTTCGACAAGTATTTATTTCCCGCAGTCGTTGACCCCGAGGAATTTTTTCTAAACACGTCTAGTTGCGCTTCTTTCAGAATGCGTTCTTCCGCGTTCAGAATGAACCGAGACAACTGACTAACAAAAGTCGTTTCGGTGTTTTGTGTATAGTCCTGTATCGCTGTCTTTAACGTAGTAAAGGTATAAGCCATGTCATGCACTCACTGTAACAGGACCGGCAGATGCAGTTCCACCTCCACCCGTCGTACTACCGGATGTCGCTGTCTCACTACCCGCAGAAAATGTGTACGTGTCATCACTTACTTTCGTAATCGAATAGCCGGATGCCGATTGTATGTTGGATGAAGTAAATCCGTCAAAAGCCTCTACGGAACGAAACCTAACTGTGTCCCCTGTTGAGCGACCATGACTAACCTCTGTGACTGTAATCGTTGAGGTTCCGCTACCTGCCGATTTGAACGGATCGAACTTTAATAGAACAGTCACGGCGGGCTCTGTTCTATCGGGTCGGGCGTCCCTCAAAGCTTGTGGATCTGCCGGAGACCGGACAACCTCCAATTGTGGTTGCTTAGCCTCAAACTCGTCCTTACCAACAAGCATTCCAGTCCACTCTTTCCGCATATCTCTCAACTTATATGCAAAACCAGAACGGTCCGATATTCCCATGGCGTACTTATTAGATGCGTATCTAGACATCAAGATACCGCACTTACAAAGGTATAAGAAGGAACAAGGTTGATATTAGCTTTATCTCGGTCCTCGTCTGCGGCCCGCTGGAACTCTTCCTCATACAGCCCTTTCAAGATTTGAATTCTATCCGGGGCTCTCTTCAAGGACATGTAGTACGCGAGACCGGCAGTGAGGCAGGGATAAAACCTAAAAGGTATGTCCAGGGTATTCACAGAAGCATCCGCATCGTCTATGCGAACCAGTCGGTCATAGATAAATATGTCGGTGCTATTCTCCGGAGCGGGCCATATCTTAACTATAGGCGTTATTTGACGGTCTACATAAAACTGTGTGGGCCTTCCGGTAGTAGATTTGTTTGCAATGGTCAGGTAGTCGTCTCGACTAACCCTTGTTATAGATATATCCGAATCACTGCGCCGAACTACCCCAGATAGAATGTCTACGGTGGACTGAGCGTCTTCAAGAGATGCCGTAGAAGTAGTAGATGTTGATGCTCCACTAGTGCCACCCGTAATGGTCTCACCTGACGAGAATACGCCCACCGGGACGGTTAATGTCAGAGAAGTTGAGGTAGGTTTAGTAATAATGGAGGCGGTAGCCCCGCTGGTGCCACCCGTAATAGTTTCCGCGATAGAAAAACTGCCACTCGCAGAGACGGACATTGTTATGGATCCTACCGGGTAATCAGTTATCCCGGAAGCAACCGTCTGACTTACCTGCTTTATGGTCCACCTATTTAGACCGCGATTGGCCCAATCGGCAAATAGCAGGTTCAAAGACCTTCTGGCGGTCT
>CEQK01018633.1_pt1 | contig 11849 bp, 12 predicted proteins | sample 531051 | NCBI WGS metagenome assembly CEQK01 (sample SAMEA2621229, study PRJEB7988) | marine metagenome | biome: marine biome (ENVO:00000447); feature: deep chlorophyll maximum layer (ENVO:xxxxxxxx); material: "saline water (ENVO:00002010), including plankton (ENVO:xxxxxxxx)" | depth 150 m
GGTGTCAGACGGTAACTTCGATAACGATCCCGTAACTTACCAAACGAACAACTACCTCGGTAATACCGACTATCCGTTCCTTGGAACTACGGAAATGTATCCTGAAGTTAATCTTAAGATCACAGGTTCTACCTCTGGTGAAATCCCATTAGGTCTGACCTTGTATCAAACAGCAAAGAACGATGAGAACGGCGAAAAGCTGCTCTACAATCCAACCAAGCAAACTGAACTCCAAGCAATGCTTCCAGGGCAAGCTGTTCCAGTGGCTACTAAGGGTATCTTCACTTTAAGTGCTGATGCTTTTGATGGCGCTGTTTCTGACTATGCCCCAGGAAAAGGTATCAGAACTTCCCTCGTAAATGCGGGTAAGATTACTGGTGCTCTTCGTGCTGATGGAATTCATGTCTTCGGACACGTTCTTGGAACTGGAACTCGTTCTAATGTCGGAATCACTACAGATCAGTTCTCTGGTGATTATATCGTTGTATCTTTTGATTGTAACCGCTAATAAGAAAGGATTTTATTTATTATGAAAATTACTTTAAAAAGAACTCCAGAACAAGTCGAGCTTATCAAAGCTATGGCTTCTCGCAACCGTAGTGTTGCATATGAGGCTCAAGTTGCACTTGCTGAGTTTATCGGACCAGTTTTGGCCGAAGTTCTCAACAACGCTCCTACAGTGAGCAACTTGTTCCAATCACTTCAATTTGATGCTGATGACAACCCAAGCATCCCTCTTGATCTCTACTACAACATCGCTGACGAAGATTACGTCAGGGTTTGGAGTCAGACTCATGCAGGTGGTCTTCCCAGTAACCAAGTCTTGCCTACCGCTTCTGAATTGAAGCTGGCTACTTACAGTCTTGATTCTGCGGTTGATTTTGATCGTCGTTATGCAGCTAAAAGCCGCATGGACGTTGTGGGTAAAACTTTTACTCGCGTTGCACAAGAAATTCTTCTTAAGCAGGAGCGCACTTCCGCTACTCTGCTTATGACTTCTCTTGCTAACGCTACTATTAAAAGCTCTCCTAACTACCTCGATCAGCAAGTTCAGTGGAACTCTGTTGCTGAGTCATTCTTAATGGATGACATCAACAATATGTTTACTCTTGCTAAGAGGATTAATAGTTCATGGATTGCAGGAACTCCTACTACTCGCACTCGCGGGATTACTGACCTTATTGTCTCTCCTGAGATCGTAGGTAAGATTCGCGCTATGGCTTATAACCCTGTAAACACTACTGCTGCTCTTGGCCAAGCTGCTGCTGCGGAAAACTCCAATGGTATTGCGGCTCCTGAGGCTCTTCGTGAAGAGCTTTATAGAGGCGGTGGTGAGACCAGCTTTATGGGTCTTAACATCTTGGAATATAACGAGATGGGTGTAAATCAGAAGTTTAACACTATCTTTGGCACTGCTGCTGGTGCAACTCAATACGATAAGTTTGGAGTTAGTGGCGGTGGTGGTAAGTCTGCATTCGTCGGAACAACCGACGAGATTGTGGTTGGTGTTGATCGTAGCCGTGACTCTCTCATTCGCGCTGTTGCGACTGATTCGGAGAGCGGAAGCGAGTTCAGCCTGATCGCTGATGATCAGTATAGCATCCGTCAGAACAAGATCGGCTACTTCGGCTCTGTCGAAGAGGGTCGTGTGGTTCTCGACAACAGGGTGTTATGCGGAACTATCGTTGGTCCTGCATAGACTTAGTTAATCATAAAAAAGCCGTTCCCTTCGGGGAGCGGCTTTTTTTTTGTAATTTATTCACTACGGGTATATAATAATGTATGGCTAAAAAGAAAACAGCTAAAAAGAAACAAGCCCCATTTAAAGAGGTGACAACGGGGCAAGAGCAGCCAGCTAAAAGGGGAATCCTTGAGGAATTAGAGGATCTTAGAAATAAAGGGGAAACTAGCACCGCTCGTTATCAAGAACTCTTAAAAGAAGTAGAAGTTATCTTTGGAACTGGAGAAACAAACACCTTTGGGACTAATGATATAAAAATTCTTAAGGAGAGGTTAGAGAAAATGAGCAAAGCAGACCTGCAAGAGTTTTCAAAAAAGGTGGGCGTAAATCCATTTTATGATAAAAAGCTTGTGGTAGAAAACATTATTAAAGAATTTAATCGTTATCAAAGCAGAGGTAATATCTTTACTGCGCCTCAACCAATTCCTGCTATTGAATTAGACCCAAGCAATCCAGAACATAAAGACCTTCTTGATTGGTTAAATCAGTAAAGATAGTGTAATACACTATATGCCGAATGTATTAGAAGATCTCGCTTCAGGAATTGTCGTCACAGAGTTTGATGGCGATACAGGAATTGCCACTGTAGCTAATGTCAGTGGGTGGCTTTACGAAAATTTGGGACAAGTAAACACGTATTTATATACGGATTTTAGTGGAGCCAATGCCACTGGAAGTTATGGGGTAATGGATATTGAGGCTCAGAATGTTCTGAAAGAGTTATACCTTTCTAATTACTACAATAAACAAGCGAGAAACGCCCTCAGAGGCATCGCAAGCTCTACTGTGAGTGGAGACAACGTTTTGTCGTTACGAGACGGAGAAAGTGCCGTAACGTTCGTTAATCGCAATGAGGTGTCTAAGGTCTACAGGGGGCTAGCGAGCGACTGCATGGAGAAGGTTACCAGACTAGCAGGTCAGTATAATATATATCAGGCGCAACCCAGACAATTGGGAGGAATTGATGCTAGCGGAGTTCCCGTAGTATACAACGAAGATTAGCGAAGAGCTTTTAAAGCATTCTTTTCTGCCTCATACTTTGCCCGAGCAGGATCGCTTTGGGGAAGCTGCCATAAATTAGGAGTAGCTTTAAGATGCTTATCTTTTAATTCTTTCTTAGCTTTATAAAACTCTTCTGGAGTTTTAAATTTAACAGGAGTCTTAGGGACTTCTTCTTTCTTTTTGGCTACAGCCTTCTTAGGGGAGGCTTTCTTTTTAGAATCGCTCATAATGTTTTATTTGCTTGCGCTAAAACTTTTTTTCTAAATCCTAAATAGTCTGAAGAATCATACTTAACTCCAAAGTGTTCTGCAATTTTTAAAAATTGCTTTGTGTCAGAATGTCTATGAGCTTTGTTAAGAGCATTCTGAACGTCCCCGCTGTCGCGATAAGGCAACTTGGTAGCGTCGAGTGGAGGAGCTTTTACTTCAGGCTTTCCTTCTTTTTTTGGAGAAGCTTTAGGTTTTGAATAAGATTCTTTATCCATGGTATGGAAAGATTATTTTATACGAAATATGGACTTGTGTAGTTAGAACCACTTAAGAAAACTCCATCAGTAATATCCTCAGGTCCACCAATCTGGGCAGTGAACGTAAGATCAACAGTTTTGTTTGAACCAATACTAGAACTCCAATTCTCACTTTCAACGAGCGCTCCCTTAAAGTCCCATTTAATAGCAGGTGTTGTTCCATCAGGAGCCTTCATGGTGATACTAACATCTTTTTCAGCCTGTTCCAAAAGAGTAGATAAGTTCTTAGACTGTTGCTCGTTCATGATAGCGCTAACATTCAGGGTTGTAACAACGGGGAAATCAACCGTTCTAGCGTATGCGAATTTACTTCCCAAGCGATCAAGGGGAGTTCTTGAGAGAGGAACGGAGAGAGAGCAGCTTTGAATATGAATACTATCTGCTCCATCAATATCGGAGAAAGTATCCGTATCAAAATCAGTTAGGTTAAGAGTAATGTCTCCTGGGCGCAATGCACTGATACTCTGTCCAGATCCACTGGCAAAAGCGTCAGGAAGTAAAACTTTAGTGTTTACTGATGTTCCATCCGTCTGATTAACCGCAGGGTTGTTAATATCATCAGCGTCAGAGGATTGAATGTTTGCACCTTCCATAGTAACAGAAGCAGTAGGAAGAGACCCCACAGAAAGATCAATAGAGTAGTCGGTCAAGTAGCAGTTACCGATTCCCATAACTTTATCGTTTGCAGAAGTCATGGGGGCTGCTCCACCACCAGCGGCAGTGTTGAGGTCATCTCCTTCTGGAGACGTAACAATATACACGTTTACCCCTGAACCTGCTGTAAGGTGACCAGAGGCAAAGTTACCCGCAGCACTAAGAGCACTTCCGTCTGCGATGCCTGTTTGAACATAAAAACCAAGAATGTGCTCATTTTGGCCATCTGTTAAGTAATAAGAAAAATCGACCGAAACAGTTGGGGGGTCAAGCACTAGCGAGTCAATTCTAGCAAGTTCTCCATATTGGTTAACGTCTTGCCTATTGATTGTATAACTATAATTTGCACTTTGAACACGGGATAGTTGAGCAGTGTCTTTGACTGCCCCTAAACTTGCGTCCGTATTGACAAATATACCTTCGGATTGATAAATTACTCTGTTTCTGGCCATAATGAAAGATTCTTTCCTTTGTTTACAGTTTTATTACTAAAATATGAAATCACTCAAAGCGATATCTGAATTGCTGAATGTCGAAATCTATAAATCCTACATATAATTCATTTGCTAACACGTTCCTTGTTCTATCGCTTAATTTTGAAGTTTTTACTTTGTCTACAAAAAAAGCGGTAGCACCTGTAAATAAATCTTTAGTTCCTGTATATGAATAGCTGTCATTTTTTAGGTCTCCCAACTCTGTAATTGGATATCCAGACATTGGGATTCTTGTAATCATCTCATTTACTGAATCCATAAAAATAGACAAAACTCCATCTAGCTGATAGGTATTATCTGCCAGAACTACCGCTTTAGCGTTGACAATAGTGTCCTCCATTCCCCCAAAAGCTAAAGGTTTATTTTCTGCGGCATCGGTAGACAAAAAGATAGCAGGAACTACATCGTCATAGGGGGCAATATAATTCCATGGTCCAGATGGGAGTCTTGAATTAACAATATATTTGTTTTCTACTATTAAGTCATCTTCAGTATCATTTGTTAAATAAACATTAAAATCTTTTACAGCAAAAGACCCCGTAATTGAGTCTCCCGTAACACTGCCCGAAATTAAAGCTCTACCGTTATCAAAATCTAAAACCACACCATTGCTTCTCCCTGAAAAATCACCATTTATATAAACTCCTGTGGGAATTGTTGCACCCGTAATAGAAGAGTCAGTAACCCACTGTTTATAAGGGCTCCCATAAGCTTTATAGTCGGAATCTAAACGAGGGTCGTCATAATAAAAGAAATCTCCTGTTGTGTTTGTATATGCTTCTCCCTTTTTTAATAAAAAATTGTCAAACCACATGGCGAAAGAAGTGGTCAGGGTGTGTTGGAATTGTTCTTTCATTTTAAATTTTCGAATCGTTTTTTATATTTTCTAATAAAACTAGAAATATAAGGTTTGTTATGGAATTTGCCGCTTCTTACTTTTACACGGCTTTGTATTGCGGCACCCGATCTACCGCCATTTTTCCTTAATAAATAACCAAGACCAGACAGTCCTCTTTCTATTCCTTCTGCCCAACTTCTGCCCACAGCCCAAGGTAAAGGGGTAATTGCAAAGATCTGCTCTGCTGTTGGAAGGCTTGTTTGAAATTTTATGCCAATTCCTTTAGATTTTATTTCGCTATGAAATTGTAATTCCATACCCTCCAAGAGTTTTAAAATTGGTGTTATTGGTTCTTCTCCCCTATCAAATCCAATAAAAGCGAAAAGGTTTGTGGCATCGTTTAGTGTTCCACTAATATTGGGAGCGCTCGGCCCAGCCATAATTTCTTGAGTGATAGGATTAGCTAAGAATTCCTCTATCATTTCTTTTTTTATTTCTTTAAATTTTTCTTTAGCTTCTTTCTCTAAAGATTTTCTCATTACTTTAGGAGCTTGTTTGCTAAGAGCATTTTTTACATCTGAAGGAATCATGGCGACTATGAGGATTCTACGGGAGTTAAAACAAAAGTATAAAATTGATTAGAGGTAAACCCGCGAGGTGTTCCATCACTTTCAATAATAAATTTATTGCCATCAAATTCAACTCTGCGAGCTTCATTGATGTAGTCATATCCGTCTTTCTCTACTACAATTCTAACGGTTCCATTAGCTACCACTACTTTATTTTGTGATCCTGCTTGTTGATTTGGTCCATCATCGGTTAAATATGCATCATCCATGTTGTCATAGTAAATTCTGGCTGAGAAGGTTTCGGATATTTGAGTATATTCGACCGCCGTATTTGCCCCAGTATTTGTTTTGCCATAGAGAGAATTCCAAGAATCTGTAGAGGCAATTAATGTTGTTTTTGCGTTTTTGTAAACGGTAATTGTTCGCGCAAAAGTATCATGCAATGTCCCCATTAGGGTTCTTACTTTGTTTATTTGATCATTAGATAGAAAACCTGCCATGTTGATTTTTACACTTTTATTTATATAATAAGATAGGATTAAGGCATGGACGCTAAAAAAAACTTAAATAGAGAGTCTGACGAGTGTATTTCTAGACTTTTTAAATTAATGCTAATGATGGTGGAGGACATGAAAAAAGATCATGATTTTCATTACGAAAAGCTTTATGAAAACATTCCTGACGAATACCACTCTATTATTAATACCGCTAATCACTTTACCCCAGATAAGGTTAATTGGATTAGAAAAAGAATTTTAGATGTCGGCAATGAATCAATTAGAAATTTACACTCTAATATTAATAATTATAAAGTAAGTTTTGTATTTAAATAAGGAAAAAGGTTATGGCTTTCAAAGAACTATATTCATTCACTCTAGACGAAGAAAAGGAGATCGAAAAGACTCATACTCGTAAAAACAAAAAAACGGGAGAAGAGACTACAGTAACCAAAAAGGTTAAGGAAAAAGTCCCCGTTCAGGTTAAAATTAAAAGACCCTCTCGGAGAGAGCTTGAAGATGCAGAATTAGAATACTCTGTTGAATTGAGCCGCTGTGTTAAAAGGGGTATTTTAACTAAGGCGATGCTTCATAAAAAATATAGCGACACTGGGGGAGTGTGGAGCGAAGACGAGGCAAAAGATTATAGCAAGTTGTATAGAGAAATTTTTAATCTTCAAAATGAGTATGCTAGAATTGAAACTATAGAGGAAAAAACCGAATCTCATAAAAAGAAGTTAGAAGAAGTAAAAGATAAATTAGCAGATACAAGGAGGCAAATCGTGGATGCTGAAACTGCCGCACAATCACTTTTTGATCATACTGCTGATTTAAAAGCTCAAAACAGGTTGCTTTTGTGGTATACGCTGATGCTTACTTATATTCAAACGGAGGAGCAAGAGAACCCAGTTCCATATTTCGCTGGAGAAACCTTTGAAGAAAAAATGGAAGATTATTATAATAAGGAGGATCAGTTGACGGATTTTTACTCAGCAGCAGTTAAAAAAATTACTACGATTTTAGCTTTCTGGTTCTTTAATCAAGCTTCTAGCCCTGATGAATTTAATAATCTCATTGAAAAGGTCGAAAAAGGTGAACTTTGAAAGAAGAGTTCTACATCTCTTTAATCGGTGAGGCTTTTGATGGTTATACCGAATCATATATTGGAGATCGTCCTGTATATTTAAAGCATTTAAGTATAAGAGATCAAAGGTATTTGCATAAATACTACGAAAAATACAGAAAAATTGCTTTAGACAGAGGTCTTGAGACAGAAAAATCTAGAATAGATTATGTTTTAAAAGAGGGAATATGGGAGGAAAAAGATGATCAGGAGATATTTATTCTTGGAAATGAGATTGAAAATTTAAAAATAACCGTAAAAAATTTATTTTTACCTTCTCAGAGGAAGGGGATGCAAAAAGACATTGAGGATAAGATTAAACAGTTAAGTGATCTTAAAGCTAAAAGGTCCGAGGTAATCGGTAAAACAGCAGAAGACTATGCAACTGCAAGAAGTGGGGATGAAATATTAAGATTTTTATTGTTTAAAAATAAAGAATTAACAGAGCATCTTTATACAGAGGAAGAATTTGGAGAGTTAGAAGCTTGGGAAATAGCTCAATTTACAGAATTACAGCTTGATATTCAGGATAGATTAAGTGATTCAAGAATACAAGAAGGGGTTTTGAGACCCTTTTTTTCTATGTATTTGTCTTTATGCGAAGACGCAGGGTCTTTTTTTGGTAAACCCATAACCGAGCTTACTATTTATCAGCTTAGAGTTGTGCTGTTTGGGAGAATGTTTTTTAACATTTTTCAATATACAGAAAATATCCCCGACAATATCAAACAAGACCCACAGAAACTATTATCTTATTCAGAAGCGCAAAGAAATAAAAGCCAGACAAAATCAGGCTTGAGAGAAGATGCTGATGTTTCAATGGTATTTGGTGCGACCAAAGAAGACATGGAAACTTTAGATGCTCCTAGCGGAAATAAAAGATTACATGAGGAGGCTAAGAAGCATGGAGGTAAACTAGATATGAAACAAATGATGCGATTAGGTGGGCATGATGTGTAAATCTTTGTGTAAATAAAACAAAGGTTTACGGAGATGCCAATTAATATACCAGTTACACAAACGGGATTAGAAGCCAGTATTGAGGCTGCGGCCAAAAAAGCGGGTAAAAATCTTAAAATAAATTTAGGGACAAGTGCCAAAAGCATTGAGGGCTTATCTCAACCTTTGGGCAGGATTACTGGTAAGGCAGATCAATTTACAAAATCTATGGAGGCTGCTAATGCCCGTGTTTTGGCATTTGGGGCTTCAGTTGGTGTTTTGTCTTCCGTTACGAGAGGATTTAAAGAATTAATAAATGTAACTGTTGAGGTAGAAAAATCTTTAACTAGCATTAACTCTATTCTGAATGTCTCTGCAAAACAATTAGATGGTTTTAAAGATACTATTTTTAATGTAGCCAGAGTCACAGAGCAGTCTTTTGAAACAGTAGCTTCGGCGGCTTTAGAATTAAGTCGTCAAGGTTTAGAAGCAGAACAGGTGGTTAAAAGGCTCAATGATGCATTGATACTAAGTCGTTTATCTGGATTAGGTTCTGCTGAAGCTGTTTCTGGTTTAACTGCCGCTTTGAACTCTTTCAAAAAAGAAGGAGTAACAAGTGAAGAGGTTCTAAATAAGCTTTCTGCCGCTTCAATCAAAGCAGCAGTATCAGAGAGGGACTTAATCGAAGCAATTAAGCGTTCAGGTTCTGTTGCCCAAACTGCTGGGGTAAGTCTAGATGAATTGGTTGGTGTGGTTAGTGCCGTGCAGGAAAGAACAGCTAGGGGTGGTGCCGTTATTGGTAACTCCTTTAAAACAATTTTTACACGAATACAAAGTCTTGACAAACTCAAGACAATGCAAAATTTGGGCGTTGAAATCACTGACGCATCAGGGGCTATTTTAAGTGGAACTAAACTAATTCAAAATTTAGCACGAACTATTGAAACATTACCTGAAGCAAAAAGACTTCAAATTGCGGAAAACCTAGTTGGCAAATTCCAAATCGCTCCCTTCTTGGCTATTCTTGATGATTACAACTCAAAGACATCGAAAGCTATTGAGATAACAGGTGTTGCCGCTAGTGCGACCAACGAAGCATACAATCGAAATATAGCTTTAAATAATACTCTCTCTGCGGCGATTAATGAAGCGACAGTAAATCTTCAACAACTCGCTGTAACTTTAGGAGAAATTGGAGTTACAGATAGCCTTAAAAATATTTTAGGATTTTTTAATAATTTAGTAACCAATATCACTGGTCTACTTGATGAGGAAACGGGAAGTAACATAGCTAAAGGCTTAGTTAAAGGTATAGGCAGTGTTATCTCTGGACCTGGGTTAGCCATCTTTGGTGCTATTATAGCAAAACTTACTATTGATCTTGTAAAATTTGGAACAGGTTCGCTTAAAACCTTCTTTGGCTTGAATAAGGTTGCTAAAGAACAAGCTACCATTCAAGGACAGATAGCATCCACCCTTTTAGGTAACAAAGGTATTCAGGATCAAATTTTAGCTATCGAAAGAAGCCAGTTATCAACAGAGCAAAAAAGAGCGGCTCAAACTAAGTTTTTTACTACTGCACTCAATGAGCAATTAGCTGTGATGCAGAGGATGCAAGGAATCGCGGCTAGAATAGCTCCTGGGGTAAGGGCTGGAACGCGAAGAGCCGCTGGAGGATATATTCCAAACTTTAGTGGAGGTTCGGTGGTTGGATCGGAACAGGGGGATATTAATAGAGGCGTGGGTGGAGCACCTCGCTCTGCTCGTCCTGTTGTTATTCCAAACTTTGCTCTTGGTGGAGGAAAGAAAGGAACTGTTGTCGCCAATACAAGTGAATATATAGTTCCTAATTTTGCGGGGGGAGGATCTGCAATATTTAACCAAGATATGGTTGCGTCAATGGGTCTTCCTTCTGGCGCTAGAAGAGTCGGAGCTTCAAGAGGATATATTCCTAATTTCGCTAAAGCTTCTGGAAAAGGGAGTAAAGAAGCTCCATTCGTAATTAATCATGCTGGAATGATTGTTCCCGACAGAGGAGCGAAAGGAAACTACATGCAAGGAACCTTTGGAGGGACTACTGTCAGCTTTCCAGTATTTGGAATAGACGGAGCAGGAGAAAAAACCAGAGAGGGGCCAGATATTGTAAAGCAAGTCAAGGAATTTGGTTTAGATATCGCTAGGCGAGAAGCTCAGACAATGACTGGTGGAAGACCTACTCCTGGTAAAGAATTAAAACTAGGAAATGCAGGTTCTATCTCAGCGCTTGCTGGAACTATTTTTGAAGCGGCATTAAGTGCTCTTAAAAATAGTAAAGCTTTCAAGTTTGGGGAAACTGCTACTTTTGATTTTGTTGGAGCAAATACCATAAGGGGTCCACAAAGTATTTCTGATATTTCTCCAAGTTTAAAAAACAGTAAGGTTTCTTTCTTAGAAGCCAAGGTTTCCACTAGTTTAGATAACAGAAACAGTATGGCTAAAAAAATACAAACGTATTTTGGCAATACTGCGGCTTCATTAGGAGGAGATCAATTTAGTAAGGGTAAAGCAACAAAACAGTTGTTAGCTGGGTTTGTCGCGGGTGGTGGAAAAGGTGGAGTAAAGGGTCTTGAGAAAGAGTTGGGAATGACAAAAGCCACAAGATTTGCAGGAGGCTACATTCCAAATTTCGATGCAGTTAGAGGTTATGGTGCGGGGTCAGATCCATTAAGAGAAGCTATAAATAGAGAGTCTTCTGCGGGTCTTCCTATAAACCAAGTTAGAATTAATCAAAGCGGCAAACTAAGGAGATCTTCAAACCCCATGGGGCTTGCTGTTACTAATACCAGAGATGAACCTACTGGACAAATTCCAAACTATGCCGCATGGAACAAAGGGGTAACCAAAAAACAAGTTACAGGAGCAGGTTTTAATTATGATAAAGCAGGAGTTGAAGCATTTAGGTCTTCTGTAAGTGCAGCTACAAAGGGTGCCACGGAATTAGCTCAAGGACAAAGAGATTTGCTTGGACCAATTTTTGCAGTTCAAGCTGGTTTAAGTTTCTTGGGAGGAGCAACAGAGGGGGCTTCAAGCGCGTTAGGTAGATATACAAACATAGTAAGTGAAGGGTTATCGGGAGCTACAAGCGCAGCATTTGCTGGTGTTGCATTAAAGGATTTTGGAGATCAACTGCAAGAAGGAGGAGGTAAATTAGGTGGAGCACTTGGAGGCATGGTAAGTAAAATCGGTGTGTGGGGTGCAGTTGCTGGAGGTTTGTTTAGTGCATTCAAGATGGGTGTGGAAATCTTTAATGAAGTTACTGGAGCTAATGATAGAGCAGCTATGGCTGCTGCTAAATTGGCTGATGCAACAGGAAAGCTAACTTTTAAATTTAATTCATTAAGTCAAGCGAGACAGTTGGAGGCAACTCAAGGAGCAGAAGAAGCTGTAGGTGGTAGGGTTGGAGTCACGCGAACCATCTCGGCATCGG
>CEQK01054234.1_pt1 | contig 11815 bp, 10 predicted proteins | sample 531051 | NCBI WGS metagenome assembly CEQK01 (sample SAMEA2621229, study PRJEB7988) | marine metagenome | biome: marine biome (ENVO:00000447); feature: deep chlorophyll maximum layer (ENVO:xxxxxxxx); material: "saline water (ENVO:00002010), including plankton (ENVO:xxxxxxxx)" | depth 150 m
TGGTTCCGGTGCGGGCTCGCTTGTGGCCTATGCACTGACGATCACCGACGTCGATCCCTTGCGGTTCTCGCTCCTGTTCGAGCGCTTCCTGAACCCGGAACGCGTGTCGATGCCCGACTTCGATATCGACTTCTGCCAGGATCGCCGCGAAGAGGTGATCCGCTACGTGCAGGGTAAGTATGGCCGCGACCAGGTCGCCCAGATCATCACCTTCGGTTCGCTGCAGGCGCGCGCCGCACTGCGCGACGTCGGTCGTGTGCTGCAGATGCCCTACGGCATGGTCGACCGCATCTGTAAGCTGGTGCCCAACAACCCCGCCAACCCGACGCCGCTGCATCAGGCCATCGCGGAAGAGCCGCGCTTCAACGAGGAGATCGAGAAGGAGCCTGCCGTTGCCGGTCTTCTCGATATCGCGCAGAAGATCGAGGGCCTTTACCGTCACGCCTCTACCCACGCCGCCGGCATCGTGATCGGTGACCGCCCGCTCTCCGAACTGGTGCCGATGTATCGCGATCCGCGTTCGGATATGCCGGTCACCCAGTTCAACATGAAATGGGTCGAGCAGGCCGGTCTGGTGAAGTTCGACTTCCTCGGCCTGAAGACTTTGACGGTCCTGAAAACCGCCGTCGATTTCATCGCGCGGCGCGGCGTGGAAATCGATCTCTCGGCCGTGCCGCTTGCCGATACGCCCACCTATGAGATGCTGTCGCGCGGTGAGACTGTCGGCGTGTTCCAGGTGGAATCGGCCGGCATGCGCAAGGCGCTGATCGGCATGCGGCCCGACCGGATCGAGGACATCATCGCGCTCGTGGCGCTCTATCGCCCGGGTCCGATGGAAAACATCCCGGTCTACAATGCCCGCAAGCACGGGGAGGAGGAACTCGCGTCCGTCCACCCGATGATCGACTATCTGCTGGAAGAGACCCAGGGCGTTATCGTCTACCAGGAGCAGGTGATGCAGATCGCCCAGGTGCTCTCGGGTTACTCGCTCGGCGAAGCAGACCTTCTGCGTCGTGCGATGGGCAAGAAGATCAAGGAGGAAATGGACAAGCAGCGCGTCCGTTTCGTCGATGGGGCGGTCAAGAACGGCGTGTCCAAGGGCCAGGCCGACATGATTTTCGACCTCCTGGCGAAGTTCGCGAACTACGGCTTCAACAAGTCCCACGCTGCAGCCTACGGCATCGTGTCCTACCAGACAGCCTATCTCAAGGCGCATTACCCGGTTGATTTCCTCGCCGCGTCGATGACCTACGATATGGCCAACACAGAAAAGCTGGTCGACTTCCGGCAGGATGCCCGCCGTCTCGGCATCGAGATCGTGCCGCCTTCCGTGCAGACGAGCTATCGCAAGTTCGAGCCGGGCGAGAACAAGATTTTCTACGCGCTTGCCGCCATCAAGGGGGTGGGCGAATCGGCTGTCGATCACATCGTCGAAGTCCGCGGCGACACGCCTTTCGAGAACCTCGAGGATTTCTGCCTGCGCATCGATCCGCGCCAGGTCGGGCGCCGTGTGCTTGAGAGCCTGATTGCCGCCGGCGCGCTCGATTGCTTCGGCCATGATCGCGCCTCGCTTGCCGCCGGCATCGACCGCATCATGGGTTATTGCGCCCGCGCGCAGGAAGAACGCGTCTCCGGCCAGTCCGACATGTTCGGGGCAGGGGCGGCCACGGGGCCGGAAGTCATCCACCTGCCGATTGTCGAAACCTGGACGGCGGCCGATAAGCTGCAGCGTGAATACCAGGCGCTGGGCTTTTATCTCTCCGCCCATCCGCTCGATTCTTACCAGGAAGTGCTCGACAAGATGCGGGTGCAGAACTGGGCGGATTTCTCCGTCGCGGTGAAAGCCGGCGCCACAGCGGGGCGTCTCGCCGGCACAGTGACAGGCGTGCAGGAGCGCAAGACCCGCAAGGGTAACAAGATGGGCATCATCACCTTCTCGGACGGCTCCGGCCAGTATGAGGCGGTGTTGTTCTCAGAAGCGCTTCTCATGTACCGCGATCTTCTGAAAGCCGGCCAGTCGCTCGTGATAACCGTGCTTGCCGAGGAGCGCCCGGAAGGGATCGGGCTGCGCATCCAGACCGCCGAATCGCTCGAGGAACGCGCCATTCGCGGCCAGTCGACGCTGCGTGTGTTCCTGCGTGACGCGCGGCCGATCAAGTCGGTCCAGGCCAACCTCAAGGGCCGGGGCGACGGCCAGGTTTCCTTCGTCATCATCAAGGATGACGGCAAGCGCGAGATCGAGGTGGAGCTACCGGACAAGTATCGGATCTCGCCGCAGATCGCTTCGGCGCTCAAGGCCGCGCCCGGCGTGATAGAGGTCGAACTCGTCTGATCGAAAGACGGATTGACGGCGCTTCGGCAGTTGCTAATGTCGCTGATCTGTAATCGCGCAGGACCATTCTGACATGACGATCTTTTCCCGTTTCGCTCCTGCCGCGCCGGGGCTTTTTCTCGTCGCCACCCTGTCTTTCGCAGGTCACTCACTGGCCGAGGATGCCGTCCCCAAACTCGGGCCCGATGCAGTCCCGCTGACGACCGATCACGCGTATCTGACAAAGAATGCGGCGCCGGATTATTGGGCGTTCGCGTCCTTCGTCAAGCCGCAGTTCACGACCTCGGCCTGTTCGATTGCGGCGGTGACGGGCGCGCTCAACGGTCTGCGCGGTCTGCCGCCACACGCCGAGGATACGGTAACGACCCAGCCGCAGATGCTGGAACTGGTCGGCGACGCCGAATGGTCGAAACTCTCCGCCGAGGGCGGGGACGGGGTGAAGTTCGAGCAGCTCGTCAATTTCACCGACGAAGCGCTCAAAGCCTCCAAGATGGAGGGTTATCACACCGAGGTTTTGAAACCCTCGGCCGACGATGACGCGACGCTGGAGAAAGTTCGCGCCATGCTCAAGGCCAATGAGGCCTCAGCCGATGACGCGCTGCTTCTCTACTTCAACCAGGGTGTGGTCACCGGCGACTGGGACGGCCCGCACGTCTCGGTCATCGGCGCCTATGACGAAGCCAGCGACAAGGTGCTCATATTGGAGGTCGATCAGGAATGGTATGTGCCGTACTGGACGCCGACCCCGGTACTTCTCAAGGCCATGCTCAAGCCGACCAGCGCCGAACATGGCGTTCTGGAAGATGAAACCGGTGGGCTTGTTCACATCGTGAAATAAGCGTTGCAGGCTTTTCGGGTGGGCGACCCTCGCTTCGCTCGGAAAGCGCTATTAAATCAAAAAGATAGCACCTCTGTATGATTCATTTTCTTCGCTCGCGGGCGCTGAGGCGGCGTGTGTGAATCGTCGTAAAATGACTCAAAATCAGACAGCTACGGGATTGAATTGAATCTCTTTGGGAGGCGATTGATTCACTTGTCCCGGTCGCGCTGCGGCGCGCTTTCTCTGCCCTTGCCGAAGGTGTAGCCGGTTTCCAGCGCGGCTTTCCCGAACTTGGCCCGCACCTTGTCGATGGCGCTTTCGGCCACCGCCCGACGGCCGGCAAGAGGGTCGATGAGATCGGCCGGATCGGCCTGTTCGGGACTCGTCAGATCTGCAACGCCGATGCCGAGAAGACGAAAGCGTGTGCCGTCGAGTTCGCGCTCCAAAAGATGCAAACCGGTGCGGAAGATCCGGTCAGCGAGCTGTGTCGGCGCATCGAGTTTGTGGTTCCGGGTGCGTGACTTGAAGTCCGCGGTCTTGAGTTTCAGCACCACCGTTTGGCCGGCGATCTCCGCTTTCTTCAGCCGCGCGGACACCTTCTCGGACAGCGCCCGCAGCACAGGTACCAGATCGTCACCGCGCGAAAGGTCGGTGTTGAACGTAGTCTCCGCCGATACGCTCTTGGCCGCCTCGTTCGGGTGAACTGTGCGACTGTCGTCGCCGCGCGAGAGCTCATAGAGGCGTTTGCCCATCACGCCATAGCGGCGCATGAGCGTCTCGATCTCCATATGCTGCAGCTGGCCCACTGTCTTGATCCCGTCACTTGCCAGCTGTGCCTCGAAGGCCTTGCCCACCCCCCAGATCGTCGAGACCGGTCTCGGCGCCAGAAACTCCATAGCCTCGGCCTTGCCGATGACGGAATAGCCGCGCGGCTTCTCGAGGTCCGAGGCGACCTTGGCCAGGAACTTGCAGTAACTCAGCCCGACCGACAGCGTAATGCCGATCTCGTCTTCCACCCGTTTGGCAAAACGGGCGAGCGTCCGGGCAGGGGTATCCTTGTGCAGTAGCTCGGTGCCGGCAAGATCGAGAAAGGCCTCGTCGATGGAGATCGGCTGCACCAGCGGGGTGAGTTCCTGCATCAGAGTCCGCACATCCCGGCCCACGCTCGCATATTTCTCCATGTTCGGCTTGATGACGACCGCATCGGGGCAGGCTTCGAGTGCCTTGAACATCGGCATAGCCGAACGCACGCCGCTGATACGTGCGATATAGCAGCAGGTGGACACAACGCCGCGCTTCCCCCCGCCGATGATCACCGGCTTGTCGACAAGCTCGGGATTGTCGCGCTTTTCGACGGTCGCGTAAAAGGCGTCACAATCCACGTGGGCGAGCGAGAGTCTTGCGATCTCGGCATGCCGCACCAGACGCGGGCTGCCACAGCCATGGCAGCGTTTTTCTGACGCCCGGGTCGGGCGCAGACAGTCACGACAGAAGCCGGGAAGGGGTGTGGTTTCGCTCATGGCCGGAACAAAGATTGAACAGGGCCGAAACTAAGCCAAACAGGGTCAAGTCACAAGCCGGGTCTAGTCGGCCGCTGACGTGAAATGGCGGCGGATGAGCGCGCCCGCTTCCGGCCAGCTTTCAGCTTTCACGACGCCGTCGCCGGGGTCGGGCGAAAGCGCGCGGAAACCTTCATGTGCCATGAGGTTGATAAGAAGCGCTTGAGGAAGGTGGTCGCGTACTGAATGGAGATTGCGAAAGATGTCGTCGACAAAGGCCACAGGCAGGTCGCGCTCGCCGTGAATGGCAAGGGCTGCCGGCCCCTTCGGCTGTTCGGAGGCGATCATCGGATAGGGCAGGGCGAGAGCATCGAGCACCCGGCGGCGAATCGACCGGTGGCGGGGCGGCATGGCGGTCAGGAAGACGATATCGGCGATGCTGGAGAGATCGTCGAGCGTCTCGGCTGCGGCTTCTGCGGCCTGCTGCCACTGGTCCTGTTCGCCGTAGAAATCTTCCAGAAGCGCACTGACCTCCGCCTGGTCGAGCGCGCTGTCGGTTTCACGCGGGAAGATGTTCCCGGTCAGCCGGAAAGAGACGGGGCGCAATTCGTGCCCGCGGGAATTCAGGAACGCCATGAACGGGGTGACGAATTCGAGGACCACCTCGTCGATATCGCAGATCAGCAGGGGACGGTCGCCCAGATGAATCGCGCCGATATCGTCTGCGGTCTCGGTCACGAATCGCTTCCGCCGCCGAGCATCTGCCAGGCGCGGGCGACAGTTTCGGGTGGCGTGCCGGTGGCCTCCGAAAACCGCATCAGCGTCGGCTCATGCGTCATCAGGAAGGACAGGACACCGACCAGAAAGCCCGGCTCGTTCGCCGCTGCACGGAGATTCGATGCTTCGAGGCCTGAAAGTGCCAGAAAACGGGACAGCAGTTCCGGCTCGGAAGCGAGCCATCCGAGCACTTCGATGGCGGTTTGTTGCGGATCGTTACGGGTCATTTCTGCCATGGTTGATGAATCGATGAGAATTCGAATGATGGGGTTACCATTTTTTCAACCTCACGAAAGTAGTATAGCCGGGATTAGGCTGGATTCGGGAAACCGTTTTGAGTTGGGCCGGGAAACCGGTCAGGCGTTGAGGGAGACCGGTACTCGCCGGACAGGCGCCGAAGGACGGGACAGGATATGACCAAGCAGGTAATGATTGTTGAGGACAACGAACTCAACATGAAGCTATTCCGGGACCTCATAGAGGCCTCCGGTTACCGGACGATCCAGACCCGTAACGGCATGGAGGCAATGGATCTCGCCCGCGCCCACCGGCCCGATCTCATTCTCATGGACATACAGCTTCCCGAGGTCTCGGGCCTCGAGGTCACCAAGTGGCTCAAGGAGGATGACGATCTCCACCAGATCCCGGTGATAGCGGTGACCGCCTTCGCCATGAAAGGGGATGAGGAACGCATTCGGCAGGGCGGCTGTGAGGCCTACATCTCCAAACCAATCTCGGTGCCCAGCTTCATCCAGACCATCAAGACCTATCTCGGCGACAGTTGAGCGAAGGACCAGACAATGACCGCGCGCATACTCGTCGTCGATGACATTCCGGCCAATGTGAAGCTGCTCGAAGCGCGGCTGATGGCCGAGTACTACGAGGTGCTGACGGCCGCCGACGGCATGACCGCGTTGTCGATCTGCGAACAGACGTCGGTGGATCTCATCCTGCTCGACATCATGATGCCGGGTATCGACGGTTTCGAGGTCTGTGAGCGGCTCAAGTCCAATTCGCGCACAGCCCATATCCCGGTCGTCATGGTCACCGCACTCGACCAGCCGTCCGACCGTGTCCGCGGCCTCAAGGCCGGTGCCGACGATTTCCTGACCAAGCCGGTCAACGACATGCAGTTGATGGCGCGGGTGCGCAGCCTGGTTCGTTTCAAGACCTTGTCCGACGAGTTGCGTCTGCGCGCCGAGACCGCGCGCTCGGTCGGCGCCAGCGATCTTCTTGCACCGGTCGAGAACGGCCTGGGCGAACCCGGTCTCGTGTTGCTTGTCGAACCGCGTGCCAATGCGCGTGACCGGATCACCCGTGCCTTGTCCCAGACGGCCGAGGTGACGGCGATCAGCGATCCGCAGGCAGCTCTCTTCGATGCCGCCGAAAAACCCTACGAGCTCGTGATCATTTCCTCCCTGCAGGAAGACTACGATCCGCTGCGCCTGTGCTCGCAGATCCGTTCGCTCGAGCGTACCCGCTTCATTCCGGTTCTGGTCCTTGCCGAGCAGGGTGAGGACGAACTCGTCTTGCGGGCGCTGGAGCTCGGCGTGAACGACTATCTGCTGCGCCCACTCGATCCCAACGAGCTGGTGGCGCGTTGCATCACCCAGATCCGCCGCAAGCGCTACAACGACCAGCTGCGCGAGAGCCTGACCATGTCGGTCGAAATGGCCGTCACGGACCCTCTGACGGGGCTCAACAATCGCCGCTATCTCGATACGCACCTTCAGATGCTGTTCGATCGTTCCAAGCGCCGCGGCAGACCCCTGTCGGTGATCATCGCCGATATCGACCACTTCAAGGCGGTCAACGATACGCACGGCCATGAGGGCGGCGATGACATCCTGAAGGATTTCGCGCAACGGGTGAGGGGGGCCGTCCGCGGCGCCGATCTCGCTTGCCGATTCGGCGGCGAGGAATTCGTCATCGTCATGCCCGATACACCGGACGATATCGCCGCGCAGGTCGCTGAGCGTCTGCGAGAAGCAGTGGCGGGCCAGGCTTTTCGAATCGCGGCAACCGGCCAGGACGTGAACATAACCACTTCGATCGGAATCGCCTCGCTGGAAGCCGGCGATTCGGATGCAGCCGGCATGTTGCGCCGCGCGGACAAGGCTCTTTATGCAGCCAAAGACGGCGGGCGTAACCGCGTCGTAAGTCAAGCCGCGTGAAAACTACCTAGAAAAACTTGATGAGCGTCCCCTTAAATATAAGGGTGACCTATTGATATCATTGCTAGATTTTGCGGGTACCTAAAGTTTTAACTTGATTGCCTTGCACTTTCCGTACATCAATTACGCAACGGAAGCATCGATACATCAAAGTATCTCGAATGCCCCATGATAACAGGTTCGCCGCATCTCCTGCGTCGTGGGGTTCTGGCTGGTGAACGGCAGTCCAATCGCCAATAGGGCCGCCGTTTGCCAGCCAATTTTTTATCAGCCTGGAATCATTCAAAGCACGAAAAAGCCCGCCTCGATAATCGAAGCGGGCTTTTTGCGTAACGTATGGAAACGCGAGATTACTTGATCTTCGCTTCCTTGAATTCAACGTGCTTCTTGGCGATCGGGTCGTACTTGGTCTTCACCATCTTCTCGGTGAAGGTACGGCTGTTTTTCTTGGTCACATAGAAAAAGCCGGTGTCTGCGGTCGACAGGAGCTTGATCTTGATCGTGGTTGCCTTGGCCATCTTGGTCTGCCTCTACAGGGGAGTGCGAATATCAGAAAAATAGCCGTGGCAGGTCTCAGCGGTTATCCAGCCCGGGACCCCACGGCAAATCTTGCGCGGAAACTACAAATTGCCGGCGGAAAGTCAAGCCCTCTTGGGGCGTAACAGGATGCGGATCACCGTAAGGGCGACATAAAGGCCGAAGAAGAAGGCCAGCGACCATGCGAAACCATGGCTGCCGAACAGATCCATCGCGCCGCCGATGAGCTGCGGGCCGATGAGCGTGCCGAGCGCGTAACAGAACACGAAGGCGGCATTCGCGGCCGCAAGATCCGAGCCGTGCAGTGTATCGCCCAGATGAGCAAGGCCGATCGTGTAAAGGCCGGCGACGCAGCCGCCCCATAAAAGCAGGATGATGCCGGCGTAAAGCCAGTTCTCGATCAGCCAGGGCAGGGCAAGCGAGCCGATGAGGCCTATGACGGCCACGATCGACAGGAGCCGTCGCCTGTCGGACGATTTGTCGGCCAGCATGCCCATGGGTATCTGGAAAACGACATTGCCGAGCCCGATCATCGACAGAAGGATGGCGCCCTGCGATTCGCCGAAACCCGTGCTTTTGGCATAGAGCGGGAAGAGGGCAAGGCCACCCGATTCGACCGCGCCGAACACGAAGACTGCGGCAGTGGCGGTCGGCACGAGAAAGACGTAGCGCAGGAAGGGATGCTTGGCCGGCTCCTCGATCGGCGGATTTTCCTTTCGTGCCAGAAGAACCGGCACGGCTGCCATCAGGATGATGGCGGCACCGACGAGGAATGGCGCAATGCCGTCAGACCCGAGCGCGGAGAAAATCAAAGGCCCCGCTGCAAACCCTAGTGACAGGACTGCCGCATAAATGCCGAGGACAAAGCCGCGCCGCGACGGAGGAGCCGCTGTGTTGATCCAGAATTCCGACAGGATGAACAGCATGGTGACGGCGCCATGGAAGACGATCCTGAGCGGGAACCACACCCAGAAGGCTTCCGCAAAGTAAAAGCCCAGCGCGCTCACGGCTGCGGCCACGATGGCGAGCAGCATCGTGTTGACCACGGTAATGCGCTTGGCGATCATCGTGGTCAGTGGCGCGGCCGCCATGGCCGCAACGCCGCCCATGGCCGTATTCACGCCGATCAGCGTCGAGGAAATTCCGCGCTTTTCAAGAATGATGCTCAGGAGTGGCAGGCCAAGCCCCATGGCGATGCCGACGGCGGTAATCGAGGCAATCGCAGCAATCAGCGCGGGCCAGTGAATGTCTTCGCGCTGGGGAGGGGATACGGCCATCTTTTCCATTGAGGGTATTTTTCAGTGCAAACTCATTACTCAGAATGCGGTGACGCCGCAACTGGCTTCGCATCCGTAGGTGTATAATCCGGCGAACCTTTTGATTTTGTGACTTTTGTCAGATCCTATCCCTGATCTGCTGGCCGTGGCGGAAGTGGTAGAAGGGAATGGGAGCGTCGAAGGGCAGCGAGCTGTCGATCGACAACGCTGCGTTTACGTCACCGAGAATGACACGAGTGATGCGCGCCAGCGGCAGGTCGCCGAAGTTATTGAGTGGCAACCAGGTCAGATCGAGAAGTTCTGAGCTGTCCTGGTGAAGCGCTGTATCGGCTTCGATCTCGTCGGTGAAGCAGGCAAAGAAGCGCGTGTCGAAGCGCCGGTTCTGTCCGGGTGGCGTGATCGCGCGCGCCACATAGCGCAGCTTCGAAAGGTCCGGGCAGAAGGCGCCGGCTTCGCTTCGCGGCGTGAGCGAGAGGGAGACTTCCTCCTCCATCTCGCGGGCCGCCGCGATCGCGAGCCCCTTGGCTGTCATTGCTGTAAAGCGCTTCGGTGTCCGGACCGTCAGCCGGTCGAGAACCTCGGGGCAGAGGGGCGCAGCAACGGATTTGCGGGAATCGCCCGGATCGCGCCGCCCACCGGGGAAGACATAAACGCCGGGCATGAAGGCATGGGCCCGCGCTCGCTTGCCCATCAGGACGCGCGGTACGTTGGCGCTGCGATCGATCAGAATGAGGGAGGCGGCATCGCGCGGGCGGAGCGTCGGATGCCCGCCTTGCTCTATTGCGGGATCAGGCGAGGCACCGGCGCCGGTAGCCTTGGCTTTCATCTCGCCTGTTCGTCCGAAAGCGAGCCGGCGGCAATCGCGTCTTCGTCAATGCCGCCGAAACCGTGCATCCGAAGCGCCCACTGCAGGCCGATCACACCGCCCTTGAGCGGTTGCAGCAGGAGAAGGCTCAAAATACCCGTCAGCGGGATCCAGAGCGCCATCTGCTGCCACATTTCCAGTTCCACGACCTGATCGACCGACATATAGGCTGCGACGATGATGTGACCGACAATGAAGATCGTCAGATAGGCCGGGAAATCGTCGGCGCGGTGATGTTTGATTTCCTCGCCGCAGTAAGCGCACTCGTCCACCGTCTTGAGATAGGACCTGAACAGCTTTCCCTCACCACAATTGGGGCAGCGGCAGCGGAAACCTCGCAGGATGGCGGTCTTTTTGTCGCGCGGAGCCTCGATGGTCTTGTCCGCGGGCTGGGATCCGAAATGTTCCAAGGTTGTCTGCCTCCTGAGCGCTTAGCGCCGTCCACGTGGCGGTCGGGTGCCGGGCTGCTTGCCTGAACTACGCCGCGCGCGCCCCGACTTGTGGAACGAGCGCGTGGCGGTCGGCATCTTGCGGCCTTCACCGAGAATTTCAAACCGAAGCGCACCCGCAAGCGGGATCGCTTCGACAAGCCGCACCTCGACTTCGTCGCCGAGACGGTAGCCGAGACCGGTCTTCTCGCCTGTCAGGGCCTGATGCGCTTCGTCATATATATAGTAATCCCGACCCAAAGTTGAAATGGGCACGAAGCCATCGGCGCCGAGCCGCTCCAGTTTGACGAAGAGTCCCGACTTGGTGACGCCGGCCACACGGCCATCGAACTGCTCGCCGACCTTCTCCGACAGGTGGTGGGCGATCAGCCGGTCGACGGTTTCGCGCTCGGCCACCATGGAGCGGCGCTCGGTGGTGGAGATTTCAGCCGCGATATCGTCGAGTTCGGCCTCTTCCTTGGGCGTGATGCCCCCTTCGCCGAGCCGTAACGCGCCGACAAGGGCCCGATGCACGATCAGGTCGGCATAGCGCCGGATCGGCGAGGTGAAGTGAGCATAACGGCGCAGGTTGAGGCCGAAATGGCCGAGGTTTTCGGTCTGGTAGACCGCCTGGCTCTGGCTGCGCAGCACCATCTCGTTGACCATCACCTCATAGGGCTGGTCCTTGGCGCGTTCGAGCACGCCATTGAACGAGTTGGAGCGCAGATTGCCGCGTGAGAGCGACAGGCCCAGCGTGCCGAGGAATTCGCGCAGCACTTCCTGCTTGGCGAGCGACGGGGTGTCGTGAACACGGTAGATCAGCGCCTGCTTGCGCTCTTCCAGCGTTTCGGCGGCCGCCACGTTGGCCTGGATCATGAACTCCTCGATCAGCTTGTGCGCATCGAGGCGGGCAGGGACGATCACCTTGTCGACGCGGCCCTTGTCATCGAGCACGATCTTGCGCTCGGGCATGTCGAGTTCCAGCGGCTGGCGCTTGGTGCGACCGCGTTTGACCACGCCATAGGCATGCCAGAGCGGCTTGAGGACAGGCTCGAGGAACATCTCCGCCTTGTCGTCGGGCTGGCCGTCAATGGCTGCCTGCGCCT
>CEQK01011405.1_pt1 | contig 11805 bp, 9 predicted proteins | sample 531051 | NCBI WGS metagenome assembly CEQK01 (sample SAMEA2621229, study PRJEB7988) | marine metagenome | biome: marine biome (ENVO:00000447); feature: deep chlorophyll maximum layer (ENVO:xxxxxxxx); material: "saline water (ENVO:00002010), including plankton (ENVO:xxxxxxxx)" | depth 150 m
TCAAGGATCTGCGTGTCACTTACCGCGACGGCCGCACGGGCGAACAGACGCGCCTGACTCTGCCGTCCCTCGACCTGGGGGCCGATGGGGTCGAGGCCCCTCTGCGCATCGCCTTGCAAGGGGACGTGAACGGCGAGGACTTTTCCGCCGCCGGTACGATTGCCTCGATCCGGCAATTGACGGCGGGTGGTGAACTGCCGCTCGACCTCAAGGCGCAGGCCTTGGGCGCCGACATGACCGTGCGCGGCGCCATCGCCGATCCCAAGGCCATGACCGGGCTGGCCGTCACCCTGGCGCTCAAGGGCGCGTCCATTTCCGAAACCTTGGCGAGGGGGGCTAAATTGGTGCCCCAGCTTGCGGCGGTGAAGGTGCCCGATCTCGGCCCCTACGATGTGTCGCTGACGGTCACCGGATCGTCGGCCAAGCCCAGCGTCAGCAACCTGAAAGTCACCCTGGGACGGCCCGGGGAAATGGCGCTGACCGCCGCCGGATCGATCGCCGACGCCATCAAGGCCCAGGGCATCGATCTGCAGGTCGCGGCGACGGCCAAGGACCCCGCTGGACTGGCCAAGGGCCTGGGCTTGGAGATGCCGCCACTGCCGGCCGTGACCGCCTCGGCGCGGGTTGCCGACAAGGACGGCGGATACCGCCTTCAGGACGTGGACGTGAAGATCGGCGCGAGCGACCTTAAGGGCACCGCTGCACTTTACCTGGGTGGGGCGCGGCCGCGAATTACGGCGGATCTGCAATCGACGCAATTGGATCTGGACGAACTTTTGCCCAAAGGCGACGACAAACCGGCGCCGCCGGCTGCCGACGGCCGCCTGTTCCCGGCCGACCCATTGCCGTTGGACGGGCTTAAGGCCGCCGATGCGGATATCAATCTGGCTGCCGCCCGCCTGCGCGTGAACAACATGGACGTGACCGGCCTGCGCCTGGGCGTGCTGTTGCAGGGCGGGCGCCTGACCGTGAAACCGTTGCAGGCGACGGTCGCCGACGGCGTGATTTCCGGCGAGATCACCCTGGGGGCGGACCAAGCCGTGCCACCGCTCGGCATCAATCTGAACATCGCCAAATTAGACTACGGCAAGCTGGCCGCCGCCATGGGCCAGAAGCCCGTGGCCGAGGGCACCGCCGACGTCACGCTCAAGGTCACGGGGGCGGGGACAAGCGTCCGCCAGCTCATGGCCGGGCTGGACGGCAAGCTGCGCGTGGTGTCCGAAAAGGGGCGTATCGACAGCACGCTGCTGAACGTGGCGTCGGCCGATATCCTGTCGGCCTTGCCGTTGGTCGACAGCAAGGGCGACAAGGACCTGCGCTGTGCCGTCGTTGACTTCGATGTCGTGAAAGGTATCGCCAACGCCAAGGCATTGGTGCTCGAGACGGGAGGGCTTTCCGTGGTCGGCGTCGGCGGCCTCAACCTTCGGGACGAAACCTTGAATCTGGTGCTCGAGCCCCGGGCCAAGAAGACCAGCCTGCTGTCGGCCGCCATCGTGCCGGTCGCGATACGCGGCACCCTGGCCAAACCCGAACCGAAGGTCAATCCGGCGGATCTGGTGACGGGGGTGGCGTCCAACGTCGCCAGCGGCGCCGCCGCCATCATGACCTTCGGGTTATCGGCATTGGCGCAAAGTGCGTTCAATCGCGCGACCAACACCGATGACACGGACTACTGCGCCCTGGCCCTGGCCGGCAAGCAGGTGGCGCCGTCGAAGGGTGCGGCCAAACCGGCACCCGCCCAACAGCAGCCAAAGGAACAGCCCAAGTCCGGCGTCGGCGGCGCCTTGCAGAACCTGGAAAAGGGTTTGGGCGGTCTCAAGGGCCTGCTCGGCAAGTAACCGCCGCTCAACACTCCGGATCCACGCCATGCTGAAACCCGATATGAAACGGTTCTACCGCGACGTCACGATCACCCCGGTTGCGGTCGATGATGCCGACGCAAGTGGGGCAGGGGAGGCGTTTCAGATATTGCTCGATGGCCGGCGGGTGAAGTCACCGGTTGCCCGCGAGCTTGCGGTGCCGAGCCGCCCCCTGGCCGAGGCCGTGGCGGCGGAATGGGATGCACAGTCGGAAAAAATTCTGCCTGCATCCATGCCGCTGACCCAACTGGCATTCACCGCCATCGACCGCATCGCGCCGCAGCAGGCCGAGGTCGCGGACCGCATCGTCCGATACGGTGAGACGGATCTGTTGTGCTATCGGGCCACGGCGCCGGCGGATCTGGTGCAGCTTCAGGCCGATCACTGGGATCCTTTGCTGGCCTGGGCAGCGGATGACCTGGGGGCAGTACTTGTGGTGACCGAGGGCATCGTGCCCGTGGATCAGCCCAAGGCGGCCGTTGGCGCCCTTGCCCGCGCGGTCTCCGACCTGGATGCCTATCGGCTGACGGCGCTTGCTGCCGCCACTCAGGCGGCGGGGTCCTTGGTAATCGGTCTGGCGCTGGTGCAGGGGCGGCTGGATGCCATGGCGGCGGTCGCCGCGTCGCAGCTCGATGAAAGCTATCAGAGTGAAAAATGGGGGGAAGACAAGGAATCCCTCGACCGCCTGCGTGCCCTGCAGGCGGAAATCGCCCAGGCGGAAACCTTCCTGAGCCTTCTCTAGCCCGTCAAACCAGGATCAGTTGTAGATCGGGTTGCTGCCCGGTGCCGGGCCGCTGGTGTTCAACGGTGCGGCGGCCCGTCCGCGTTGGGTCGGCAATTCCGTCGGTGCCTCGTCGCGGCGTTCGCGGCCGCGGTAATTCAGCGCCCGGCGGCGGCGGTCAGGGCCGAAATAGCTGTCGGCGCGGACATACAGGCGGGGATTTTCAATCAGCGACTTGATGCGCGAATAGATCAGATGGGCGGAAAACGGTTTGGCCAGGAATTCGTTGATCCCGGCATCGCGTGCCTTGCACACCTGATGCAGTTCCGTGAAGGCGGTGATCATGACGACCGGCGCGAACATGTCGCGGCTTTCCGCGTGTTTGCGGATTCGGTCAAGGAACGACATGCCGTTGAGGCCCGGGGACCAGTCGGTCAGCACCAGATCGGCGGGGAATTCCTGGAACAGTTCGAAGGCGGTCTTCTCGTCGCCGGCATCGCGCACGTTCTCAATCCCGAACTCGTGCAGGATGTTGCGGATCAAATGCCGCATCGGCGCATGTTGCTCGACGACCAGTACGTTCAGACGTGAAAGATTATAATCGGGCATGCGTCCCCGAGGCTCCCTTAAACTAAGCCCGACCGCGTGACACACCCTGATGAGTGGGCTTTTTCGGCCCGGAATTTATTGATTAACCATTCGCGTACACGTTCCCGGCGAACGGTGCGGAATGCTTATATCATGATGGTTAACAACGGACCATGCAGATAAATTAACAATGATTCATCGATTTCGATGGCTATGAAATGAGGTCGGTATTTTCGCTGGCGCAACATAAGGCCCGACAGTATCCTTTGGCCCCTCCCGAACCCCGCGGCGAAACGACCATCAGCGAGACGCGATTCCATGTACGACATCATCCGGCAGCTTGAAGAAAAACGCGAACGCGCCCGCATGGGCGGCGGCGAACGGCGCATCGACGCCCAGCACGGCAAGGGCAAGCTGACCGCCCGCGAACGCATCGAGGTTCTGTTGGACCCCGGTTCCTTCGAGGAATGGGACATGTTCGTTGAACACCGCTGCACCGATTTCGGCATGGCCGAGCAGTCGACCCCGGGCGACGGTGTGGTCACAGGTTACGGCACGGTCAACGGCCGCCTGATTTTCGTGTTCAGTCAGGATTTCACCGTGTTCGGCGGCTCCCTGTCGGAAAGCCATGCGGAAAAGATCTGCAAGATCATGGACCAGGCCATGAAGGTGGGGGCCCCCGTGATCGGGCTCAACGATTCCGGCGGGGCGCGCATCCAGGAAGGCGTCGATTCACTCGCCGGATATGCCGAAGTGTTCCAGCGCAATGTCCTGGCGTCGGGCGTGGTGCCGCAGATTTCCTGCATCATGGGCCCCTGCGCGGGCGGCGCCGTCTATTCCCCGGCCATGACCGACTTCATCTTCATGGTTCAGGACTCCTCGTACATGTTCGTCACCGGCCCCGACGTGGTCAAGACGGTGACCCATGAGGAAGTGACCCAGGAGGAACTGGGTGGGGCTTCGACCCATACGACCAAGTCCGGTGTCGCCGACAAGGCCTTCACGGACGATCTGCAGGCGCTGTTGTACCTGCGCCGCTTCATTGATTTCCTGCCCGCCAACAACCGGGAAAAGCCGCCCGTGCGGCCGACGCCCGATCCCCACGACCGGGTCGAAATGTCCTTGGATACCTTGATCCCCGACAATCCGAACAAGCCCTACGACATGAAGGAGCTGATCGAGAAGGTCGTGGACGAAGGCGATTTCTTCGAACTGCAGCCCGATTATGCGGGCAACATCGTGATCGGCTTCGCCCGCATGGAGGGCTCGACCGTCGGCATCGTCGCCAACCAACCCATGGTGCTGGCCGGCTGTTTGGATATCGCCTCGGCGACCAAGGCGGGGCGGTTCGTGCGCTTCTGCGACAGTTTCAACATCCCGCTTGTCACCTTCGTCGACGTGCCCGGCTTCCTGCCCGGCACGGCGCAGGAATACGGCGGCATCATCAAGCATGGGGCGAAATTGCTGTACGCCTATGCGGAAGCCACCGTGCCCAAGGTCACGGTCATCACCCGCAAGGCCTATGGCGGGGCGTACGATGTGATGTCGTCCAAGCATCTGCGCGGCGACGCCAATTATGCCTGGCCGACGGCGGAAATCGCCGTCATGGGGCCCAAGGGCGCGGTCGAGATCATTTTCCGCGGCGACCTGGGCGATGAGGAAAAAATCGCCGCCCGGACCGAGGAATACCGTACCCGTTTCGCCAATCCCTTCATCGCCGGCAGTCGCGGCTTCATCGACGACGTCATCATGCCTCACGGCACGCGGACTCGGATTTGCCGGGCGCTCCGCATGTTGAAGAACAAGGACTTGAAGAATCCTTGGAAGAAGCACGGGAACATCCCGCTTTAGGGGCGATCTTTGCTATGATCCCCCAAGTAAGGGGGATCGGATCACGTGGCGGACCAACCGGAAACCATTCCTTCTGACACATCCGCGCCGAAATGGCGGCGCAGGTCCTTGTGGGCTGCGGTCGTCGTCGCGGTATTGGCCGCTGGCATTGCCGTGGTCGCGGTCAACCGGGCACCCATCGCCGAGAAACTGGTGCGGGGCCAATTGGCAGAGATGGGGCTCGGCGGCAGCAACCTGGAGATCACCCGTCTGACCCCCTGGCGGGTCGAGGTCCGTAATCTGGCGACCGGGCCTGCCGGCACGGCGCGCATCGCCCGCCTTGGCATGGATTTGACCTGGCCCAGCTGGACCGCGCCTAAGGTCGGCGCGCTGTCGCTGGAAGGGGTACAGCTTTCCTTGGCGATCAAAGGTGGGACCGTTAACTGGGGTGATCTGATGCCCCTGTTTGCCGATGGCGGCACGGGCGGCGGCGCATTGGCCCTGCCCGAGATTACCCTGACCGACACCCTCATAGACATCGCCCATGCGGGCGGGCCGACGACCCTGTCCCTGATGGATGTGGCCTTGGCGCCGCAGGCGGGCGGCGGCCTGGTGTTGAAACAGGCCCTGGTCGACATCGTCCATCCATTGGCGCAGGCAACCATACGTTTGACAGGGCATCGGGCGAAGGGTGGCCAGGTCGCGCTGGACATCGTCGTAGAGGGTGGGCAAGGCAGCTTGGGTGGGGGCTCCGTCGCGCACTTTTCCGGCCCTATGAGTATATCTGGAGATCTGTCGAACCCTCTTAACATGGATGCTACCGCCGCATTTTCTATCGAGGGTCTGCGCGGCCCGATGCAGCTTCGAGGAGGGGGAAACGTAAAGGCCAAGATGAAGGGGGGAGTAGCTCACTGGGAATTGGACTTAGTGGAATCTAGTCGCGGTCTTTTGGTGAATGCGGCAGGGCAGGCGTCTCTAGCGGGTAAGTCGACCCGCAAGGTCACCTCGGTAATGGCGAAGATCGAGGCGCCCGATTTGGAAACACTTGGCGTGGTCGGCCTGTCCGGGCGGGCAACGGTGAAACTGGACACTGACTTGGTCCTTGTGCAGCCTGAACCTGTGTGGGCGAGCATATTCTCTCCACTGCCTGTCTGGGTCGAACTGGATGCTGCCGATGTCAGGTATCCGGGTTTTGAAGGGCCTTGGAACATATGGGCAAAGGCTCAAGTGGACTACAGCAAAGATGACCTTGTCATTAGGCTTAATGAAGATGCATCGGTATCCGGCAAGCCGTTGGGTGGTCAGGTCGAGGCTCGACTCGCGGGTGGATTGGAACTCGGTTTGATTCCGCTCCGGCTGAAAAAAATCAACGCCGAGAAAATACGCTTGAAACTGGATCGCGCCGACGTGGCGGGTGCGTCGTTCGACGGACCACTTGCCCTGGAGGTGGTTCCAGGGGGGAGCGGCACGATCACTTTCACCGAGGGCGTCGCGACCAAATTGGACATGAAGTACCGAATGACCTCGCCCTCAGCCTCAGCGAGGTTCGGCGGCCGTATGGCGGTGCTGCGCACGGCGCGGGTCACGGGTGGGGTAACCGTTACGGTCCCGCCAGCGGGGCCGCCGGACGTGCGGCTCACCCTTGCGGGGCTGGACGCCCATCTGCCGGACCTGGATATCGAAGCCGAAGGCCTGAGCCTGACAGCCACCGGCCAAGGTGCGGCGAATGCCGCCTGGAACCTTCAGGCGGCGGCAAAGACCCTGCGCCATACGGCGGCGGCCCCCTTTGCCGTCACCGCCAAGGGGCGTTGGAGCCCGCGCAAGTGGGATGTCGAGGGCACGTTGCGGCAGGACCGCTCCGGTTTGATCGCGAGCTTCGCTGCGAACGAGACCACGCGCACGAAAGCCGGCAGCGGGCGCGTCGACATGGTGCCGCTTAATCTGGCCGGGATCGACGGCGGAGTGCACGCGATCACGCCGCTGCTGACCCCTTTCATCAAAAGCATCACCGGTACGGTTCAGGCTTCGGCGATAACGGAGTGGGACAAGACCGGACTCCGCCCCATCCAGGTCACGGGCAGCCTGCGCGGTGCCGGCATCACGCCCGCACCTGCGCTGTTACCGCCGGCAGCCAAAGGATTTGTCGCGGGGTTTTCCAGTCTGGCCGCGGAATTTTCCCTGCCGCCGGGTGATCCGGCAGCGGGCACGGGCACCTTCGCCGTCACCGGCGGTAACCTGCAATTAGGTCCAACCCAGGCGACGGGGATATCGGGACGCGTTCAACTGGAACATCTCTGGCCGCCCGTGTCTCCGCCGGGCCAGGAAGTCGTGATCGAGCAGGTGGTCGCGGCATTGCCGGCCGCCGACGGGCGCTTGCGGTTCCAGATCCTGGGGCCGTCTTCCATAAAGGTGGAACGGGCGGAGTTGGCCGGCATCGGCGGCCGCATCTGGGCCGAGGATATGGCCATCAGGGACGGTGTGCCGCCTGAGCGCATGACCCTGCATGTGGACGGGGTGGGCCTCGGCGACCTGGCGGCGCAGATGAACATTCCAGGTCTCAAGGCTGAAGGAAAACTGTCCGGTCGAATTCCCGTCAAGTTGGGTGAGGGCGGGACGGTGGCGATCCGGGGCGGCCTTTTGACATCTCAGGGTAAGGGGCTGCTCGCGTTCAAATCGCCGACCCGGCCAATGCCCGGCCAGGCTCCCGAAGGTGGCCGTATAGACATGGTTCTCGACATCCTGGAAGACCTGCGGTTTGACGGCATGACGCTGACATTGGACGGCGACGCGCAAAAGGACGTGCAGATTCAGGCTCATGTCCAGGGCAGGAATCCGAAGATTCAGGAAGGCAGACCTGTGGACCTGACGGTCAACCTGACCGGCAATATCGGCCAGGCAATCCAGGCCGAATTGCGGAATTTCGATATCAGGGGGTTGGCCGGGGCAAAGTAAGACGGGGCTGTATTTCTAATCGGAATTTGGAAAAATCGCGGAATGCCGGGATTTGCCGGTTGATGGATGTTTTGGATTGTATACAATGTGCCCGTTCAAAAAACCCGAGGAACCCCCCAAATGCAACTGCGCACCCGACCCCTGACGGACACTTTCGGCCTGGAAATCCTGGACGTCGATCTGTCCGAGTTGACCGATGAAACCTTCGATGCGATCTACAAGCTGTGGCAGCAGGAACCCCTGTTGCTGTTGCGCCGCCAAAGCCTGAGCGAAAAACAACAGGTCGAATATTCCCGCCGGTTCGGCGAAATGGACATCATCGTGCGCGACGACATGCTGTCGCCGGACAATCCGGAAATCATCTACATCACCAACCTGAAACGCCCCGACGGCACGCCGCTCGGCGGGCTCGGGAACTACGAGGTTTATTGGCACCACGACCAGATCTATCGCCTGCGTCCGGCCTCGGGCTCGATCTTCTATGCCGCTGAAATGCCGGAGAACGAGGGCCGCACGTCCTATTGCAACACCCGGCTCGGCTACGAAACCCTGCCGGACAATCTGCGCAAGGCGATCGAAGGCCGCCGCGCCACGGCCAAGTACGCCGACCGGAAGGATTCGACGACGGTCCTGGACCTCGGCAACAACGCCGAGGAGATGAAGAAAATCCACGACCGGACCCCGGCGGCGACCCATGACATCGTCCTGGAAAATCCGGCGACGGGTCAGAAGTCGGTGTACATCGATCCCAACAAGACCGTCGGGATCGACGGGCTGGAGGAAGCGGAAAGCAAGGAACTGCTTGAGGCTCTGACCCAGCACATGCTGCAGGACAAGTTCGTCTACACCCATACCTGGCGCAACGGTGACGTGGTGATGTGGGACAACGCCCGCCTGTGGCACCGCCGCGAGGCCTTCGATCTGACGAAACCGCGGTTCGCCCGGCGCACGACCATCTTCCTGCGGCCCGAAGACTTCGCCGTTCCCGAACCGAACGCCGCCTGAAGGATATCATCGTGACAGAACAGAAAACGTCCCCATTGCAGGGGCTGCGGGTCATTGATGCCGCCACGGTGATCGCCGGGCCGACCATCGGCATGCTGATGGGTGATTTCGGCGCCGACGTCATCAAGGTCGAACATCCACGCGGCGACGTGCTGCGGGAAACGGGTCAGAAGAAGGACGGCGTCGGCCTGTGGTTCAAGATGGCCAACCGCAACAAGCGCTGCGTCACCCTGAACTTCAGCCATGAAAAGGGCCAGGCCCTGTTCAAGGAACTGGTCAAGACGGCGGACGTGCTGATCGAAAATTTCCGTACCGGCACCATGGAGAAATGGGGCCTGGGGTGGGAGGATTTGAAGAAGATCAACCCGCGCCTGGTGATGGTGCGGGTCACCGGCTTCGGCCAGACCGGCCCTTACAAGAACCGGCCCGGGTTCGGCACCATCGCGGAAGCATTCTCCGGTTTCGCCAGCATCACCGGCGTGCCCGAAGGTCCGCCGACCCTGCCGAACTTCGGCCTGGCCGACGGCGTGGCGGCGGCCTACGGCACCTTCGCCGCCATGTTCGCGCTCTACCACCGCGACGCCCAAGGGTCGGGGGAAGGGCAGTACATCGACCTGTCGATCTACGAACCCCTGTTCCAGGTCATGGGCCCGCAGCCCATGGAATACGACCAGCTGGGCGTGGTTCAGCAGCGCTGGGGCAACCGGTCGAAGAACAACGCGCCGCGCAACACCTATCAGTCCAAGGACGGGCATTGGGTTGCCATCTCGACCAACTCTCCGGCCATCGTGACGCGGGTGCTGACGCTGTGCGGCGGGCCGGAAGTTGCGGCCGACCCGCGGTTCCAGACACCGCAGGACCGGGTCAAGCATATCGACGAGATCGACGGCATTGTCGCCGGGTGGATCAAGCAACACGATCTGAAGACGGTTCTGGACGAGTTCGAGAAGGCGGAAGCCGCCATCGGCCCGGCCTATACCATCGACCAGATCTACCAGGATCCGCAGTACCAGGCACGCAACGACATCATCGAAATCGAGGATGAAGATTTGGGCAAGCTGCGCATGACCAACGCGTTTCCGTTCATGTCCGAGACCCCGGCGAAGGTTCGCCATCCCGGTCAGCGCAAGGGGCAGAGCAACGAGGAAATCCTGTGCGGTGAACTGGGAATTTCCAAGGAAGAACTTGCCAAGCTCAAGGAAGAGGGGGCGATCTGATTGCCTGAGATTTTGGACGGCCGGGTAATCGGCCGCCGTTCCAGTGATCCCTCGCATCGGCCCGGCCGTTGCGGGGGATTTTGGTTTTCAGGCGGGGGCGTCAGGGCGCGGTCAGAATCGCCCGGCCGTCGCGGATGTCCGCCAGGATGCCGTCGCGGTCCGTTTCGATACGTTTCAGCAGGCGGCGACGGCGGGCGTTCATTTCAAGGTGGCGGCTGCTCCAGCGGATGATTTCAAGCAGGACGGGGGCCAGGTCCAGGCCCTTGTCCGTGAGGCTGTAGATATAGCTGCGGCGATTTTCCGGATCACGCGCCTTGGAAATGATTCCTTCGCGTTCCAGGTGCTTCAGTCGCTGGGCCAGGACGTTGGTCGCGATCTGTTCCTCGCAGCAGAGAAACTCGCCATAGCGGCACTTGCCGTACAGCATCATGTCGCGCAGCACCAGGAACGACCAGCGGTCGCCGAAAGTGTCGATGCCGTAGGCGACCAAACAGTTGCTGTCGTGTTTTTTGGTCTCGTTCTTCATCTGCGTAGCATAAAAAAACAACTTGCATAAAACAAGTGAATTGCATAAAACAAATTAACTTGTTTTATGCAAGTTATGATGCGCTGACATCCGGAGCCGGAGACCCCGCCATGAACATCCTGTCCAACAATGCCCTGCAGCAGATCGACGAAGCCGGCCTGCATTCACCGATTGGCCGGTTGAATTCCACCGTCAGCCAGGACGCGATCGATGCCGGGCTCAGGAAAGCGCGGCTGCTACGCGCCCGCGCGTTCCACCAGGCCGTGGGACGGCTTGTTGACCTCTTGAAGGGAAGGGGCGGAAGTACCAGGTGACGTCAACGGCCGGGAAAATTGGCCTGGGATTTCGGGGCTGCTCTGTGACATGGTGTTACGGTACCTAGAAATGCAACCTCCGGCTTGTTTATGACCATGTTCGATCGTCTGTCTGCCTTCTTGGAAGCAAGAAAAGGCGACATTTATCCCGAAGAAAGCAGTGACCTGCACGAACAGATCACGACTCAGATCGTTGATCTCCTGGTGTCGAAGGGCGATCTCCGTCCTGATCAGCGCGTGCTTGATGTTGGTTGTGGGCAGGGCCCGGCGCTGGCTGAATTCAAGAAGAAGGGTATTTCCGCCAGCGGTATTACGCTCGGCGACGACGTCGCGATATGCCGCGAGAAGGGTTTCGATGTAGCCGAGATGGACATGTCGGATCTGGATTTCGACGACGGGTCGTTCGACTTCATCTGGTGCCGCCATGCCCTGGAGCACAGCATTTTTCCGATGTTTACCCTGTCCGAGTTCAATCGGTTGCTGACGACGGGCGGTGGATTGTATGTGGAGGTGCCGGCGCCGGAAACCGTTGCCCAGCACGAAAGTAATCCCAATCACTACAGCGTCATGGGCAAGACCATGTGGCAGCACCTGTTCGCCCGGGCCGGGTTCGAACAAATCTGGGCGCATGATATCAACATCCCGCTTTCTATCGGGCCGGATGTCTACTGGGGCTTCCTCTTAAAACGTAAAACCTGACAATAACCTAAGCTTGGGAATGAGCCGGCAGTCGGCTATAGGACGCGGATGGAGGACGTTGACGTCATCATCATCGGCGGCGGCGCGGCGGGGC
>CEQK01012714.1_pt1 | contig 11758 bp, 19 predicted proteins | sample 531051 | NCBI WGS metagenome assembly CEQK01 (sample SAMEA2621229, study PRJEB7988) | marine metagenome | biome: marine biome (ENVO:00000447); feature: deep chlorophyll maximum layer (ENVO:xxxxxxxx); material: "saline water (ENVO:00002010), including plankton (ENVO:xxxxxxxx)" | depth 150 m
AACTGCGTGCTGATGCCCAGCTTCACCAATATCGGTGCCTATGTGGGTGAGAACACCATGCTGGACACCTGGGCCAGCGTGGGCAGCTGCGCGCAGGTCGGCGCGAACTGCCACATCTCCGCCGGCGCAGGGATCGGCGGCGTGCTCGAACCGCTGCAGGCCAACCCGACGATCATCGGCGACAACTGCTTCATCGGCGCGCGCTCCGAAATCGTCGAGGGCGTGATCGTGGGCGAAGGCTGCGTGGTCGCAATGGGCGTGTTCATCACCCAGTCGACCAAGATCGTCGTGCGCGAAACAGGCGAAGTTCTGCGCGGACACATCCCGCCATATTCGGTGGTGGTGCCGGGCAGCCTGCCGGGCAAGGATGGCGGGCCGTCGCTGGCATGTGCGGTGATCGTCAAGACGGTCGACGCGCAAACTCGCGAGAAGACCGGCATCAACGAACTGCTGCGCGACTGATCGGCATTCAAGGAACCGCGCGGCGGACGAGCCGTTGGTTATTTTCGGTGGACGGAAAGGTAATTTGAGATGACTGATAACCGCGATAGCAAAGTTCGTATCGACGAAGAAGACGTCAGCGGCGGCAGCAAGGAAGGCGTCGTGCGCTGGGTTCTGGGCATCGGCCTGCTTCTCGCGATCGTGCTGCTGTCGGTCATCTGGATCGTCCCCGCACTGATGCAGGGCGATGCTGAGGAAGAGGCCACGATGACAGGTACGATGGAAGCACGCGGTGCGCCCATCGGCAGCGACACGGACGGCATCATCGAAGAAGCTCCGGGCGACGAAGGCGTTGCCGAGGAACCGGCGGCCAACGACGAAGTTGTTGCTACCGAACAGGAATAACCGGCCAGGAGCCCCGATTTCATGAGCAATACGAACAGCTTCCAGAGCGATCAGTATGTGCAGTGGGATTGGGGCAACGGCACTGCCAAGGGCCAGATCAAGGAGCGTTTCGAACGCGAGGTGACCCGCACCCTGCAGGGCAGCGAGATCACCAGGAAGGGCTCCGAAGACGACCCCGCCTACCTCATCAAACAGGATGATGGCGACGAAGTGCTCAAGCTGGGCTCCGAAATCGAAGCGCAGGACAGCTGAGGATCACGCCATGCCCAAGGCCAAATCGAAGAAGCAGCAACAGGCGGCAGGCGCCGCCCTCTCCGCCAAGCGCGGCGAGACGGACAAGTCCGACCTTCAGGGCGCGTCTGTCGGCATGTACGAAAGCATGACCGAGGACGAGCTGGAGGAAATGGCCTCCACCGACCGCGAAGACCTGCCCGAGGAAGTCGACGGAGACTGAACGGGCCGGGCTTCAGCCCACCCTCCTCACTCGCCGCCGCCTGCCGGGTACTCATAGGGCGGCACATCGGCCATCGCGGCGCTCGTCGCCTCGACCCCGCGCATCACCCGCATCATGTTGCGGAAGCTGATCTTCTCCAGATCCTCCTGCGAGTATCCGCGCCGCGCCAGTTCGGTGAACAGAGCGGGGTATGTCGAGACATCCTCCAGCCCCTCAGGCCCGAAAGGAATGCCGTCGTAGTCGCCGCCGATCCCGATCGCGTCGATCCCGGCAATCTTGCGGACGTGATCGATATGGTCGGCCATGTCGGCAATATTGGCGGGCGGATAGGGGTTGGCCTCGTCCCACGCAGACATGCCTGCCACAACCACATCGGGCTGGCCCTGCCAGAGCGCCTTGAGCCGCGCCTCCTCGGCATCGCGCTGAGCGTTCCAAACCCGCGCGTCCTCGCTGATGAAGCCGGGTACCGCGGTGACCATGATGATCCCGCCGTTCTCCCGCAGACGCCGCAGCACCGCGTCGGGCACGTTGCGCGCGTGGCCATTGATCGCGCGGGCCGAGGAATGGCTGAAGATCACCGGCGCGCGGCTCACATCCAGCGCGTCCATCATCGTCTTCTCGGACACGTGGCTGAGGTCGACCACCATCCCGATCCGGTTCATCTCGCGCACCAGGTCCTTGCCGAAATCGGTCAGCCCGCCATGCTCGGGATCATCGGTCGCGCTGTCCGCCCACGGCGTGTTGCGGCTGTGCGTCAGCGTCATGTAGCGTGCGCCCAGATCGTACATCTGGCGCAGAACGGCGAGGCTCGACCCGATCGAATGGCCGCCCTCCATCCCGATAAGACCGGCGATCCTGCCTTGCGCCCGCGCCGCCTCGACATCGTCGGCGCTCAGCGCGAGGATCATGTCGTCCGGGTAAAGTGCGATCAGCCGCTTGGCGACGTCGATCTGCTCCAGCGTCATCTCCACCGCTTCGGGCTCGTCGAGCGAGGCGGGGACGTAGACCGACCACCACTGCGCGCCGACATGCCCGGCCCGCAACCGCGCGAGATCGGTATGCATCGCGTTGCGCGTCTCGGTCTTCGTCGCGCGGGTATTGGTAAAGTCGAACGCGCCGAGCTCGTTGCCGAAGCGGCTGCGCAGCTGGATCGGCACGTCGTTATGCCCGTCCCACACCGGCGCGGCTTCAAGGGCGGCCTGCGCGATCTCTTCGGGCGTCTGCGCCAGCGCGGGTGCGCACAAAAGCGCTGCGAGAGCGGAAGCGGTGGCGAAACGGCGCAGCATGTGGTGACTCCCCTGCATCTGTCGGCCTAGGCATACCGACGCAGCAGCAAAAAGGAAGATGGACGCCCCATGACCAGTGCCCGCGACATGATCGAGCGCCACAGCCTCGAACCCCATCCCGAAGGCGGCTGGTACCGCGAGACCTTTCGCGCAGGCAAGAAGGATGGCCGGTCGAGCGCGACCATGATCCACTTCCTGCTGGAGGCCGGACAGGCATCGCACTGGCACCGCGTCGATGCGGACGAGCTATGGCTGTGGCACGCGGGCGACCCCCTGGCGCTCAGGGTCGCGGAAACCGAGGATGCAGCGGTCGAGACGATCGTGCTGGGTGACGCCAACGCGCCGCAATGGCAGGGCGTGGTGCCGCAAGGCCAGTGGCAGGCGGCGCTGCCCCTTCCCGGATCGCACGGCTACGCGTTCGTCTCATGCGTCGTCGCGCCGGGCTTCTCCTTCGACGGGTTCGAACTCGCACCGCCCGGCTGGGCGCCAAAGCGAGCCTGAGGCGATGGCCCGCACCGCAACCCGCTGGTTCCTCACGCTCGCCTACCTCGCCGCGGGCATCCTGCACGTCACAGTGCCCGGCCCGTTCCTGTCGATCATGCCCAGCTTCGTGCCGCTACCCGAGGCGGTGGTGTTCGCCACCGGAGTTGCCGAAATCCTCGGCGCCATCGCGCTTGCGCAGCCCGTCTCGCCTGCGCTGAGAGCGGCCGGAGGCATCGGGCTGGCGCTTTACGCGCTGTGCGTATGGCCGGCGAACGTCCAGCACATGATCACAGACCTCGCCAGCGCCGATGGCGGCCTCGGCCTCGGCTATCACATCCCGCGCATGTTCGCGCAGCCGGTCATCATCTGGGCCGCGCTGTGGGCCAGCCGGGTGATCGACTGGCCCTTCGCGAAGCGGGTCTAGGCGTCGTCTTCGAGGTCGCCCAGATCCTCTTCATCCGAACCGCTGTAGCTCGCTGAGAGCACGCAGGCAGCCATCACATGGCCTTCCATCGCGGCGAACAGCTCGGCCTTGCCCGCGCCGGGCATCAGCGCGATCGGCAGGTCGAGCGCGAACAGCTGGAACACGAAGCAGTGCGGCGCGCCATCGGGATCGACCTTGGGCAGCAGCCATTCGGAATTGCCCTGGTCGTTCTTACCCGTGCGCGGCGGGGTCTCGCCCTCCAGCAGCTTGCCGTGCTGCGCGGGCAGGCCCCAGACCAGCCAGTGGCAGGTCGGACCGGCCTGGCTCGCATCCTCGACCACAAGAACCAATTCCTCCGCGCCCTTGGGCGGCGCGGTCCATTCCATCGGCGGCGCAACCGCGTCTTCTTCATCCGCGGTGAAGCACGGGTCGAGCTCCTCGCCTTGCCCGAAGGCGGGGCTGGTGAGGGAAAAGCCGTTGCGCCCGATCGTCTCGCGCTTTGCGAATCGCGCGATCGCAAGCTTGGCATTGGCAGGGCAAGACGAGGGCAGAACTGCGGAAAGCCAGTCGGTCATGGGTCGGTGAGTCTCCTTTGTTCCCCCCCGGGTAGGCGTTTGCGGCGATCGATGTAAGGCCCCGGCGCTCGCTCGCTAGTGAAGAGCACCGCGCGCACGGGGCTTTTCGAGATAGACAAGCAAGGGCGCTGGGGAATATCCCGTGGATACGGGAAGTTGAGAGGAAAATAAGCAATGTCGATCGGTCGCACCTCGCTTGCACTGGCACTCGCCGGGACGCTTGTTGCCTGCGGAGGTGGCGGCGGCAATTCGTCGCCCGCGACGGGAGGCACGCCTACACCTAGCCCGGCGACCTCGGCCTGCTCGCTCGAAAACCGCAAGGCATGGGTGCTCGACCAGCTGCGCACCTATTACCTGTTCCCCGACCTGCTCGATACCGGCGTAAACCCGGCGGCCTATCCGACCGTGCAATCCTATATCGACGCGCTGGTTGCCCCTGCCCGCGCGCTGGGCCGCGACCGCTCATTCACCTACATCACGTCGATCGAGGAAGAGACCCGGTTGATCAATTCGGGGGCCTCGGCAGGCTTCGGGATCCGTCTGGCCTACGACACCTCGGCGGGAAGGGTGTTCGTGTTGGAGGCGTTCGAAAATGCGCCAGCCTTCGCGCAAGGTTTCGATCGTGGGACCGAGATTTTGGCGGTCAACGGTACCTCCACCGCCAGCCTGCTTGCCTCTGGCGGGCCGCAGGCATTCAGCGATGCGCTGGGGTCCAGCAACCCTGGCGTTACCCGCACCTTCACGATCCGCCAGCCAGACCAGACCGAGGCGACTGTCAGCGTGATCAAGAGCGAGTACGAGCTCGATCCGATCTCCGACCGATACGGTGTGAAGGTGATCGACAATGGCGGCACCCCGGTCGGCTATATCAACCTGCGCACCTTCATCGTCGAAGATGCAGGTACGCAGTTGCGCGCAGCGATCGACGGTTTCCGCCAGCAGGGGATCAGCGAGGTGATCCTCGATTTCCGCTATAATGGCGGCGGGCTCGTCTCGGTGGCGGAAACGCTCGGCGATCTGCTCGGCGCGGACAAGGTAGGCCAGCAATTCAGCCGCACGATCTTCCGCGATTCGCTCTCCAGCAACAACGCGACCAGACTGTTCGAAACCCGGCCTCAGGCCATCGCTGCGACCAAGATCGCGCTGATCGGTACCGGCTCGACCGCATCGGCAAGCGAGCTGGTCGGCAATGCGTTCATCCCATATCTGGGCAACAACACCGCGCTGGTCGGCAGCAACACCTATGGCAAGCCGGTCGGCCAGATCGCGCGCGACAAGGCCGAGTGTGACGACCGCCTGCGCGTGGTCGCGTTCCGCACGGTCAATGCCGCTGGCGGTGGCGATTATTACAATGGCCTCGCGAGCGTCTATCCGCAGACCTGCGCAGCCACGGACGACATCTTCGATCCACTGGGGTCTGTCGACGAAGCTTCGACCGGTGCGGCGCTAGGCTTCCTGCGCGGAGCAGCGTGCAGTGCCATCGGTCAGGCTGGCGCGGCAGGCCAGAGCCAGCGCGGACAGATCAAGCAGGTCGAATATCAGGCGATCAGGCCGACCGAGCCGAGCGCGGCCCAATACCGCATTCCCGGGCTGTTCTAGCCCGGGCAGTCTTCAGGATGCCTGGCGGGTTGCGGCAGGCTCTGCGAGTGCGAGCGCCGCATCGACGACCTTGCTGGAGCAAGCCGGCTTGGCAATCAAACGCGCATTGAGCGCGGCAAGCGTGCCTTCCTGCCGGTTGAGGTCGCCCGAGTGCAGGATGTAGGGGATCTCGCGCCGCTCCAGCTCGCGTGCGACCGGCATGCAGGTTTCTCCATCGCGCAGCGTCACGTCGAGCACCGCGCACGAGACACTGCCTTGCGCCTCTATATGCGCCAGCGCCTCGCGCACATTGGTTGCGGTCAGCGGACGGCATTCACGGTCTTCCGCCGCGAATTCGAGATCCATCAGGATCAGCGGTTCGTCATCCAGCAACAGGATGCGGCATCCATCGATCACGTATTGCCCCCTTCGATCGGCACGGTCAGGACTGCGTGCAGCCCCTCCGGCTTCCATTCTCTCTCAATCGTGCCTCGCGCCGCAGCTACCATACGATTCATAATAGTCGCTCCGGTGCCAATATGCGCCGGCGCACCGGAAATTGGTGCCCCGCCGGTTTCGATCCAGGTCAGCACCGCGTTGCCATCGCGCCGCTGCCAGTCGACCGACACCTGCCCGTCATACCCCTCGGCCCAGGCGCCGTAGCGTGTGGCATTGGCCGCCAGCTCATGAAGCACAAGGCCGATCAGCGACATGGCCGAAAATGGTACCTGTGCGCCGTTACCCAGAAACTTCACCCGCTCGTCGACCGCGTAAGGCTCGAGGATCGCCTTCACCGCAGGGCCAAGATCGATCACCCCGACCGATGCTTCGTCCAAAGTGGTCTCGTATGCCCGGCCCAGCGCATGGATGCGGCTGTTGATCTCCGACGTAGTGTCTTCCACCCCGCGCACCCGGCCCATCACGTTGACGATGCCCGATATGACCGAGAACATGTTCTTGATCCGGTGCGACAATTCGCGCGCCATCGCCCGGGCGTGGCGCTCTTCCTCACGCGCGGCGCGCACGTCCGACACGTCCCACTGGCTGCCGAAGAAGTAGAGCAGCTTGCCCTGCGCATCGTAGATCGGGCCCAGATGCAGCGCGTTCCAGAACTCGGTGCCGTCCTTGCGGTAGTTGAGCAGTTCAACCACCACCACGTCTTCGTTCTCGATCGCCTCGCGGACCCGGCTGACCTCTGCGCGGTCGGTCTTGGGGCCTTGCAGGAAGCGGCAGTTGCGGCCGAGAATTTCGTCTTCGTCGTAACCGGTCAGCCGGCGGAACGCGCGGTTTGCGAACACGATCGGCTGATCGGGCAGGTTCGGATCGCTTAGGCACACCGCCATCCGCGTCTGCGCCATCGCCTGTTCGAACAGCACGCCCGAGGTGTCGGAGAACCGGTCCTCGTGCCCGACATCCTTCATGTCGCGCCGCGGCCGGGCATTGGGATCGCGTTGCGATGCCTGACTATGTACTTCGGGTCGGTCGGCCATAGGTGTCCGTTAAGCTGGTGCCCGAAGGCTGCGCGCTATTAACATTGATCGCTTGAACGAGCATATTCCGCGCTCGTTCCTGCATTTTCTTCGCGCGCATCCCTTTTTCGGGCATCTGCGCGCGTCGATGGTTCGGAAGCATCTCGGGGAGGCATTGATGGGCGAGCGCACCTACACCACTTTTGCGGAGTTCTGGCCCTTCTACCTGCGCGAACACAGCCGCCCGGCAACGCGCCGGCTGCACTATGTCGGCACCGGGCTGGTCATCGCGCTTGCGGTTGTCGCCCTGGCGAGCCGCAACTGGTGGCTGCTGCTTGCGCTGCCCGTCGCCGGCTATTTCTTTGCCTGGATCGCGCATTTCCGGGTCGAACGGAACCGCCCGGCGACCTTCACCTATCCGCTGTGGAGCCTGATCGCCGATTTCCGGATGTTCTTCCTGTGGATCACCGGGCGGCTCGGCCCCGAGCTTGATCGCGCAGGCGTGAACCGACCGCAAGGCTAGGGCGCCTCCGGGCCTTCGAAGGGTTGCGCATCGGTCCACGCGCAGCCTTCGCGCGTGTCGTCGCCGATCTTCAGCGTCACCGTGTAGGGATAGGTCCGGTCGCTCATCCCGTCGGAGCAGGCACCCGGCGTCACCGTCATGTCGAACGCCGCCCCGTCGAGCGTACCGGAGAAGCCGAGCCCGCCCTGCCCGCTGAACCTGCGGACAGCAAACCTGATACCATCAGCATTCTCGGGCGTCTTGTAGGTCAGGCTCTCCCCACTCACCTTGCCGCTCCAGAAAGGCTCGGTGCCGGTGAAGCGGATCGTCTCACTCTTGCCGATAGCGTCGAAACCTTCGGGCGAAGTACCGGGCGCACGCGCTCCGTTCTCGGTCTGGCACGCAGCGAGCAGCAGGGGAATGGCAACGACCAGCAGGCGCATGGGGGTTCCTTTCGGCGAGAGAGGGTGCTTTGTTACTAGCGCGTTATCTATCCTGCCCCGCAGGAAACGGAAAGCGCGGGCGATCGCAAGACCTTACGGGAACCCCAGAAGGCGCTTGCGTATTGTGATGGCAAAGGAATTCGACGCAGAGTTTGTCAGGGAGTACAGCAAGATGCGCGCCTTACCCGGGATCGTTGGAGCAGTCGCGGTAGTCGCGATCGGCGGTGCGGTAGCCGGTGCCGCCATCGATACGACCCCGCGCCAGATCCACGCCGAGACGCCGCTGCCCGGCCCCGGACCGATCACGATCGACGACAAGCGTCGTGCCCTCGGCGCCGCAGATCACTACCCGCTGAAGGCGAACGGCAAGACCTACGAGGTCGCCGAACTGCGCGAACGCGGGCTGTACAGCCAAGAGCGGTTCGCTCCGCGTTTTGCCTACAGCGAAGCCGGTGCCGACCTCGGCGAATTCGACTTCGAGGCTGCGCAGGCCGAGTCCCTGCGGTGGGAGGCCGAGCAGCGCCGCGCGATCGACCAGCAGCGCAGCTATGCACGTCGGGCACCGCCTCGTCCGGCACCGCGCCGTCCGCTGGAGCTCGACCGGCCCGCCCGTGTCGCCCAGCCTTCGCAAGGACAGGCGATCACCTATGTCTCGCGCCCGGTGGTGCAGGAAACCTCCAGCGCGACTGCGCGCTGATCGCACAAGCCACCGCTACACACACGAAAAGGGCTCCCGTAACGGGGAGCCCTTCGTCGTTCAGAGGTGCGGATGCGCTTACTGCGGCATCAGCACGGTATCGATCACATGGACCACGCCGTTCGAGGCGTCGATATCGGTCATCGTGACGGTTGCGGTGTTGCCCGCCGCATCGCGCAACACGACATTGTCGCCGTCCATCATCGCGGTAAGCTCTGCACCATTGACGGTGGTCAGCGTGTAACCGTCTTCACCCGCGGCCTCGATCGCTGCGGTCAGCGCGGCTGCATCGGTCGTCCCTTCGACGACATGATAGGTGAGGATGTTGGTCAGGTCTTCCTTGCCTGCTTCGCTCATCAGTTCGTCGCGAGTCGCCTGCGGCACCTTGTCGAAGGCGGCGTTGGTCGGTGCGAACACGGTATATTCACCGCTCGACAGAGTCTCACCGAGGCCCGCCGTGGTTACCGCTTCGACCAGAGTCGAAAGCTGCGGGTCGGCCTGCGCGACTTCGACGATGGTACCGCTGGCCGCGTCATCGACCGCCATCTGGTCGGCGGCGGTGTCATCGGTCATCGCGGCGTCATCATTGGCGGTGTCGGATTCGGCACATGCTGCGAGCGAGAGCGCGGCGACCGAGGCGAGCGTTAGGGCTAGCTTGTTCATGGGGTTATCGTCCTTTTGGGAGCTTCGTAGACACGTCGCAACCGGTTGGCCGCTCCGTTCTCCCCATCAACGGGCTTGGGCTCGCGATGTTCCGATTTTGGCAAAAATGAGGCATCTGGCCGCAATCCCGCACCAGACGCGATTAATCCTCGATCCGGCCGATCACGCGAACCATGCAGCTGTCGGTGCCGCTCGGCGACGGGACCAGCAGGTTTGCGGTATCCCCGGTGCACAGGTTCGACCCGAAGCGGTTGTCGAGCGCAACTTCGTAGGCAAAGTCGATATCCCGGCAGTTGCTCAGCGTTTCGAGCACGAACCGCTCGTTGGCGCGGGTCTTCACGAAGATCCGCTCATTCCCGTTGGGGGCATCGGGCGCTTCGGAATAGCGATCCGCGTTGCGCATGAAGAAGCACTGATTGCTGGTGTCGAGCCCGGCAAGCGTCTCCTCCGCAGTATCGCCTTGCGCGCTCGCTGGTTCGGGAACCGGTGCGCAGGATGCAAGGACGGTTGCCCCGGCCAGGGCCGTCAGGCAGGCGATTGGATTGTTCATGGCGAACCTCCTATGCGGTGCGTAAGCGCGGTTATGCTCTGAAAACGGAAAACCGGGGGCGCGCGTTCCCGCCCACGCGCGGAGGCCCGGCTGGCGCATGCGGATCATGCCGAACCGCAAAAGCTGCGCACAGAAGGACGGATAGTGGGCACTGGCTCATCCCTCGGAACAAGCCATATTTTGGGCGAGTAGGAAAGCGGGCTCAGGCCGCGTCGGCTTCCGCCTGCTTGTCGCGCACCAGCTTGGCGCGTTCCTCGGCCACGGCGCGGGCGTGTTCGGCAAGGCCGCGCCAGGTCTTCTCGGCGCGCAGTTCGCGGTCGCGCACATTGGCGAGTTCGGCCTTGTCCGCGGCGGCGGCGGCCTGGTCCGCTCGGGCGCAATAGAATTCGTAGCTCTGACTCATGGGGCGTCCTCCGGCGGGGGGTGGGTGAAAGAGAAAGGGCGCCGCTTCGGTGTGAAGCGACGCCCTCGCGATGATCAGTCGGCGGCCGAGAGGTTCACGGCGCTTTCCTTGCCATTACGGCCCTGCTCGACTTCGTAGTTGAGACGCTGGTCCTTATCGAGGCCCTGCATCCCGGCCGCCTGGACGGCGGTGATGTGCACGAAGCTGTCGGCCGAGCCGTCGTCCGGCTGGATGAAGCCGAAGCCCTTGTCGCTGTTAAAGAATTTTACGGTGCCAGTCTTGGCCATGTGATGTTCCTTTCAAGAACAATGAAGGCCCCTCGCGCGAAATTGCGCGCAGGGTTTTGCGTCAAATCGTCCGATGAAAGGAAAACGTCGTCTGGTTTACGCCGGGGCCCGGGCGGGTAAGCAGGGGCAAGCGGCGAGGCAAATTCCGAAGTCCGTCGCAAATTTCGACGTCAGCGAGGCTTATGTAGCACCGATCGGCGCAATTACCTAATCCCCATTGCCTCATCTCTTGCGCGCCCCCTCGCCACCCCGCCCTGCGAGCGCCGGAACGGGTCCGGGTTCACGCCGTTGGTCGCCCCGTACAAGAGGAGACAGATGATGCAGATTCTCAAACTCGCCGCCCTCCCGCTGGCCGCGCTGGCGATCACCGCCTGCCAGTCCGAAGCGGACACTCAGGCCGACATGGCCGAGGACCGGATTGAGACGCAGGCCGAACAGAGCGCCGCTGCGGCGGGCATGGAAGAGGCCGCGCTGGGCATGACCGAGCTGCAGCTGATCGATGCCGACCTGGTCGCCGCCGACGGCACCGATCTGGGCGATATCGAAGCGGTCCACCGCGATGCATCGGGCGCGGTCGACGGGCTGTTCGTCGAACTGGACAACACCGATCCCGATCGCTTCGTGATGATCCCGCTCGACGGGCTGAGCATGCGGATGGATGGCGACGACAAGGATGTGCAGACCGGGATGACCGCGCAGGACCTCGCCGCCCTGCCTGACGCCGAAAGGCCCTCCGCGATGTAAGCGCATCAGGCGTTGTTTTATCAGAGCCCGCCCGCGCCCTCGCGCCGGGCGGGCTTTTTTTGCCCACAAGACAGGCTGGGCGAGGCGGCGCAAGCTACTCCCTGAGCGATTCACGAATTGATGCGACGGTTTGGCCCGAAGGGGCGTATCACCGTGCACGGGGCATACCGTCCCGATTGGAACCGATATGGCCAAGGGCCAGCAGAAGAAGAGCCGCGAGAACCGCAAGCCCAAGAAGGAAAAGGTGAAGACCAACGCCTCCAACCCCAGCATCAAGCCCGGGGCTATCAGGGGGTTGGAGAATATGAAGAACAGCTAGCGGCGAAATGGCGGGGGCGCCCGGCTTTCCCGCCG
>CEQK01021751.1_pt1 | contig 11755 bp, 11 predicted proteins | sample 531051 | NCBI WGS metagenome assembly CEQK01 (sample SAMEA2621229, study PRJEB7988) | marine metagenome | biome: marine biome (ENVO:00000447); feature: deep chlorophyll maximum layer (ENVO:xxxxxxxx); material: "saline water (ENVO:00002010), including plankton (ENVO:xxxxxxxx)" | depth 150 m
ATAGCCCAAGCGTATCGCCGGGTCAGCTAGGTTATCTGTATGAAACGATTGAACAGATGCCAGCGCTTCCGGGTGATGGGCCTCAGCGTCTGCCTGTGATTAAGAAGCCAGAGTTTTCTGGCACCCAATATGCTGCCGTTGTTTCTCTGGCAAAACGTAAGGGCCAAAATGGCATTCTAAAGTCTGACATTAATAAATCCTTGGACCTGAAGCGTGGCGCTCCAACCGAGTCTATTATCAATTCTGCTGTAGATCGTGGTGATCTTATAGAGCATCCCACTAGAAAGAATAGGTGGATGAGCCGCTCTGTATATGATGCAGAGGCCCGTGATCTAGATAGTCCACTTAGGCGCGGTGAGCAAATAGAGGGTGAGGCTAGAAGGCAAGAAGCGGAAGAGGCAAGAAGGAGAGAAACCCTTGCTGACTTCACTCTTGGTCCCGGCATACAAATTCCGCGTGACAGAGCGCCCGGTGATACAAGGTCAATACCCGAAGCAAGTCGGGACTTTAAAAATCGCATAGAAAACTCAACTGTCAAGACAGACGCTCAACTCAGAATGGACGATATTAATCAGTCCATAGGTGAGGAGTTAAAGAGGTTCCAAAAAATACTGCCCAAGGGGATGAAGATTGGGGAGGATATACAGGTTAAGCTGGTTGATTCTTTGGGTGAGGGGCGCGAGGGTGCCGCTGCTGACCCCGTAGACGGTAAGGTTGTAATATCTCTTGCCTTAGACTTAGCTAATATAGGCGCGAAAACAACGACTGAGGTTAAAAATAACCTAAAGGGTGTTCTTAATCATGAAGTTATACACGCCCTTAGAGCACTTGGTGTTCTTACCGATGCCGACTTTGCCATTCTAGAGAAGTATGCAAAAAATAATAAGCGCAAGGGTGACGCTTTAACATTCTACGAAGATATCGCAGGTAGGTACACAAAATACTATGAAGAGACGTTTGGAAATCCCCCGACAGAAGAGCTTTTAGTCGAAGAATCTATTGCTGATGCGTTTAGGTATTGGGCAGATGGTAATGTGAAGTTGACAGGCAAGCCCAGAAGCTTGTTCAACCGTATTGTTGATTTCTTTAAATCCCTATCGAACGGCTTCACAAATGCAGACATTATATCTGCCGAGCAAATGTTTGATAATCTGCGTTCTCCTCTAGGCGCTAGACAAAGAGATGTAGAAGTCGGATTGCAGGCTCCAGACGCTCCACCTGACGCTGTTGGTGATCAACCCCCAGATGCCCCACCTAGAGATGTTGGCGTTCAGGCTCCAGATGCCCCGGCAGATGCGGTGGCTGACCCTGAGAGCGTCAAGTATTCCTTGTATCCTGTTCAGCTAGACAGAGTTGCTCGTCGCATAGTAGGCGCTGACACAATCCAAGAGGGCACCTTTAGAAGGCGTGTCAGGGCGTCTGATGTTTCGCGTGAGATGCTTTCTCGCTTTATAAGGAGGCGTTTGTCCAGAGATGAGGAAAGCGCTCTAGATAGGCAAAAAGCCACTATAGAGGGTAAGTATTCATTAGCCCGTAAACCTGTAGACCCAAAAGACCCAGTCTTCTCTGCTAAAAACTCTGAGCACGATGACGCTGAGGTCGCTGGGAAGCGTGTTGGCCCCCGTAGCAGGCCCCGCCGCTTGTCTATTCTTGACATTCTTTACAACGACGATTTCGCGGAGCGCACGGGAAATACTGTGGGCTACGTCTCTCGTCTTCTCAACTCTAGGGCCAAAAGAGTTCTTGGCAATAAAATTGGTAAAGAGGGCGTCCTTATCGAGAACGATACAAGTTATGATGGCTTGATATCTGATGTTCTTGCTGGTGAAGCGCTTGCTGCCCTGAGAAAGACTGGCAACGCAGCTAACTGGTACAGTGAGAGTGTTGGTGAGGCTGTTGATGTTGCGGCTGAGTTGTATCCTGAAATTAAGACCGATCCCGATGCACGGTTTGCGTTCCTAGCGGCTCTTTCTGTAACCAGTCAAAACACGCCTGTTATGGAGAACTCTGTCTACACTACAGAGGTGTATGACTATTACCGAGAGAATGGTCGTTTCCCTGAATATGCAAAGGGCAAACACGGGCCTTCGATGCGCGACAACTTTATTATGCTCAATGATCTTCTTGATAAAATGGGGCCACAAGGTATTAAGGAGCTATTCGATAAACAGTTCACGGTTAAGGGGCTGAAAGACGCAGGCTATAAGCCACCCAGCGGAGAAAACGTAGACACTGTTGTTTATGGGTCTTTCCTTTTAGGGCCAAAGATTGGGCAGGGTTTTTATCAAAACTTAAACGGGAACTTTGAGCCAGTAACTATCGATATGTGGTTGATGCGAACCATTGGCCGTCTAACTGGTCGATTGATTGGTAAGCCGGATTTGATAGGCCCACAAGCTGATCGCCTTATAAAAGGTCTCCAAGCCGATCCTGAGAAGCGTGGGGATAATTTCTTAATATCATCTGTGTTTGACGCTAAGTCTACTTTAGATGTTGATGCTCTCGTTGAGATAGCTGATGAATTGCGTCGAGAGCATGATCGTTTGTTTCGGACGCCTGAAATACGCGCTCTTTATGAGCGGGAAGAGTATAATAAGCCAGAGTGGGCCAAAGCTGCTGAGGCTATTGTAACGCAACAAAACAAACCTCAGGATGCGCCTTCTGGGGGCAACTTTCGCAACGCTGTTCGTCGTATAATAGATAAAACCCGTAAAAAGTTGGTGGACAGCGGGTATGATGTAACAAACGCCGATCTTCAGGCTATTCTTTGGTATCCAGAGAAGAACCTCTACAAGAAGCTGGGTGTTCGCACAAAAGAAAACTTGAACATTGATTATGCTCAAGCGTTTAAAAAAATCATAAATGAAGGAGTTGAATTAGATGCCAAAGGAAATGTTTTACAGACCGTGGGGAGAGGGGGCAGAGGAGACGCCGTCGATGTCGCGGGAAGAGATAGGGAAGATGACAGACAACCTAGCGAAGCTGATGGAGCGCGAACGAAGTTCTCCCTCGCAAGGCCAAACGAAACGCTCTTAAACTTCATCAAATCTAACCCTGAAGGGTTTACCGTCACCGTAGATGGTCAGCCTGCCCCTGAGGGTTATGCTGTTGCTCCTATTAAAGACGCGGAGATGACAATTAAGGCGTCCGAGCTTAATGAAAATACCGTTAACGAATATGCCGATATGCTGTTTGACGTATCACAAGCAACAGGCAATAAGGTCTACGCTGGCGGTTGGCTCAATAAGGACGATAATCTTTATTATCTTGACGCAGTCAACATTTACAATGAACTTGACACTGCGCTCTATATTGCCAATAGTGCAGATCAGATCGCAATATTTGACTTGAGGACATTCAATGAAATCAGAACGCCAGACGGAATCGAACAACTTAAACAATCTGGAACTTACAGCGATAACGCCAGAGATGACGCGAGAAGAAGTTCGGACGAGGCTGCTCAACGCTTTAGAGAAATCAGGTCTCAAGATAGACAGAAGTTCTCCCTCGCAAGAAACATAGAGACCCAGCGGGGTAATCTAAATAGATACCTAAAGGCAATTGGCGCTCCAACTTCAGCTTTCGTTGGACGCCCGTTGTCTCCAGAAGATGACGCAGGCTATTACCCACGTCTTGTCATCACTGACCCAGATGGCAAGGGGCAGTCTGCCGATGTTTTTGTTCCAAACGGTTTTGATAGAGTAATAGAAGACCCGGCAAAAGCAGAAAGATCAGTCGGCTTTGGCGCAGCGCATTACGAGAAACATCAAGCGAAAGTTCCCGTCCATACATACGGAGCCTACGGTAACGTAGAGGACTTAGCTAGGGCAGCCCTCAAAGCGTACTGGCCTTTCCGCAATAATCCTAAGGCTGGCGGCTTCGATGTGAAGAAGCAAAGCGGCCCCACAGGCAATAGTCGATACAGGCTTGAGTGGAAGAGTGAAGACTTCGGCTATCCTGCTGTCTTTGTATTCGAGCCTGTATACTACGATGTTCTTAGCCCCAGATTCGTAAGAGAGAACCCAAAATTTGCTGGCCGTCAGACCGCCCAACTAGTGACATCATTCATTGGCCCGTCAGATAAAGTTAAAAATATTCCAATAGCGCAACCTGCTATATCTGTTGATCCTGACAGAACGCTAGAAGTGCAGAAGGCTGTAGATAGGGGTGTGAATGACGCCATCAACCCGCCAGAAGCAAGAAAAGTAGAGCGAGAAATACTCAGCCTAAAAAGCAAGTTTAGCTTGAGGCGTCAAGACAACGGTCTGACGCAAGATCAAAAGCGTCTTGTCAAAGAAAAGTTTAACGAGGAAAAGAACGAGACTTTCTTTGAGAAGATTATGGGCAGCATGAAGATGAATGATCCGCGAGATCGTTCGATCTGGTTGCGTATGAAAATAGCTTTTCAAGATCAGTACGGTAGTAGTAGATACATGGCTGGGAAGGCTGATGAGATACAGAAGATGTCTGTCGAATCTCATGCTTGGACAGCATTTTCTCAACTTGAGAGATCAAAGGGGGTGTCAGCCGCCGCTATTACAAAAGGCCCGTTGATTAGAAGCGGTGGTGTCATCACTGCGTTGAACGAGAAGCTGATCAACGATAGCCCTGACCCTGCTGCTAAACGACAGTACGAGGAAGCTTTCGAGAGATTGCAGAGAGAGACGAGGATTGATGACTATGTTGATGCAACAACCGGAGAGAGGATTGTACTAGAATACAATGACCCAAAAGACCTAAAAGGTTTAGCAGAGATATTTGCAGAGCTTGATCAAAATCAAATGCTGGCTACCTTCCAGCTATACGCTGCTGGTCGCCGCGCACAACGCTTGAAGCAGGAGGGCAGAGAGAATCTGTTTACAGATGCTGAAATAGAAACTGCCATACAAGCAGGGGTTAAAAATCCGGCTGTTGAGAGAGCGTATCGTGAGTATCAATTGTGGAACAAATCTTTAGTAAATATGATGCGCGATACGGGCGTTATCAGCGCAGAGGCCGCTGAACTGTGGACGCAGAACGCCGATTATCTGCCGTTTTACCGTCAGGCGTATGATGATGCTGGCTCATTGTATGATGTTATTAATCCAGATTTAGATAAGGCTGGAGATTTAGATCAAGTATCTAACGATCCTAACAACAAAGTCTTTGAAAATATGTATGGCATACCAGCCCCTAAAGAGTTGAAAGGTGGCAAGCCAGCGTTCATGATTTTGGTTAATAACACCGCAACTGAAAAAGCTTACACAACTTACGATAGCGCAAAAGCGCGAGCCGACATTCTTCGCAAGATGAATAAGGGCGCGAAGGTACGGGTGGTAAAAACAAGTCAAAGGATCGAAAGCCCTCTTGACAACATACTTCGTAATTTAGATGCGGCTGTTCACGCCTCGCTCGCAAACGTGGCCGCTTCCAGAGCGGTTAGAGATTTACATAAGCTGGATATGGCGCGTCGATTGGGACGCGCTCCAGCTTCTCCCAGCGCTGACACGGTGGGCATAAGAGTTGACGGGAAAACTGTTTATTACAACGTGGATGATCCGTACCTCCTCAATGCAATGAAATCAAGTGGGGAGTTCTCGCTGGGCTTCTTCGACATACTAACCACACCGGCAAAAGTGCTTAGGGCGCTTATAACAAAAGAACCCGGATTTATGCTCGCTAACTTACTGAGGGATTCTATGTCATCATGGATGAGTTCTGGAATTACAACAGTTCCCGGTCCCGGTACGGCTGTAGGCTTGGCTAAGGCCATTATGGGGAGCGCAGAAGCTGAAGCGTTAGAGGCTGTTGGTTTTGTTGGAGGTTATGATAATCAAAGAGATAAACGCGCAGAGAAGATTTTTAAACAACAACGCAGAAGCCCTCTTAATCCAGCTAAATGGTGGGACACTCTCGACAAGTTGACAATGGCATCCGATACAGCCACTAGAGTTGCTGTGTATAACAGGGTTTTAGAAACCACACAGAACCCAACCGCTGCTATGTTTGAGGCTTTAGAGGTGATTAACTTCAGTCGTCGCGGTGCCAATCCAGTCGTTAACGCATTAACTGCTATGATACCGTTCCTGAACGCTAGAATTCAGGGCCTAGATGTTATGTATAGAGGCTATCACGGCAAGGTTGGCACCGAGACCACCATGACACAACAGGAGCGAAAAAAGAGGTTTATGTATAGGTTCCTCACTTTCGTTGCTGTGAATGCAATGTATTCGTTCTGGCTTATGTCAGAGGATGAAGAAGAGAACCCGTGGTATTATAACGCAAACGAAACAGACAAGGATATGAACTGGATCATTAGCCCTCGCTGGCTTGGGATTGATTCAGACTTTGTTTCTGCATTTAAAGCCCCGATACCTTTCGAGCTTGGTGTTATTGGAAAAGTTATACCTGAGCGGATAATAAGAAGTTTAGCGGATAAAACGGACCAACCAGATAACTTGAGGTCTATAACGCGCCATGTAACGGGTACGTTTGCCGTTCAGTTCCCTCAAGCCATGATGCCTTTGTTTGAAACAATAACTAATTATGATTTCTATACCGGCAAACCTATCGTGCCATATTTTCAGGGCAGGACAGAAGGTTTTGCGGCTGATCCAACAACCGCCTCGCCTTTGGCATTAGCTGCATCTCAACATCTTGCTGATATGAACATAGATTTTCAGCCTAGAAAAATTGATCACCTAGTTAGGGGGTATCTAGGCACTGTTGGATCGTATGCTCTACTCGCATCTGACGGCGTCATGCGTAACTATCTAGGCCTTCCTGCGCCTGCCGATAAAAGGCCAGATCAATATCCTGTTCTTAGCAGGTTCTTACAAGAGAGAGCAGGGACCGGGCCTGTCGAAGCCTTTTATCAGCTTGCCAATGAAGTAGATCTATTTACAAAGACGCTTGCTAGTTTAGACAAGCAAGGCCGCGCAGATGATTGGTATGAGCGAGCGAAAAGAAACGAAGGTCTTTTGGATGTTGCTGGTGATGTAAAGATAATATCAAAGGAACTGTCTGAGTTGCGTAAACTCAGAAGACAAGTTGATATCGATCCGATTATGCCAGCCAGTGAAAAGAAAGAAATGTTCATTAAAATCCAAGAAATGATGAATGAGATAGTTTCTTATTACGGAGAACGTAAATCAGAGTATATGAGGAGAACAGATTAGTGGATTGGTCAAAATACCCTAACTTCTCCCCTGACGAGTTTCGTTGTCAGCATTGTGTCACTGCACAATGTGGTGCTAATGACTTAGTTATCAGTGAGCAGTTAATGGATGTTATGCAATCTATTAGAGATGAGTACGGACAGTCTATGCGAATAACATCTGGCTATAGATGTCCACTTCATCCCATCGAAGAGAGAAAAAGTTCACCGGGTGTACATTCAACTGGCATGGCGTGTGATGTCGGCGTATCTGGAAAAGATGCGTATGATCTGTTAAAGTTAATCTGTGCAGATGACCGGGTGAAGGGTATCGGCGTTAACCAGAAAGGCAACGCTAGGTTTCTGCATATAGATGTAAAAGAGGACAGCCCGCGCCCCAATATTTGGTCTTATTAGGAGATGAGCATGAAGTATTTTCAAAAACTATGTCATTGGGTAGATAATCGAGCTAGAGAAATTACGACTTGGTCTGGTATTGGGGTCATTTTGATTTCCTTGGGGGCCTTACTTGATTGGAAATTACTGTTAATCTTTGGCGCTTTAACTGGTGTTATCTCTATATTTTATAAGGAATACTGATGTCGCCAATATACGGCAGTAAATCCATTGATACAAACGACGACGGGGTTGTGACAGAGGGCGAAATCGCTGCATCTCAGGCAGAGATGGCAGAGGATAAGGCTGATGCCCAACGGCACATGGCATGGGTTGCCATGATTACGATGATTGTTTTTACTGCCGCCCTCTTTCTTCCTATCTTTCCAGACGGAAGAATAAAAGCCCTGTCAGACCTTTTTGGTTTATTCTATATAGGTATGGCGGGTGTAGTGGGTTCTTACATGGGTATGTCAGCGTGGATGGCTAAGAAAAAATGATTTCGTTGCTCGGCACATTATTAGGATTTAGCACCTCAATTATACCTGAGGTGCTTGGGTACTTTAAGCAAAGGCAGGCTAATGAGCAGGAACTGCGTATGCTTGAAGCAAAGGCCAAGTATGCCGATAAGCTGTCCGAGTTAAAGATAAAAGAGTTAGATGCTCAAGCAGACATATCTGAAGCGGAGAATATTTATAAACATGATCAGTCTCTCGAATCTGGTTCTTTTGTCAACGGTCTTAGGGGTTCTGTGCGCCCTGTCATTACTTATCTGTTCTTTGCCATGTTCGCGGCGGTCAAAGCAACGCTAATATATGCGTTAATAGCAAATCAAAATGTGGAATGGACGGTTGCAATACAAACCGCATGGGACCAAGACACAGCAGCGATATTTAGCGCTATAATGGCTTTCTGGTTTGGCAACAGGGCAATGAGTAAAGCTCGCGCTTCTCGGAGCAAGTCAGGTGATAAGTAGGTTTGCAAGGGTAGGATTTTTATTATCTATAATCTTGTCTGGTTGCGTTGCATCCCCTGATGCGCCCTCAGCTAACTCTGAGCCTACGAATTTTGCAATAGATAATTTGCCGGTAGTTACACAAGTTAAGGCAACAGCGCCGTGTTATGTGGATTCTGAGTTGCTTGGTCTTTTGTATGCTCAGAATTACACGATATTTAGTCAAATAATTAATAGCTCTAACGGGTATCTTCTTACAACATTTCAAAGAGAAATGGATGTCGCTGGGTATATGGTTGTTCTTAGAGCGCCTCCATTAGCGTGTGTTATCGCAATTGGGGTTGGTGTTTCGGGGGCATAAGATGGAATTAGACGCTCGCATGATAATCACCATAGCAGGTATGGCAGCTAGTGTGATTACGAGTTTTATTGTTGTCAGGCAGAAAGTCTCTGAACTAGAACAGAACCTTAAAGATTCTATTCAAAAATTGGCTAAACTAGACTCTCGACTTGATCGAAATGATAATGCAACAGATTTGGTCGGCCAAAGGATGGATGTTATTAGCGGAATGATGAGTCCAGACGCTAGAGAAAAATTGCATCGATCTCTTGAGAGGATGGACGTTTCTATAACCGCTTTGCGAAATGATGTTGACTCATTGAAGAAGATGCACAACGGGAAACATCCGAAGTTAGATTTATAGGTTAATTTTAACCCGTGGCTCTTTTTGTAGAAAAAATTTTACAACCCCTTTACAGAAAATATAACAAGTGGGGTACGCAAGAGATATATCCTGCCTCCCTGTTCTCAGGATCGTCTGATTTAGAGAATAGTTTCTCGGTGATACAGGCTGAGTATAAAGAGCTAATCAAGAGATACGACGACTTTGCTCCATTTCAGGAGATATCGCCCCATCAAATAGAAATATCCAATGATGATAAGTGGCGTTTATTTTTCTTGAAGGGGGCCAATATATGGTTCCCCAAGAACTGTGAGCAAATGCCTGAGACCGTTAAGATTATATCTGACCACTCAAGCATTATTAGTGCGTATGTTTCAGTGTTAGGGCCTCGCAAAGTTTTAAATCCACACGCAGGCCCGTATTCGGGCGTTCTGAGACTTCATCTGGCTCTAGATATACCGAATGAGAAGAAGTGTTATTTGATGGTGAATGGCAAGAAGTTGCACTGGGAGGAGGGTAAATGCGTATTGTTTGACGATACATATGAGCATACTGCTGTGAATGACACTGATGAGATCAGGTCTGTTTTATTCATTGATATCGTAAAACCTCTGCCGTTTCCAATAAATGTGCTAAACTGGTGTGTGATTAGGATGGCAAGATTGTTTTCCTACGTTAACATACCTTTAAAACGCCACAAGGAATGGCAAAAAATATTTTATGGAGATGGCAATGGCTAGAAATTACAAGAAAGAATATAAAAATTATCATTCTAAGCCGAAGCAAAAGGCAAACAGGAATTCTCGCAACAAAGCGAGGCGTAAGATGGTCAATTCTGGGAAGTTAAAAAAGGGAGATAAGAGAGATGTACATCACAGGGACGGCAACCCCCGTAACAATTCGTCCAAAAACCTTAGAGCGCGTTCAAAAAGCAAAAACAGGTCAAGACGCTAATCTATCGGATTGTCCGTGGTGCGGTCAGGCTACACGATTTGTCTATAAGAGAGCGCATATAGAGTGCGAATCCTGTCATCGCCCAGTAGCAGACTGCTGTGATGGTGAGCAACAGTGCTATTTGGCATAGAATAAAAGCAATAACAAGCTGTGTTATTACAAATATGTAGGACAAAGATACTATCACGGCTTGCTCTCCTCTAGTTTGTTGTGATATCTTTATTGTGACGCCTACTCTTAACTATATTGTAGTCAGTAGTGTCACCTCATGTTGCAGGAGAGCGGATTAGTCACCCGCTCTCCTTTTTCTTAAAGAGACCTCTCCACCCTATCAACAATTATGTCACCTAGAGTTTTGCCGTTGGCGTACTTCGGGTGAGTAAATTCCTTGCGAACTATTGAAAATATCTTTTCTCTGAGGTCGTTGTCGTTGTTATCCTCAACCTCACCGGGTGTTTCTAATATTTCTCGGACCAATGACGCTGCTGTCATGTTCCGCTCAAACGCTCTGTCCTTGATTTCCTCTATCAATCTAACGGGAAACACGATGTTCCATGTTCTGGATTTCTCATCCATCCGTCGTGGTCGATGCTTCTGTCCCGCCATCAATCTGCACTCCAACTATGGTTTCATAAATATCATTTGCCACCGCTGCATATCCCGCAATATCAACATGAGAATCATGCTTAGGTTTATTCATGCAACGAGCAAACTTGGTTAAGCTCATCATCATTGCAACATCATATGCCGTTAAAGGTTGACCGGCCCACTTTCTATTGGTGATCCAAACATTCCACAACGCTGCAATCCGCGTGTGGTTCAGTGTGGCGTCTCCATAATCATCATGTCGATCTCCACAAACCTTATCTGTTGCCTCTTCAAGTATTATTTTTTTATCATCGTGCATCACTCACCTCTCGTTTCAAATTGAGCTAATAAATCTACCCACGCAGCTTGTGCTCTGTCGTTGGATTTAAGCTCTGATCTGCTGTCAATCTCACAAAACTCTCTTACAGCAGCGATTGCGCTCTCCTCATCCGCTGTGAAAGCGAGGTCTTTGTTTACCAACCATTGCTGGAACGTATGATCTCGACAAAACATTCCTGCTTGATTAGATAGTTTCCTTCCTTCTTTCACACTCTCAGGCTCGATAATCTGTTCTTGCTCGTCTAATCGTGCCATCCCGATCATATACCGCGAACCAATTGGATCACTCATAAGATCAGGGGGAACATCATTTGGGTGGACAACCATTGTTACGGCTATGCCGTCCTTTGTTTGGCGAAGCGCGGTCTTTACCGCTTCAAATCCGTAACTTCGCTCTCGAATTTCGCTATCCATTCTTCTGGGTCTACTCCTTGCTTCGCCCACCAGCGTCTCTCGTTTCCATCCATATGAAGCTCTCTGTGATGCGTATCACACAGCGGAACTGTCTTATCATCTGGTACTTTAAGAGACATAGCGGCGGGTGCCGTGAACATTACATGATGAGCTACGGTGTAGGGAGAGCCGCATATTAAACACGGCTCTTCCCTGACACGCGCTAACCATTTCCTAGAACGGTATCTCGTCATCAAGCTCAACGTCATCTGCTGGTGCTTGCTGCGGCTCTGGTTTCCTATATGGCTCTTG
>CEQK01046687.1_pt1 | contig 11751 bp, 9 predicted proteins | sample 531051 | NCBI WGS metagenome assembly CEQK01 (sample SAMEA2621229, study PRJEB7988) | marine metagenome | biome: marine biome (ENVO:00000447); feature: deep chlorophyll maximum layer (ENVO:xxxxxxxx); material: "saline water (ENVO:00002010), including plankton (ENVO:xxxxxxxx)" | depth 150 m
CAGAAGCTGTCAGTAAATGAATTAACAGAGCAGGCAAGCAAACGCTTGCCTGAATCGTTTCATGAAGCTCGTGAGCAGCTTAGTCGTGGTGAGTATAAAAACCTCAGCGAGGGACGTCCGGTTACCCATGTGCTTAACCGCTCTGTTCATGCGGTGGCGAAACAAGCGAACCGTAAAACTCGCTTCGTTGAGGTGGTTCAGAAGCTGCGCTCTGGCCGCTGGCTAGGGTCGACCGGCAAGCCTATTACCGACGTTGTCAATATTGGCGTAGGCGGTTCTGACTTAGGCCCGCAAATGGGCTCGTTTGCGTTGAAAGAGTTCGCCGATGATGCGGTTTTGCATAATTTACAGGTGCACTTTGTGTCATCAATGGACGGTGGTCAGTTATACGCTGTTCTGCCTATTGTCGACCCGGAAACCACGTTATTTATTATTTCCTCTAAGTCGTTTGGCACTATCGACACCTTTGCCAATGTCGATACCGTGCGCCGTTGGATAGAGCCTGCGTTAAGTCAGGAGCAGTGGTTGGATAAGCACGTGATAGGCGTGTCGGCGAACGCTCAGGCTATGACGGATTATGGCATTCCGCCTTCGCAGCAGTTTACTTTTGGTGAAGGAGTAGGTGGCCGCTTTTCGTTGTGGTCGGCTATTGGCTTGAGCATAGCGCTGACAACTGGTGTGCGACCATTTGAGCGCATGCTGGAAGGTGCTAAAGCCATGGATGAGCACTTTTTCACAGCACCGGCCGAAGACAATTTGCCCATGTTACTGGCGCTTTATGGTGTGTATAACCGTGAAGAGCTGGGCATTAATAACTTGGCTATTCTACCGTACGACGGTCGCTTGCGAATGCTGCCGAATTATTTGCAGCAGCTGGACATGGAAAGTAACGGTAAACAGGCAACGGCAGACAATAAAGCGATTGATTATCCAACTGGCCCTATTATTTGGGGCGGTTTTGGACCTAACGGACAACATGCGTTTTTCCAGCATTTGCATCAGGGCTATGACGAGTTTACTGCGGACTTTGTTACCGTGTTAAAACGCGCAGCGCCGGGCTTTAAACCTGCGGTTCAGGACGGCCTGGCTGAGCAGCAACGCCTGGCGGTTTCTAACTGCTTAGCGCACAGACGCTTAATGTGGGAAGGCAGCCCAAACACTGAGTCGCCACGGGACCATTACCCCGGCGGCCACCCATCGAACTTACTGATAATGGATGAACTAACACCGGAGAGCTTCGGTGCGTTAATAGCCGCTTATGAGCACAAAGTCTTTACTCAAGGCGTTATTTGGGGCTTGAACAGCTTTGACCAGCCGGGTGTTGAGAAAGGCAAGAAAATAGCCCTGGACGTGCTAAAAGTGTTGGACGGCGAGAGCGACGAGTCTTTCGATGAAAGCACCGATGCCGTTATAAAGCGGATGCGGTGATGTAATGATGTAGCCTGATGCTATTGCATCAGGTGCGATCTCTCCAATAACAACCAAAACATAAATAATTTACTTTGGTGACAGTTTCGCCATCTCACCTGACGTAATAACGTCAGGCTACGCTCCTCCTATAATTTACGATACAATTCCGATATAACCTCCTAACAGAAAGTACCCATGCTTAATGATGTAAAGCAAATAGCTCGCGACGCGGGCGCGGCCATTATGGACGTGTACGAAAGTGATGACTTTAACGTGCAACAAAAGGGCGACGACAGCCCGCTGACAAAAGCGGATTTAGCAGCGCACAAGGTTATTTGTGACGGCTTGCGTGCACTGGATACTCAGTATCCGATTATTTCTGAAGAGTCTTCAGAAATTAGCTGGGAGCAACGCAAACATTGGTGTCGCTATTGGTTGGTGGACCCGCTCGATGGCACCAAAGAGTTTATTAAGCGCAACGGCGAATTCACGGTGAACATTGCCTTGATAGAAAAAGGTGTGCCGGTAATGGGTGTGGTGTACGCGCCGGTACTGGACGCGATGTACACCGGCGAACGCGACATGGGGGCTTTCCTGAATGACAAGCCGATTAAAGTGGCTGCCGAAGCTCCGGCAACGTTGCGTGTCGTTGGTTCGCGTTCACACCCGTCACAAGACACGACCGACTGGCTGGATGCCTTAGGCAAACCGTACGAAATGGTGCCTATGGGCAGCTCGTTGAAGATATGCCTGGTGGCTGAAGGCGAAGCCGACATTTACCCGCGTTTAGGCCCTACCTGTGAGTGGGACACCGCCGCCGCGCATGCGGTATTAAGCGCAGCCGGTGGCGACATTACCACCATTAACGGCGACCCGCTGCTTTATAATCAAAAAGACGATTATTTGAACCCGCATTTTATTGCGAAATAAAAAAACGTCACCTGGGGCTATAAGCCTCAGGTGCATTCTCTGCATTTATCAGGTTTTGCGGTGATCCGACAGAACCTTTCCGGCACCGACTTCATATTGAGCAAGCGCTTCCATAATCGCAACCAGGCAGTTGTCACGTAGCTGCTCAAGCTCTTTAACGCTGCGGTTAGCTGCTTGTTCATGAGTTCCTTCAACCATGCGATCAATCAATGACTCGGTAAGCTCCGGTGCTTCCAGTTTGGTCCAGGGCAGTTTTAAAGCGGGGCCGAACTGCTTAAGCATGTGCCGCATACCGGTATCACCACCGGCTAAATGATAAGTTAAGTTGGTACCCATGAGCGCCCAGCGTAAGCCTGGGCCGTAGGTAATGGCATCATCTAACTCGCCGGTAGTCGCAATACCGTCGTTCACCAGGTGGAGGTTTTCGCGCCACAAAGCTTCAAGCAAGCGATCTGACAAGTGGCCATCAATTTCCTTACGAACATGCAGCGGATGCATACCCAGGCTTTTATAAATGCGCTGAGCTTTGTCAATGGTATCAGCGGCGGTTTTCTCACCACCAACAACTTCGACCAATGGCAGTAAATACACCGGGTTGAACGGGTGCGTTACGACTAAGCGCTCGGGCAGCGCCACATTTTCTTGTAACACGCTGGGCTTAAAGCCTGAGGTTGATGAGCCAATAATGGCATCGGTTGGGGCACACTCACTAATTTGCTTTAACAGTGAGCATTTCAGTTCAACCACTTCGGGCGCGCTTTCCTGAATAATGTCAGCCTCATCGCAGGCATCTTCCAGTGTGTCATAAAACGTTAAGTTATCGATGCTGGCACCGTCTTTTAAGCCCAGTTTCTCGAGCGACGGCCAGGCATTTTCGATACTTTCTTTCAGCTTTTCATGAGCATTTTCACCTGGGTCCCAGGCTTTCACGCGATACCCATTAGCAAGATAACGTGCCGCCCAGCCGGCGCCAATAACGCCGGTTCCAATAATAGCTGCTGTTGCCTGTGTCATATTAGCCCACCTTTACCAAGTTCAGCTTGTCTCGTGTTTGTTGCGGTGTCATTGGCACAGCCCCTAAGTTATCTAAAAGGTTTACCGCTTTTTCAACCAGTTGTTCGTTGCTGGCAAGCTCGCCTTTGCGCAAGTACAAGTTGTCCTCTAAGCCAATACGAATATTGCCACCTAACAGTGCGGCTTGTGCTGCCATTGGAAACTGATGGCGACCAATTCCAAACCCGGCCCATACTGAGTCGTCTGGCAAACTGTCGACCATTGCCTTCATAGTGGTGGTATCAGCCGGCGCTCCCCAGGGAATACCTAAACACAGTTGAAATAACGCAGGGGAATCAAGCAGCCCTTCCTTTTGCATTTGTTTCGCAAAAGCGAGGTTGCCGGTGTCAAAAATCTCAAGCTCGGGTTTTACGCCAAGCTCTTGAACGCGTTTAGCGCCTTTACGCAGCATTTCCGGACTGGATACATAAACGAGGTTTTCGTCGCCAAAATTAAGTGAGCCGCAATCTAAGGTGCAGATTTCTGGCTTCAGCTCTTCTATGTGAACCAGGCGCTCTTCCGCGCCCACTAAGTCAGTGTCTTGAGTGAACTGAGTCGGGTCGCTGTCCGGTCCTAAAAAGAGGTCGCCACCCATGCCGGCGGTGAGGTTCAGTACAATGTCAGTGTTGCTGCTTCTGACCCGGTCAACCACTTCGCGATAAAGTGCCACGTCGCGACTGGGCTTGCCGGTTTGCGGATCGCGCACATGAATGTGAGCAACGGATGCACCCGCTTTCGCAGCCGCAATGGTTGATTCTGCGATTTCTTTGGGGGTTACCGGAACCGCTGGGTTTTTGCCGGTCGTGTCACCAGCGCCGGTAATAGCGCATGTCACAATGACGTTGTTGTTCATAAGTCACCTTAAGCATTGATAAGTTTTCTATCATGCTAGCGGTTTTCCTGTCGCTAACTATTGAGAAAGCGAGAGCAACTTATGGTTTTTCGACAATTTTTAAGGAGTGTGCAGTAATCCTCGGTCTTTACTTGGTTGAATACCAAATTCGTCTTTGTAAATAGCGCTTAAATAGGCAGCGGATGAAAAACCACAGGCAAGTGAGACTTCCAGCACCGACAACTCGGTTTGGTGCAGTAGTTGACGGGCGTGCTCCAGACGTAACTTGCGGTAATATTTTTTCGGAGTTGTGTTGAGCTCTTTTGCAAACAGTCGCTCAAGTTCACGTTGAGACACCAGTGCTTTTTCTGCAATTTCGCGAATGGATAAATTTGATGTGAGATTGTCTTCCATCAGAGAAACGGCTTTTATCAGCTTACGGTTGGTGGTCATTAAACGGTTGCGTAGCTTCATGCGCTGAGACTCATTGGCGCCCAAAATACGATGATACATAAATTGCTCGGCCACATCGGCGGCAAGCTCGTAACTGTGACTGGCCCAGATAATGTTCAGCATCATGTCTAAACTGCTGAGTCCGCCCGAAGAAGAAATGCGGTTATCCTCAATTAAAAAGCGCTCGGGTACCACTTGTACTGTCGGATGACCTTCTTTGAAACTACTGGCTGCTTCCCAGTGCATGGTTGTGCGTTGACCACTCATAACGCCCGCTTTAATTAATAGCTGCGCCCCGGTATCGACTCCACCGAGACTATAACCGTTGGCGGCCAAACGGCGTAATTCAGCGTATAATTCGTGCGAGGCATGTTCATAAGGGTCGAACCCTGACACGACGATAAAGGTTTGGTAGTCATCGGGGCAGGTATCTATGCGATAATCGGCGTCTATTTTCATACCATTACTGGCGGTTGCTGGTTTGCCGGTGTCCGTAACAAAAGAAAACTCAAACAAATGCTGGCCGGAAAGCCTATTGGCAACACGCAGCGGCTCTGAAATACAGGCCAGAGCAAACAATGAAAACTGGTCCACTAAAATAAAGGCAATGTGGATGGTGTCACTGTCGCCAAACTTCGGTGGCAGAAAGTTATCGCTTAAATTGTAGTCACATTGCTTAGAGTCCATAGGAGAAAAACCTAAATAAAGTGTCGCATAACCTAAAGTTTAATCTTACCTGAGTTATAGCATACATAACACACAAGAAAGACTTCTTGCCGCTCAAGGCACTCATTTTGGGAACGAACGGGTAAGAAACAATAGGGAAAAAGATGAAAACATTATCACAATTTAAATTATCAGCACTTGCATTAACCATTAGTACGCTAACGATACCGTCAGTGACGTTAGCCCAGGACAATCAAAACGAAACAGACGTGCAAGACGAGCAATATGAAACCATTACGGTTACGTCTAACCGCCGTACAAAAAGCTTAAATGAAGTACCTATGGCCGTAACCGCACTGGGCTCAATGACATTAGAGCGCGCTAACGTGTTGGACATTGAAGATGTGGCCGGTATGACACCGGGCTTTTCCATTTCGACTTATAACCCAGTGACACCACAACCGTATATTCGCGGTGTGGGCACAAACTCGAGCTCTGTTGGTGATGACGCTTCTGTGGGCGTGTTTATCGATGATGTTTATGCAGGGCGTGCCGGAGGCTTTCGCTCGGACATGTTCGATATACAGCGTGTTGAAGTACTGCGGGGCCCACAAGGGTCGTTGTACGGACGCAACGTCGCGGGTGGTGCAATTAGCGTTATTACCAAAGATCCGACCGAGTTTTTTGAAGCTAAGGTTAAAGGAACATTGGGTAGTTACAATCTGATGGAGCTTCAGGGTATGGTCAGCGGCCCGGTCGCTGACGATATTAATGGTCGCTTTGCAGGCTCTATCCGTCAGCGCGATGGTTGGGTTGATAACGTCTATACCGGCAATGAACTGCGTGACCAGGACAATAAGTCGTTTCGCGGCAAGCTGGACTTTGACTTGTCACAGTCCGCTGACTTAATGCTTATAGCCGATTATGCCAAAGACACCTTAGAAGGGCCGGGTGCTCGTTCAGTGACACACTATGATGAAGTGTTTGGTGCCAAGTACCCAACGCAAGATGAAATTGACCAAGTCGACTTATACAAAGATGGTTCTACTGATCGGGAGATTTTTGGGTTATCGGCGAACTTAACCGTTGACTTAGACGAGCATTTATTCACCTCTATAACGGCTTATCGTGAACAGGACTATTACTTCTTTGACGACTTAACCGGTCGGTATTTGCGTGATGCCGGCTTGTCGCTAATGAACGATGCCAGTGAAACTTCAAAACAGATCACCCAGGAGTTTCGTCTGCAAAACCTCACCAACGGCCCGTTTGAGTGGACCGCGGGGGTGTACTTATTCAATGAAGAGATTGAACGTCTGGAAGCCTGGGATTCAACCAAAATGTACGAATTACAGGGCGTTGATAACATGAGCTCGCGCGGTGTCTGGGATGCTGCGAATGAAACCGATAGCTACGCCGTATTTGGTGAAGGCAGCTACCGTTTAAACGATAACTGGGGGATAACCTTAGGTGGTCGTTATACTTACGACAAAAAAGACTTTTCTGTCGTTGCTTCTGGCGCGCCGGACTTGTTAGGTTTCTTACAGGAAAATTATCAGGTAGCAAAAGAGAAAAGCTGGAACAGCTTTACGCCGAAGCTGACAGTGAACTACTTTTCTGAGCAAGGCGATATGGTGTACCTGACGTTGTCGGAAGGCTACAAAGCCGGAGGCTATAACGGTATTGCCGCGACTGAGCAAGCAGCGGGCGTGCCCTTTGATCAGGAAAAAGCGCGCAACTATGAATTAGGCTTTAAAGCGCGCTTCTTTGACAAGGCCTTGTCGTTAAACGGTGCGGCGTATTTCCTTGATTACACCGACTTGCAGAACTTTACGACCGACATTGAAACCGGTGAAGTGCGAACGGCAACAGGTGACGCTGAAGTAAAAGGCATTGAGCTCGATGCTAACGCCTTTATTACTGACGGACTACGGATGTTTGCGACCTATGCGTATACCGACTCCGAATTCACCTCGTTTGAAAGTGATGCAAGCGTTGTTGGTAATAGACTGGCTCGTACCCCAGAGCACAGCGGGTCAATTGGTTTTAACTACCAGTGGCTGTTCGATGGCGGGTACACAATGGATTGGCGCACAGATGTCACTTATCAGGACGACATGTTCTTTAGTGTTGCCAACGAGGAAACGGCAAAGACGGACAGCTACGCTTTGGTTAATTCTAACCTTACCTGGGAAACCATGGACGGTTGGGAGTTCTCCGTTTATGGCAAAAACTTAACGGATAAAGAGTATATTGTGCATTCGTTTTCACTAACAGGAGTTGGCTTCGCAATTCAGGGAGAGCCTAGAACTTTCGGAATTAGCGTCGCTAAATCATTCTAATGAAGCAATCGAAACTGGACGTCGCTGTTTTTACACCGGCGTTTATCATCGCAGCTGCTGTGGCGGCTGCGTTGATTTTAGCCCCGATCGAGTCTCAAGCCTGGGCAAGCCAGGCCATGTCAGCTATTACTAATAATTTTGGTTGGCTACTGGTAATTTTTGGGTTTGGCGCTTTTGTCTTTGCGCTTTGGTTGGCTTTTGGTCGCTATGGACAGGTGAAATTAGCGACAGATCACGTCGATAAGGAATACTCAGAAGTTAGCTGGGCGGCGATGATGTTCTCGGCCGGTATTGGTATTGGACTGATGAGTTGGTCGTTTGTCGAGCCTATTTACTATTTGTCGACCCCACCCCTGGGGTTAGAGGCGCACTCAACAGCGGCCTATAACTGGGGACACATGTACACCTTATTCCACTGGAGCTTCGTTCCGTGGACACTCTATGCCATTCCAGCAGTGGCGGTTGCTTATCGTCTATACGTTCGAAAACGACCGTTTTTGCGCATTTCTGAAGCCTGCCGTCCGGTGTTTAAAAAGCAAAGTGATGGGGCCTTAGGCGCACTGACAGACACCTTGATTTTACTGGGGTTACTTGGTGGCGCCGGAACTTCGTTAGGACTGGGGGTGCCGTTAGTATCAGAGCTGGTGAGCCACCTGTTTGGTGTGGAAGACTCTATCGGCATGCGTTTGGGCGTTATTTGTTTTTGGGCACTACTGTTTGGTGGCAGTGCCTACCGCGGGTTAAAGCAGGGTATTCGATGGTTGAGTGATATTAACATTGTACTGGCGATTATTGTGGTGCTGTTTGTGTTGTTTGCCGGCCCTACTGTGTTCATTTTGTCACTGACTATGAATAGCCTGGGGTTGCTGCTGGATAGCTTCGCACAAATTAGCTTCTGGCTGGCTCCCATTACCGGCGATAACTTCCCTGACAACTGGACATTGTTTTACTGGGCGTGGTGGATAGCTTATGCGCCATTAATGGGATTATTTATTGGGCGTATTTCCAAAGGGCGAACCATAAAAAGTCTGGTGTTAGGTACGCTCAGTTGGGGCAGCTTAGGCTGTATGACCTTTTTGGCGGTGTGCGGGGCGTATGCGCAGCACTTGCAACTGACCGGGGCTTTGGATGTATCCAGCATTTTAGGAAGCTCAGGCATACCCGCGACAGTGGTGGCGATACTAGAAACCTTGCCATTTAGCACACTGGTTATCGCTGTCTTTACGCTGTTGAGCTTTGTGTTCTTGGCAACAACGTTAGATTCCTCGGCGTATGTGCTTGCCAGCATCAGCACCAAAAACCTGGCCGGAGACGAAGAGCCTGCGCGCTGGAACCGCGTCGCCTGGGCGGTCATTCTGGCGGCGCTGGCGGTTGGCCTGCTGGTGATTGATGCGCTGGATACTGTGAAAGCGTCCACAATTATGTTGGCACTGCCGCTTATTCCGGTGTTACTGGTGTTGTTTAAGTCTTTATTGAATCAATTGCATGATGACTTTGGCCGACAGCTTGCTAAACCTGAGCTGGTGATATCGACCAAGCATTCGACGAACGGGAAAGGAGTAAAGAATGACAATTAAAACTGTAGGAGCCGTATTCTCGCTGACGGCGGTGCTTGCGTTAACCGCTTGCTCGTCCGACGTGGGAGATAACCGGGCAAGCTTAGAAGAAGCCGTTGATAATGGTATTCAGGAAGATTGGATACTTAAGGCGCAGAAAAATGCCGAGCAAACGGTGTCGCCGAAATCTATGTCGCAGTTACAAGACGAACTTTTGCCGCATGAAGAAGTGTACCTGCCGGATGACAAAACCGATGGACCGTTTCCGACACTGATCTTTCTGCATGGCTGCAGTGGTCCTACGGCAAGCCACGAAGAAGATTGGGCGGAGCGCTTTAATGAGTTAGGGGTTGCGGTTATTTCGGTGGATAGCTACAGCGGCCGTGGTATTGATTGGAACGATGCCTGTAACTTCGAGAAAATGACTCCCTGGGAGCGCTCTGGTGATATTGTGGCGACCATCGAGTCGCTGTCCGAGCGCACAACCTTTGATGAAAACAATGTCTATCTTGCGGGCTTTTCGCACGGTGCGGGCACCATTTGGACGTTCTTACGCCAGTTATCCGCCGAGAAGACACCATTGAGCGTAGCAAGCTGGCCGGAAACGGATTATGAGTCGGTCATTGATGGGGCTTTCATGTTTTACGGAACGTGTCGCGGACAATGGTCAGCCGATATTGACTCGTTAATGTTGCTTGGAGGGAATGATCGATACATCGATGAAGCCGAGTGCGTAAACTACCAACATCCGGAGAATGCTGGTGAGTTTGAGTATGTTGTCTACCCGGACGCAACACATACCTTTGATCACGCGGATCCAAACCCTGCAAACGTGGAAGCAGGCAGCGTTTATGACGAGCAGGCTACACTGGATGCCTGGCAACGCATAAAAGCGATGATTGAGGAGGACGGCAATGCCAAACAATAAGGTATTTACGACCTTTCAAGGCGTTATACATCCTTGGTTATGTGATGAAATGGGGCATTTGAATACCCGCAATTATGTTGGGATGTTCGATGATGCCATGCAGCACTTTATGCGCTGCCTCGGTCACAATGCGTCTGAAGCTCGTCAAGAAAATCTGGGCTGGGCGGATGTGCGTCACGAGATCGATTATGTGGCTGAGGTACCGGTTGGTGCCTTAGTCCATATTGATTGTCAGGTGGAAAAGCTGGGGACTAAGTCGATCCGTTATCGCCAAACCATGTACCTTAGCGACACTGGAGAAGTTGCTGCAGAGAACGTGGCCACCTCAGTGCTGTTTGATATGAACGCGCGTAAAGCTGTACCTTTACCGGATGCATTTCGTTAAGATTAGATGTTGAACATACCTTTAAGTAGGACTATATTCCCTATATACCTACTTTAATAGGAATATAGTCCGATATTTTATGGCAAAACGTAACCTGCATAATGTGTTATTTCCAAAGCAGCGTAAAGTTTTAAAGAACTTTGGCGAGGATTTGCTGCTGGCTGCAAAGCGACGGGGACTGACAAAAAAAATTATTTGTGACCGCACCGGTTTTGATAACAAAACCGTTAATAAAGTATTTGCGGGAGACCCAGGTGTTGCTATTGGTACCTATCTAAAAGTGATGGCTGTGCTTGGCATGGAAAATAACTTTTCAGAAATGGCGGCTCACGATGAGGTTGGCCTTAAGTTGCAGAATATTCAATTACTGGATGGTAAGAAATGAGCCGGTGGACCGTTAATGTATATGCATCCTGGGTACCCATTGAAGAGCCTTTGTTAATTGGTGAGTTAACGTTTTCAGAGACAAGCCGTGGCGGCGTGTTTAGTTTTGCCTACGATAATGCTTTCCTAACGTCGGACTACCGCTTGCAGGTTGACCCTCAGCTCACGCTACACCGTGGTGAGTTTTACAATGACACACCGGATAAAAACTTCAGGGCGTTTCTAGATTCGTCTCCGGATAGGTGGGGGCGGATTTTAATGCAGCGCCGCGCGGCTATTGAGTACCGTAAAGGTCTTCGTGAAACCGACCGTTTGACCGAAATGGATTACTTGTTAGGAGTGTCCGACTCGTATCGAATGGGGGGGGTACGTTTTAAATACTCTAATTCCGAACACTTTTTGGATGACAATGCTGACTTTTCGGCGCCACCAATGGCGTCATTAAAAGAGCTGGAATATGCTGCAATTCAAATTGAAAAAGACAATGACATTGACAGTGATGAGTATTACCGTTGGCTTAAGATGTTAATTTCACCGGGCTCTTCGCTGGGAGGGGCAAGGCCAAAAGCATGTGTTGTGGACGATAACAATCATCTTTGGATTGCTAAGTTTCCTAACCTAAACGACACTTACGATGTTGGTGCCTGGGAGATGCTGTGTCATGAGTTAGCTGTGGCGTCAGGCGTGGAAATGTTTGCCTGTGATGTGCGTAAATTTTCATCTCAACATCATACCTTTTTGACAAAGCGGTTTGATCGTGTGGCTGATAAGCGCATTCACTTCTCCTCTGCAATGACGCAGCTTCAATACTA
>CEQK01012197.1_pt1 | contig 11731 bp, 10 predicted proteins | sample 531051 | NCBI WGS metagenome assembly CEQK01 (sample SAMEA2621229, study PRJEB7988) | marine metagenome | biome: marine biome (ENVO:00000447); feature: deep chlorophyll maximum layer (ENVO:xxxxxxxx); material: "saline water (ENVO:00002010), including plankton (ENVO:xxxxxxxx)" | depth 150 m
TCTTACGGCTGTGCCTGTACAAGGCAGGGCGCGACAGGAATCAAGCCAAGAAATTGCTGATACCGTAGAGCGTATTGAGCAAGTTCGGAATGGGCCGTGGAGAGGGGCTGCGACTGAAGCTGAAATGGTAAACATTCAGCGGGAAGTTGTTGCACTGCAAGTAGAACAACAACTGTTAAGAAATGAGGGCAGGCCAGAGACAGACCCTGAGCTTCAAGCAATTAACGACAGGCTTATGGAGCTACAAGCAACCTTCAATGTCTTAGAGCAACAAGACAGTCGTGGGCTTCTTGAGTCTCAGACGGCGTTTGACTCTTTTGTAATACCAGAAGGGTTGAGGTACAAAGACTTTGAGTCAGCCGTAAATAAAACTACTCTCAGAACAAATCCAAACGCGCTCAACGCCAAAGGCAAAAAGCTTGCAGAAAACTTTGGTGTCGATGAAGCGACAATGGTCGCTACAATCAACGAGTACCGTGCTACTAGAGACCGGGTAGAGTCTCTACAAAAAGAACTGGAAGTGTTGGACGCCCGGCTTAATGAGCTTGATCCTTCTATAAAGTTAGCGAAGGACAGAGCGGACTTAGGTCAGCAACAACAAGATTTAGAAGCAATTCAAAACGCAGAGTTGTTTCCTGAGTTGGAAGGTGTTGAGACTACACTTGCAGGTATAGAAAGTGAATTAGCCGATCCAGATTCGCGCTCCGACACACCTGTATTGTTGTTAAGAAAACAATTTGAACAACTCCGCAAGCAAGAGGACGCCGCCGATCTCACGGCACTAGAGGAACGCCTTGCAACCGCAGAGCAAAGACAGGCGTTGCGTGGACTGCTTGACTTAGCACGAACTGAAGGTGGCATGCCTGCCTTAAGCCCAAGGCAAGTAAAGCGATATGTGCAAGACATACTCTCAGGTGGAGTATTAGTTAGACCAACACCTGTACTGGAAATAGAAAGTCTTGTTGGCGAGCCTATTAAGAAACGCATACCTCGCCGCAAGGGCCGGGTGGACCCAAGCAAACCGTTAACCAAAAGACAAGAGGCAGAACAACTTCATAGTTCTGTGCGAAACAGTTGGTTGTATGGAGACACTAGAACGCCAACACCCGTTGCTCTTGACTCAGAACAAGCTGGTTTGGACGCTGCCGAAAAGGTCATCTATCACACACTAGGCATTGGATCTCTAATGGAGATAGCCGATGGTCTAGAAAACAGTGGTGCCTACGACAAACCCGTTCCGGACAACTGGGTAGGGCCAAGCTTTGGACAGCTAGGCAAGGCTGAGTTTATCAACTTCAGAAAAAAGCTTGAAAAAGCTAAGTATGAAATAACAGCAGAGCACATCTTTGAGTTGCTCAAACTAAAAGGAATCCCTGCACCTTTTGGTAACCTTGCAAACTTTGAAAAGTCTCCGTTTTTTCGAGATCTTGTTTTTACTACTGTTGCAGACCCTGATACAGATCTGATAGCAGACGTAAAATGGAAAGACTTAGCTGAAGGCGAGAAGCAGGCTGTGCTTGCGCGGGTTCTTAACACACCCAGCCGGTTACGAGTTGACCAAGAAGGGGTGCTTACCTATACCGTTGGCAGGGTTGGGGATCCTGCGCTCAGAGATCAAGCCAAGCGCACCTTAGCAGGCTCAGTCGATGAGGTCGCTGTTCGCGTTGAAAGCGATTACAACGTCCGGATTGAAGGAAACTACGCAAGAATTGATGACGGCCAGCTAGGTCCATTTAAAAGTGAACAACAGAAACTAGAACAGGCTGAAGGGTTAGAGGAAGCTCGCCAAAGGATTGAAAGATTTAAAACGGCTGTAGAAAAACGTCTCAGGAAGATGAAAATAACAGCCATCCCTATGTTTACGGCCAATGTAGATGGGGTATACGCGCAGATTGAAGACGTGATTGCCAATGGTACGTTTGAGTACGAAACAGATCCTAATACTGGCCGAGTAAAACCTAAGTTAGATAGTAATGGCCGCGTAATCTATCGTCCGGGGTACGAAGACGGAGCCGTTGCATCACTGCGAAATCACGGCACTCGCATCATGTACAATATTTCCCAGATTGAAGCTAAGTACGGGAAAAATTGGGACACAAAGATGGACGAGATCGTCAGAGATCTTACCGTCCACGAGGGTGCGCACATTCACTTCCTCAGAGACTTGTTAACTGAGACAGAGCGAAAGTCTTTAGAAAAGTTTGGAAAGAAAGAAGGGTATGTGCCCGCGTCAGTTAGCCAAGAAGCGCACAATAAAAAGTTAACGTGGCGTCAGTATGTAAAAGAACTATACCCTGAACTTTCTGAAGCAGCCCTGACTGAGGAAACTTCAGTTCATATTCTAGAAGCGTTAGCATCAGGCAAGCTTGCGGCCAGCAAAACTGCTGGGATAATCGGAAAGATCAAACGCACCCAGCTAGGCATCTTTAGTGCAATATTCCAGAGTGCCGCAGAAGCAGACATAAACTCTGTAATGCAAGTCTTTGAAAGAACGCAGAATGTTGACTTAATGAAGTCAAGACAAAAAAGAAAAGCAGATCAAAAAGGTTTAGCTTCTCTGCGTTTGGTTGAAAGGGCTGACCCAGAAGACCTAAGAGCTTTACGAAAAGCTGTTAAAGAAAACAATCAACAACAGATAGACGAAATATCTGACCGGATACTGTTAAAGAGGCAAGAGTTCTCTGACGAACGGTCACCAATGCAACGTCTGCAAGAGTCCTTAATGACGGAGCTACGGGCGCGGCGACAGATTGAGGGCAACCCGTCTAATGTTATTGAACCCATATTAAATGCTAAAGCTATTGAGGCTGGCGAAATTGATATAGACAGCCTTAACGCTTATTTCCGATTCAGAGATGGCAGAGAGCCTCCGTTTGTAATGCCTACGGGAGAAGCTGACAAACGATCTTGGAGAATAAAATTCCAGAAGTCACTGTTTGCTCTGAGTGGTAAAACAGTAGATATGTTAGACAACACAAAGTCTGACGGTGGCTATGTGGACACGGGCACCTCAGCCGCAGAAGCTATCATAGAAAAGCTGGACGCACACAACGAGTATGTAAGCAAAAAAACAGGAAAGAAAGTACGGATAAAGACTGAAGAAGACTGGAAGGAGATGATGCAACAGAGTGGCAAGGAACGCTTTGTTACTCGCTTCTTCGATCAACGCATACCGATGTTGAAGTCGCAAATCAGAGAACGCAAGAGACGCGCAGAACTGGCAAGCGAACTTGGTGATTACGAAAGCGCATTGCAGATGTTGTCAGATCAGGTAGCTATATCGGCGTGGAGGTGGGCCGATAACGCTATGAACTTTGTGTCTATGATCGTAAGTCAGGGGCCATTGCAGTACAGCAACGGTGGTTTTGCTCTTAACAAAGAAGCTTACGGTAGAGAAGCAGCAGGCAGGGGCGACATACCAGTAAAAGCACTCAAAGATATTGAGGCACCCCTACTGCAAGTCGAACGAGGCCAAGAGATGGCTTCGCGCTACCTTAACGCGCTTCGTGTTCGAGACGTTAAAACAGAAGTTCACAAGGCTGAACTAGAGTTACAAGCGGCTGAGTTGGAATTTGAATTGCTTGGTGATCCGAATGCCGACAGAAGCAAGATTATAAAACAAAGAGCGATTGTTCAGGAGTGGCAAAGCCTGTACGAAAGAGCCAACCCTGTCGCAGGGTATGTAGAAGTTGACGGGGAAAGACGGCCTTATCGTTTGCTTCCAGAAAGAACAGTGGAGAACGAAAAGGGTGACACAATTATGGGTTACCCTGAAACAATAGAGTTTTTCCAAGAAGGCACAGACCAAGAGCATGAACTTGTGCGTGAGTTCGCAGAGGAGTGGGCTGACCTTAACGCTCACAATATTCAGTTTGCAGTTGATACTGGAATGCTTAGTCAGGATCGCGCTGACATCCTAAAGAACATGGCTTTTGTGCCGTTCTATCGGGATCAAGGCTATGACAACGACACGATGTTGTACAACCCTGACAACAGAACGGTGCAGGAATCAAACCGTGAAGCAGCTAACGACGACCCGGTTCTTCGCGGACAGATTCTTCTGAACAAAGCTATTCAGGGAAGCGTTGCTCCGATAAGCAAAGATTTGTTTGCAAACTTAAGAGCCAACGTCTCAGGCATTGTCCGCGATGGCATGCGCAATGTAGCAATGACCCGAACTATTCGAGACGAGCTTAGAAACGGAACAGCCATAGAAGTCATAAGGCCAAGCCTGCAAGAGTTGAATCGCCAGAAGTTTGTTAACGAGCAAATAACAAAACTTAGAAAGAAAGGAGCAAGGAGAACCGCTCAAGAAGAAACCTTGTTTAACGACTTGCAGTTAGAAAAGATGGGCTTAGACGAGGTTATTGCAGAAAAACAAAAAGCATTTAAGAAGCAAGAAAGAGAGTTGAACCTAGCAGGGTTCTCATCAATAGAGGTCATGGTGCAGGGCGTTCAACCAGAAGCAATTATGCAACTTGATGAGAACGGAAACCCTGTGCATCAAGGTAGGCCGATGACAGAGCAGGGTGAAACAAAAATCTACCGTGTTGTGGACCCGGCTCTTTCTCAGGCCATGATGGATATTGGTTTTAGTCCAATGCAAGCCATTGAAGATTTCTTTGGCAAGACTCTTGGTATAAGCCCTAAGATTTCTCACGGTCTAGCCAAGCTTCTGGTCGGATCCTCTAGGTTTCTTAGAGAGACTGTGACACGGTCGCCTCCCTTCATGTTAAAAAATATCATGAGGGATGCTATGCAGGCTTCTGTCATTTATGGCGGAAATCCGTTTGTGCTTGCCGGTAAAATTATTAAGAACACCGTTACGCCCGGATTGGTTGAACAGGCTGAGGCTCGTGGGCTAGGTATTGCCGTAGACCAAGCATTCGATGAAGCAGATGGGCGCACCTCTGTGCGGGCAAACTGGGACAGTCAAATACCAATTGTTGGTTCCGTGTGGAACACGCTTGGACGAATGGGCAAGCAGTCAGAAGTTGCTACTCGCATGGCTGTGTACGACATGGCTCTGGCAAAAACAGATGGCAACGCGGCAGAAGCGTTAACACAAGCTATAGAGATTATGAACTATGGTCGCCGTGGATCAAGCCGAATGTTTGCAACCATAGCTGCTATGTCTCCATTCCTAAATGGTCGGATGCAGGGCTTAAGCGTTCTTGTAAGAAACCACTTGGGATCACTAGACTCGCCCGGCATTATGATGGGCGAAGATGGTATGGCTTTAGACCCAAAGGTGGAGAGCAAGTTAAGACGACAACAGGCTTTGATGCGTGGCAGCTTGATCATGCTGGCAACCCTAGGGTACTACCTCATGATGAGGGACGACGAAGAGTACAAGAACGCTCGTGAAGACACGAAGAATGATTGGTGGCTTATTCCGTTAGGGCGAGACGAAGAAGGTAAGACGAGACTTGGTTTTAAAATACCAATACCGTTTGAGGTGGGTCTGATTTACAAGGTTATTCCTGAGCAAATGTTCAGGGCTATATCAGAAGAAGAACATGACTTTGTCGATGTAGGCAGCGAAGCGTTTAGGCAGTTAAAGAACACTTTGTTCATGGACATGCGTCCACAGCTAATACGTCCAATGCTTGACGCTATGAGTAACCGTGATGCATTCCAGCGTGACCAGATCGTGCCCTCGTGGATGGAGAACTCTGTCGCAGCAAGTGAACAGTACAATCCCTACACCAACATGATGGCGAGGCTGATTGGCGACAAGCTAGAGAACATACCTGTCTTGAATAAGATGAGTGCTCTTACATCTCCCATGAAACTAGAGTACATGATGCGTCAGTACACTGGAACTATTGGTGCTTATGGAATGGCTATGGCTGATCGCGTTGCGCGTGAGGTTATGGATGAAAACATCGCTGGAACCTCTGCTGACTTTGGCTTCTCGCAAGACACATTCGCACAGATGCCTATGCTTGGCGACCTCTTTTATAGCACAGTAAAGGGTGGCGGCTACCAAGAAGACTTCTACGAAACCATGGAGCAAATGGATCACTTGATTACGACCATGGGTCAAATTGAAGACAGTGAAGGCGGCGTAGCAGCGTTGCAGTATAAGGAAGAAAACATAGGCATGTTCCGTCACAAACGCCGCTTACAGTATTTCGACAGGCGCATGAAGCGTTACAGGGAACAAAGAGACAGAGTGTTTAACAGGCCAGACCTCAGCAAAGATGAGAAACGAAGGATGCTGCACAGAATGTTTGAGCAGCGTGACGACATGCTTTCAGACATGCTAAGGATCATGGCAGAAATAAGACGAGACCGAAGTGCAACTGAACGATTGTTTGGAGTTGAACCGTAATGGCTGTTAACGGGATTGTGTGGCACCTGCGCAGAGAGCTACAAAAAGGTGACGCGATATGGGGACGCCTATACAACGATGCTGATGGTGCAAGCTTTTGGACCATTGAGAACTCAGCCAAGCCGATCCCCGAAGGTCTGCACCCTTGCGTCAAAGACTACTACCACCGTGGCGATTACCCGACGTTTGAAATTATTGTAGAAGATCGGGATCGTTTGCTGTTTCATGCAGCCAACTATGCATCTGAGCTTGAGGGGTGCATAGCTCCCGGCAAGGACAGAGGTGAGACAGAAGATGGCAAGCTTGCTGTGTGGAACAGCAAGAAAGCATTCAACGAATTCTGGGATCTCGTACAAGACGAAGAGAAGTTTTTACTTATGATCGAAGACGCAACCGAGGATAGCAGCGATGAGTAGATTTTTGAGTGTGTTTAAGGACAACAACGATTGGAATGAAAAGACAATTGTTGGTGCAGTTTCTTTTGCAATGATGGTTGTCACTGCCGTCGTTGATGTAACAACCGGGGTGTGGGGGATGGAGCTTCAGGTTCAGGAGTTTATCTACAACAGCTTTCTGATTATAACCCTAGGGTGCTTCTCAATCAGCGGCGTTGAAAAGTGGGCACCTAAACGAGACGACTGATGCCTGCCCGGCTGAACGATAACACTGAACTTACAATGCCCTTGCGCAACCTCCTGTCTATTGTGGCAGGGGTTGCTATCGGTGTGTGGGCGTACTTCGGGATTGTCGAGCGACTCAATACAATTGAAACCTCTTTGTTAATGATGGAGAACGAGGTTGAGGCGAACTCTGACTTCAGGGTACGATGGCCCAGAGGAGAGCTAGGCTCTCTGCCTGCTGATGCTGAACAATTCATGTTACTAAACCACCTCGACACGCAACTTGAAAAGCTTATTGAAGAGGTGGAGTCGGGCAGTGCTCCATTTGATCAGCAACAGGAGCTTACCCTTGAGTGGTATGCGCAACGAATATCTGAGCTTGAGTCGCAAGTCGAAGAGATAAGGGCAAGACGGTAATGGCTAACGGTATATCCAAAGCAACATCCCTTCCTGCAATAAGCGTAGGCTTTGCTATCTCCATACTGGTTGCTACATGGGTGGCAGGCGGACGGTTCGAGGCCATGGAGCGAGCAGATGCACAGGCCATGGTAGAAATCGCTGATGTGGCAGATCGCCAGAGCAAGTACATCGGGACAACCGGCTTGTTGACTGAGCAGATCGACGAGCTTGCTGACAGGGTAACAGAACTTGAACAACAACTGGCACTGTTACGAGTTAGGCTTGAGCTTGGCGGTGACAACCAGTAATGGATTGTCCACGTTGTGGCGCAGAAAATCATGCAGACGAAACCTTCTGCAATTTTTGCGGTTGGAACTTTCAATCTGATTGGAGCATCTGCTCTACCTGCAACCGCACAGTAAAAAAAATAGACTGTGGTGGGTGCCCCAGTAAAAAGAAAGACTGTGTTCCTGCAAGAGATGTAGTTAAATGAAACACATAGTCGTTTGTTTTGGAGACACTCATTGCGGATCTACCGTAGGGCTCTGCCCACCCGAAGGGATACCCTTAGATGACGGCGGGATGTATATGCCGAACAGGGGTCAGGAGTGGTTGTGGAATAACTGGGAGGAAGCGTGGGCTAAGGTAAAGTCTGCCATGCGAAAGAACCGCAAGGCAAAGCTCCACCTTGTTATCAACGGAGACCTGACGGATGGCGACCACCACCGCACAACTCAGATCGCTACGGGCCACGAAGGTATCCATGTTCACTGCGCCATAGAAACACTGCGCGTACCGTTAGCACTCAAGCCGGACAGCATCCACATTCTCCGAGGCACACCTGCTCATGTAGGTAGGGCCGGGGGTATGGAAGAAGGAATTGCCAAGGCACTAAAGTCTCAAGGCTGGAAGGTGGTCGAGGATCCTGACACCGGAAACTCATCATCGTACCAAAGGTTGATCAAGGTTGGTGGCGTGAGCTTTGATGTAAAACACCACGGTAGGATGGGTCGGCGGGCTCACACAAAGGGTCCGTACATACGGTGGTACGCTCAGGACATCTTCTTCAATTACCTGATGGATGGAGAGGATGCTCCTGATCTGGCAATCCGTAGTCACTTCCACCAGTTCGCCGACAGTGGCAAGATCCACAAGATTAAGACACGGGCTGTCGCATTGCCTGCATGGCAGTTAGCTACGGAGTATGTCCACAGGGTGGCTGAATCACTGGCAGACGTAGGGCTCGTTTGGTTTGAGATCCATGATGATGATGACTATACTATGAGGACGTTATTGTTCAAGCCAGAACGACCTACAACGGTGGAGGTCTCATGAGTGTTACTGAGACAGAGCTACTACAACAAGTACAGACAGCACTCTTTGAAGCATCGGATCCGGAGGGTGCCATGTCGGTTGTTGAACTTAGCGAGGCTACGGATATGCCAGAGCCAGCAGTTCGACGCAGATTAAAGAAGTTGATTGCCCAAGGAGATGTCGAAGTAGTCAAGGTGCCCCGCACCAACATCGTTGGGACCGTCGCTCGACAGTACTGCTACCGGATGGTTACGCCAAAGGAGACCCATGAAAACGAGTAACATTCTTGTCGGCCTGCTCGCGCTCGTTGTTATTGTCCTTGGCCTCCGTCAAGTTGACTCAGGCCGGACCAATGCACTGCTCGCAGAGGAGAAGGTCAGGGTTCTGGAGGAAGAGCGAGCCCAACTCGAAGCCGAGTTCGAGGAGGCGGTCCAGAGTTATGAGTCCTTGAGGGACAGTTTGGACCAAGCCCACGATTCTCTGGCAAAAATCAGAGATGCGGCAAAAAACGACGCCCTCACAGCCTCTCTAAGCTACAACGAGAACCTTCAGACACTACGGGGTAGGCTGGAAGGACAAAGTGGGTTAGAGGCCCTGCTAGATACCTTAGAATTGAATCACGAAAAAGAGGTGTCTGCATACCAGACTCAGATCGCTACACTAGAGGCTGACAACGTTTTGCTCTGGCAAAGAGTAGAATCTCTGGACTCTATGTGGGTTCGGGAGCAAGAGGTGAACCAAGCACTTCGTCTTGAGGTCGCCGCACTGAACGAAGAGTCGGATGCTTGGAGGTCGGTTGCCAACAAGAACATCTTCAGGAGGATCGGAGGGGCCGTGCCCTACGTTCTGGCCGGAGTAGCTATTGGCTCGCTCGTCCAAAACTGACCGGAAGGAAAAGCAGTTTGGGTTGAAGGCTGAGTGGATCCGGACGCTGCCCTGCCATGCCTGCGGGAAAGACGGACCCAGTGACCCAGCCCACATGAAGTCGCGTGGTGCTGGCGGAACGAGCGACCACCTCGTGCCCCTCTGTCGAGACTGCCACATGGAGCAACACTCCAAGGGCATCAAGACGTTCTTCGAGAAGCACGGGGTGATCGACACGCTTGATCTAGCACAGCAATACCATCACAGGTGGACCTACCAAGACTACTGGCAGAACCGGAAGCGAGATCTGCTCTACTGATTCCTGAAGGTTCGATTCCAAAACGATCTGAGGTTATCGACCAGTCGGTCCCAGACTAACCTCACCCTGCTTGTCCCACGTCGGAAGTAATCCATCACCGGCTCTCCTTGGGTGTGTTGATACCAGACGTAAGTCTTATGAAAGCCCATTAGGATGATTCCGGCAAGCACTGCAACTGTGAGAGAGAGCAGGAATAGATCTAACAGAATTCTCCAGATCATTGCTACTTCTCCTCATTGTGTGGGTCTATAAAAATCAGTTCATCCTTCTTGCCAGTTGCCTTAGCAACCGCAGCCTCAGCCTTCTCACGCCAATCGCGCCACACCGTTACATCGTGATCACCAAGCGAGGCAATTACGACCTCAAGCAGGTCAGGTGCCGCACAGATCAATGCAACATTGGCGAGTTCCTGCGAAGTAGGTTTGAAACTATTAGCGTTGTTGCCACCAAACTCAGCGATTGTGTGCCCATCCCCGTTTTTAATAAGGTCGTGGTCTACTGTCCAAGGCCCAAGGCTAGGCTTCGTGCGTCTAGGCATCATTGTCCCCCATACCAATCCGCATCCCAAACCACTACCCACTTCCCGTCGGTCTGAGAACCTGCCACCAACTCCATCACTTCTCGCTTCGAGCCATCGGTTGTGACCCGGTACACCCTTGGCACAAAAAACCAGTCACCCTTATCCCGCTTGTACATCCGCTTCGCCGCTCGCACGGCGTCCCTCTTGTTGGTGTAAGCGTCTCGCTGGTGCCCATCCGTAGCATCCTCGTGACGAGACCATACAATGTAGAACTTCATGACATCTCCGTAGTAAAGGGGGCGGGGCCGGAGCCCCACCCCCGGTAAATGTTAGATCGTTGGTTCGATCATGCGAAGGCGAGCACCTAAACGACAGCACTCATTGTAAAAACCACTAGTCAGGTGGTCACTCACCTTGAGATGAGCACACTCATGGATGAGCAACTCATCGACCGCCTGCTGATTAGTGTACCGGAAGCGGGCGACATTCAACGTCACCGTAAGCCCGCCACAGCACCCAGCGTACTCAAGCCTCCGATCAGACTCTAGCACCAAGGAGGCAGAGGAGTCGGCAATGACAGAGATGAACTTCTCTGCATACTCCCTAAGCCTCTTGATCTTAGGATCAGACTCGTTAGCCAGTTTCGGCTTAAACCCATTTGGGCTTGTCTTCACCATGCCCGTGTCGAACTTCACACTCGACGGAGACCATGCTCCTGATCTCTTGATCGTGCCCCACGCCGCCTTCGAAAACTGTCTACCGTGGATCACGGCGTAGCCTGCATCGACAGCCCTCTTGTTCGACTCCGGAGTGTGAGGGTTGAAGATCACTGCGTCTCCAACCCGCTTGTCCAACACCTTGCGGACAGCTTCGTCATCCTCCATCCGCTCTAGGGCTGTGCCTATCCAACCGCCCTGTGCTTCCTCGTCAGTGATCTCGTCAGCAGTAATCTCTGCGACATAAGCCTCAAGCTGATTGAGGAAGCTTTGATTCACCGACGTGCGATCCATGGACAGAGGCACCTTCTGCATCACCTCGACATGGAAGGGCATCTCCACGGTGTCCACTGGGATCCCCATCTCGTACAGCGATGGCACCTCGCCATCCTTTGGACGGTAGACACGCACCTCAGTTTGACGGCGCGTCCTGCGGAACCCACCCTCTTCGCCACGAATCTCAGTAGGCAGGGTCACCGTGCGCTTTGCAAAAGCATCACGGCTCTCAAGCTCTACCCCATTGATCGTGGTGTGGACACCCTTCGGCGGAATCAAAGAGGTCGCAACCTTCAGCGACTCTTCGATCTCGTCCCTAGTCATGTCCACCATCGCTGTCAGTATGCTACCTGCTTCAGTAGCCTT
>CEQK01000809.1_pt1 | contig 11680 bp, 11 predicted proteins | sample 531051 | NCBI WGS metagenome assembly CEQK01 (sample SAMEA2621229, study PRJEB7988) | marine metagenome | biome: marine biome (ENVO:00000447); feature: deep chlorophyll maximum layer (ENVO:xxxxxxxx); material: "saline water (ENVO:00002010), including plankton (ENVO:xxxxxxxx)" | depth 150 m
CCATTCTTTCTCTTCTCAAGATACAAGTTGTCTATTCTATCATCAAATACGTCTCCATTTTTACAAGACACCTTATACTTTGGATCATATACACCATTATTCAGAACCCAAATAACTTCTCTCGCTTTACAAGCAATACTTTCTCCGATATCTGGAAAGTTAAAATTAAAAGTGTAACCATATTTTGTCTTACCTCCTCTCCTTTTACCGACAACAGCTCTTCCCCTCGTCTGAAGAGGACTAAATCTTATTTTCTTTGTTATAACATGACCCTCAGAGTTGACCTCAATATATTCACGTAGTTCTTTAATCAATTTATTAGTTAATTCCGTTATATGCATATATACTCTCCATCCTTTTAATTTCCAGTTTCAGATTACAGTCAAAATCGCCCATAATTCTTCTCTGCTAATATCCTATTTGTTTTGTATTTTTCAAATTAGGTCTTTTTTTGTGTATAGTTTTTTACAAAAGCCTATTATTATTATAGGTAATTTTACATTTTAGTGCAATGGAGATAATATGTCACACGATAAAAATCAACCGAAGCAGGTAGAATCTGAGTTCGTGGCGCGCGCTTCCGGGGAGCTAGAGGAGTCTGTGGCTTCTGAATTAGAAAATGAAGATCCGGCGACTGAAGAAGCTGCTGCTATCATTGAGAAACTAACTATTGAAGAAGAGGGCGGCGACAGTTAATGAAAATACCTAGTAATATGTCAGAACAGGAAGTTGTTGATACTATTACTAAAGTCGCTGATAAACTGTCCAATAAATATACGTTTGCGTTTTATTCGGTAGAAGATATTAAGCAGGAGGCTTTTATCATAGGCATGGAAGCTCTTGAAAGATATAATGAGTCCAGACCACTAGAAAACTTTTTGTTTGTACATATAGCCAACAGACTCAAGAACTTTAAGAGAGACAATTACTACCGGCAGGACGAAGGCAAGGCAGAAAATGTCCAGAGGAGGAAGAAGAACCTTCTTGAAGCACACAGTATCGAAAACTTTAGTATAATGAGAGAGGATCAGGATATCTTGTCCAGAATCTCCGATCTAGAAATAAAAGAGCTAGTAAAAAACAACATACCAGCAAACATGAGGGCTGATTATCTCAGATTGTGTTCTGGTGTATCTATATCTAAAAAGAGAAGGCTTGAAATAGAGAGCATAATTAAAAAGATTGTTGATGGGGAGTAAATATGTCTGAAACTAGCAAAGACAAAAAGAAGGGGCGGTTCTCAGTAGATGAAATTGAATTTATCGAGCAGAATTGCGAGGCTCTTTCTCCTGAGCACATAGCGGATCAGTTAGGTAGGAATGTATCCTCGGTTAAAAGCTGGATCGAAACGAATGTCGGCTTATCTAAAAGTCAGAAGAGAGAAATCGAGGCTCATCAGGAACTTAAAAGTAAGCCATACTTTAAGGAGCTTTTGACTCAGTTCTCAAGTTCCGAATTAGAGCTTTTTCAGTTCCACTTTACAAAAATGTGGGCGCAGTTCAAAGACGATGTGTTTCACACAGAAGAAATCCAAATCGTGGATACAATTAAGCTTGAGATTCTAATGAATAGGATCTTGACGACACAACAAGAAAATCTAGAAGATATTGAGGGCGTTCAGGCTCTCATCATAGCCGAGAAACAAAGAGATAAAGAAGATCAGGACCGTGACTACATCTCGTCCTTAGAGCGGCAAGTGGCTATGCAAAGAGCAGCGCAAGAGACGCTATCTAAGGATTATAAGGATCTTCAAGCACGAAAAGCAACAATGCTCAAGGACCTGAAGGGTACTAGGGAACAAAGAATCAAGGCTATCGAAGATTCTAAGTTAACGTTTGCGTCATTGGTGAAAAAGATTGCATCAGATCCTACTTTCAGAACCCAGATAGGTGTAGAGATGGAAAAAATGCGACTAGCCACAGCAGCAGAGAAAGAGCGTTTATCAGAATACATTAAATATGAAGATGGTCAAGTAGACCAACCGTTTCTAACAAGTGATACTTTTAAAGGTGAATAATATGAAGACAGCGATTGTATTTGGAGTTACCGGCCAAGACGGAAGTTATTTAACTGACTTGCTAATATCTAAAAATTATAAAGTAGTTGGCGTTGCTAGAAGAAGTAGCGTGGACACAACGGAAAGAATTGGCGAACATCAGAAAAACGAAAACTTTGTTTTGGTAGAGGGAGACATTACCGATGGATTTTGTGTCTCTGACATTATTAATAAGTATGAGCCAGATGAAGTTTACAATCTTGCTGCTCAGTCTCACGTTGGGACATCTTTTAAACAACCGACACTAACTTGGGATGTTACTGCTGGCGGATGCCTAAATATATTGGAAGCGATCAGAGTTTCTCCTAGATGTAACGAAATAAGATTTTATCAGGCTTCTTCCAGTGAAATGTTTGGCAAAAACTTTACCGTAACAAGTAGTGGAAAATATCAAGACGAAAACACGGCTTTTATGCCCCAGTCGCCTTACGCGATTGCAAAACTTGCAGCACATCACTTGGTAAGAAATTATAGAGACAGCTATGGAATTCATGCTTCTAGCGGGATTCTGTTCAACCATGAGAGCGAGCGACGAGGAGAAAACTTCGTCACGCGAAAAATAACAAAATGGATTGGAAAATTTGTTGCTTCTGGGAAAGATGAGAATTTCCCAAAACTAAGACTTGGAAACCTACAAGCAAGGAGAGATTGGGGACATGCAAAAGACTATGTACGAGGAATGTGGCTCATGCTGCAACAAGAAGAACCAGACGATTATGTCATCGCTACTGGAGAAACACACAGTGTTGAGGAGTTTTTGGAATGCTCTTTTGGGTACGCTGGCATTGACAATTGGAATGAGTACGTGTACATTGACCCTGAATTCTTTAGACCCGCTGAAGTTGATTACTTACTTGGTAACCCGACCAAAGCAAGAGAAGAGCTCGGATGGGAACCACAAATCAAATTCAGAAGACTAGCAGAATTAATGACGGAGGCAGATATAGATGAGGAATTACGACGATCCAGCTTACAAGAAGTTTCGGATGGATGTCTTGAAGCGAGATAAGTTTACTTGTAAGATGTGTAAGACGGGCGGCAAAAAGAAAAAGCTATACGTTCACCACATTAGAAAATGGGCTAGCGCTTCTTCTTTGAGGTTTGATGTAAACAATGGCATAACCCTATGTTATAACTGTCACAAGGAAGTAACGGGTAATGAGGGGCATTACGAGGCTTATTTGTTAGGACTGATAGATGGCTAAAAAGACTATACCGAAATATACAGTATTGCAAGATACCAGAGAACAAAAAGGATGGTACTTTGGTGAATACGATAAGTGTGCCGGCATGGAGCAGGAAACACTAAAGACCGGAGACTATACGATCAAAGGTTTTGAGGATATGGTCTGTATCGAACGAAAGTTTTCCGTAGAGGAAATAGCTAACAACCTTGGAAAGAAAAAGAAAGCTTTTGATAAAGAGATGCAGAGGATGCAAGAATTCGCATTTAAATATATTATTTGTGAATTTTCTATGTCAGACTTAGTAGACTATCCAAATTCTATTTTTTCTGATTACATGAAGCAAACCAGACCGGCTTACGTAGAGGCACAAATAAAGAAGCGGCGCATAACAGGGAAGTATCTGCTCAGATCTTTGATGGAATACCAAAACTGGTACGGCATACACGTGCTTTTCTGTGATAACAAAGATAACGCCTTTTTAGTAGCGAATAGTATTTTTAAGAGGTTGAACGAGATGTTCCATGAACCGACCGAATAGATCACAAATATATTCAGCTTTATCAAACTGGCACGACTATGGACTGCTTTCTCAGACAAGAGAAATATTCCTTGAGTCAGGAGATGATGGGTTGGGGTCAAAACATGCTGTAGAGTTTATCAAAAATCTAACAATGCTTGAATCTTTAAACAGTAACCCAATAATTATTCATCAGTACAATATTGGTGGTGACCAAAATGCAGGCTTTGCAATATACGACGCAATAAGAGCAAGTAAGTGTAAATTCTTATTTATTTGCTATGGTTCAGCATCTTCTATGGGAAGCATTATACCACAAGCTGTCATAGGTAAAGGTTTAAGGGTCACACACCCCCACACAGAGTGGTTAATACACGAAGGGTCTTGTGAGACCAGTGGAACCACAAAGCAGTTTATATCGAACGCTGAGGCCCTTAAAAAGTCAAAGGAAATGATGTATGATATATATGTATCTGCTTGCAAGAAGGGCTCGGCTTTCAAAGGCAAAAAACCTGTAGAGATAAAATCAATTTTGAAACGAAGACTAAATGTAAAAGAGGATTGGATACTTGATGGCGAACGTGCCGTAGAATATGGCTTTGCAGATATATTGTTTGGTAAAGGCCAAAACAATTCAGTAGAAAATATACTTAAGAGACTTTAATGAAAAAAGAAAACATAGAAAAAGTATTACAAGACGCATGGCTAGGCATAAGCGTAAAAGAAGAAGATTTATTTAATCCGATAGATTTTATATTTCATGATGGCGACAATGATAAAATTCTAGAAAGAATAGCTTGGCTCTTTATGCAGCCAGAATATTTTTCGTTCGCATGTAAATATATCTTAAACATTGAGGTATCCCCCTTTCAATCTCTGATACTGCAAGAAATGTGGAATAAAAAGTTTCCAATGCTTATTGGTAGTCGTGGTATGGGTAAGTCTTTTATTCTATCTGTATATCCACTACTTCGAGCATTGTTTATGCCGAGAAGAAAGATTATCGTCGTCGGTGCAGCGTTTAGACAGTCGAAAGTGCTTTTTGAGTATATGGACACCATTTGGAAGAACGCGCCCATTCTGAGGGATCTGTGCGGCTCTAATAGCGGCCCCAGAAGAGATGTCGATAGATGTGTAATGCATATTGGCGATAGCACTATAACTTGTTTACCTCTCGGTGACGGAAGCAAGATTCGTGGTCAGCGTGCAAACGATATTATTGCTGACGAGTTTGCATCCATACCTCGTGACATATTTGAGAATGTTGTTGCGGGTTTTGCGGCAGTGTCAGCATCACCAATAGAAAAAGTTAAAACCAAAGCCAGCAAGAAAAAAGCGGAAGAGCTGGGAATCCCCTATACTGCAGATGCTAACAACCCCCTCACCGACAAATCAAACCAAATCATACTTTCCGGAACAGCATATTATGATTTTAATCACTTTGCTGATTACTGGAAAAGATATAAAGCTATAGTGAATAGTGGAGGCGATAGATTTAAGCTGCAAGAAGTATTTGGTCCGGATGTTCCAGAAGATTTTGCTTGGGATGAATATTCTGTCATTAGGATGCCCGTCACAACACTTCCAGAAGGATTTATGGATGAAGGCCAGATAGCAAGAGCCAGAGCCACAGTTCATGCAGGCATTTTCCAGATGGAGTACGGAGCATGTTTTACAACAGACAGTCAGGGTTTTTTCAAGAGATCACTCATAGAAAACTGCGTAGCTTCAGAATCAAACAATATAAAGTTCAATGATGAAGAAGTCCATTTTGAGGCACTCCTCAAAGGCGATCCTGAGAAAAAATATATTTTTGGAGTTGACCCAGCGTCTGAGGTTGATAACTTTAGTATTGTCGTGTTAGAGCTAAACGGTACACATCGTAGAGTTGTACATGTATGGACTACAAACAGAAGCCAACATAGAGAACAACTAAAATCAAATATGGCGGACGAGGACGACTTCTACTCATACTGTGCAAGAAAAATACGAAATTTAATGAGGGTATTTCCTTGCGCTGAAATAGCTCTAGATGCTCAAGGCGGCGGTATAGCCGTAATGGAGGCTTTGCATGATAAAGATAAAGTCAGAGAGGGAGAACATAAGATCTGGCCCGTTATAGACTGGGATAAGCCTAAAGATACAGACAATGAACCCGGACTGCATATCTTGAAGATGTGCCAGTTTGCAAAATACGATTGGCTAGCAGAGGCGAATCACGGATTAAGAAAGGACTTCGAGGACAAACTTGTGCTGTTTCCAGATTTTGATGCGGTTAGCTTAGGTCTATCAGCAGAGGAGGACGGAAGAGAGGGGAGACTGTATGATACTCTGGAAGATTGCGTTATGGAGATAGAAGAATTAAAGAACGAACTATCTATGATAGTCATGACCCAAACCGGCACGGGGAGAGAAAGATGGGATACTCCTGAAGTAAAAGTTGCGGCAGGAAGGAAAAGAAGATTGCGTAAAGACCGCTACTCTTCCTTAATCATGGCTAACATGTCCGCTAGACAAATGTCTGTTGAAAAAACAGTACAAACGTTTGACCATTATGGTGGGTTTGCTAAAAAATCCAATACTATTGATAATAAAGAAGACGGTCCGATGTATAGGGGACCCTCTTGGTTTACTGAAAATATGGACAATATATATTAATACTGTGTATATTGTTATGAATACAACTATCAATACTATTGCTTAAGAGGTAATACAAATGTCCGACGATCTTTACTTAACATGGTCTGATGATTTAGAGAAAAGTAAGGCCTATCAACAGTCTTCTGACAATGTTCATGCCTATGACGGAATACAAAAATCATATGCTTACGACAACAGAACTTTTATAGATGTTGAATCATCTCGCTCTGTTCGTCCGAGCTTCTATAGAAATGACTACACTGCGTTTCGTCCGGGTGAAGCTGTACCTAAGCAGCAAAAAAGAATAATGAAAATGTGTATGCAAGCCTACGAGAAAGTTGGTATTGTAAGAAACGTTATTGATCTAATGGGAGACTTTGCGTCTCAAGGGCTTACTTTAGTACATCCCAACAAGTCCATCGAAAGATTCTATAGAAAATGGTTTGAAAATGTAAATGGCTTAGATCGGTCTGAAAGATTTTTAAATTATCTCTACAGATGTGGTAACGTTGTAGCAAAAAGAAGAACGGCCAAAATTAGCAAGAAAAAAGAAGCTGAACTAAAGAGAAGTAGCGCAGCCCCAGACATGAAGATAGAAGACATTCCTGTTTCTAGAAGAGAGATTCCTTGGAAGTATGATTTCTTAAACCCTTTAGCTGTTAGCGTAAAGAATAGCGAAACAGCAGCTTTTACAGGAGATCTGGAGTATGTCCTCAAGGTATCAAAAACCACAGTAAATTCTCTATTGATGTATAATGGTCGAGAGGGTAATAATAAACCTCTCCCTCCTGCGATGCTAAAGCAGTTTAACGGAGGGGAAAGAGAGATACCTTTAGACAGAGAAAAGGTCATGATGTTCCATTACAAGAAAGACGACTGGAACATGTGGGCAAACCCTATGATCTATGCTATTCTCGATGATATCATTATGCTAGAAAAAATGAAGCTTGCAGACCTAGCTGCTCTAGATGGCGCAATCTCAAACGTAAGACTTTGGAGGATTGGTGATTTAGATCATAAGATTATTCCTACTAAAGCTGCCATTAATAAACTAAGAGATATCTTGGCTAGTAATGTTGGCGGAGGTACAATGGATTTGGTTTGGGGTCCAGAAATTGACTTCAAAGAAAGTAGCACTCAGGTATACAAGTTCTTAGGTTCAGAAAAATATCAACCAGTTCTTACTAGTGTTTACGCTGGTCTTGGGATTCCACCAACCCTAACGGGAGCTGCGGGAGCAAGCGGTGGATACACAAACAATTATGTATCACTAAAAACTCTCATTGAAAGACTAGAGTATGGAAGAGAAGTATTAAAACAGTTTTGGCAACACGAAATCAAGTTAGTGCAAAAAGCTATGGGTTTTAGATTTCCTGCCGAAATACATTTCGATTCTATTGTGCTTTCTGATGAAGCGGCCCAAAAACAATTGTTAGTTCAATTGGCAGACAGAGATATTATATCTCACGAGACACTTCTTGAAAGATTTAGAGAGCTGCCATCTATTGAGAAGATACGTGTACGAAGAGAGGAAAGAGCTAGAGTGAATGATGCGCTATCTCCAAAGAAAGCTGGTCCTTATCATAACCCCCAACACAAAGACGATATTGCTAAGATAGCTTTGACTAAAGATATAATAGACAAGGATATCTATTTGAATGGACTAGGCTTGCCGCCATCAGAGGTTGACGAGATTAATAAACTTGAAGAGAAATCCAAACAACCACCGCAGGAAGAAAAGCGTGACCTTGTAGATCCAAGAGGTGGTAGACCTTTAAACTCTAGAGATACAGGCCCTAGAAAGCAGAAAAGGGTTCTTCCTAGAACTGGAGACTCTCTCGCTGTAACTCTTTGGGCTTACGAGTCACAGAAGACTATCGCAGAACTTGTTGCTCCAATGGCATTAAATCACTTCAATAAAAAGAACGCTAGAAGCTTAACAAAAAGTGAGTTTGATCAATTGGAATATCTTAAGCTTTGTATATTGACAGGCATGGAGCCGTTTATGGATATTGATGAGTCTGTCATAAAATCTATTATAGATAGCAATACAAAACCTTCGGCTACATTCAAGAACAATGTTAAAGAGGCTGTCGCTTCTTTTGTAAAAAATCAAAAACGAAAACCTAACATTGATGAAATGAGGTACATCTATGCTTCAACCTTTGCAGCGCTTGCTTAGTTTTAGTGCAAAAAAATTAATTAATCCCGTTTTTTGTGTATTTAAGACTAAGGAGAATAATAAAATGAAAGTTTATGCACAAGAAATCGAAGATGGTCTTCAAGATGCTATACAGAATAACAATACTGTTGCGTATTGTTCGCCTGTTATGTCTAAGGAAGATCTCATCGAGGCTACCGCATCTGAACTTGAGAGCGATCATGAAGTAGCTCTTTCGTTTATGGGTGCTAAGGCAGAAAACAAAGAACAAATAGACTTGTATTATCTTAGCTCTGTTTTAGTCAGTACTGGCTGGAATAAGAATGACGATGTATTCGACGCACAAGAAATGTGGGATGCTCGTTCAACTCCTGAAGATAAACAGTTTAATTATATGCACAATGAGGCTGACATAATCGGTCACATTACTGGCAATTATATTGTTGACTTTGACGGAAACGTAATGGATAGTCAGGCAGAATGGGAAGAAGCCGGCAGTCCTGAAAAATTCAATATAATTACAAATGCTGTTCTATATAAGTCTTGGAGTGACCCATCACTTCGAGAAAGAATGAACAACATAGTAGAGGAAATTGAAGAAGGAAATAAGTGGTTTGTATCCATGGAATGTTTGTTTCCAAACTTTGACTATGCCCTAAAGGATTCACAGGGAGAGTTCAAGGTTGTTAAGAGAGAAGAGGCATCGGCATTTTTGACGAAGCATCTTAGAGCTTACGGGGGAACAGGAAAGTATGAGGGTTACACAGTAGGTCGATTATTAAGAAATATATCTTTCTCTGGCAAGGGCTTGGTTTCTAAACCTGCTAATCCTCGAAGTGTCATACTGAATGACAACAAAAGTTTTAGTGAAAGTAAAAGTGAATTCATTACTGTTTCATCAATAAAGGAGACTGATATGTCCGATGTTTTACAGAAACAGTTGGAAGATCTAAAGGCTGAATTAAGCGAAGCCCGTCTTACCAACGAAACTATGAAGCAAGAAATGGAATCTCAAAAAGCCGAAGCAATTGAAGCTCAATTGAAAAAGTTTGAAGAGACCATCTCTGCTAAAGATGAGGCTATTGCCTCGAAGTCAGAAGAAGCTACAGAAGCCTTAGCTAAATTAGCTGAAGTTGAAGAAGCTCTTTCTGTTGCTGAAGCCGCCAAAGAAGAAGCAGTTGCTAAGATTGCAGAAATCGAAAAGGCAGCAGCTCTTGAAAGAAGAATTGCTTCCCTTAAAGAAGCTGGTATTGAAGAAGAAGAGATTGAGGAAACTTTAGCTCAGTTTGAAAATCTAGACGACAGCACTTTCGAGTTTGTTGTTGCTAAGATGTACAACAAAAAAGCTGAGATGAAGAAAAAAGACGAAAAAGAAGAAGAAGAAGCTCCAGCTGCAATGGCTCCTAAAAAGGTCAAAGCTGAAGATGAACTTCTTGATGAAGAAACTGACGAAGCTGAAGCTAGCGCTGAAGAATTAGAAGAAGTAGAAGTTGAAGAAGATATTGCAATGGCTGAAGCCGCTGACGATCTTGATCCATCTACGGAACTACGTTCTACTGCAAGCGAATGGTTCGGCTCTCTTCTTAAAACAACTGCTAACCTTAATAAGTAATTAAAAGGAGAAAGATATAATGGCTCTTAAATCAGATAGAAATGAAGTGCAAACTGATATTAGCTTCTTCATGAATGAAGTTGCTACTAGAGGTGGTGTGGTTTCTTTAAGCACTGGTGGTAGTGGTGCAGCAATGGACCAAGGTTCTGCCTTGGTTACTTATGCTGTATCAGGAGCACGAGTTGTGCCTATGGGTATTTTGCTTAATGATATGGTTAATCTTGACCTCACTCGTCAACATATTAACCAACACAAAGATGAAGTTCAGAAGGGTGGTAAAGTTACTATTCTTCGTAAGGGAACTGTTGTTACTAATGCTATTGAAGGTTCTACGACTAGCTTAGCTGGTAGACCTGCATTTTTAGCTCATAGTGGTAATGTTTCACAAAGTGCGATCGCTGAAGGTGATAGTTTCAAAGACATGGTGCCAATTGTTGGACGATTCTTGTCTGGAGTAGACGAAGATGGATATGCCAAGGTCGAAGTTGATCTACCAAGCGCTTGGGCTTACGTACCGTACGGTTCAGGTAATACAACTATTATCTAATAAACCACAACCTCATAAGGAGAATATAAAGATGAATATGAAAGAACGTCCTTCTGAAGATTTTATCGCTCTGCTAAAGCAATCTGGCAGTTCTGATAAAGCAGTGGCTATTGAAGCTCAGCGAGAAATCGCTAAAGCGCTAGAATTGCCACTACGTAAAGGTGTATTATTTGGTGATGTGGTTACTTCTATTTATGAAGCTATGCCTCTTGAGCCGGGTGCAACACCTGAATTTCCTCTCGACCTACTTGCTCCGGGAACAGAAAATGAGCATGTTGCTTATACTAATCCCGGTCATGGTCGTATTCCAGAACGTAGCGTCGAAGGCGATTACGTCATGGTTAACACTTACGGAATTACCAGCTCGATTGACTTCTTGCTGAAGTATGCCCGTGAAGCTAACTGGAACGTTATTGCTCGCGCAATGCAAGTTTTGGAAGCATCATTTGTAAAGAAAATCAACGACGACGGATGGCATACATTGCTAGCTGCTGCTGTTGACAGAAATATCTTGGTATACGATGCTGATGCAGCTGCTGGTCAGTTCACTAAGCGTCTTGTATCGCTCATGAAGACTGTTATGAGAAGAAACGGCGGCGGTAACAGCGTTACTGCTAACGGTCGTTTGACTGACTTGTACATGTCTCCAGAAGCTATTGAAGATATTCGCAACTGGGGTGTTGATCAGCTTGACGAAGTTTCACGTCGTGAAATCTACGTGGCAGCTGACGACGGTGCTCCTCTTACCCGCCTATTCGGTGTCAACCTACACGACTTGTTCGAGTTTGGCACAAATCAAGAGTATCAAACATACTTTGATGACGATCTTGGCGGTAGCCTCGGACCTAATGGCGACGTTGAACTTGTTATTGGTATTGACCAAGCAAGCAACGACAGCTTTGTAATGCCTGTCAAGAAAGAAGTTGAAGTTTATGAAGACGAAGCTCTTCACAGACATCA
>CEQK01043539.1_pt1 | contig 11673 bp, 11 predicted proteins | sample 531051 | NCBI WGS metagenome assembly CEQK01 (sample SAMEA2621229, study PRJEB7988) | marine metagenome | biome: marine biome (ENVO:00000447); feature: deep chlorophyll maximum layer (ENVO:xxxxxxxx); material: "saline water (ENVO:00002010), including plankton (ENVO:xxxxxxxx)" | depth 150 m
CGCCAGCCGATCAGGCCGAGGGTCCGCGCGATATAGGTGTCCGGGCCGACGGTCATCCAGGGCGCCTTCCAGATCAGGTAGAGGACGCGGGTCTCCGCCATGGGCCGGGCGGCGGTGACCGCCGCTAGGGTGTCCTCGAAGTGTTCGGCTAGGTCATCAGCCGCGTCGGGGCGTCCGAACACGCCACCCAGCAGGCGGATCAGCGGGCCGTTGTCGGCGGGGGACAGGGGATGGGTGACCACGGGAACAATGCCGCGGGCCGCCATTTCCTCGGCCATCTCTTTCGGGTTTTCATCGACGTTGAGGACCGCGTGGGTCGGCCGCGCCGTGTCGACCTTGCGCCAGTTCACCTGCTTGGTGCCGCCGACGCTTTTGACCCCTTTGACCTTGTCCGCCGGATGGACGCAGAAGGCCGTGCGCCCGACGATATTGTCGCCCAGACCGAGCGCGAACAGGGTTTCCGTCAGGGACGGTACCAGGGACAGGATGCGGGCATCGGGGGCAGGGTCATGACGGCGTCCGGTCCAGTCGGTCAGCTGCGGGACAGCGGATCCTGGGGTGGACGGCGCGGACGCGGTCATGATGCTTCGTCCAGGGCTCCGTCGATGGTTTCCTGGGCGCTCAGCCATTGCTGTTCCGTTTCGGCCAGCTTGTCCTTGGCCTTCTTATGGGCAAGCTGCAGGTCCATCAGCTTGGCCGTCGGCCCGTTGTAGATTTCAGGATCGGCTAGTTTGGCCTCCAGGGCGGATATCTCCTGGGTCAGCTTTTCCATCTTGCGCTCGGCATCGACGACCGACTTACGCAGGGCCGCCGTCTCCTCGCGCCGCCGGGCGCGTTCGCGGCGCAGTTCCTTCTTGTCGACTGGGGCCGCGCTGTCGCTGTCCTTGGCGGCGCGGATTTCGCGGCGGGCCAGACGGCGCTGTTCCATCAGCAATCCGGCATAGGCATCCAGGTCGCCCTCGAACGGCTTGCAGGCGCCGTCGGCGACCAGCCACAGGCGGTCGCAGACAAGGTCGATCAGATGCGAATCATGGGTCACCAGGACGATGGCGCCGTCGTATTCGTTCAACGCCTGGACCAGAGCCTCGCGGGCATCCACGTCCAAGTGGTTGGTCGGCTCGTCGAGGAACAGGATATGCGGCGCCTCGGTGCTCATCAGCGCGAACAGAAGCCGCGCCTTCTCACCACCTGACAGGACTTCGACCTTGCTGTTGGCCAGATCGCCGGAAAACCCGAACCGGCCCAGGTGGGAGCGCACCTTGGTTTCCGTCGCCATGGGCATGATCCGCGCCATGTGCTGAAACGGGGATTCGTTCAGGTTCAATTCTTCCTGCTGGTGCTGGGCGAAATAGCCGATCTTCAGCTTGGACGACTTGATGATCTTACCGGCCTGCGGTTTCAGGCGGTCGGCCAGCATCTTGATCAGGGTCGATTTGCCGTTGCCGTTGGCGCCGATCAGGCCGATGCGGTCGTCCATGTCGATGCGCAGGTCCAGATTCTTCAGAATCGGTTCGGCGCCATAGCCGACGCTGACCTCGTCCATGGCGATCAGAGGCGGCGACAGGGGGGCCGGGTCGGGGAAGTTGAAGGTCGTCGTCTTATCCTCGACGACCGAAGCAATGGGCTCCATGCGGGCCAGCATCTTCATGCGGCTTTGCGCCTGCTTGGCCTTGGTCGCCTTGGCCCGGAACCGGTCGACGAAGGATTGGATGCGGCGCTGTTCGGACAGTTGCTTGGCCTGCAGTTTGACCTGTTGGGTCATGCGTTCGCGGCGCGTACGCTCGAACCGGTCGTAATTGCCGGCGTAGCGGGTCAGCTTCAATTCGGACAGGTGGGCGATCTCGTCGACGACCTTGTTGAGCATCGTGCGGTCGTGGCTGATGACCAGCAGCGTGCCGGGCCAGGTCGCCAGATAGGTTTCCAGCCACATGGCCGCTTCCAGGTCCAGGTGGTTGGTCGGTTCGTCCAGCAACAGGAAATCGGGCCGCGAAAACAGCGTCGCCGCGAGCGCCACGCGCATCCGCCAGCCGCCGGAAAATTCGCTGCAGGCGCGGGCCTGGGCGGCTTCGTCGAAGCCGAGCCCGGACAGGATGCGGGCGGCGCGGGCAGGGGCGGTCTGGGCATCGATATCGGCCAGGCGGTTGTGGATATCGGCGATGCGCATCGGGTCCTTCACCGTTTCGGCCTCGGCCAAAAGGGCGCTGCGTTCCGTATCGGCGGCCAGAACGGTGTCGAGCAGGCTGGTCCCCCCCGAGGGCGCTTCCTGCGTCACCGTGCCGATGCGGGCACTGGGGCGCACGCGCACGGAGCCTTCGTCCGGGTGGGCGTCGCCCAGGATCATCCGGAACAAAGTCGTCTTGCCGGTCCCGTTGCGTCCGACAAGGCCCATCTTCCTGCCCTGGGGCAGATGCAATGTGGCCTTTTCGAACAGCACGCGGCCGCCCAGGCGAAAAGTCATGTCGTTTACATGCAGCATAGGCGGGGTGATAGCACGGGCCGCGCGCGGTGGAAACGTCCCGTGACGGGGTCAGGCGGTGATTTGAAACTGGAGGGGCAAATAAAATGCCGGGCCGCGGTTGGTGGGGGGAGGAGGAGCCGCGACCCGGCACAGGTACCGAAAGACATGACTATGGGGGGAGAGGAGGATCAGCCTTCCGGTACAAAACGAAACGGGCTCGGAAATGGTCGCCAATCTTGTGGAACGCGCCCCCTGATGCTCCTGCGTTCCTATACAGTAATTTCCGGTATATCGAGCGTTTCGTCAATAAGTCTAAAGGCTAGTGGATCAATGTGATGAAGTTGGTGGAATGCAAGGAAAAGTGGCTGAAACTGACTAAATTTCAATACATCCTTAGGTTGATTTTTTGAAATTCAACGATTCGTTCCGGCGGGTTCGATGTCGCGTTCGACCGATTTAAAATTAAATTCCCGATCATGCTTCCTTGAACAAATCGAAGTGCACGATTAGATCAAACGCATGAGCACCCGGCTTCCGACCCTGCGACAATTGCAATACCTCATCGCCGTTGCCGAGGACGGGCATTTCGGCCGCGCCGCCGAGCGCTGCTTCGTCACGCAGTCGACTCTCAGCGCCGGTATCCAGGAATTGGAAGCGACCCTGGGAGTTACCGTCATTGAGCGTACCAAGCGCCGGGTTGCGGTGACGCCGTTGGGGCTTGAGCTGGTCGTCCGTGCGCGTCGTGTCCTGGCGGAGGTCGAGGACATGACCGTGACCGCCAAGGCGAGCACACGGCCGTTGACCGGCCTGTTGCGCCTGGGGGCGATTCCCACCATCGGGCCTTACGTCCTGCCCAAGGTGTTACCGCCGCTTCGGGCGTCTTATCCCGAACTGCGCCTGTTCCTGCGCGAGGATCGGACCGCCAGGGTGGTCGATCAATTGGTCGGCGGCGAGTTGGATGCGGCGCTGATCGCGCTGCCTTATGACACGGCGGACCTGGAAGACATGGTCCTGGCAGACGATCCGTTCTGGCTGGCCGTCCCGCAGGGTCATCCTCTGGCCGGGACCAAGGACGCGGTGGCGCCCGATGTGCTGGATTCCGAGGATCTGCTGTTGCTGGAGGATGGCCATTGTCTACGCGATCATGCGCTGGCCGCCTGTCGCCGCCAACCGGTCCCCGGTCGTTCCGGGACCTTCCAGGCGACAAGTCTCTACACCCTGGTCGAACTGGTGGCGGGCGGATTCGGCACCACGCTGTTGCCCGGCGTGGCGCTGCAATCGGATCATATCAAGGCCGCCGATGTCGTGCTTCGGCCGCTGGCCGGCGGCGTGGGGCGGCAAATCGCCCTGGTATGGCGGCGTAATTCGGCCCGCCGGTCCGAATACAAGTTGTTGGGACAGTTCCTTAAAAATCAACTGTCTCCGGGAAAAGCCGACTAGCCGGCAACCAAAGGACTGGAATACGTCGACCCTTTTCCTTGCATGGCGGGGCGGGAGGGACTATAACCCGCGCCGTTTCCGGAAAACCCTTGGGGCGGACCGGAATTTCGGATGCCGAAAACCCGGCCCAAGGATGCCGTGGACGGCCAGACAAAAAATTACCGACAACAGAAACCAGCCGAACGAACAACCATACAAGGGGATCGACCATGGCTCTTGAGCGTACGCTCTCCATCATTAAACCCGATGCTACCCGCCGCAACCTGACCGGCAAGATCAACGCCCGGTTCGAGGAAGCGGGTCTGCGCATCGTTGCCCAGCGCCGCGTGCGCCTGACCAAGGAACAGGCGGAAGGCTTCTACGACGTGCACCGCGAACGGGCGTTCTTCAACGACCTGGTCGCCTTCATGACCTCGGGCCCCGTCGTGGTTCAGGTTCTCGAAGGGGACAACGCGGTCGCCCGTAACCGCGAGATCATGGGTGCGACCAACCCGGCCAACGCCGACGAGGGCACCATCCGCAAGGACTTCGCCGAAAGCATCGAGGCGAACTCGGTCCACGGTTCCGACTCCGCGGAAAACGCGGCCAAGGAAATCCGCTATTTCTTCGCGGAACTGGAAATCGTCGGCTAACCCTTCGGGTTCAGCAACGCGCTTTCTTGAGCGACCGCGCCGGTAATCACGGCGCGGTCGTTTTCGTCTATGGAGACCCGGCCCTCGGCGATCAGGCGCACGGCCAGCGGATAGATATCGTGTTCGCGCTCCAGCACCCGGGCGGCCAGACTGTCCGGCGTGTCATCGGGATGCACGGGCACCACGGCCTGCACGATGATCGGCCCCGTATCCATTTCCTTGCGCACGTAATGCACGGTGCAGCCGGCGAACCGGGCCCCCCGCGCCAGCACCCGTTCCTGCACCTCCAAGCCCTTGAAGGCCGGCAGCAGCGACGGATGGATATTGATCATGCGATCGCGCCAATGGTCGACGAATGCGTCGGACAGCAGGCGCATGAACCCGGCAAGGCAGACCAGATCCGTTCCGGCATCTTCCATGGCGGCCGTCATTTCGCGGTCGAAGGCCGCGCGGTCGGCGAATTCCTTATGGTCGATGACACGGGTCGGGATGCCGGCCTTGGCGGCGCGCTCCAGGCCCATTGCCCCCGGCCGGTTGGACAGCACCAGAATGATCTCGGCTGGAAAGGCGGGATCGGCGGTCGCGTCGATCAGGGCCTGCAGGTTCGATCCCCGCCCGGAAATCATGACGGCGAGTTTCAGGCGGCTCATGCCGCGCTCCAGGCCTCGTCCAGATTGCCGACGCGAACATCCTCCGGTCCGTCGGTCTTGACGACCCGGCCGATGGCGAACACATCCTCGCCCGCAGCCCGGAACAGGTCTTCCAGGCGCTGCGCCTGATCGGCATCGACGATCACCACCATGCCGACCCCGCAGTTGAAGGTGCGCAGCATTTCATGGGGCGTAATGCCGCCTGCCGTGCGCAGCCAGGAAAACACCGGCGGCAGGGGCCAGGCGGCGGCGTCCAGGTCGACGCCCAGGCCGTCCGGCAGGACGCGGGGAATGTTTTCCAACAATCCGCCGCCGGTGATATGGGCAAATGCCTTCACGCCGCCGTGGGACGGGCCGGAGCGGATCGCTTCCAGGCACGATTTCACGTAGATTCGCGTCGGCGTCAGCAGCGCTTCCGCCAGGGTCACGCCATCCTGGAACGGGGCCGGGCCAGCGAAATCGACGCCGGCCCGCTCGGCCACCTTGCGGACCAGGGAAAAGCCGTTGGAATGCACGCCCGAAGACGCCAGGGCCAGAACCACATCGCCCTCGGCGACATCCGTGCCGGTTAATTCCTGGCCGCGTTCGACCGCCCCCACGGCGAAGCCCGCCAGGTCATAGTCTCCGGCCGCGTACATGCCGGGCATTTCCGCCGTCTCGCCGCCGATCAGGGCGCAGCCGGCCTGCCGGCAACCATCGGCGACGCCGGCAACGATCACCGCCGCGGCTTCGGGCGCCAGTTTGCCGGTCGCGAAATAATCCAGGAAAAACAAGGGTTCCGCCCCCTGGACCACGAGGTCGTTGACGCACATGGCGACAAGGTCGACGCCGACGCCGGCGTGGCTGTCCGCGTCGATGGCGATTTTCAGCTTGGTGCCGACGCCGTCCGTGGCGGCGACCAACACCGGGTCCTGATAGCCGGCGGCACGCGGATCGAAGAATCCGCCGAATCCGCCGAGCCCGCCCATGACGCCCGGGCGGTTGGTGGATTTGGCCATCGGGCCGATGGCGCTGACCAGCGCATTGCCGGCGTCGATGTCGACGCCCGCGTCGCGGTAGCTGAGGCCCGCGCCGTGTTTTTCCGTGTCGCTAATCCCTTCCTCCCTCGGTCGGGTGTGCTAGATTGTGCGCCGTCCGGGACCGGCCCAAAACGCGGGCAGGTCCGACGGTGTCGATGGAGGCGAAGATACTTAATCCCCGGCGGTTTGCAACGCACGATTGGTGCCTTGGCGCGCGTGGCTGGGCTGCTCCGGCCGCGGTGCTCTGTCTTCTGCTGGCCGTGCTGGCGCCCCATGGCGCGCGGGCCCAGATCGCCAACCCTTATGAGGTCAAGGGCGTTACCGTCGACGTGACGGCCGAAACCGCGTCCGCCGCCCGGGCGCAGGCCTTGCGCGAAGGCCAGCAGCGGGCCATGACGATCCTACTGGAACGCATGACCCTGAAGTCCGATTATCCGCGCCTGCCCGCCCTGTCGCCCGAGGAAATCACCGAATACATGCAGGACTTTTCCGTCGCCGAGGAAAAGACCTCCGCCGTGCGCTATCTGGCCAAGTTGAACTACCGGTTCCGGCCGGGCGAAGTGCGCGAGCTGTTGCGCGCCTTCAACATTCCGTTCGCGGAAACGCCGTCCAAGCCTGTGCTGGTCCTGCCGGTGCTGCGCCGCGCCGGGGCGTTGTTGTTGTGGGACGACCCCAACCCCTGGCGCGCCGCCTGGCAGCAACGGTCCAGCCAGCTCAGTCTGGTGCCGACGGTCCTGCCCTTGGGCGATCTGGCCGATGTCGCGGCGATCGGCGTCGATCAAGTCGTGCAGGGCGATCAGCAACGCCTTCAGGCCATGGCCAAGCGGTATGACGCGGGCAGCGTCGCCGTCGCCTTTGCCTCGATCCGTCATGATCCGGCGCGCTCGCTCTGGGTGCTTGATGTGACCTTGACGCGCTACAACCTGACCATTGATCCGCAGACCACGGTCGTCACCTATGTTTCCGAATTTGGCGAGACGGCGGAGTCCCTGCTGGCCCGCGCGGCCAAACTGGTCACTTCTTTGATCGAAGACAACTGGAAGCGCGACAACCTTCTGTCGTCGTCTCATCAGGAAGCCATCGCCGTGCGCATCCCCATCACGGATCTGCGCGACTGGCTGGACATGAAAACCCGCGTTCATTCCGTCGCCGTCGTGCGCGAGACGGAACTGGTTCAACTGTCCCGGTCCGAGGCGCAGGTCATCCTGCATTACATCGGCGATATCGGTCAGCTGATCATCGCCCTGGAGCAGGCGGACCTTGCCTTGCGCGGCGAGGGTGACCAGTGGACGCTTGAGAAACTGCGTGGCGGGAAGAAAGCCGGATGAGCCGCGAGGCGCGCATGGCCTATTGGCTGATCGGCCTCATTGTCGCGGGGCTTTTGATCCACCTGCTGAGCGCCATTCTGCTGCCCTTCGTCGCGGGCATGGCGGTGGCTTATTTCCTCGACCCGGTCGCCGATCGTCTGGAAGCCAAGGGTCTGTCGCGGGCGCTGGCGACGACCCTGATCACCATCGCCTTCTTCGCCGGCGTCATTGGCGTGATTTCCGTTCTGCTGCCGCTGTTGCAGCATCAGGTGGTCGGGCTGGTCAAATTGACGCCGGAGGTTTTCGCCCATTTCCGCGCCTGGGTCGAACCGTTCCTGGCCGATCTGCAATTGCACCTGCCGTCGACGGACAGCCAGGACCTGCGCGATGCCGCCGGCAAGTACGGATCGAAGGTGATTCAATGGGTGACCAACCTGCTGGCGGAGATCTGGAGCGGTGGGCTTGCGTTCCTCAACGTCGTGTCCCTGGTCCTCATCACACCGATCGTATCGTTCTACTTGCTGCGGGAGTGGGATGAGATCGTCGCCTGGGTCGATTCCTATCTGCCGCGCGATGCGGCCCCTGAAATCCGCGAGCAGGCCCGCCGGATCGACGAAACCATGGCCGGTTTCATCCGTGGTCAGGCTTGCGTGTGCCTGACGTTGGCGACGATCTACGGTGCCGGGCTGACCATGGTCGGGCTGAATTCGGGGTTGCTGGTCGGCGTTGCGGCCGGGGCCGTGTCCTTCATTCCCTATTTCGGCGCGGCGTCGGGCATGACCGTCGGTCTGGCCATCGCCTTCTTCCAGTTTGGGTTCGAAAACTGGGGGCCGATCGCGGCCGTGGCCGGCGTGTTCCTGTTCGGTCAAACGCTGGAAAGTTACGTCCTGACTCCGCGCTTCGTCGGCGACCGGGTCGGTCTGCACCCCTTATGGATCATTTTTGCCCTGATGGCGGGCGGGGCCTTGTTCGGCTTTACCGGCGTGCTGCTGGCCGTGCCGGCGGCGGCCGTCATCGGCGTGCTGATCCGCTATGCCCTCGGCCGCTACAAAAGAAGCGCGCTCTATAACCACGAGGCGGGAGGCGGCGGCACTTGACCGGCCCGCGCCAAATTCCCATCCCCTTCGAGCACCGCCCGGCCCTGCAACGCGACGACTATCTGGTCACCCCCGCCAATGCCGAGGCCGTTGCCTGGATCGACCGCTGGCCCGACTGGCCGGGGCCGCTATTGGCCGTATGGGGGCCCGAGGGTTGCGGCAAAAGCCATCTCGCCCAGGTGTTCCTGGCGCGTACCGATGGGCGGCTTCTGACAATGCCCGACGCGGACGTGGTCGAGGCCGGCGGCGCCTATGTCCTTGAAGATCTGGACCGCATCCCGTCCTTGGACGAGGAAGCCCTGTTTCACCTGTTTAACGCCCTGAAATCGGCGGAGGGCCGCATTCTGGTCACCGCCCGTACGGCGCCCGCGCGCTGGTCCATCGCGCTGGCTGATTTGACGTCGCGGTTGAAGGGATCGCCCGCGGTCGAGATCACGGCCCCCGACGACGCGCTTCTTGCGGCCCTGTTGGTCAAGCATTTCTCGGACCGGCAATTGCGCGTGGATGCGGAGGTCGTGGCCTACATGGTTCCGCGCATGAACCGCACCTTCCAGGCGGCGGCCGACCTGGTCGCCGCCATCGACGCCGAGGCGCTGGCGCGCAAGCGGGCCGTCACTGTGCCGCTTGTGCGGAAGGTTCTTGAGGCGGAGTGAACGGCGCCAGGTAGTCGACGAATTCGCTGACCACGGTATCCCAGGAAAATTTCAGGGCGTGCTCCCGGCACAACACCGGGTCGATGCCCTGGGCATTGACCGCGGCCTGGGCCAGGTCGGTATCGAGAACGCCCACGGTCGAGGTGCCGATCACGTCCTTCGGCCCCGTCACGGGAAAGGCCGCCACGGGCACGCCGCAGGCGAGCGCTTCCAACATCACCAGACCGAAAGTGTCGGTCACGGATGGAAACACGAAGACGTCGGCGGCGTTGTAGTAACGCACCAGGTCCTGATCGCCATCGGCGATGAAGAACGGGGTTTCAGGGTATTTGGCCATCAGGGGTTCGCGCGCCGGGCCGCTGCCGACGACGACCTTGGAACCCGGCAGGTCCAGGTCAAGGAACGCCGGCAGGTTCTTTTCCACCGTGACCCGGCCCAGGAACATGAACAGCGGGCGCGGCAGGTTCAGGTGATCCAGATAATCCTTGGGGCCCGGTTTGAAGATGTCGGTGTCGACGCCGTGCGACCAGGGCCGCAGGTTGGTGAAGCCCTTGGCCGCCAATTCGTCGTGGACGGAATGGCTGGGCACCATGACCCGCGACGACGGTGCGTGAAACCCCCGGATCCAGCGGTACAGCAGGCCGAGCGGCACGAACGGGGCGCGGGCGTGGATGTACTCGGGGAATTTGGAGTGATAGGCCGTTGTAAACGGCAGGTTGCGAGCCTTGCAGTAGCGCCGCGCGGCGGCGCCCAGGGGGCCTTCGGTGGCGATGTGGATTGCCTCGGGCGCGAAGCCATCCAGCATGTCGGCCACCCCACGGCCGGGAAACAGGGATAGCCTGATTTCCGGATAGGTCGGGCAGGGCAAGGTGGTGAACAGATTGGGCGAGATTACCTGGATCTCATGGCCCAGCACCTGAAGGCGATCAACCACCGTCCCCATGACGCGGACCACGCCGTTGGGCTGCGGGTACCAGGCATCGGTGACGATGGCAATGCGCAGGAGGGGGCTGTTCAAGGGCAGGGCCTTTGGCAGGTTTCAACCGGGTTCTTCTGGGATCCGCCCCCATGGAAGTAAAGTGACGTTCTCATGACAGGGCGGGCCTGTGACGGGGGCTCTTGACCGGGTGGGGTCTTCCCATGTCCTATAGCGGCCAATGATCGGCGCGGGATTGCCGCCGCAACATAAAAAAGGAGACATCACATGGATTTAGGGATCAAAGGCAAGACGGCGCTGGTGTGCGCCGCGTCCAAGGGTCTGGGCCGGGGCTGCGCCTTTTCGCTGGCCCGCGAAGGCGTCGACGTGGTCATCACGGCGCGCACGCCGGGCCCGCTTGAGGAGACGGCCGAGCAGATTCGCAAGGAAACCGGCGTCAAGGTCACCGCCGTGGCCTGCGATATCACGACCGAGGAAGGCCGCAATCTGGCCCTCGCGGCCTGTCCCAATCCCGACATTCTGGTCAACAACGCGGGCGGCCCGCCGCCGGGCGATTTCCGCGACTGGGACCGCGACGATTGGATCAAGGCGGTGGACGCCAACATGCTGACGCCGATCTTTCTGATCAAGGCGACCGTGGACGGCATGATCGAACGCAAGTTCGGCCGGGTGGTCAACATCACCTCGGGCGCCGTGAAGTCGCCGATCGAAATTCTCGGCCTGTCGAACGGTGCGCGCGCCGGTCTGACCGGCTTCATCGCCGGGCTGTCGCGCAAGACCGTGCGCCACAACGTAACCATCAACAATCTGCTGCCGGGGCCGTTCGACACGGACCGCCTGCATGCCAACATGAAGGTCAAGGCCGACCAGGCCGGCATCAGCGTTGCCGAGATGACGGCCAAGCGGGCCGCCGAAAATCCCTCCGGACGCTTCGGCACGGCCGAGGAATTCGGCGACATGTGCGCCTTCATCTGCTCCGATCAGGCCGGTTTCATGACCGGGCAGAATTTCCTGATGGACGGCGGCGCCTATCCGGGAACCTTATGATGGCAGGGGTGCGGGCGGAAACAGTACCGGTGTCCGCATGACGGTTATTCTTGTCATCGATGACGACGAGGATATGCGAGACGTCATCTCCATGACGCTGATCCGTGCCGGATACGAGGTGGTGACCGCGACGGACGGCGAGCACGGCATGGCCGCTGTGAAGGGCCGTCTGGACACACCGTTCGATCTGGTCATCAGCGACATCTTCATGCCGGGCAAGGATGGTATTGAGTTTCTGGGCAGCCTGCGCCAGCTCTATCCCGACCTTCCGGTCATCGCGGTGACCGGTGGGTTCACAGGCGTCAAGAAACCCTATGCGGATTCCATGACCGCCATGGGCGCCACGCAAAGCCTGTTGAAGCCCTTTACGCCGGCAGAACTTCTGTCTGCCGTGGAAGCCGCCTTGAAATGACGGGCAGGCGGGGGCAATGCC
>CEQK01068221.1_pt1 | contig 11672 bp, 8 predicted proteins | sample 531051 | NCBI WGS metagenome assembly CEQK01 (sample SAMEA2621229, study PRJEB7988) | marine metagenome | biome: marine biome (ENVO:00000447); feature: deep chlorophyll maximum layer (ENVO:xxxxxxxx); material: "saline water (ENVO:00002010), including plankton (ENVO:xxxxxxxx)" | depth 150 m
CAACTTGAGGTCGCGCAGGGGCAGGTCGCGGGCCACGCCATGGGCCGAGGCAAGCCAGTCGAGAGCCTGATCCTCGTCGCCGATGGCATCGACCAGGCCGTTGTTCTTGGCCGTGAGGCCCGAGTAGACGCGCCCGTCGGCCAGCGCCACGACCTTGTCGCGCGGCATCTTGCGGCGGTCCGCGACCATGTCGACGAACTGCCCGTAAAGTTCCATCAGCATGTCCTGGGTCGCCTCACGGGCGGGATCGCTGAGGCGCTCAAACGGATTGGGCTGGGCCTTCATCGGCCCGCTTTTGAACACTTCCGGCTTGATGCCGAGCTTGTCCAACAGCTGCGTCACGTCCGCGGTCTGCAGGATCACCCCGATCGATCCGGTCAGCGTGCCGCGCCGCGCCACCACATGGTCCGCCGCGATGGCGACCATATAGCCGGCCGAGGTCGCGGTGCCGCCCATGACGGCGACGGTCGGCTTTTTGTCGGCGACCCGGCGCAGCGCCGTGAACAGGGCCTCGCCGCCGACGAAGGTGCCGCCCGGGGAATCGACCCGGACCACCACCGCCTTGACGTCGTCGCGCGCGGCCAGGTCCTTGATCGCGCGGCTGCGTTCGTCGTCGTCGAAGATGATTCCGTCGATGGTGATGCGCGCGACATGGTCGCGGGTGATAAAATCCGCCCCGCCGAACCGTCCGGCGGCGGCCACGACCAGGCCCGCGAAGGCCGCCAGGGCAACCAGGCGCCAGAAGGTCAGGGCGCGTTTGAGGCGGCGGCGGTCGAAAATCATGTCGGCGTCAAGGCTCATGGCGGGGCGGGCATCCGTCAAAAATTCGCTGTGACCGGGCAAAAGAAAACCGGGAGCCCCCTTGCGAGAGTTCCCGGCCAATGTATCACGCCCGCCCTAAGGCAGGGCAACGGGAAAGGCGGGTTATTCCGCGCCTTCTTCCGCTTCTTCGGTTTCGTCTTTCTTGGCGGCCTTTTTCTTGGCGGCGGCCTTTTTCGGCTTTTCGTCGTCGCCTTCGGCAGCGGCCTGCGCCTGCTTTTCCTTCAAAGCAGCGCCCAGGATGTCGCCGAGAGAAGCACCGGAATCGGACGAGCCGTATTCCTGCATGGCCTTCTTCTCTTCCTCGACCTCAAGGGCCTTGATGGACAGCGACAGCTTGCGGCCGGACTTGTCGATCTGGGTGATCTTGGCGTCGACCTTTTCGCCGGCGGCGAAGCGGTCGGGGCGCTGTTCGGAACGATCACGCGACAGGTCGGACTTGCGGATGAAGCCGAGCACGGCGTCATTGACCATGACCTCGACACCGCCGTCGTTGGTCTGGGTCACCGTGCAGGTCACGACGGAGCCCTTCTTCAGGCCTTCCATCGCACCTTCGGTCGGATCACCGGAAAGCTGCTTGATGCCGAGCGAGACGCGTTCCTTGTCGACGTCGACGTCCAGCACCTTGGCCTTCACCATGTCGCCCTTGGTGTAGTCGGCGAGGGCTTCCTCGCCCGACTTGTCCCAGGACAGATCGGAAAGGTGGGCCATACCGTCGATTTCGCCGTCGAGGCCGATGAACAGACCGAATTCGGTGATGTTCTTGACCTCGCCTTCGACTTCGGCGCCGACCGGGAACTTGACCACGAAGTCTTCCCACGGATTGGCGTTGCACTGCTTGAGACCCAAGGAGATGCGGCGCTTGTCCGGATCCACGTCGAGCACCATGACGTCCACTTCCTGAGAGGTGGAGACGATCTTGCCCGGGTGGACGTTTTTCTTGGTCCAGGACATTTCGGAAACGTGCACCAGGCCTTCGACACCCGGCTCCAGCTCCACGAAGGCGCCGTAGTCGGTGATGTTGGTGACGCGGCCCGTGAACTTGGTGCCGACCGGGTATTTGGCGGCGACGCCGTCCCAGGGATCGGCCTCAAGCTGCTTCATGCCGAGCGAGATACGCTGCGTTTCGGCGTTGAAGCGGATGATCTGGACCTTCACGGTCTCGCCGATCGAGAGCGCTTCGGACGGGTGGTTGATGCGCTTCCAGGCGATGTCGGTGACGTGCAGCAGGCCGTCCACACCACCCAGATCGACGAACGCGCCGTAATCGGTGATGTTCTTGACGACACCGTCCAGAACCTGGCCTTCCTGCAGGGAGGAGATCAGCTCGGAACGGGCTTCGGTGCGGGTTTCCTCCAGCACGGCGCGGCGCGAAACCACGATGTTGTTGCGCTGGGGGTCCATTTTCAGGATCTGGAACGGCTGCGGCATGCCCATCAGGGGGGACACGTCGCGCACGGGGCGGATATCGACCTGGGAGCCGGGCAGGAAGGCCACGGCGCCGTCCAGGTCGACGATGAAGCCGCCCTTGACGCGGCCGAAGATCACGCCGTTGACGCGCTCGCCCTTTTCGAAGGCCTTTTCCAGACCGACCCAGGCTTCCTCGCGGCGGGCTTTCTCGCGCGAGAGACGGACCAGGCCGTCACGGTCTTCATAGCGTTCGACATAGACGTCGACTTCGTCACCAGCCTTGAGAACTTCGTCGGAGCCGGGGCTCATGAATTCCTTGAGCGGCACGCGGCCTTCGGACTTGAGTCCGACGTCGATGACGGCGAAATCGCCGTCGACGTTGACAATGACGCCGCGCAGCACGCGGCCTTCAAAGCCTTCGTCGTCGCCGAAGGACTCGTTCAACAGGGCTTCAAAATCTTCGTTGGAGGTAGGGGCCGCCGTGGCGGCATCGGTAGTGGCCATTGGTTTCAAACCTTTCGATTTTATCTGGCCGGCCGGTTGGTTCCGGCGGTCTGCGGTTGCACAAATACCCACGACACCCCGCCTTTTTCCTGGCGGTGGTGGCTGGGCGCTTCGTTTCGAACAGATTTGGGACGGGGCCGGCCGGGCCCAGGATTCCTGTTATTTCTTAATGATATCAAGGGCCTTGGCGAACACCTCATCGGCATTCAGGTCGCTCGTATCAAGCAGGATCGCGTCTTCGGCCGGCTCCAGCGGCGCGACGGCCCGAGATCTATCCCGGGCGTCCCGCTCGCGCATCTCTTCGAGAACGCGCGCATATATAACGTCGGGGTCGCTTTCCTGCAACTCTTTGAATCGGCGCTGTGCACGGACCTCGTCGGAGGCCGTGACGAACAGCTTCACATCCGCGTCGGGGCAAACCACCGTGCCGATGTCGCGGCCGTCGAGAACGGCCCCCTTCGCACCCTCCGGCGGATGGCCCGCGAAGGTCCGCTGGAACGCCAGCAGCGCCGCCCGCACGCCGGGCACGGCCGAGACCTTGGATGCCGCCTGGGCGACCGCGTCCGTGCGCAGGTCCGGGCGTTCCAGATCCCGGGGCTCCAGCGCCCGGGCCTCTGCTTCGGCCGCCTCGGCGTCTTCCGGGTCGGCCCCGGCCTCCAGCACCCGCTTGCCCGTGGCCCGGTAAAGCAGTCCCGTATCCAGATAGGCAAAGCCCAGGTCGCGGGCGATGCGCCGCGCCAGGGTCCCCTTGCCCGCCGCGGCGGGCCCGTCGATGGCGATGATCATGCCCCCACTCCCTACTTAAATATCCGCGATATCCGCGCCGAGGCCCTGCATCATGGCGGCGAAGCCCGGAAAGCTGGTCGCCATGGCGTCGCCGTCATCGATGGTGACCGGCTGTTCCGTGACCAGCCCCAGAACCAGGAAGGCCATGGCGATGCGGTGGTCAAGATCGACCGTCACCGTGCAGCCGCCCCGGGGCGGCTTGCCGCCCGATCCCGTGACCACCAGATAATCGGGGCCTTCCTCGACCTTCACGCCGGCGGCGGCAAGCCCCCGCGCCATGGCGGCCAGGCGGTCGCTTTCCTTGACGCGCAGTTCCTCCAGCCCCTCCATGCGGGTTTCGCCCTCGGCCAGGGCCGCGGCGACGGCGAGGATCGGGTATTCGTCGATCATCGAGGGGGCGCGCTCCGCCGGAACGGTGACGCCCTTGAGCGGCCCGGCCGTGACACGCAGGTCCGCGACAGGCTCACCCGCTTCCTCGCGCGCACCCAATACCGCGATCTCGGCCCCCATCTCGCGCAGCGTCGTCAGGATACCGGCGCGCAGCGGGTTGAGGCCGACGTCCTTCAGCGTAACGTCCGAGCCCGGCACCAACAGCGCCGCCACCAGGGGAAAGGCGGCGGACGAAATATCGGCCGGCACGGCGACGTCGCGGGCAACCAGTTCGGGCCGGCCGATCAGTGAAATCCGGCGGCCGCGCGCCGTGTCCTGCACGGTGACCTCGGCGCCGAACCAGCGCAGCATGTTTTCCGTATGATCGCGGGTCGGCTGCGGCTCAACCACCGTCGTCACGCCGGGCGCGTTGATGCCCGCCAGCAGCACCGCCGACTTGACCTGGGCCGAGGCCACGGGCAGGGCGTATTCGATGGGCAGCGGTTCCGCCGCCCCCTTGACGGTCATCGGCAACAGACCGCCGTCGCGGCCGGTGAACTTGGCGCCCATGCGTTCCAGCGGCGCCGTCACCCTGCCCATGGGCCGGCGACAGAGCGATGCATCGCCTGTGAAGGTCGCCGTCATGTCGTGACCGGCGACGACGCCCATCATCAGGCGCACGCCGGTGCCGGCATTGCCCATGTCGATCACGTTCTCGGGCTCGGACAAGCCGCCGACGCCGCAGCCGATGACACGCCAGGTGTTGCCGTCGGGCGCGCTGGCGTATCGCTCCGCCCGGGCGCCCATGGCGTTGACCGCGGCGGCCGTGGCCAGGACGTCCTCGCCCTCGAGCAGGCCGGTGACCCGGGTCTCGCCGACGCAAAGCGCGCCCAGCATCAATGCCCGGTGAGAAATCGACTTGTCGCCGGGGACCCGCACGGCGCCCGTCAGGGCCCCCGAAGGGCCCGCCCGAAGCGGCGTCTTGGTGGTGTTTGCATCACTCACGGAAACGGGGTCTCCCCTTGAAAAAGAAGGGCGGCGGGCGGCGCTTTGCCGTCGCAGGTCTCTAGCATATCGGGCCGCCCGCCGCCAATCACCCACGGAATGTGAAATCAGCGGCATTTTGCTTTTGACAGGGCGCGGCGTTCATGGCATTGGGCACGGCAAGAAACGAATTAAGAAACGGCATTCCCTTGGGGGGAATCAGGCACAACTCCAGACAGCGGGAGGCAGCCCGTGGCGAAACCCGAATGGGGCCGCAAGGTCACCTGCGCCAGTTGCAGCAATAAGTTTTACGACATGAGACGCGAACCCGCGACGTGCCCGTCGTGCGGTGCCACCAACGACCCGCTTCAGGCGTTCCGCCCGAAACGGGGAGCCGTGGCGAAACCTGTTCCTCAGAAGGAAGCCAAGCCCAAGGCGAAGGTTGTTCCCGACGAGGACGACGACGATTTGGACGCGGTCCTGCCCGATGTCGACGACGACGACGACCTTGCCGATGACGACGTGGAAGACGTGCTCGATGACGACGAGGACGACGACCTCATCGAAGACACGGCCGACCTGGGCGAAGACGACGACGACCTGGACGAGGTCCGCGAACATATCGAGACGGAGGACCCGGTCAAGGAATAGGGCCGGGACGGCCGGACGGGGATAACGAAAAGGATGCGGCGCCGGCAATACCTAAACCGGGGCCCAAAAGCGGGCGCCGCGTCATTTTCCCCTTGCCATCCGATCCCAACCGTCTTTATGTTCCGCGTCCCGGTTGACCGGGGCACCCGGCAGACGTATTTTCCGGGTCCCGGTTCGCCGGTGTTCCCAATTTTTCCCGCCAAGGCACATGCCGGCGGGACCCCGTGGGGCCGTAGCTCAGTTGGGAGAGCGCTACAATGGCATTGTAGAGGTCGTCGGTTCGATTCCGTCCGGCTCCACCATCCTGCTTCGCGCCAAGGCGCTTCGCAGGATTTGCAATCCTCTCAAACGCGAAGCAGGATGCCCTCCGAAGCCTCGGCGAAGGAGGGTTGCCCGGTGCATTACGTCTATTTGCTCCAAAGCGAGCAATCCGGTGATCATCGATACGTCGGCTGCACCAAAGACCTGAAGCAGCGCCTCGCGGACCACAATGCCGGAAAATCTTCTCACACCGCCAAGTTCCGGCCGTGGAAGCTTGTCACCTACCTGGCGTTTTCCAACGAAGATCAGGCCTCCGCGTTTGAGCGGTACCTGAAATCCGGTTCCGGCCACGCCTTCGCCAGAAGGCGGCTGTGGTAGCATTCGGGCTGCGTCCGTGCCGCCGCTACGGCCTGTGCCCGTGCGCTTCCGGCGCGCCGCGGTAGTGGCGGTGCAGATCGTCGCGGCCGAAATCGTTGGCCGGGTCGCGCCACAGGCTGTGGATGTGGTTGCCGCCGCCCTGGGAATTGTCGAATTCGATTAGGATACGGGGGCCGTGGATGCGGTAATAGAAGGCCCTGCCCTCGGCCATGGGGCCGGCCCAGGCGACGCGGGTGTCGGCCCATCCCGCCCGCACCAAATCCATGTAGGGGCGGCCGATTTCGTCGCGGGCGAGGCCCACGTAGGTTCGGATCAAGTCGGTCAGCAGGGCCTGCTGCGGCGGGCTCAGGGCATCGGCGGGCAGGCCTTCGGGGGGTGCCAGGGCATCGCCCCGGCCGGGGCCGGCGACCACGTTGCCGAGGGAGCGCTCCCTCAAGAGGGTCCGGGCACGCTGGGCCTCGTTCAGGCTCCGGGCCAACCGCAGCGCCAGGACGTATTCATCGCGCTGCACGCGTTCGCCCTTGCGGGGGCCGCCCGGAATTTCCGCCGGGTTGGTGCCGAGGAAAACCGGGGTCAACGAAACCGCGCCGTGTGCGGCGACGGTGACGTTGACCGACAGGTGATGGCCCTCCAGCCGCCAGCCCCAGGGATAGCGGCCCGGCGCGCCGAACACGGAGACGAAATATTTTTCCGGATTACGGTAATCGAGCGACGATCCTTCGACCTCGGCCAGCACGGCCTCAAGCGCCATGATCGCCTCGGCCTTGGCCACGCCCGGCACGGACAGGGTGCTCCGCATCAAGGCCAGGGCGGCGGCGCGCTGGGGCGGCGTCATGTCACGGATCGGCACCCCCTTGCGGTATCCCGGGGTATAGGCCCAGTCGAAGCGCTCATCATCCGTGAACGCGAAGGTCGCCGACGGCGCCGTGTCGCCCATGGCCTGCTGCCAGGCCCGCGCGGCGGCGGCGATGGCCGTATCGACGGGCTCCGCACGGGCGGGCGGCGCGCCGAGTACGGCCGCGGTCATTCCGGCGAAAAGCAGGCGTCTCCACATGCACAAGACATAATATGTCCTGTCTGATACCGCAATCGGCGCCGCGATCCGGCATCGGCAGGCAATGCGTGTCGATACGGCCCGGCGTCTGAACGTCCGGCGGCCGGGCTTCATCATCACAATCCCGCCAGATCGCCGCCTGATGGCGCCCTTCGCCTTGATCGAGCGCCCCGCGGTCCCTATCGTCGTGCCTCAAGGGGGGCGGCATCTTGGATCGCCGAACCGGCCGGGGCGACCCCCTGCCGGGGCCGTAACGGCGGGCCGATTGGGAGGACATTATATGACCGACAAGGTTAAATTCGGCATTCGCCTGACCGTGCAGGGCGAAATGGGGGCGACGTCGTCCGGTTTCGAATACGCGTTGGAGATGGCCCGCGTGGCCGAGGATCTGGGCTTCGATTCCGTCTGGATCCCCGACCATGTGGAGAACGCGCATCTCGACCGGTCCAAGCCGATCCTGGAATACTGGACCGTCATGACCGCCATCGGCGCCCTGACCAAGCGCGTGCGCCTGGGCGGCCATTCCATCAACAACACCTTTCGCCATCCGGGCCTGACGACCAAGATCGCCTGCACCCTGGACCACATCACCGGCGGGCGCGTGATCCTGGCCCCCGGGTCCGGCTGGTTCGCCGCCGAGGCCAAGTCCTACGGCTTCGACGAATGGTCCGACGACGGGCTGGAGCGCATCGCAAGGCTGGACGAAGGCCTGGCCATCTACCGCGGCCTGATCGAATGCGAAGATGCCAACGGGTTTTCCTTCGACGGCCGATTCTATCAGCTGAAAGACGCGTTCTGTCATCCCAAGCCGCCGCAGAAGCCCTATCCGCCGATCTGGATCGCCGGCGATTCACCGCCAACCCAGGAATTGATGAAAAAGCACGGCGACGTGTGGTTCATGTATTCCAAGGCCCCCGCCGTGGTGAAGGGCTTGGTCGACGGCATGAAGGCGGAACTGACCGAGCGGCCGTTCGAGGTCGCGATCTCCGCCGTCGGCCTGGCCGACAAGGGACCCGAGGAGACCCGCAAGTGGGCCGAGATGTACGCGGAGGAGCGCAAGCACCGCTTCCCCATCCCGCCCACGGTCGACGACGTCATGGAATCGAACCTGATCGGCGACGTCGCCCAGGTCCGCGACCGCATCGATCAATGGATCGACGCCGGCGTCAATCACATCGTGTTCCAGCCCATGCCACCCATGGAGGGCACGCGGTTCTTCGGCGAAAAGATCATCCACCACTATATGTAATCCGCGGCGCGGTGGCGCGGGCAATTGGCGCTGCGGCTACTGTCCGGCGTCTGCGCCGGCGTCGCCGACCGTGCGGCTTTTGGGAAAGCGCACGGTAACCGTCGTGCCCTGGCCCGGGGCGCTGTCGATCTCCAGGCTGCCGCCGTGTTCCTCGGTCAAGGAATGAACCAGCGACAGGCCGAGCCCGAAGCCCTCATGGGCGCGGGTGAAGGCGCGATGGGCCTGGCCGAACGGCATCAGCACCTTGGGAATGTCCTTGGGATCGATGCCAATGCCGGTATCGCTCACGATGAGGGCATGGCCCGCGTCCACCGACCATGCCACCTCGACCCGCACATGGCCGCCCTGTTCCGTGAATTTCACGGCGTTGGTCACCAAGTTGAGCAAAATCTGCTTGATGCGCGTGACGTCCGCCATGATCATCGGCAAGCCCGGCTTCACCTGTTTGACCAAGGCAATCTCCTTGGCTTCGGCCCGCTGTTCGACCATGGCCGCGCATTCCTCGACGGCGCGGGCCAGGTCGACCGGCTCCTCGTGCAGCGACATGGCCCCGGCCTCGATCCGCGACACGTCGAGAACGTCATTGATCAGCGCCAAAAGGTGGCGGCCCGAGCGGATGATGTCCTCGGCGTATTCCCGGTAGCGGGGCGCGCCGAGCGGGCCGAACACCTCGGCCGCGAGGATTTCCGAAAACCCGATGATGCCATTGAGCGGCGTGCGGAATTCGTGGCTGACGTTGGCCAGGAAATCGGTCTTGGCGCGGCTTGCCTGGTCCGCCAATTCCTGAGCCCGGCGCCGGACAGAGATTTCCTGGCGCAGTTCCTTGGTCCGTTCGTCGACCCGGCGTTCCAGGTCCTCCTTTGCGCGCACCAGGGCACGTTCGGCCGCGCGGGTCGCCGTGATGTCGGTGCCCGCACCGCGATAGCCGATAAAGACCCCCGTCACGTCGAACACGGGGCGGCCGCTGAGACGCACGGAAATCTCCACCCCCGACTTGCTGTACAAGGCGTATTCGAAGTTTCGGAACGGGCGATGGGCCTCCATGTCGGCGCGATGATCGGCGAAGCGCGCGCGCTCGTCGGCATCCATATTGCCGGCGAATTCCCAGCGCGTCTTGCCGAGGACGTCGCTGCGGTCCAGACCGGTAATCTGGAAAAAGCGGTCGGAGATATAAGTGAAGCGCAGATCCTGGTCCATTTCCCAGAACCAGTCCGAGGCCGATTCCGCGATATCACGTAGACGTTCCTCGCTTTCCCGCCATGAGGTTTCCGCGATTTCGCGCACGCGGATCTCGCTGCGCAGTTCGCGGGTCCGGTCAGCGATCAGTTTTTCCAACTCCTCGTGAGAGCGGCGCAGAACCTCCTCAGCCTCTTTCTGCTTCGAGATGTCGGTGACCGCCGTACCAAGCGCGACCATCTGTCCGGCGCCGTCGGTAATGGGGAATTTGGCGACCAGAACATGACGCATGACCCCATCGCGGAACGGGCCGTAGCGTTCCCGGTAGACCGGCGTCCCCTGGTCGATCACCTCGGCATCCTGTTCGCGGACAAAATCCGATGTGCCGCCACGGTCGCCATGAACCTCGTTCTCGGTCTTGCCGATAACCTCGGGCATCGATTTTTGGGCCCATTCGCAGAACGTCCGGTTGACCCGCAGATAACGCCCGGACAGGTCCTTGATGTTGAGGGACGACGGCACGTTTTCAATCAAGGCCGCCGCCATGGCCTCGCTGGCGCGCAGCGCTTCGTGACGCGACAGGAACATGCCCGCCAGCAGCGATATGAGGAGAACCGCCGGCAGGCCGACCGCCAGCACCGCGACATGGGTATTGCCGATCTGCATCGCGAGTACCGTCACCGCCGGCCGCAGGGTCACCGTCCATTCCCGGCCCAGCACACGAACGTCCGTGGCGGCGAAAACTCGGGCTGCCGCCTTGTCGGTGGCGACGCCCGCGGTGTGAATCAGGCGCCCACCGTATCGGACCTCGACCCGGAAACGATCCGTGATGCCCTTGCCCAAGGCGCGGTCGATGATCGGTGCCGTATGGAACGCTACGTTAACGTAGCCGACCCGTCGGCCCGCTGAAGTGAGCGGCGATAGGTTCACGAACCCGTTGGCGCCGTCTGGAAAATCATAAGGCGGGCTGGACGCCGCGGCACCGTTGCTGGAGACGTGATCATAGGTTTCGCGCGCCCCCGGATCACCGCGCAAGGAGCCGCCGAGGCGGTCCGCACCGATGGTTTCCGGCTCGATCCAGGTGAACCGCCCATCGGCGTCAAGCCGCGAGATGAAGCGAATCCCCGAATAGGTGCCGAGCAATGCCCGGGCGTGCCGCCGGAATTGCTGTTCGGTCGATATGTCGCCGTCGTGCCACAGTTGCTGCAGATACCGGCCGACGCTGAGCCGTGCGCTGACCAGGAGTTCGATCTGATACGCCGCCTGTTGAGACTTGCGGGCCGTGGTTTCACGGGCCTGCTCGACGTTGCGCTGATAAACGGTGTGCGATGCGTAAACCAACACCGCTCCCAAGGAAAGCCCGAGGAACGTGGCCGTCAGAAATTGACGTGTCGGGGCCTTCATGCCGCCATATCAACGGCCATGAGGTGATTCGCGGTGTTCTGTGTCATGGGCGCTCCCAGGTCGTCCGCGCCGATTTTACAGGCCTGCCGGTATTTTTCATCGCTTACTTTGGTCCAGGAAGATGGGCAGCCGCGAAGCGCCGCAGTTCATCGATCAGGCCGGTGATTACGGTTTTCATGTCGGCATAGCCTGCGGATTTCTCGATCTTCCGTTCGTCCATGTAAAGGCGCCGGTTGATTTCGATCTGCAGGCTGTGCCGTCCCCGGGCCGGGTCGCCGGCCAGACGGACGATCTCCACCCCCTTGTACCAATGATCGACCCGCACATCGTAGCCGCGGGCGGACAGATAGTTGCGGACGCAATCGATCAAGGCGGGCCCGGTGGTCGTGCCGTCGCGCGTGCCGAGCACGAAATCGGGGCGCACCGCGCCCTCCGGTTCCGCCGACATGGCCGTCGCCACGGCCGGCATGGAATGGCAGTTGATGTGGTAGTAACCGCCGAACCGCCCCGCCGCCCAATCCAGCATGCGCCCAAGCGCCGCGTGATAGGGCCGATGGTAATCGTCAATCCGCGCCCGCAGGTCGGCGGCGGCGATCTTGCCGTCATAGACCGGCAGGCCCGGCGGCC
>CEQK01003709.1_pt1 | contig 11656 bp, 12 predicted proteins | sample 531051 | NCBI WGS metagenome assembly CEQK01 (sample SAMEA2621229, study PRJEB7988) | marine metagenome | biome: marine biome (ENVO:00000447); feature: deep chlorophyll maximum layer (ENVO:xxxxxxxx); material: "saline water (ENVO:00002010), including plankton (ENVO:xxxxxxxx)" | depth 150 m
CGAAAGCGACAGCACCTCGGCCGGCGGAACCGGATCGCCACTACAGCCGGCGAGAAGAGCCGACGCAACGGCAAGCGCGAGGCTTCCCCTCACGAGAGCATGGCGATGAAACGGATGATGATGCTGGCCCCGACGCGACACAATTCGGCCTCCTGACATGTCCAAGGGATAATTTACCATCCGAACGGTAAAGGAAGGCTGAGCAAACGCGTTAGCGCCTGAGGCCATTTTGCGGCAGCCTTGCGATCCGCAAAAAATAGGACAACCGCTTCATTTGGCAGCGAAGCCGGTCTAAGAATTCTGTTCCAGAGGAAAGGACTACCCATGACAGAACCCGCCGGCGAACTGACGCTCAGAACCCTTGCCATGCCCGGAGATGCCAATGCGGCAGGCGACATTTTCGGCGGATGGGTGATGGCCCAGATGGACCTTGCCTGCGGCATCCGTGCCGCCGAACGCGCTCACGGCCGGGTGGTGACCGCAGCGGTCAACGAAATGTCGTTCGCCATGCCGGTGAAGATCGGCGACACGCTGTGCATCTACACCGACATCGTCAAGATCGGGACCACCTCGATGACGCTGAAGGTCGAAGCCTGGGCGCAACGCTACCTGCAGCCCATGCGGGAAAAGGTCACCCACGCCATGTTCGTGATGGTGGCGCTCGACGGCACCGGCAAACCGACGCCATTACCGCCGGAAGAATAATCTCCAGCTTGCAGGCCCGGTTCGGGCTTTAGACCGTTTCACCTTCAGGTTCAAACGGATAGCCTCGGCAAGCTATTGAACTCATTTACGCATTTTGATTTCGCCAATGCCGTCAAAATCAAAATTGATCTAGGGATTTCTACACAATCCTATGGCCACGAGGCGTTGGCGCTCTAGCTTCACCGGGTGGAACAGACCCGCTGGAGGCCAGTTCTAGTACCCGCCCCTCGCATCAATGGTCGAACTGGATCCTGCAATGACCACCAACGCCCCCGAAGATTTCACCGGCAGCCACTCCGCAACAGAACAGGACGCCGATACTCCTTTCTATGACCATGCCTCCGGCGGCTGGGGATCATTGGAAGGCGTCGCGCGAATTTTCGCCGAGAAGCCTTCCGCCGTCGCGCTGAAAATTCTCGGCGATCTCAACAAGCCCAAGGGCGTGATGTGCAGCTCCTGCGCCTGGGCCAAGCCCGCCCAGCCCTCGACATTCGAGTTCTGCGAAAACGGCGCCAAGGCCACGCTGTGGGAACTCGACCACAAGAAGGTTGGCGCCGACTTCATGGCCAGCCACACGGTGACCGAACTCAAGGAATGGCATGATCACGACCTGGAGAAATCGGGTCGCCTGACCGAGCCGATGAAATACGACCACGCGCAGGATCGCTATGTGCCGGTCAGCTGGGACGAGGCCTTTGCAGCAATCGGCAAGAAGCTGGGGGAGATGGAGCCCAAACAGGCCGTCTTCTATGCCTCGGGCCATGCGGGCCTCGAAGCTTCCTATCTCTACGCACTCTTCGCCCGCGCCATGGGTCACCAGAACCTGCCGCAATCCTCGAACATGTGCCACGAGACGACGTCGGTGAACCTCAAGACATTCATCGGCACGCCGGTTGGCACCTGCACGCTTGAGGATTTCGAGCACTGCGACACGATCTTCTTCTTCGGACAGAATACGGGAACCAACTCGCCACGCTTCCTGCATCAGCTGAAGAAAGCGGTGCAGCGCGGCTGCCGCATCGTCACCTTCAACCCCCTGCGCGAGCGCGGCCTGATCGAGTTCACCGATCCGCAGAACATTCTCGGCATGGTGACCGGCCAGTCCACGCAGATTTCCGAGAAATATTATCAGGTGAAGCCGGGCGGCGACATCGCCGTGCTCGCGGGCTTGATGAAATGTGTGCTGGCGGCAGAAGACGCCGCACCGGGCACCGTGCTCGACCATGACTTCATCGCGTCTGAAACAGTCGGTTTCGAGGAAACCGCCGAGGCCGCTCGCACCGCGTCATGGGATGAGATCGAGCGCATCTCCGGCCTCACCCGTGCAATGATCCAGGAAGCAGCCGATATCTACCTGTCCGCTGACAAGGCGATCGGTATCTACGGCATGGGCCTGACCCAGCATGTCAATGGCTGGCTCAATCTCGGCATGCTCTGCAATCTGCTCCTGATGCGCGGCAACATGGGCAAACAGGGCGCCGGCATCTCCCCGGTCCGCGGCCACTCCAACGTGCAGGGTCAACGCACCGTGGGCATCGGCGAGAAATCCGCCCACATGCCGGCCGACAAGCTCAAGGAACTCTTCGGTATCGACGCCCCGACCGAGAACGGGCTGAACGCGGTGCGCGCCTGCGAAGGCATTCTCGACGGATCGGTCAAGGCGATGATCTCGCTTGGCGGTAACCTGGTGCGCGCCCTTCCCGATCGCCAGCGCATGGAAGAGGCTTGGCCGACGATGGAGCTGACCGTGCATATCGCAACGAAGCTGAACCGGTCGCATCTGGCCCCCGGCAAGGAGAGCTACATCCTCCCCTGCCTCGGACGCACTGACAAGGACATCCAGGCCTCCGGACCGCAGGCCGTGAGCATGGAGGATTCGCTCTCGCACATTTCGGGATCGATCGGCCAGGCGGAACCGCCTTCCGAGCAGGTCTTGTCGGAAACGGCGATCGTCGCGCGTCTGGCGGAAGCTACCCTGCCCGCAAATCCGCGCCTCGACTGGAAGGGCTGGACTGCGAATTACGACCGCATCCGCGACCTGATCGCGCGGACCTTTCCCGACGAATTCCACGATTTCAACGAACGGATGTTCGAGCCCGGCGGCTTCTACCGTGGCAACCCAGTCCGGGACCGCAAATGGAAGACAGAAAGCGGCAAGGCCCAGTTCACAGCACCGACCACGCTATCCGCTCTTGGGCAGGAGCCTGTTGCGCGTCAGCTGACATTGATCACCCTGCGGTCCAACGACCAGTTCAACACCACGATCTACGGTCATTCGGACCGCCTGCGCGGGCTGGAAGGCTCCCGCATGGTGGTGCTCCTCAACCGCGACGAGATTGCACGGCTGAACCTGTCGGAAGGCCAGGTGGTGAGCCTGAGATGCTCAATCGAGGACGGCATTACCCGTCAGGTCGATGGACTGACCGTGACGGCCTACGATCTGCCGCCCGGATGCGCGGCCGGTTATTACCCGGAGCTCAATCCGCTGGTGCCGCTGGCCTATCATGAGAAGCATTCGCTCACCCCGGCCTACAAGGGGACCCCGGTGGAGATCATCGCGTAAGCTGGAGACGCGTTTGTGGGCGGAACTGTGTTCCGCCTCAGGCCGCGACGCCGAGCGCGGACAGATCGACCTCAGCGAACGCGTTCGCGATGACCTCTGGACCAGAGCCGGGCTTGGTCGCTTCAGTCGACAGAATCTGCCGGTAGCGCCGTGCGCCGGGGATGCCCTGAAACAGGCCGACCATATGCCGCGTGACATGGGCCAGCCGCCCACCCGACGCGATATGCCTGCCGGCATAATCCATCATGCGGTCTCGGATGTCCGGCCATTCGACCGGGTTCGACGTATCGCCGTAGATCCGCGCGTCGACATCGGCGAGCAGGCTTGCATTATGATAGGCGGCGCGTCCAAGCATGACGCCATCCATATGGTTCAATTGTTCAACCGCCTGATTCAGATCGCCAATACCGCCATTTATCCCGATGAAAAGGTTGGGATAATCGACTTTGAGGCGATGCACGCGATCATAATCGAGCGGCGGAATATCGCGGTTCTCCTTGGGCGAAAGCCCCTGCAGCCATGCCTTGCGCGCATGGACCCAGATCGCGTCCGCCCCGGCATCCACGACCTTCGCCACAAGCTCGGACAGCGCGGCCTCGGGATCCTGATCGTCGACCCCGATGCGGCATTTGACCGTCACAGGCAGATCGGTCGCAGCCTTCATGGCTGACACGCAGCGTGCCACCACATCTGGATCGCGCATCAGGCAGGCGCCGAAGGCACCCGACTGCACCCGGTCCGACGGACAGCCGACATTCATGTTGATCTCGTCATAGCCGAACCCGGCACCGATGCGCGCGGCCTCCGCCATCTTCTCAGGCACCGAACCGCCCAGCTGAAGCGCAACCGGATGCTCGGCATCGTCAAAGCCCAGCAGCTTCTGGCGATCGCCATGGATCGCCGCCTCGTCGACAATCATCTCGGTGTACAACAGCGCATGCCGCGTCAACTGCCGGTGAAAATACCGGCAATGACGATCCGTCCAGTCGATCATGGGCGCAACGGCAAATGCATGCTTGTGGTCATAGGTCAATTGCGGCTCGTCAGGATTGCTGGCGTTGATTTTCGGAAAACAGGACGGATGCGCTTCTAGCATCTCTTGGCGCGGGATGCACATAGGTCGGGAACGGCGCCGACGAAACCCCTGCTCTCCCTCAAAGCGCCTTGAGCGCATATTCCGGCGTACCGCTCCATGTGAGCACCCAGCTTGCACCGGGGCGCACATTCTGGACGATGCCCGGATCGAAGGCGACAAAACATCGTCCGCCCTGATGACGGACAGACGGATAGATCAGACCGCGACAGCCCTCGCCACGCAGGCTCCGGGCGAACGCCTGCCCGGCAGGATAACCGGTCGCCGGGTCTGCATTGAGCGCCGGATGCCGCGGCTCGTCGCCGATGTCGGGAAAATCGCCGATGAAATCGGCCAGCAATTCGACATAGCGCGCCTCATCCTCGTAGCGACCGATATAGCCGAGCTCCCGCGTGCGATGGAAACCCACCTCATCGGCGGCCGTCAGCGAATCCCAGGCCGCATACCAGGCGCCCCGATCGCCGGAATTGAAGCGATTACCGGTCGGACGGGTGTAAGTGAAGGCGGCGTTGATGTGGCTCTGCCCGTAGAGTTTGAGATCGTTGGCGCGCCGGGCGAAGGCCAGTTCGCGGCGGTCGAGCCCGGGCCCGCCTTCCCGCTCGGCGATCATCCGCGCGCTCGTTCGCCCTTCAAGCTCAGCCAGGATTTCCGCTTCCTCGTCGCTATCGACCAGGCCACGCAGGACGGGCGGCTTGTGATGGGTTTCGGAAATCAGCCTGACCAGTCCGCGCTCGTTGATTGCGGAAATTCTCAAGCCCCGCCCCTCAGCGCGTCAACATAGGCGCGCACGCGCATGATCTTGGGCAGGCCGCCTGCGATCATCGTATCGACCGGCCGCGCACCCTCGAATTCGGGTCCGGTGTTCGCCAGCTTCACCCATTCGGACGCGATCGGCGGATTGAAATAGAGTTCGAGGGACTTGTAGAGGCCGGTGAGAGCACTCAACCGCAGGAGCTGGTCATGGGTGAGATCACCGGAAAATCCGGGCTTCCGCGCCCGTTTCCAGGTCGATTCCGACATGTCGGCGAGCGCCGCGGCTTCGCGCCCGGTCAGCGACCATGCATCGGCGATCCGGCTGAAAGCCTTGAGCGCAACGGCCTTGATATTGGCGGGAGACCGCTCCCTGAGGAGATTGTCCATAAACACCAGTCCTGTCATTCGACAGCGAGAATATAGGCTCATATGAACTACTATTCAAGATCAAATGAACCTATAGTGTAACGGAATGACGGAGTCTCTCGAGATCTTAAGTCTCGCCAATACTTTCCTTGGCGATCGAGACGGCCTTCAGGATGGCATGAACATTCCGTCCCGGCGCGAGATCGAGCGCAGCTGCTGACCTGCGGGTAATGCGGGCCAGAATGATCTCGTCGCCGGCTTCGAGCTGCACCAGCGCGCCGGGCCCCTCGCCTTCCCTGATCTCCCGCACCCGCGCAGGAAGCACGTTGAGAGCGGAGATACCGGACGGCTGTTCCGTTGCGATCATCACGTCCTGCGCCAGAAGGCGCACGCGCACTATCGTACCCGGCGAGCCATTGACCGTCGGCAGGAGAAGTGCACCGGCGGATGTCGAGAGCCGCGTGAGCCCGTCCTCTTCGTGCGCTTCGATCCGGGCCGTCAGGACCGCGCCGGCTTCGCGAAGTCCGAGAGCATGAGCCGCGGCCGGGTCGGAGAACACCTCGGCCGCTTCGCCGATAGCCGCTACCCGTCCGTTTTCGACGACCACGACTGTGGTGGCAAGACGCGCGACCTCGGAAGGCGAATGACTGACATAGAGTATCGGCAGGCCGATCTCATCGCGCAGCCGCTCGAAATAGGGCAGGATCTCCGCCTTTCGCGCCTCATCGAGCGCGGCCAGGGGTTCGTCCATCAGCAGGAGCCGTGGCTTCGACAGGATCGCCCGCCCGAGCGCGACCCGGCTCTTCTCGCCGCCGGAGAGTTTGGAGGGTCGGCGATCGAGAAGCGCTTCAATCCCGAGAAGCGCGACGATCCGATCGAACTCCCGCTCATCCACCTGACCAGCGAACTTGGCGCCATAGGTCAGGTTCGAGCGCACGCTCATATGCGGAAACAGCCGCGCTTCCTGGAACACGTAACCGATTCGCCTCTTGTGTGGCGGCAGGGAGACGCCGTCGCGGGTGTCCGTCATGACCACACCATCGAGCGCAATTCGCCCGACATCGGGCTTCAATAGGCCTGCCACTGCGTTGACGATCGTCGTCTTGCCGGATCCTGAGCGACCATAGAGCGCTGTCACGCCCGGGGGCGCGTCGAAACCGACATCAAGATCGAAGCCCGGAAAGCTGTGCTTGAGCGAAACGGTGAGGCTCATGCCGCCCCCACCCTTCGCGCCACCATGCGGGCGATCCATTCGGAGAGAAGCAGCGCCCCCATGGCAATCACCACCGCAATCACGACCAGCCGTCCGACAGCCGCCTCCCCGCCCGGCGCCTGCAAAAGCGCATAAATCGCAGACGGCATGGTTTGCGTCTGACCGGGAATGTTGGAGACGAAGGTGATCGTGGCGCCGAACTCGCCCATCGCCTTGGCAAAAGCGAGGACCGATCCGGCGAGAATACCCGGCAGGATGAGCGGCAGCGTGATCGTTGCGAAGACCCACGGCTTTGAAGCGCCAAGCGTAGCGGCCGCCGCCTCCAGTTTCGGGTCCACCGCCTCAATGGTCAGCCGGATAGCGCGCACCATCAGCGGAAAGGCCATGATAGCGGCCGCGAGCGCCGCACCGGTCCAGCGAAAGGCGAAGACGAGTCCGAACCAGTCATCGAGAACTCCGCCGATCCATCCGGCTCGCCCGAATGTCAGAAGCAGCAGGTAACCCGTGACAACCGGCGGCAACACCAGCGGCAGGTGAACCAGTCCGTTGAGCAGGCCATGCCCCGGAAACCGCCAGCGCGCGAGTGCATAGGCAACGAAGATACCGAACGGCAGACTGAGGAGCGTGGCAACAAGCGACACGCGCAGGGAGAGAGCTACCGCCTGCCATTCCTCCGGGGTCAGCCAGTCCGTCATGCGCTCAATCCAGCACCTTGAAACCCTGCGCCTCGAAGGACGCGCGCGCGACGTCACCGGACAGCGCCTTGTAGAACGTCGCGTCCGCCGCGTCTTTTGCTTCCGTCAAAACGGCAGCGGGATAGATGATCGGCGGGTGCGTGTTTTCGGGAAAGGTGCCGGCGATCGTGACGTCGTCATCGGCAGCCGCATCGGTGCGATAGACAATACCGTAGGGCGCTTCGCCCACAGAGACGAGCCGGAGCGCGGCGCGCACATTGTCAGCCTGCGCGACAGAGGGAGCGACCTGCTCCCATACGCCCAGAGCTTCGAGCGCGGCCTTGCCATACTGCCCGGCGGGAACCGAGTTCACCAGCGCCATGGCGAGCTTGCCGTCTCCCAGGAGTCCGGCGAGATCGAAACCCGGTTCGATATCGACTTTTCCCCCATCCCGGCCATGGGCGATCAGCACGAGCGCATTGCCGAGAATATCCCGACGTTCGCCATCCTTCACCAGGCCTGCCTTCTCCACTTCGTCCATCCACTCGGGATTGGCCGAGATGAAGATGTCGGCGGGCGCGCCTTGCATGATCTGGCGTGCCAGCTGGCCCGATCCGGCATAGGAGATTGTAACGCTGTTGCCTGTGTCGGCTTCCCATTTTCCCGCGAAGTCATCGAGCGCCGTCTTGAGCGAAGCTGCGGCGAAAACCACCACGTCGTCGGCCCACGCCACGGTGGGAACCAGGAAGGCGGACGCCACGAGCGTGGCTTGAACAAGGTGACGGAGCTGCAGACGCATATTGAAATCCCGGGCGATATGTATGAGCGGAAATATTGCAAGCGGGCTCGCCGCAAGCAAGCGTTATTTTCCGTCGGACATATCGACGAGCATCGTCTGAAGGGCGGCAATCTCCTCAGCCGCCTCGCGGGCGATGATCGTCTCGATCCTGCGATAATGAGCGAGAACGCTTTCGCCGGCCTGGGTCAGCGACGCGCCGCCGCCCTTGGTCCCGCCACGGCTCGAATCGACGAGCGGTTCGCGGTAGCTGCGGTTCATCTCCTCGACCAGGCTCCAGGCGCGCTTGTAGCTCATCTTCATCGACCGGCCGGCCGCTGCGATGGAGCCCGTTTCGCGGATATGTTCAAGAAGGTCGGCCTTGCCAGGGCCGAGCATCACGTCGTCGCCGAAGAAGATGCGCAATCGCAGCCGCGCTTCGCTGGAAGGTGTATCGTCACTCATGCCCACGACTATTCCACAAGCGGAAGCGTCCCAGCAACAAGCGCGGCCAAACGACTGACATGACTTCTGTTTAAAGAGGCACAGCCTTGCCGTCGGCATTGAACAGCCGAACCACCTCGGGATGGGCCGAGAGCTCGATACGGCTGCCCCGGTCGACCTCAAGATTGCCCGGAAGCTTGGCGACCAGCGGTTCCTCGGAATCCGGACGTTCGACATAGACCAACTGGCTTTCGCCGAGGCGCTCGACAAGCGTCACCGGACCATCGAAGACAAGCTGTCCTTCCCCGGAAATGTTGAGATCCTCGGGACGAACGCCGAACTGGATCGGCCCATCGCCCACCGCCTTGCCGGCGCCTGGCAACTGCAACTTGCGTCCGCCTTCCGGCTCAAGAATCAGCGTATCGCCGTCGCGTGTCGCTTGCGCCGGCACAATGTTCATCGAGGGCGAGCCGATGAATTGCGCGACGAACAGGTTGGCGGGCGTGTGGTAGAGCTCCATCGGCGTCCCCACCTGCTCGACATAGCCTGCCCGCAGCACAACGATCCGGTCGGCAAGCGTCATCGCCTCCACCTGGTCGTGGGTCACGTAGATCATGGTAGTGTCGGCCATCCGCTCCTTCAGCCGCGCAATCTCGATACGGGTCTGAACGCGCAAGGCCGCGTCGAGGTTGGACAGCGGCTCATCGAAGAGGAAGACGCGCGGATCGCGCACGATGGCGCGCCCGATCGCAACGCGCTGACGCTGTCCGCCGGAGAGCTGCTTCGGCAACCGGTCGAGATAGGGCGTGATCTGCAGGATCTCGGCAGCCTCCCTCACCCGCTTGTCGATCTCCGCCTTGCCGCCACCGCCAAGCTTCATTCCGAAGGCCATGTTGTCGTAGACGGTCATGTGCGGATAGAGCGCATAGGACTGGAAGACCATCGCGATACCGCGCTCGGCGGGCGATTTGTGGTTGACCACCTGCCCGTCGAATTCCAGCGTGCCGCCGGAGATGTCCTCGAGACCCGCGATCAGCCGCAGAAGCGTGGACTTGCCGCACCCGGATGGGCCCACGAAGACTACGAACTCCCCTTCCTTGATCTCGAGATCGATCCCGTGAAGCACTTCGAGATTGCCGAAGGACTTGCGCACATCGGTCAGTTTCAGTTCCGCCATCCCGAACTCCTTCCGCGCCCTCGGCGCACTACGCTTCTTGCGGCTTGCATCATCCCTTCACCCCGCCCGCTGTCAGACCGGCAACGATCTTGCGCTGGAAGATCAGCACAAGGACGATCAGCGGCACGGTCACGATCACCGAGGCCGCCATGATCGGTCCCCACGGTATTTCCTGCTCAGAGGCACCCGACAGAAGCGCAATCGCCACCGGCACGGTGCGCGTGTCGTTGTTCGACACGAAGGTGAGCGCGAAGAGAAATTCGTTCCAGGCCGCGATGAAGGCGAGAAGCCCGGTCGTCACCAGCGCCGGCCACATCAAGGGCATGAAGACCTTGGTCACGATGGTCCAGGAATTGGCGCCATCGACGATGGCCGCCTCCTCCAGCTCCACAGGAAGGTCGCGCATGAAGGTCGTCAGCACCCAGACGGTAAAGGGCAGCGTGAAGATCATGTAGGCGAGCACCAGCGACCAGAGCGTATTGTAGAGCCCCAGCGCACGGATCATCTCGAAAAGACCGGCGAGCACCGCGATCTGCGGAAACATCGAGACCGAGAGAATGGTGAGGAGAAGCAGCTTGCGACCACGGAAGCGAACGCGTGCCAAGGCGAACGAGGCCGTGATGGCAAGGAACAGCGAGATCACCACCACGACCGACGAGACGAACAGCGAGTTCAGGATATTGAGCGGGAACGCCCCTTGCGTCATCACCAGTCGGTAATTCTCCCAGGAGAAGTATTTCGGCCAGTAATCGACCTGAAAGATCGCGGTCCCCGATTTGAAGCTCGTCAGGATCGCGTAATAGAACGGGAACACCGACACCACGACGATGATGACCACGAGGGCATAGAAGCCGATCGTCTTGAGGATGTTCATCCTACCGCCCTCCCTCGAGATCGACCCGCGCCAGCTTCAGGTAGACGATGGTGATCACCCCGATCACCAGGAACAGAAGCGTCGAGGCGGCCGAGCCATAGGCGAACTTGTCGAACTGGAAGAGATTTTCCTGCGCGAACACGCTCATGGTCTTTGTCTGGGAGTTGTTCGGCGTCAGCACGTAGATCAGGTCGAAGACGCGCAGCGCATCGAGCGCGCGGAAGATGACCGCGACCGCGAGTGCGGGCTTGATCAAGGGCAGCGTGACCTTGAAGAAGACCTTGACCGGATTGATGCCGTCGATCTTTGCTGCCTCGTAAATGTCCTGCGGGATCATCTGCAGACCGGCGAGGATCAAAAGCGCCATGAACGGCGTCGTCTTCCAGATGTCGACGATCAGCACCGCGATCATCGCGGTGTCGGCGGACGCCGTCCAAGCGATCGGCTGCGAGATCAAGCCGATATGCATGAAGAGATCGTTGAGGATACCGAACTGGTCGTTCATCATCCAGGCCCACATCTTGGCGGAAACGATGGTGGGGATAGCCCAGGGGATCAGCACCGCGGCGCGGACGAAGCCCCTGCCCTTGAACTCCGCGTGCAGCACCAAAGCCACGATGGTGCCGAAGATCGTTTCGAAGAAGACAGAGACCACCGAGAAGAAGACGGTGTTATAGACCGCCTGCCACCAGTCACCGTCGGCGAGAAGCCCGTACCACTCACCGTCGCCATCGCCGTAGTCGACCCATTCGAGATAATTGTTGAAGCCGATGAAATCGGCCGATGACAACGCATCGAGCGAAGCGTCGGTGAAGCCGAACCAGATCGTCTTGAGAAGCGGCCAGCCGGCAACGAAGGCCAGCACCAGAAGCATCGGTGCGAGAAATATCCAGGATGACCGGATTCGTTCCGCTTTCAGGTTCGACCGGCGGCTCTTCACGGCCGTCGCGGTTTCGCTCGTTGCCATCGCCCTTCCTCCCCGGCTATGGACCTCACCCGCCGGAGAATACCGGCGGGGG
>CEQK01049179.1_pt1 | contig 11628 bp, 3 predicted proteins | sample 531051 | NCBI WGS metagenome assembly CEQK01 (sample SAMEA2621229, study PRJEB7988) | marine metagenome | biome: marine biome (ENVO:00000447); feature: deep chlorophyll maximum layer (ENVO:xxxxxxxx); material: "saline water (ENVO:00002010), including plankton (ENVO:xxxxxxxx)" | depth 150 m
GTTAGACGCAGGATTAGCCAGCACAGGTGCAATATCTAAAACTGTGGATAAAATAGTAGATACTGTTGGTATAGACATTACCAGCGACATAGGTAAAAACTTAAAAGATTCGTTTGTAGAAGGCGTTACAGCAGAGATAAAAGGTGAAGATGGGATACAGGCAGCATCGGTAGCAGCTATGTCTGACGTGTTAAAACCTGTAGTTGGTAAAATAAAAGACTACACACCTGAAGTTAAAGAGGACATAGCTAAAGTGCTGTCAACAGGTTTTACTGCAGCTGCACAAGGTAAAGACATATACGCAGCTGTAAATGATGAACTAGGGGCTTTAGCTACAGAAGATATACGAGCAAGCGTCAAAGACGCTGTGTTAAAGTTTATTGACCCCGTAGAAGAGTTACCTATGGATACAGGAAAGATGCTGACCGAAGCAGTATTACCTGATGCAGAGACACTAGATAAGTTTAAAGACCAACCTACAAAAGTCCCAAAAGACCCCACAGAGTTGTTTACTCAAATATCTCCTACAAGTAAACCTTTAGACCCTACTTTCGTCCCTCCTGGCTCACCTTTAGAGAAAACGGAAGTGGGAGACGTGCCAAAACTAACTCCAGAAGCTCCTGTAGACATACCTTCTGAGCCAAAAGATCCGTTTCCCACAATAACAGAACAAGATTTGCTAGATCCTAGCGGTGAAATATACGGCACAGATACAGACCCAGGTGAGCCAGTTCCAAAGTCAGATGCCACCATTGCAAATGCAATTTCAAAAATGTCAGGCACAGCTAAAAAAGCATATCTTGCACCAATAATTAGTGCAGGAAAAGACCTTGGTATAAACATGACAGCAGGACTTGCGGAAGAAATTGCTCTAACTTCAGGAGGTATAGGCAGGGGGGCAGACCAACTCTTAGAAATCGCAAATAGAAATGTCAAAGCGTCGGGGGCAAGCACTCCTATGATGTTAGCATTTGCAGCTTTAGATGTGCTTGATAGATTTACCGAAGATAATTTGTACCCTGTGGATAGAGGGGCTTTTGGTCAGTTTGATATAGGTAAAAATCTATCAGCTCCTGTAAAAAAATATTTTATGGACACATCTGAAGACATTAAAGAATTTATATCTCCTGAGATGGCTCTGAGGCAATCATGGGCGTTACCTAAACCAGGAACAACTATAGAAGAAATAAAAACTGGGAAAGCAGTAGATAGATTAGGTAGACCTTTTGGAAAAGGAGACCCTCTTGCAACATTTATGAACGGGTCTCAAGAATTTGCAGACATACTGATAGATATGACACTTGTGGGTCTAAACCCTGTATTAGGAGGACTTGCTGCTTTTACATCAAGTTCCGCAGCTGCGTATGATGAGTCCGCTAGTGAGATAGAAAAAACCATAGATGACGCATTTAAGGACGGGACACTACAAAAAACAGATTCTTTTAAAGCTTTGGTAGAAAAATACGATAGTGAAGAAAAAGCTCTGCAGCTAATTAAAGGTAAAGCTGATGATTATGCAAAAGTAGCAGGATCTGTTGGGGGTTTAACTGATGTAATCATAAGTAAGTTAGCTCTTGCTACAGGGGTAAAGGATAACTTAGGTGTAGTAACTTCTGCTATTACAAAAGTTACAGGTGGAACTCTTACAGAAATGACGACTGAAGGGCTTGAGCAACGAATAACAAACGCAGCTACAGAATACCTAGGCACTAATCCTTATAAAGACGTGGGTGTGGTAGCGCTTCAGGCAATGGTTCCTGGAGGTACAACAGGCACTATAGGAGCAACTACTGATTTGATAGGCACGGGAGAAGACGTGTTAGAAGATGCCCAAGGTGAGTTTGAAACCATAGATCCTAGCCCCAGTAAGCCCTTAAGCCCTACATATACGCCTCCTGGTACTCCAAAAACTGTAGATAAAAAGCCTCCTACCCCTTCAATCACACCTGAAGCTGTTACTAGCGAAGATGTTGATCTAGCCATACAGATGCTAAAAGACGCGGGTATTGAAGATAAAAGCTTACAAGATGAGATACTAGATTTAGCAGGGATTACTGTAGCAAAAGAGCCTAGCATAAGCACTCCTACAATAACAACACCAACTGCTCCAACAACTGTTACAGACACGTTAATAGACCCTGGAAAACGAATACCAAAAACCGTTACTTCAGAAGCCACTATTAGCCCCGATGCTACAACAGACACTACAACAGATACTACAACTCAACCTACGACTACAACTCAACCCACAACCACAACAACGACTACAACCACGACTACTACAAACCCAGTGGTTGACGTGTTAGCAGAAATAGAACTAGCTAACGAAACTCCGTCTTATGGGGCAGGGTTACAACAAGTAAAAGTAGAGACCCCAGATCCTGCAGAAATAGACTATTTTTACGATTTTAGTAGTATTTTTGCTACACCCGAACAAGAAAAATTGTTTACTAGCCCATACGGAACGTATAATAATAGAAAAGAAGACTCTACAGATGAATTGTTAAGGCTTGTCGGAGGCAGTGCATAGTGGCAGAAAAGAAAAAAGATTCCAGCGTAGGAGCTTTTTTTAAAAGCATATTACCCAGTGAAAGCACTGTGGGAAGTCTTTTATATACAGATGGTAAGATTGATTATCAGAAGCTAGGGGGTGTTTTAGGCGCTGCAGGAGGTGCTTTTGGTCTGTTTAGTCCTAACCAACAACCCGTGGGGTATCAAGGCTCTATACCTGATTACACAGCTGTGCGGCAGCGAGTGCCTTCTACTAATGATCCAACCAGAAGACCTGGAAGTGGAGGTCGACGCTACTTTTCTGATGTGTCCTTTGCACCAAGTGAAGGCATAGCATCTGCACAAACAGCAGCAACCACACAAGCAGAAGGATTAAAAGCTTTAAATTTAGCAAACCCTTCCCGACAAGATAGACCTGCGTCCGTTGTGCCTGATGTTCCTGTAACACAAGGTATAACCACTGCTGCTAATGTGTCACCACCTGTGACCACCGTGCAAGACTTACTACAAATAGCAAACCCTTATACGGGTGGGTATGGCACTCCTTATAAAATGGCTGCTGGAGGTATTACTCAGTTAAAAAAGGGCAGGTATTTAGATGGCGACACTGATGGTATGGCAGATGAAGTCCCTGCTATGATAGATAATGAGCAACCTGCCATGTTAAGTGATGGCGAGTTCGTTATACCTGCAGATGTGGTAAGTCATCTAGGTAACGGCAACTCAGATGCAGGAGCTAAAGTATTAGAGGATATGATGGATAGAGTACGTAAAGCTAGAACTGGGACAACAAAACAAGCCCCAGAAATAGACCCAAAAAAGTTTTTACCCGCATAAGGAAATAATATGGCTGAAGAAGATATTACAAGTTACGACCCAAGTAGAACAGGCATAGAGTCTTCACTAACTCAGTATGCAGGTCCGTATGTAACAGAGATGTTAGGTAAAGGAAAAGCCCTTGCTGACATGCCCTACGAAGCGTACGAAGGTCCTTTAACAGCAGGTCCATCAGACATACAAACAAAAGCCTTTGAGGGTATCGGTAGTTTAAATATTCCTACTGAAGGTATGGGGGCGTTTACTCCTGACACGTTTACAGCAGAACAAGCAACTAAGTTCATGAACCCTTATTTAGCTGCTGCATTAGCACCCCAACTAGCAGAAGCTAGAAGACAGTCAGACATATCAGCTCTTGCTGACCGATCTAGGCTCACTAAAGCAGGAGCGTTTGGTGGTGGTAGACAAGCGATTATGGACGCTGAAAGAGATAGAAATCTTCAACAAAATTTAGCCGCTATCACGGGAAAAGGGTACGCTGATGCGTATAATAGAGCCGTTGGACAGTTCAACATAGAGCAAGATAGGCTAAGAGGTGTGCAGGAAGATGTGAATAAGTATGGTCTAGCCGCGATAGAAGACCAACTAAAAGCAGGAGCGATACAACGAGACATAGACCAGCAGGGTATAACTGCTGACAAGTTACAGTTTGAAGAAGAAAGAGACTTTCCTTTCAAGCAGGTGCAATACATGCAGTCGTTGTTACAAGGGCTACCTCTAGAAACTCAAGAGTTTACCTATACTCAACCCACAATATTCCAACAAGCTGCTGGTGGCGCAGGAGATATAATGACGCTGATAAGTGATATATTTGGAGGGGGAAAATGAGTTTAGACTCAGAGATAGACAGCAGAAAACTAGCTCTAAGCGGATTAAATTCTCAACAGTTGGCAGATAGACTGAGACGGAGTGGAGGGCTGCTAGACGCTTTAGCCACACAAAAATTATTATCTGAAAAAGAAGCGTATAAAAGAGATTTAGCCATGCAGATGGAGCAAAGCCCTAAAACCATAGCTCAGAAGAATGAAGAACTGTTAAAACAACAATCTCAGATGGACGTGGCTCAAGGTGTTGCTGGAGTTTTACAAAACAGAAAAAGAAGATCAGACGCTAACGCTAAGATGTTAGCAGGTATAGATCCTCGTAAACTAAAAGCTATGACAAAAAGACCTATGGGTCTACCAAACGCACCCGTGCCACGAGTGCAAAAAGCAGCACAGGGTGGTATTGTTGGGTTTCAAGAAGGAATGAGTGTAAATCTTTTACCTATGGTAGCGGATTCAGGTGAAACATTTGTTGACGCATTAGGTAAGGATGAAGCTTCTATGGAAGTGATAAACCAAGTAGTTGACTATGTAAGAGAAAATCCCGCAGAGGCTACCATATTAGCAGGATCAACAGCATTTCTTGGTCCTACTGGCGCGGCAGTGAGTACAACTGCAAAAGGTTTAGCTGCTACTTTAGGGAAGTCATTCAAACCTTTGTTAAATACTATTCTAAGGGGGGTTACTAAACCCAAAAAATTGCCCTCTGGTAGATTGTCCAGCGTAAAAAGGTCTCCTTCTCTGACACAGGCTGTGACAAAAGGACTACCTGCCGCAGCTGTTGCGGGAGTTGCAGCTAAAGAGTTTGGTCCCCCTATACTCGAAGGAATACAAAGTTTAGGTTCCAAAGCAGGATTGCCTTTCTTTCCAAAAGAACCTGAAATGGGGCAAGTAGACGCTTCTTCTGCGGTTGCTCCTACTGTAGAACCCGAATCTGTGCGTGATGCACAAAGAATGATGGATATAAACGAAATACCTGTTGCGCCTGATATTGTGACCACCACAGGTCCAAAAGATCCTACAGAATTGTTTGCTCAAATTGATCCAAAAGGAGAAAGAACAAAAGAGAAAAAAACTAAGATACCAAAAGTGAATGGAGACGAGTCTCCAAACGAACTAAATCAAAAAGAAGAAGTAATAAATAGTAATCTTGATGAGCTAGCCATAAGACTCTCGAAGTTTGCAAGAAGTGACCCTAGAAAACCTGGAGGTTACACTGCGGCTAGTTTCCAACGTGACCAAGAAATATTAGCAGAAAAACAAAAAGCTCAAGCCTTACGTATGAAACAAAGAGAGCTTGATATACGAGCCGAACTTAACAACATACGTAGAGATCAGTTAACACAAAATTATTTTACAACTAGGTTGGCATCTCTAGACAAGTCTATAATAGATGCTATGGAGCTGTTTAGAGACAGTCCGTTATATATGAATGCAACGAACAAGATAGCAATACTGACACAGAAGTTAGAAGAAGAACAAAACAAGAGCGGAATTTTTGGTTTTGGTGGGCCTGATGAAGAAAAGATACAAGATATAAAAGATGATATTAAAGAACAAAGGGACATACTAAAAATAGGTGAAGCCGAGCTTACGGGAGGTTTTATAGCTGAGAGAGAGGCTCTCTCAAACAAATATACAGAACTGTATACAAATTATACAGGTGATGACAAGAAAGAAGATTTTAACTTAAAAGATCAACGAACTGTAGGGCAGTAACATGCCTACCTATGAAATATATAAAAAAGACGGCACACCCGTAAGGGTGGAAGGACCTGAAGGGGCTTCTACTGAAGAACTCGTTGATCTGTATCTATCTAAGAAAAAGCAAAAAAGAACTATTGATGATGTGCTGGAGGAGAACAGAGCCAGAAGAGAGGCTAGACGAAGAAGAACACCTCTAACCATAGGTGAACAGTTTGGTGAAGGTATAAAAGGTATAGGTAGCGGAATTGCTAGTCTTGCTGAAAGCGGTGCGTTAGGGCTTGCTACTATACTACCTGAAGAAAAAGAACTTCCTGTAAGAGAAAAAATACAAGATGTGGGGGATATAGTGCAAGATTATCTAGCCCCTGATGAAAAAGTTGGCACTATATCTACAGATGTTCCTAGAAAGTTTGGGGAAGCTTTAGGATCTTTTGCTGGCATTCTTGGTACAGCTGCTATTCCAGTTGTAGGACTACCCGCAGCAGCAGGACTTGTTACCGCAGCAGGTGCAGGTGAAGCCAGTGAGCGAGCTAGAGAAGGAGAAGCCACAGAGGAAGAGAGAGCTAAAGCGGCTAGACTCGGTGCAGTGGTAGGGGCTTCAGAACTTATATCACCACTACGACTATTAGCTATATTTAAAGGACAGTTTGGGTTAGAAGCGGCTGAAAACTTAATAGAGCGAGGACGAAATATACTCTATGCTTCAGGGGAAGAGGGACTACAAGAATTTGGCGCAGCTGTTGCCCAGAACTTAATAGAGCAGGGCATATACAATCCAGAGCAAGGCACGTTCGCAGGGACAAGAGAACCTGCGTTATACGGAGCAGGTGTTGGTGGATTTGTGCAAGCCCTAACAGATATGATCGCCCCACGCAGAGGAGGTAGAAGAGATGTTACAGAGATTGAAGACACAAGAAGTGGAGAAGGCGCTCCAGTTGATACACAAGGCGAACAAAGAACAGAGGGACCTACCGATACCACAGGAGCTACAGAAACTGGAGCCACTGGAGTGGTTACTCCTAGAACAGATGCTAGAGCTGATACTGTTGGAGAAGGAAAGGAAGACGTTACACTAGACGCAAAAAAGAAAGGAGAGGAGAAAAAGAAAGCGTCTAAAAAAGAAATAGACAAGCGAAACAGAGAAATATTTGAAGCTAAAGAGGCTATGGATCAAGGCGAAGGCTTTGAAGATGCCGCAGATCAGATGAGTCAAGCCTTTAGTGGCAAACCTAAAGAAGTAAAAAAAGAAGTAAACGTAGATGCAGATGCAAACAAACGAGCAAAAGACACATACAGACGTAATTTAAAAGACGGGTATTATTTAGATTTAGAGAAAGATTCAGGAATATCTAAAGAAGAAGCCGCTAAAAACTTGGCAGAGTTTAACAGGTTAACAAGTGCAGGTAACTTTCAGAAGTTTAATAAAGTGCAAGCCACTCTGGCTATAGAAGAAGCTAGAAAAAACTTAATTGCAAAATCAAAAGAGACAGGGAAGAAAGTTACAAAGGAAGATCTCGTAAAAGAAACACAGTCTTTATTTAAAAAGTACAACGTCATACAGGTAGAGAAAAGAGAAGATGCTCTATCTACAGAAGACAAAAACAAGATTATTAATTTAGTCCAATCTCGACCATCTAAGACTATTAAAGGTAGTGCAAACCCATTGTTTCGTGTAGCTCAAGTATTAAGTAAAGATCCTAATGTAGAAGGTGTGCTAGATAACGCTGCATTTATGGCTGTAAGAGGGGAGCCTACATCTGGTAGTGACCTAGACCCAGGGAGGGTTTACTTCGTGGGAACAGGCAACCAAGGGGTAGAAGCTGGTAAAAGAGTTGAAGAATGGGTAAATGCAAATCTATCTGAAGAAGGTAAAGCATGGTTTGCGTCTAGGAAGAAAAAGTATGAAGTAGAACCAAAAGCTAGCACGGAAGGGCTTTTAAAACCTGAAAAGAAGAAAGGTGAGGAGAAAGAAGAGGTAGAGGAAAAAGAAGTAGACGTAGAAAAAGGTGTCACGGAAGAAACAACAGAAGAGCTGGCGGAAAGAGACCTTAAAGAAGCTGTAGCAAAAGAAGCTCGAACAAAAGAAAAAGAAAGAAAGAAGGCTGTAAATAAAAATCTAAACATAGGACTTATACAAGGACAGTCTCCTAGTTTTATAGGTCCTCCGCAAAAACCTGTCATAGACAAATTGGTACGAGACAGAGATAGGCAGTTGAAGGAAATGGACCCTTTAAGTGAAGTGTTGGATGACAAAGGTAGAAATGTAAAAAACTTTGAGATTGCAAAGCAAATAGCTGTTAGACAGGCAAGAGAGTCGTTAGATGCAGATGGAACGCCCTATACTAAAAAAGATATAAAAGAAGTGGCGGACAGCATACTACCCACTTTAAGGTACATGTACGATGCAAAAGCACTAGCTAAAGATGAAACTGCTAAGAAGAGAGCAGAGAAAGAAAAATTTGACCCTAAAAAAGCTGGACAAAACAAAGAGAAAAAATTTATAAAAGAATTAAATCTCAAGACAAAAGAACGACGACGTGCTATGGCACGAGCTGCAATAGCTAGACAAAAAGCAGCTGATAAAGAAGCAGACAAAATAAACGAAGAAAATGAGAAGATAGGGTTAGAGCAGTTAGATACTCCTGAAAACCAACAGGATATATTGAACGAACTAAAACTAGAGAAGGACGCTGTTGAAAACCTTGACGTTAACCTAGACAGTTCAACCATTGACTTGTTAGTACAAGGTAATCTAAAGGAGGGCCTGAACAATCTAGCTAAAACTTCTACGAACCCAACTATAAAAAAGCTAGCTACCAAGCTGGCAGAGAAGATAGGGACTACAAAGATTGAGGTTATAGGTAATTTAACACTAAATGGTAAACCTGTGGCTGGAGCGTTTGATCCCACTACAAATACTATATTTATAGACGATGGCTTTATGATACCACACGTGTTATTTCACGAAGCTGCTCACGCTGTCACATCTGCTACCATAGCTAACAAGTCAAACCCACTTACCAAACGGTTAACGAATATATTTAACGAAGTAAAAGATCAACTCGACACCGCATATGGCTCTAAGAATTTAGACGAGTTTGTAGCAGAAGCTTTTAGTAATCCACAGTTTCAAAGAACGCTTGCACGGATACGACTAAAAGATTCCAAGGTAGATGCGTTACGAGCCTTTGGTAATAGAATAGCTAACTTTATTAGAGGTCTTCTTAATCTTGAGCAGAAAGAACCTACCTTTGGCACTGCTAAAAGAATAAACAATATGATTGATGGTATAATAGCTCCTGCTCCAGAGTTTAGAGATGCAGGATTGTTACTTGCAAATATGGGATCGAAAAACACTAAAAACGTTTTTGATGATGCGATAGGTAACGACCAAAGAGAAAAGTCTTACATGAATCCGCAGGAGAAAAGTAGCTACATAGCCCAAGCAAAAGACTTTTTATTTGACGGTGCTATAGCAGATAACGTGAAGGACTTCTTTGCTAGCTTTGCTGACGCTCTTGTTATAACAGATATAGCTGATGGCATAGGATTTCGTGACTTAGGTGCAAGACTTATGAAGCTACTACAATACCAACGAGGAGATTTAGAGCGAGTCGGAGGTATATTTAAAGAAAAACTAACTGAAGTTACACGCATACTAAAAGCAAACAAGGGGCTAGAAGCCAAGCTAGATGATGTAATATATAGCCCTGACTACGGAGCTACAATATATCAAGTAGATCCTGAAAAAGATCGCAGTTTTTATGACAACAAAATTGTGGATGGAAATCCTTTAACAGAGATATGGGACAAGCAACAACCGAAATGGCAAGCTTTAGGTGCAGATGGTCAAAAAGCATACAGGATTATGCGTGATTACTATAAGAAGGAGTACAATAAAATAAAAGACTTGTTGTATAAGCAGGTTGAAGAAGCCACAGATACAAAAATAGCAGATAGTGTAAATACCGATGTATTTAGTAAGTTATTTGATAAAGAAGTTTTAGATGTATACTTCCCACTAACCCGTGAAGGACGATATGGTGTAACATATAAGTTAAAAACACCTGCTCCTACAGGAGATAGTAAAGTAGTTGTGTTTGTGGACACTAGCACAGCAAAGGATGCTCTTATAGCCGAACTAAAGAAAAATCCTAATGTAGACACAGACTCTATACAAGGAGATAAAATAGAAGCTATTAAAAAATCTTTTCGTAGCGCACCACCTACAGAGTTTGTTGGTAAGGTGTTAGAGTCTGTAGGCAAAGTTAAAGATCCTGCAGAAAAGGAACGATTAGAGGAAGAAATAGTCAGATTATTTGTGCATGTTTTACCAGAAAGTTCTTTTGCCAGATCTTTAGTAGCTAGAAAAGGTACACCTGGGTATATAGGTAGCTCTGTGCAAGCGTTTAAGACTAAAGGTTTTTCTATAGGGCGACAAGTTGTACAGCTACAAAGAGGAAAAGAGTTTCGTGAGTTGAGAAACGAAATACAAAAAGTAGTGAAAGAAGCACGAGGAGAACCTAAGAAAAGTAAATTCAAACCTTCTATAGAACGTGTAGGTGCAGAGCTAGAAAGAAGAATAGAGTTCGCTACAAAGGGAGCTAACGCCAAAGAGTTTGAGAAACTTGTGAAAGGTGCAAACCAATCCGCGTTTATATATACCATAGGTTTAAACGCTTCTTCAGCTATTGTTAACTTATCTCAAGTGCCTCTGGTTGTGTACCCTTACCTAGCAGCAGAGTATGGACTAGGCACTTCATTTAAGACTATTGGTAAAGCCTATAAGATGGTGTCTAACGGTGCAAATAGTATGAATGAATACTTTAGGTTCGATGAGAATACTAGCACGTATGTCATGAAAGATAAAATCAAAACGTCTTTAGGTAAAGAAAGAGCCATACGTCCTAGCGAGAAGAAAGCTGTGGGAGCATTTGCACCTTTAATAGTTGAAGCTGAAAAACGAGGACAGCTTACTAAGAGTTTTATCTTAGACGCTTTGGGCCTGGGAGAGACAGGCAAGGCATATGGTAACACGTTAGACAAAGCCACAGGGCTTTCTGCTATATTTTTCCAAGGCGCAGAGCGTTACAACAGACAAACAACCTTGCTAGCCGCGTATGAGTTAGCCCTTCGTAAAGAATTAGGAGATTTTAAAACAAGCTCTTTTGCAGATGTGGCTTCAAAGGCTAGCCAAGAACAGGTAAGCAAGGCTACAGAGAAAGCTCTGAGACAGTCTTTAGAACTAAACGGAGGTTCTGTATTAGAAACTGCGCCTCGTATATCTCAGCAGGGGTTTGGGCGTATAGCCATGATGTATAAGACGTATGGTGTGCGTATGTATACTACCCTGTTCAAAACAGCTAGAGAGTTAATACGCAAAGATAACACAATTCAAGATAAGGCTCTGGCGTTCAGACAGCTTGTAGCCGTACATGGCAGTGCTTTATTCTTCGCAGGGGTACATGGGCTGCCGTTATACGGAGCTATGGAGATAGTGTATAACTTGTTACTAGCTGACGACGATGAGGATGATTTTGATACGATGGTTAGGAAAAGTGTAGGAGAAGAATACTACAAAGGGGCTGTAAACCTTATAACAGGAGCAGACGTAGCGTCCCGTATACGATTAACAGGTCTGTTGATACAGGAAAATAGATACAACAGAGACGCTTCTTTTGAAGAAAACGCTTTCTTTTATCTTGGAGGTCCTGCATTTAGCACATTCGACAGAGTTATAAACCGTGGT
>CEQK01020066.1_pt1 | contig 11617 bp, 12 predicted proteins | sample 531051 | NCBI WGS metagenome assembly CEQK01 (sample SAMEA2621229, study PRJEB7988) | marine metagenome | biome: marine biome (ENVO:00000447); feature: deep chlorophyll maximum layer (ENVO:xxxxxxxx); material: "saline water (ENVO:00002010), including plankton (ENVO:xxxxxxxx)" | depth 150 m
GTGAACCGGATTGAGTGCGGTCATCGGCTCCTGGAAGATCATCGCGACGTCGCGGCCGCGCATGGTGCACAGCGCCTTCTCGTTCATCGCGCCGACATCGTTGCCCGCGACTTCGATCTCGCCGGTCCATTTCGCCGAGCGCGGCAGGAGCTGCATGATCGAGAGGGCGGTGAGCGACTTTCCGGACCCAGATTCACCGACCACGCCAAGAATCTCGCCGGCGTCGACCTCAAGATCGACATCGTGAAGGATGGGGGTTCCACCAATCGAAAGCGCAAGGTTACGGACGGAGAGAACGCTCATGCGCGCGACCTCCTGATACGGGGATCATGCAGATCGCGCAGGCCATCGCCGAGCAGGTTGAGGCCAAGGACGGTCAGCACGATCGCCAGGCCCGGGAAAAGCGCCATGTGCGGGGCAAGCGAGATGAAGGTCTGGGCTTCGGCGAGCATGCGTCCCCATGAAGGTGTGGGCGGCTGTGCGCCGAGGCCGACATAGGCGAGACCTGCTTCAGCGAGAACTGCCAGCGAGAACTGGATCGTTCCCTGCACGATCAGGAGGTTCATGAGATTCGGCAAAATGTGCTCGACCGAGATGCGTGTCGCGCCCTTGCCGGCCACGCGGGCAGCCAGGATGAATTCGCGGGTCCAGAGGCTGAGTGCGGCCCCACGGGACAGCCGCGCGAACACCGGAATATTGAAGATGCCGATGGCGATGATCGCGTTGATCGCGCCGGGTCCGAAGACGGCGGTGATCAGGATCGCAAGCAGCAGCGACGGGAAGGCGAAGATCAGGTCGTTGCCGCGCATCACGATCTCGTCGATCAGGCTGTTGCGGTTGGCGGCTGCGTAAAGGCCGAGCGGCACGCCGAAACCGATGCCGATCCCGACTGCCACGAAAGCAACGGCGATCGAGACACGCGCGCCGACCATCAGCATGGAAAAGACGTCGCGGCCGAAATGATCGGTGCCGAACCAGTGTTCCCAAGACGGTGCCTTCAGCTTTGCCGCGATCTGCATTTTCTCTGGATCGAAGGGCGTCCAGACGAAGGATAGAAGAGCGGCCACCACGAAGAGCGCTGTCAGCAACAGGCCCGCGAGAAAGGCCGGATGGCCAAGCGCCGCACGGATAAATCCGGTTTCCTGATGGGGACGCTCGCTCATCGTGCCCTCCGTCTCAGACGGGGGTCGGCGACGGCATAGGCGATATCGACGAGGAAGGTGACGGCGACCACGGCAAAGACCAGAAGGATGATCACCGAGCGGACGACGATGAGGTCGCGCTGGGTGATCGCCTGGAAGACGAGACGCCCCAAGCCGGGAAGATAGAAGACGTTTTCGATGATGATACCGCCTGCGAGCAGGAAGGAGAATTGCAGCCCGACGATGGTCAGGACCGGGATCAGCGCATTCCGGAGCGCATGACGCCAGAGCGTCTGGCTGCGGGTGAGGCCCTTGGCGCGGGCGGTCCTGACAAAATCCTCATCGAGCGTGTCGAGAAGCGAGGAGCGCATTACGCGGGCCAAGATCGAGGCCTGAGGCAGGGCGAGGGCGATAGCCGGCAGGGTGAGCGCCTTCATGGCTTCGAAAAATCCAGCGTCCCAACCGGGAAAGCCGCCGGCGGAGAACCACTGCAGGTTCACCGCGAAGGCGAGTACCAGAAGCATCGCGAACCAGAAATTCGGGATCGCGACACCCAACTGGGTGGCGCCGATGACGGCGAAATCGGCTGGCGTATTACGGCGCGCGGCAGCGATCACGCCGGCCGGGAAGGCAATCAGCGTCGAGAGAAACAGCGCGTAGAGGGTCAGCGGCAGCGAGATCAGGATGCGATCGCCAACGAGTTCGCTGACCGGCACCTTGTAGGTGTAGGAGAGGCCGAAATCGCCCTGCAGCATACCGAAAACCCAGGCGACATAGCGGGTAACGAATGGCTGGTCGAGACCCAGTTCGGAACGCAGAGCGGCAACCGCCTGCGGATCCGCGTTGATGCCCATCATGAACGAGGCGGGGTCGCCGGGAATGATCTCCGTGACCAGAAAGACCACGATGCTGGCGGCGACCAGCGTCAGCACCAGGGCAATCAGTCTGCGGAGAAGGTAAAGGGTCATAAGCGGGGCATCATGCGAGAGGCAGATAACCGGTCGCGGCAGGCCTCGAAAACCATCCGCGACCGGCTTGCCATCAGTCTTCCCAGTAAACCTGGGTCATGTCGTTGGCCTGGGTAGGGGAATTCTCCCACAGGCCCTTGATCTTGGCGTTGGCGACGCCGGTCTTGGCGAGTTGGAAGATGTAGACGTTGACCGCGTCATCGGCGATCTTCTTCTGCGCTGCCTGCAACAGTTCCGTCCGCTTATCGGGATCGGTCGTGTCGTTGAGTTCTTCAATGATCTTCTTGAAGTCCGGATCGGCGTACTGGAAATAGTAGTCGTCGCGGGCATAGATCCCGATATCCATCGGCTCGGTGTGCGAGATGACGGTGAGATCGAAGTTCTTGTCCTTGAAGACCTCCTGCAGCCACTGGGCCCATTCGAGATTGGTGATCTCGGTGTTGATTCCGACCTCCTTGAGCTCGGCTGCGATGATCTCGCCGCCGCGACGCGCATAGGAGGGGGGCGGCAATTTCAGCGACAGGGTCAGATCGGAGACGCCGGCTTCCTTCAGGAGTTCCTCGGCCAATGCCGGGTCGTAGGCAGACTGCTCGGTCAGATCGACATAGGCCGGGTTATGCGGCGCGAAGTGGGTGCCGATCGGCGTGCCGTAGCCGAACATCGCGCCGTCAATGATCGACTGGCGGTCGATCGCATGGCCGATGGCCTGACGGACCTTGATGTTGTCGAGCGGCGGCTTCTTGTTGTTCATCGCGAGAATCGTCTCGCCTTCGGTGGAACCGACGATCACCGAGAAGCGCGGATCGGCCTCGAACTGCTGGAGATTCTCCGGCGCGGGGAAATTCGGAAAGGCGTCGACGTCACCGGCCATGACGGAGGCGAAGGCAGCGGTCGGATCGCTGATGAACTTGAAGGTCACCTTCTCGAGCTTGGCGGGCTCGCCCCAGTAGTCGGCATATTTCGTCATATCGACATGGTCGCCCTTTACCCAGTCCTCAAACTTGAAGGGGCCGGTGCCGACCGGGTTGGTGGCATTGTTGTCCGCTGTTTCCGGCGCGACGATCACCGCGTCACCCCAGGCCATGTTGAACAGGAACGAACCATTGGGTTCGGACAGCGTCACCTTGACCGTCTGCGGGTCGACGACCTCGACGTTCGCGATCTCGGCGAACAGCGCCTTCTGGGCGTTGGTGGAACTCTCGCCACGGGCGCGATCGAGCGAGAACTTCACGTCCTCGGCGTCGAAGGTCGAGCCATCGTGGAACGTCACGCCGTCCTCAAGGTGGAACGTATATGTCAGGCCGTCCTCGGAAATGTCCCAGGACTTGGCGAGATCGGGCACCACCTCGCCGTCGGAGTTGAAGCGCGTCAGCCCCTGGAAGATATTGGCATAAACCACCTCGTCGATGGCCGCAGCCGCGCCGGCGGTCGGATCGAGGTTCGGCGGCTCGAGCACCATGCCGACGGACATATCCGTCTTGGCGGCCTGGGCTGGCATGACTGCCAGGCCGACCGCCAGTGCAAACGCCGAGACGGCGGCGAGTGATTTCGACATGTTCATACAATTCTCTCCCTGGGTCACTGTGCCCGGTGCAGAAGGTCGTCGATCGCGAGCGCCATGACGACGGCGGAATCCACCATGTCGTCGATGCCGACATACTCGTCGGGCTGGTGCGCGAGATCGAGAATGCCCGGACCGTAAGCGATACAGTCTTTCAACCGGCCGATGCGGTCAATATGCTTCTGATCATAGGTGCCGGGCGAGAGCACATGAACGGGCTCGCAGGCGAGCACCTGCCGGATGCCGCGCTCGACGGCGGTGACAACCGGCGCCTCCTTGCTCGTCAGGGTCGGCGGCGTGTGCCAGAGTTCCTTGAGGTCATAGCGGAAATTGTCTCGCTCGGAGCGAACCTTCTCGAGAAGATCGACGATCTCGGCGCGAACCTCGTCACCCTTTTCCTCGACCAAATAACGGCGATCAACGATCATGCGGGCCGAATCCGGCACGCAGGCCGAGGGGAATCCGGTGAAACCCTCTTCCGGTTCGGCCTGGCCGCCATGGAACGAGTTGATGTTCATGGTCGACTGCCGTGCGCCCTCAGGTACGATCGGCATGTCGGTGCGGCGGGCGGCAAGGGCCGGGAAGAGCGTCTTTTCCATTTCGCCCATCACGGCGCCCATGTGGCGAACCGCGCAATCACCCAGGAACGGCATCGACCCATGGGCGATATGACCGTGGGTGGTGATCTCCCCCCACCAGACCCCGCGGTGGCCGAGACAAATCCTGTCCTTGTTCAGCGGCTCGGGAATGATGACGTGCTGGACGCGTTCGGGCGAGAAATAGCCCTGTTCGGCAAGCCAGGCGACACCGCCAAAACCGCCGGTTTCCTCGTCGGCCGTGCCCGAAATCTCGATGGCGCCGGGGAAATCCGGGAAGGCGGCGATATAGGCTTCGGCCGCGATGATGGAGGCGGCGAGCCCGCCCTTCATGTCGCAGGCGCCGCGGCCATAGATCTTGCCGTCGGAGACTTCGCCGCCGAAGGGGTCGAAGGTCCAGCCGGCGCCGGTCTCGACGACGTCGATATGGGAATTGAAATGAATGCAGGGACCGGGACCGCTGCCTTCCTTGCGCGCAATCACATTCCAGCGCGGATAGCGCTCGCTGTCGCCGGGCGTTCCCTCGGCGCGCAGGAGCTTGATCTCGAAACCCTTGGCACCGAGACGCTTGCCGAGAAACTCGCAGATATCGCGATAGTTTTCTCCCGGCGGGTTGAGCGTGGGGATGCGCAGCAGATCCTGGGTCAGTTCCACCAGATCTTCGCGGCGCTCTTCGATTTCTTTTTTCAGGAGTGCGAGGCGGCCCTCGGCGGCCTCCTTGGGGGCATGCATGTCATTCATCCCGCCAACTCTACAGTTGGCGAACGATCCGGCAAGTTAGAAATTTATTTGCCGGATCGCTAATAAGTTGCAGCTTCTAGGAGAGAACCTTGAAGCAGACGTTGGCAACGCCCGAATTGACCATGCCGAGATGGCTTGCTGCGGCCTTCGACACGTCGAGCACGCGGCCGCGGATGAACGGGCCGCGATCATTGACGCGAACCACAACCGACTTGCCTGTCTTGCGGTTGGTGACCTGAAGCTTGGTGCCGAAACGCAGCGAACGGTGCGCAGCCGTAAGCTTGGACGGGTCCATCCGCTCACCGGAAGCCGTCTTCGAGTGAAGCGCATACCAGGACGCCTTGCCGCAGCCATTGGCGGCGAGGGACGGAGCAGCGGACGCCACGAGCAAAACGAGCGTAGCGGTGACGGGCGCCGCGACGCGCGCGAGCGATGCAAGAGTTTTCATTGGCTATGTTACCCCGAGTGGGCACATCTCAGAGGCGGTTTCCGGCTCTCCAGGAGCTCACGAAACGGCCGATGCGCCGAACCACGTTTCCGGCAAGACGGGTCCTTCGGGACCGCAGGCGAAGCAGCAGCTCCGCTCAATTTGCCGGCCCGTCCCCCAAGGACGGACGAGAAGGCGGGTAGGGGTGGAACGTGACGAAAAAGTGTTCCGCCGTTCACTTGCCATTTCAAGCTGTAACGTTGGACGGTCCCGTCAGCCCTTCCAGTTGCCGTCTTCCCAGAGCGCGGAAAGGGCAGAACGGTAATCGGGAAAGCGGAATGTGTAGCCCGCGTCCTTGATACGGGCATTGGAAACGCGCTTGTTCTCACCATAGAAAGAGCGCGCCATGGGCGAGAGATCGGCGCTCTCGAAATCGGTTTCAGGCGGCAGGTCGAAGCCGGATATGCGGGCGGCTTCCTCGACCACATCCTGCGGTGGGGCGGGCTCGTCGTCGGTCACGTTGAAGACGCCGGGCACCTGCCCCCGGGCAAGCAGCGCGGTCGCGCCTGCGATATCGGCGACGTGGATGCGATTGAACACCTGGCCGGGCTTGATGAGACGTCGGGCCTTGCCGGCGGCGAGATTGACGAAACCGTTCCGTCCGGGACCGTAGATGCCGGAAAGCCGGATGATGGCCAATGGACGACCGGCGCCCGCTGCCGCGAGACGCCAGTCTTCCTCGGCTGCCAGACGGGCCTTGGAGCGACCCGAGACCGGACGGCACTCGGCATCTTCGTCTATCCAGCGCCCGCCGTGGTCGCCATAGACGCCGACCGTCGAGAGATAGCCGATCCATTCAAGCGCCGGAAAGGCGTCGGAGAAGCCGCCCTTCAGGTTTTCAAGGATCGGATCCCCCGAACCCGTCTCCGCCTGATGATCGGGCGCAATCGACTGGACGAGATGGGTGGCCGATGCCATGGCGTCGGCCAGTTCGTCATCGATGGTGCCATCGTATATCAGGGACTTCGCCCCGGACGCCTCGATCCCGGCACGCTTTTCCTGCGAACGTGTGGTGCCGATGGCGCTTTCGCATTCGGGCGCCAGTTCGGAGAGGATTGCGCGACCGGAAAATCCGGCGCCGAGGACGAGAAGTTTCATCGGGATAGTCCTGTATATTCGAGACCGGCGCGCCATTCGGCGACGACCTCTGGGTCTGTTTCACCTACCGCCGCATTGGCAAGCGTTGCGAATTCAGCTTGCGGCAGAAGCCGGGAAAGCGCCCAGACCGCCATGCCGCGCACCAGCAGCGCGGGATCGGCCAGATGGGCCCGGACGGGTTCGACGAGCGCATGATCGCCGCTGTTACCCGCCGCAATCAATACGTTGCGGATAAAGCGGTCGCGACCGATGCGCTTGATGGGCGAGCCTGAAAAAAATGAGCGGAAGGCCGCATCGTCGAGTGCCAGAAGCTCAGCCAGCGGCGGGGCCTGGAGATCGTGCCGGGCGGTGAGCTTGGCCTCGCTCGTCTTCTCGGCGAACTTGTTCCAGGGGCAAACGGCAAGACAATCGTCGCAACCATAGATGCGATTGCCCATGGCCTCCCGAAATTCGCGCCGCACCTGCTCCTTCGCTTCGATCGTGAGGTAGGAGATGCATCGTCGTGCATCAAGCTGATAGGCTGCCGGAAAAGCGTTGGTCGGACAGATGTCGAGGCAGGCCCGGCAGGAGCCGCAATGGTCCTGTTCCGGCGTATCCGCAGGCAGATCGAGAGTCGAGAAGATCGCACCGAGGAAGAGCCATGAGCCGGAATCGCGGCTGACGAGATTGGTGTGCTTGCCCTGCCAGCCAAGACCCGCGAGCGCCGCGAGCGGTTTTTCCATCACCGGCGCGGTGTCGACGAAGACCTTCACGTCGCCGCCGAAACGGGCGACCAGCCGGCCTGCAAATTCCTTGAGCCGACCCTTGATAATGTCGTGATAGTCGCGGTTGCGGGCATAGACAGAGATCGCAGCCCGGTCCTTGCGCTCGAGAAGCTCGAGCGGATCGCTGTCCGGGCCGTAATTCATCGCCAGCATGACGACAGATCGGGCTTCGGGCCAGAGATTTTGCGGATTGGACCGCTCATCAGCGCGGTCTTCCAGCCACGCCATGGACCCGTGACGACCAAGAGCGAGGAATTCCCTTAGCCGGCTACCGGTTTGGGTGAGACGGGCCGGATCGGCGACGCCATGAGCGGAGAAACCAAGCCGCGCCGCCTCCGCGGCAAGGAATGTGTTCAGTCGCGCAGGATCGATGGTTCGGGGTCGGGCCGGTATGTCCGCCTCTGCTCCCACCGCTAAAAATCGAGATCCGCGTAATGGGCGACGGGCGCCAGCGCGCGGACGCGATCTGACAGCAGCGGACGGAAGGCGGGGCGCGACTTGATGCGCTGGTACCATTCCTTGGCATGGGGATAGTTTGCCCACTCGATCTCGCCGAGATAATCGAGCACGGACACAGCGGAAGCGGCCGCCAGATCGGCATAGGTGAACTTGTCGCCGGCCAGCCATGGTCGGGTGCCTGCAATCCAGGACAGATATTTCATGTGCTGGCGGATATTGGCGCGGGCGGCACGCAGGATCTTCGAATCTGGAGACCCACCGCCCATGGTGATCGGCATCTGCGGCTTGAGCATCCGCTCGCGGACCAGAGGGGTGGTGACGTCATGGTCCATCTTGTCGAGGAACCAGGAGACCAGCCGGCGTGATTCGGCGCGCGCATAAGGCTGTTCGGGCATCAGCCGCTTGTCGCGCTTGAGGATGCCATAGGTCTCGTCGAGATATTCGGCAATCACCATCGGCCCGCAGATGGCGTAGGTGTTCTCGGTGACAAGGACCGGGGGCAGGCCTGCGGGGTTGAGCCGAAGGAAGTCCGGGCGGCGCTCCCAGTAGAGCTCCTCGAGCATCTCGCAATCATATCCTATCTCGCCAATTGCGAGGCGAATGAAGCGGGAACCGGCGGAAACGGGATGATGATACAGAACAGGCATCTGCGATTGCTACTCGATGATTTTGGACGTGACTATGCGCGGTCTGGTCACATCTCTGGGTTTAGAGCTATAGGGATTGGCCGGTGATGACAAGCGAATCACCAGACTGTCCAACATGCGCCGCCGAGACGGCGAAATTTTGTCGATCGGAGTTGCCTCATGGCCGATGCGAGCCTCATCGAACCTGCCTTTCTCGGCTTTATCGAAGGGCTCACGGAGTTCATCCCGGTCTCTTCCACGGCGCATCTGATTCTCGCGGGACATTTTCTCGGCTTCAAATCTCCCGGCAATGCCTTCGAGGTGCTGATCCAGCTCGGCGCCATCCTGGCGATCCTGTCGGTCTACTTCGTGCGGCTCCTCAATATCGCAAAGGCGCTGCCCAGCGATCCGAAAGCGCGAAAATTCGTCGCCGCCATTCTGCTCGCCTTCCTGCCGGCGGCCGTGATCGGCGCGCTCGCCCATGACTTCATCAAGTCGGTATTGTTCGAAAGCCCGGCGCTGATCTGCGTGGTGCTCATCGTAGGTGGCGTGATCCTGATGGCTGTCGATCGGATGGCGCTGAAGCCGCGTTATACGGACGTGATGGACTATCCGCTGTGGCTGGCACTCGCCATCGGGTTTTTCCAGTGCCTTGCCATGGTGCCCGGCACTTCGCGGTCCGGCGCGACAATCGTCGGCGCGCTGCTTCTGGGCGCGGACAAGCGCTCGGCGGCGGAATTCTCGTTCTTCCTCGCCATGCCGACAATGGCGGGTGCGTTCGCCTACGATCTCTACAAGAATTACCAGTATCTCGGTCAGGACGACATTACGGCCATCGTGATCGGCTTCATCGTCGCCTTCATCGCCGGTGTCTTCGTGGTGCGGGGCCTTCTGGATTTCGTCACACGCCACGGTTTCACGCCATTCGCGTGGTGGCGTATCGCAGTGGGTACTGCCGGGCTTATCGGGCTCTGGCTGGTTGGCTGATCTCTCAGCTCAGACCGCGCCGGATCAGATCGAGTGCAAGTAGCGAAAGCCCGATGTTGAAGATGAGCCGAAAGCGCTCCTCGGACATTTTCACGAGCAGGTGACGCCCGGCCCAGGTGCCGGCAAAACCGGTGGCCATCATCGCGACCAGGAGCGGCGCCCATTCGGCAAAGGCAAAGCCGGCAATCGCGAAAACGATGACCTTGACCAGATGCTGGGCCGTCATCACCGAAGCCATGGTCGCCACCAGCGTCAGACGCTCGGTAAACGCCTTCGAGAGCACGACGGCATTGAACGGGCCGGTCGCGCCGAAAACCATCGTCATGGCGGTGGTAATGAAGCCGGTAACCGCAAAGCCCTTGCCCGATATCCCCTCCATCTTCGGCAGCCGCACCCAGGTGAGCACCAGAATGAAGAGGCCGAGCAGCGTCTCCATCGCCGTTTCCGGCAGCAGGCCGACGGCGAAACGGCCAAGAACGGCTCCGGGTAGCGCGCCGAGGAGGAATGCAAGCAGGCAGGTCCAGGCGATGTGTGCGCGCATGAGGACCGCGCGTCCGGCGTTCGAACCGAGCTGAACGACGCCGTGAACGGGAATGAGCGCGGCGATCGGCACGATGTAGGTCATCAGGCCGAGAAGCGCCAAGCCACCGCCGACGCCCGCGGACGCCGTCAGCGCCGATGTGAAGAAACTCGCGAGAACGAGGATGCCGGCGCCGATCACGTCGACGCCATCCGGCAGGAGGGAAAGGAGCGTCACGTCAGTCACACGACGCTCCCGTCAGATATCAGGCGCTCTTGCCGGTTCTCGAATACTGACCGTGCGGACGGTAGCGCACCAGATAGGACGGCAGGATCGCGTCGATGGAGGTGGCGCGAATGTTCTGGCCCTTCAGCGTCCGGCCTTCGTCGATGGCGTCCTTGGAGACCACGTTGTCAGACTTCAGGTTGATGACCTGATCGGCGGTGATCGGCGGATCGATGAAGGGGATCAGGCTCGCGATCGAACCTATGAACGATGCCAGGCCCCAGGGCAGCGGCACGAAGGCGCGCTCGCGATGGATGACATCGAGCATTTCTTCGAGGCATTCGCGGAAGGTCAGAACTTCCGGGCCGCCGAGTTCGTAGGTGGCACCGGCAGTCAGAAGACCATCGACGCTGCGGGCCGCCATTTCGGCAACGTCACCGACATAGACCGGCTGGAACTTGGTGTGGCCGCCGCCGACGAGCGGCAGGACCGGCGAGAAGCGGGCCATCTCGGCGAAGCGGTTGAAGAAATCATCCTCGGGACCGAACACGATGGAGGGACGCAGGATCACGGCGTCGGGCTTGATCTTGCGGATGGCATTCTCGGCGAGACCCTTGGTGCGGGCATAATCGGATTCGGATTCAGCATCCGCCCCGATCGCCGAGATGTGGGTGAGCGTCGCGCCTGCCGCGCGGGCGGCCTCGGCGATGGCCCGAGCCCCGAAATCCTGCACCGCATCAAAGGTGTTGCGGCCGCTCTCGGAAAGAATGCCGACGCAATTGATCACATGATCTGCGCCGGCGACGGCAGCATCGACGGAATCGCGATAGCGCAGGTTGGCCTGGACCGGCATGATCTGGCCGACATTGCCCAACGGCTGGAGATGAAACGCCAGATCAGGACGCCGGGTTGCCACCCGGATGCGGTAGCCGCGCTTGGCCAGTGCCCGCACGATGTGGCGTCCGACAAAACCGGAGCCGCCGAAAATGGTCACCAGTTGGGGGAGTTGCATCGTTTCCATCTTGTCGCTTCCCTGAATGAAATCCGTTCGTCGGGCAAAGCCCGTTATTCGTAACCCTTGACGATCACCAGCTCGCCCTCGGCGATCTGCTGGCGAATGGCACGGGCCTTTTGATAGGTGTCCGAATTATAGCACGCAAGTGCCGCCTCGTAGGTCGGAAACTCGATCACGACGTTGCGGCCGCGCGCCTTGCCTTCGGCTTCCTCGAACTCGCCGCCACGGACGAGAAAGGTCGCGCCGAATTCTTCGTAAGCCGGCGTCGCAGTCGCCACATACTGCTTGTAGGTCTCGGGGTCCGAGGTGTCCATCCGCGCGATCCAGTAACCCTTGGCCATGTCTCTTCTCCCCGCCGCTCAGGCGTTCATTTCACTGACGATTGCGGTTGCGGCTGCAACCGGGTCGGCGGCTGCCGAAATCGGCCG
>CEQK01002748.1_pt1 | contig 11613 bp, 7 predicted proteins | sample 531051 | NCBI WGS metagenome assembly CEQK01 (sample SAMEA2621229, study PRJEB7988) | marine metagenome | biome: marine biome (ENVO:00000447); feature: deep chlorophyll maximum layer (ENVO:xxxxxxxx); material: "saline water (ENVO:00002010), including plankton (ENVO:xxxxxxxx)" | depth 150 m
CGGCAATACGCTTCCGAGTTTTGCCAAGACTTATACGCTCAAATCGATTGAAGACGGTAACGACAAGGGCAGTTGGTATTCCTGGTCTATCGAAGTTGGCGATATGGTTAAGAGTCTTGAAGCTTATAACGATTGCAAGGAGCTTCACAGTAGCATTCGGAAAGGGGAGTTGCAGATTGCTCCGCCCCCATCTGATATGGTGCTGGAAGATCAGTCCTCTCAAGAAGTGCCGTTCTAGGAAGGACTGCGCCCCCCTCGTCTGCACACGAGGGGGGCTCTTTTCTGATGGAGAATGTAGCAGAAAGATTCCTTCAATTATTTGAAGGCTATGGTAAAGCCCACGGACAGACCTCTGTTCTGGATCGTGCTAGACACGGTAAAAAGCAGGCGAACTATAAAATTGTCCATGAGCCGTTGACCTTGCAACTCGTTCAGAATCATCTGGACGGGAAACTTGGTGTCGGGTCGATACCAATTGATGAAACAAGTCGATGCTCGTTTGGAGCATTAGATATAGATGATTACAACCTAGACCTCACCGCTCTTCTAGCGAAGGTCAAGAGATTTAAGCTACCTCTGATTATGTGTCGCTCAAAGTCGGGCGGGGCTCACCTGTTTCTTTTTCTGTCGGAGAAAATAGCAGCCGCCGAAGTGCGCGACAGATTAGCTGAGTTTGCTTCCGTTCTAGGCTGGGGTAACTGTGAGATATTCCCCAAGCAAGAAGAAGTTCGAGCGGACAGAGGGGATGTTGGTAACTTTATAAACCTTCCTTACCAGAACGCAAAGCATACAACGAGGTATGCTCTCAAGGATGATGGAGACAGTCTTACTCTAGAAGAGTTTCTGTCCCTAGCTGAAAGTCTGTGCGTCACGGGTGCGGAACTGGCTTCAATTAAACTTGGTTCACAAGATACGGTTCTGCCAGATGGACCACCTTGTTGCCAGCAGTTAACCGAGTTTGGAATACCAGAGGGGGGTCGTAACATGACTCTTCTCAACGTGGGGATCTACTATCGGAAGTTTGCTCCCAACGATTGGAAAGAACTTCTGGAAAAGCACAACAGAGAACACTGCACTCCTCCTTTACCTGCCAGAGAGATAGTGATTATCCAAGAGCAGTTGGAAAAGAAGGAGTATGCCTACACCTGCAAACAGGAACCCTTGCAAAGTCACTGCAACAAGAGTCTGTGCCGAAGTCGAAAGTTTGGGATTGGGTTTCATAACTCCCATCCAGTGGTGGGTGGTCTTACCGTTGTAGAGTCGGAGCCTCCTGTCTGGTTTGTAAACGTGGATGGATCAAGGCTCGAACTATCTACTAAACAGCTACAGATGCAGGTTGAGTTCCAGAGAGCTTGCATGGAACAGATGTATAAGATGCCAGCCAAGATGAAAGAGGGTGATTGGCGGGACCTAATAGATACGCTTTTGGAAGATGCAACACGCATATCTGTCCCAGAAGAGTTAACGCAGAAGGGTCTGTTTGTGGAACTGGTCGAAGCGTTTTGCACTTCTCGCATAGCGGCTCATAGCCCAGAGGAACTTTTGACAGGCAAGCCGTGGACAGAAGAGGGGCTGACTTACTTCAAGCTAAGTGCTTTGCAGGAGTTTTTGAAGCGTAATGGGTTTACGCAATACACTCGTGGTCAGATTACAGAGCGTCTTAAAGAAATGAACGAGGGCGTTGAAGCGGACAAGACGTATCGCTTCAAGGACAATCAGGACAGGTGGAAGTCTGTCCGTGTTTGGTTTGTGCCAGAGATGAACCGTGGAGAAGTAGACCTTCCAGATGTCACTTTTGAACCAGAGGATCCGCCTTTCTGATGCAGTGCGAAACAATACTTGGACCCCCAGGAACGGGGAAGACGCAGACTAACTCTAACCGAGTTAGGGATTGTATCGAGGAAGGAATAGATCCTGACCGGATAGCATGTGTTTCTTTTACTCGCAAAGCCGCGAGGGAAAGCCGAGAGCGGGTTGGAAGAGATTGGGGCATAGACGAAAAAGATTTGCCCTTCTTCCAGACGTTACATTCCATGGCTTACAGGGCCGGGGGTTACAGTCCTGATGATGTTATGGGACCTAAAGATATGAAAGCCGTTGGAGACGCAACAGGCATTGTCTTTGGTTCCAAGAACTCAAACGTAGAAACAGATTTTGATACCTTGGGAGTTTCCAAGGGCGATAGTTACATGAACCTTTACCATTTGTCTCGCAGTAAGGGTATTCCCATGGAGGAAATGTATCGTCTTCAAGGGGACTACAAGGTTGACTTTGCGGAACTCACTCATCTTGTGAAGGCTTACGAGAACTACAAGCAGGTCTACAAGAAGATAGATTTTACAGACATGATTGAAGAGTTTATTGCCTCGGATGTCTGCCCTGACATTGAAGCATTGTTTGTGGACGAGGCACAGGATCTGTCTACCCTTCAGTGGTCAATGGTCGATGTATTGAGAAAGAATCCTCGTATACAAGTCTTCACGGGTGATGACGATCAAGCCATCATGAATTTTCAAGGGGCGGATGTTCGAGCCTTTCTAAACGCAACAGAAAAGAAAACTGTACTAAATCAGTCCTATAGAGTTCCGGGCTCAGTGTGGGAACACGCACAGTCTATTGTTAATCGGATAAACAACAGGGCTCCAAAGGATTGGTATCCTCAAGATCACGAGGGTAGCGTCCGTTATCATCAAAGTTTGTGGGACGTTCCCTTACAGGAAGGGGAGTGGTGTCTCATGGCTCGAACCAACAGAATTGCTTCCTATTACGCTTCGGAGTTACGGGCAGAGGGATGGGTTTACAGTCGCAATGGTCACCCCAGCATCCCGGCTAAAACTTACGAAGCTATTATGGATTGGGAGTCTTGGTGCAAGGGAACACCTTTAGAGCCAACCAAGATCAGGAATATATACACTTTTATGAAGGTTGGAGAGGGATACGAAAGAGGCTATGGTCCAAGGTCAAGGAACCTTTTAAGCATGGACGAGGAAGAGTCCTACACCATGGATTACGCCAAAGAGAATTTAGGGCTATGCGTCAATGAGTCCATAAGATGGCATAGAGTGCTTGGAAAGATTGACCTTGAGACAAAGAACTATATTCTTAACGCCCTGAAGAGAGGGGACAATGTAAGGAACCCTCGTATCAAAGTGAGTACGATACATTCAATGAAGGGGGGAGAAGCCGACAATATAATTGTGGTTCCAGACCTGTCGTATGCGGCTCATAGAGAGTATCAGAAAAACCCAGCTACGGAGCATAGAGTCTTCTATGTGGCCGTAACGAGGGCGAAGCAGTCCCTTCATGTGCTTTACCCGCAGACAGATAGGAACTACGTGCTATGAAAAAACCAGAGGATATATTGACAGAAGCCGCAGAATTGGTTGGGGGGGAGAGAGCCCGTCAACATGGTGATTATGTAAAGCAACATAAAAGGGTTGCTGATTTGTGGAGTGCGTATTTGAATTGTTCTGTGACCGCATCTGATGTTGCTTTTTGCATGGTGCTTTTGAAAGTTGCTCGAGATGAAGTGGGATCACCAAACCCAGATGATGGGGTTGACGCATCTGCGTATACCGCGCTATGGGCAGCACTAACGAATGCGTGAAGATTTATTTGATGAGAAGGTCTGGTCTCCTCCAGATCATTTACCTGATCTATCGGGCGAGAAACTTATCGCTGTAGACGTTGAGACCAAGGATCCTCATCTCAGAGACTTGGGGCCAGGATGGGCGCGGGGGGACGGTAAGCTTATAGGTATTGCTGTCGCTGCCCCCGGTTGGAAGGCTTATTTGCCGATTGGCCACGAAGGTGGCGGAAACATGGCGAAAAGTCTTGTGACCGGCTGGCTCCAAGACCAACTTGACCACGGCATGTCTGTGGTGTTTCATAACGCTCAGTATGATTTAGGATGGCTTTTGTCAGAAGGAATTGAGGTCAAAGGTGCTATTCTTGACACTATGGTCGCCGCTCCGTTACTGGACGAAAACAGGTTTAGTTACTCCCTTAACGCGCTGGGTTCGACGTATCTGGGCGAAAAGAAAAAAGAAGAAGAACTGAAGCGGGCAGCAGATCAGCATGGCGTTAATGCTAAAGCTGAGATGTGGAAACTGCCTGCCGAGAGGGTAGCTCTATACGCAGAGGGTGATGCCGATTTAACTCTTCGATTGTGGGATGTTCTTTACAAGAAGTTGCAAGAGGATAACTGTAAGGATATCCTAAAAATGGAGCTTTCCCTGCTTCCTCTTGTTTTTGAAATGAGGAAGAGAGGCGTTAGAGTAGATCTGGACAAGGCAGAGAAAACCAAGTCCTATCTTCTATCGAGAGAAAAAGACATCCTCAAGGAACTCCATGACGAAACGGGAGTTCACATTGAACCATGGAATGCAAAAAGTTTGGCGGCAGCGTTTGACAGCCTTGGTCTGTCCTATGACCGGACTCCCAAATCTGATGCCCCCAGCTTTACCAAGCATTTCCTGAAGACCCATGAGCATTCTGTCGCAAAGAAAATCCTGGAGGTCAGGGAATACAACAAGGCTAATACGACTTTCGTTGATACGATTCTTAATCATCAGCACAATGGTCGCATCCACTGCCAGTTTAATCAGTTGCGCTCGGATGAAGGTGGAACTGTGTCAGGACGATTTTCATCAAGCCATCCTAATTTACAGCAAGTTCCCTCTCGGCATCCAGAAATCAAGAAACTCATTCGAGGTCTCTTTTTGCCAGAAGAAGGATGCCAGTGGGGAAGCTTTGACTACAGTTCCCAAGAACCAAGATGGTTGATGCATTACGCTTCCCTGGCTCCAGCTACTCGCGATAATGAACGTGTTCAAGAGATCGTCAGTCAGTATCAGGAATCAGATGTAGATTTCCATCAGATTATGGCCGACATAGCGGGTGTAGACCGATACCAAGCCAAGATTATTAACCTAGGAACCATGTATGGTATGGGCATTGGTAAGCTGGCACAGACCCTCGGTGACATACCTTTTGAAGAAGCCAAGGCTATTCGAGCGGAATACGATGAGAAGGTTCCATTTATAAGAGCCCTTGCGTCTTCTGTTATGGATGCGGCATCCAAACGCTGTGAGGTGAGAACTTTGCTGGGCCGTAAGTGCAGATTTCCAATGAGGGAGCCAAAGGGTTTTTCTCGTAAGGCAAAGACAATCATTCATGCCGAGAGGCTTGAGGAACAATGGAAAGAACTATTGGACACTCCGCTTGAGGAAAGACCATCTAATTGGGCTGAGAAGAATCCTCAAAACTATCAGGTTGCGTTTGTATACAAGGCACTTAACAGACTGATACAAGCTTCCGCAGCGGATCAAACCAAGAAAGCCATGCAAGACTGCATAGACCATGGTTATTGGCCCATGCTTACGGTTCATGACGAGTTATGTTTTTCGATAGAGGGCGAAGATCAGGTGACCGAGATCAAGGGTCTTATGGAGAACTGCGTCTCAGACATGAAGATACCGTCCAAGATTGATGTGGGTCTAGGAGACAATTGGGGTTCAGCTAAGTGATTTAAAAATTAATTCTGTAACCTATGCGTGCGCTACTTTCGTCTGGTCTTCCTTCGTTAAGTGATCTTTGCCCAGACAACGAAAGAATACCTGGTCCAACAGGGGTTTCTACAGATCCTGAAAAATTACGGTCAGACAAGTTAGGTTCAAAATATTGAAAATTAACTGTGGGGGCGTTGTTTTCAAACATACCTCTTAGAATTTGTCCTTGACCGCCTATCCCTCTGCGTCGGTTTGTATCAACGATGCTTTCTCCGAAGGGAGTGGTAACCTCCTGTCTTGACCGACCATACGAAACATTGACTCGTTTTGGTCGTAAAACATCTTCCATAAACTTAGGCAAAACTCCTCTAGGCAAGTGAGCCGCTATCCCAACATTGTAAGAAGTTTCGTCTATTTCTAAATTTTGTACGGGAGTTCCCTTTTCAGACATAAATCGCACAAACTCTGAAGGCATTCCTAAAGCTTCAGGAGTTCTTTCGGAAGATCCTGAAAAGTAATCTCCTGAAAAAGTAAAGGGTCCTACGGATAAACCTTCTTTTGGAGTTCGGATACGAAATTGAGATTCTCTAACTCCGTCTTGATTCGAAGTTCTGTAACCTCCTAAATTTTCGTAAGGGTATTGTCTATCAGCAGAATCCATTACAGCGGTCCTCCCTGACAACAATCTCCGTCAGTCACACACTTGCAATCGACACACTGGTAGTGTCCATGGACAAAGACCTTTGGTTTGTCACACCCACAGCTAGGACAACGGGGACCAAGTCCTTCCGTCGAACCGTTTTGATTCTTTTCTGTTTCGTTCTCCGACATAACTACAATGTACCCATCCTGAGTCCGGTATGCTTTCTTTGTAAAATTCTAAAAGCAATTGGTCGTAGTCCAAATGCTCCTTTATCCATAGCGCGAGTTCCATGTTGGGAACTCCAGGTATTTCAAAATCAACAGCTTGCCCCGTTATGTGCTGGGACTTGCTTGAAGAACCAACGGCCTTGTTTAAATCAAAACATCTGAAACCGCTCGAGGGCGTAAAGGGAATGCCGTAATGTTCCCGGACAGGTTCCAGTATGTTTTCGCACAAGGTCTTGAGGTTCTCTATTTCACCATCGTTTGGTGTGTTTTTAATTCCCTTTCGTTCTGCTGTTTGTGATCTTGTTAATTCCTTTAGAGAAAAGTGTGTCGAAAGGCGTGTCATTGTGTTGGCTGAACCCCTAACAGTTTATTCATTTCTTGTTGCCTCAAAACTTGTCCCGCTTCATTAACTTGATTTTGTAGTGGAGGCGCAGCGGTTTGAATTTCAGTTACAGCTTGATCAATAAAAGGACGAGCTATGTCTCTAGCTTGACCAACGGCTCTGGATACACTTTCTCTTGCTTCGGAATCCATACCGGAAGCTAACGGCATGGATACTCCCAAGAATCTTGCTTCTCGTGCCAAAGCCTCCCTAATTGTCATAGAAGCTAATCCTAATTCGCCTTTAATACCTATACCAAATTCATTTCGAGCTTGAGACATTGCTTGGGATCTAGAAAGAGTTCGACCTTCTCGTGCGGCATTTCTCTGAAGATCATCTGCTATAATATTTAATCCTCTTTTTGCATCCCTAGCTCTTATGGATGGTTTAGTCATCCAAAGCAAAAATTGTTTGTTCCGCATTATTCTTGCAGAGGCCAACATAGCAGCAGCACCACCTAATGTTGCTACGGGGTTTATGAGTAAGGATACCCCAAAAGCTGCCGCGTAAGTTGCTGCGGCTAAACCGCCCTTTCCTTTTAGGGAAGCGTCTCCCACCCTAGTGGCCGCTTCTGATACTTCTTGCAGTCCCTTAACAACATCTTTTCCTAAAATTTCATCCAAAGAACCTCTAGCATTCATTTTTTTAATAGTTGATGCCATGGTCTTTCCGAAAGCACCTGACTGAACAGCATCGGCTGTTATACCTTCAGGAAAAGCTTCCATCATAATTTTAAGCATTGCTTGGTCTTGCAGACCCCCAGGAGTATTAAAAACATCCTCCCCAACTCTGTTTTTTAAAGCCTTTACAAGACTTGGATTTTTAACAGATTCAAGTATCAAGTCTTCTGCGTTTTCAATACGACCAGACCTAACTGCTTTAAATAAAGCATCGCGGCTTTGTTCCGAAGCTATTTTTAAATCTGATTGCAGAGTTTCAACAACAGTTTTTATGTTAGGGTTACTGATGTCGTTCAGAACAACTCGTCCCCATTCATCCCCAGAATTTTTAACCAAATAAAAATCTTTTAGAGTTTCACGCATCTGACCGGCTCTTTGAGAACCGAACAGTAAGTCTTGGGTTTCTTTTCCCAAGTCGTCAAATTTTTGAGCAAACTGTTCTGGCCTAAATACACGACTTACTTTTGATTCTGCTGCTGCGTTTTGCACCCAAGCAGCGGCTAACATATCTCTATTGATATCTCTTTTTGCAGCAGATCCTGTTCGAGCCAAAGCGTCATCTGCATATTGATCAAGTGTCTCGCCCAGTTGATCTAAAATACGTTTTCTATAAGCATCCCCAGCGGGTAAATCTTTTAACCAAGGTTGAACACGGACAATTATGTCATCTGGAATATCGTTAGCCACTAATATTCTGTTTAATCCGTCTATGTCTCCCGCACGGGCGGCTTGAGCAGCTTGGCCCCAAACTTCTGGCTTGATCTGCTGTATCTTTCCAGCCGTAGAAGAACTTGGTGTTACACGTGCTAAGTGAGCCCTGAGAAGTTCGGGTCTGTTATTCTTAACAACTGTTTGAGCAACATCTATGAGATCCTCAAAAAATCCTTCTTTTACGTTTTTGTTAAGCATGTTGGCAGCGCCCGTTTTAAATATCTCAGCGCCATCAGTGTAATGTTTATTGGCTTCCACCAACTTTTCTAAACCTTCTCTCTGTAACTGCGTTACCTCAGAAGATTCTCTTGAAGCAAACCTTCCGCCTTCTCCTCGAATATTTATTCCTCCCCCAAAAGCAGGTTGACCTGTAGCTACATCCTTGGCCAACGACCTAGCTTTCATTTCAAACATCTCATCAATTTGATCTTTAAGTTGTTTAATTTGAAAATCAGCGGCTGTTCCGACAAGATCAGGAGACTTTCCCTGCGCTCCTAAAACGTGACGCAAAGAATTTAATTCGGATAACGTAAAGTCATCTGTTTTTTTCATTACATAATTTAATAAAGGAGCATCGGACATTTGCCCCATTTGAGCTTCTGTACTATCTAAAATATCTTTAACAGCCTTTTGAATAGGCGCTCTGTCAAATCGGACGTTGCCCAATAATTCTTCTGCGTTCCTATACAGAACAGAAGAATCTTGTTGCCAAAGACGAACAGTCTGTCCCATGGCTCCTGTCCAATCTTTAGATTGCCTGCTCCCTGGTGCAAAAGCATTAAGAAGAATGTCCATTTCGCCATCTATTGTCATTCTAAGATGGCGATCCGCAAGACGCACGGCTTCGTCAGGATCTTTCATAGCGTTCTGGATAACACGAGTGATTTCACTAGCGTTTTCTTGCATCGCTGTCTTGAACTGTTTTTCTGTCAAATTCCCTTTAAAATACTGTTGCCAAAGACCCTCAATGTAATCTCTGTTTCTAGAGGCCGCTTTCGTGCTTCCAAAAATTCCTTCGTAAACAGCTTGAAGTCGAGCAGCAATAGGTTTCCCAGTAGCTTCGTATATACTGGGTCGTCCGCCTGCTCGGATGTCTCCTCGAATTTGTGCGCGAGCTTTTTGAGTAGCTATTTTTGTGGCCAATCCTTTGGGGACACCTTCGGAAACCAATTTAGAAATATAAGAAGGATCTGGTTTGCCAGGACCTTTAAGCAATCTTCGAGCCAATCTAAAACCTGTTCCTACAACAAGTTCACCACCCGCTCCGAAAAGAGCTTCGGTTGCGACATCTCCCCAAACTTCTTGGTTTGTTTGATCCTGTATTCCTCTAAATTCTTCTTCAACAAATTCATCGAAGATTTTACCCCCACCAGCCGCAGCACCCATTATTAAAACAGAAAGTGGAAGGCCAACTCCTGTTGTTGCAAAAGCAGCCGCAGTTGTAGCGGCTATTGGTCCTTGATGAGCCCCAAAAACTCCAACAACATCGGAAAAATCAAATAAACCTAAAAAGTCTCCTCCGGGGCGATTAAGATACATCGTTCCTGATTCAGGTAAATTTTCTTCCTGTTTTATAGCGGGATCTATTTTATCCAAGTTAAGATAAAAACGACCCTCCTGATCTTGACCAAAAGTTCCTGGGCCAAAATTACGGGTTATCCAAGCCGCTCGACCTTTGTCGTTATCAGCTTTTGAATAATCATAATAAGCCCCTAAATCCAAAGCATCTCCTTCATGGGTAGGGGTAAAAACAGGTCCAGATGGTTGACCCGTGCCTCTTCCTTCGTAATAAGCTTTGTAATCTTCCCACGTAGACGTTAAAGGATTAGGAGGTCTTTCTGCTGAAGAAACTGTTTGATCCTGTCCCAATAGAACAGACTGTATGGATTGTAATTCCATATCAGTAGGTTTTTCCCCAGCTATTTCAAACTGGCGATCACCTTCAGGTGTTTCAAAAGTTATAGTTCCCATAGTTAGTCTTTCGGCACAATTGAAAGTTTACCGAGATTTTCTTTAGTAGGTTCAAAAAACTGCCCCGCAAAAGTAGTTCCTTCAGCCCCTTTGTATCTAAATTTATTGGTTTCAGGATCAAAGTCATAAGACCACAAACGTGGTTGTACAGCAGCTTGGTCAGAGTCTTGAGCCAATCCTCTTGTTCGTTCTGCTAAAGGACTTACTCGTGATAAAGTTTGTGCAAAATAATCTCTTCCGAAAGGCCCCGGGTCAACAGGAATGCCAAGCGCTTGAGCAGACAGTATTCTTTGATTTGATGTGTTAAGACGATTTATTACATCATCGAATCCAGCCAAAGCCTCTAACTGCTTATCTCTAAACACTTTCATGGCTCCCATTAATTTTCTGCCCAAAGCATCTTTACCTGTAGTGATAAAACCTAAAACTCCATTATCATTCAAGAAAGCAGAATCTATGTAGGCGTTAGCAAGCAATTCAACATCTCTATTGGAAATAGAGTTGGCCGTTTGAGATTTTCCGAGACTGATAGGAATTAATAGTTGAAGAACTCTTCCTATATCCGCTTTAGCGTCTTCTATCTTAGTATATTTTTTATTGGGATCTAAACCCGCTGCCTTATATGCTTTTCCTATTAATTCTTGTCCCGCAGAGCCAAATCCTGTGATATCACCCGCTGCTACATTTGCTAAAACAGAATTTAAAAGAGAAATACCAACTTCCCCGCTTATAAAAGCGTTTTCATACTTAGAAAGATTTTCTTTTATTTTGTCAGCCTCAACTCTACCTATTCGATAAAGTTCTGCGTTTTCTAAAATTTGTTCGTTTAAAGCTGTGGTGGTGGCTTTAACAGATGCAATATCTTTCAAGACTAGCTCTTTTTGTACAAGATTGTCCGGTATCTTGCCATCGTTAGCCAAAATGTCCGCCATACTCACACGAACAAGTTCTCCATAAGGTGCATCTTTAGTTTTCTTACTTTGGTCGTAAAAGAAGAAACCCTTCCTTCGATCAGCATCACGTTGAGCTTCGTCCTTGGCCACAGAAGACAAAGCATACTGAGCAGCGGAAAGATTAACTTTCCTCTCAAACGCTCGTTTTTGTTTGTCGTCAACACCGAACGTATCTATGGTTGCCAAAACACCGTTAGCAATATTTGAAATAGCGTTATCACTTTTTCCAGCAGCAATCGCCATTCCTAATTTAATAAAATCATTAGCTTTTTCGTCTTCTGTTTTTCCCTGATATTCTCCTACAGAATCTATAAATCTCTTCTTGAAGAAATCCATATCTCGATCAACATTTTTATTTTCTGCGGCAGCGGCTATTTTTAACAAAGTTTCGTCCGTTGCTCTCTGCTTTTCTGATAAAGCATCTTCAGTTGAGAGAGCCTCTACTCGTGCGATAGCTTCCGCATCATCTGGAGGCAAACCAGCTTGAATCTGTTGAACTTTTTCTTCTCCAGAATCTGTTCCTTCTGGACGCTCTG
>CEQK01009714.1_pt1 | contig 11604 bp, 13 predicted proteins | sample 531051 | NCBI WGS metagenome assembly CEQK01 (sample SAMEA2621229, study PRJEB7988) | marine metagenome | biome: marine biome (ENVO:00000447); feature: deep chlorophyll maximum layer (ENVO:xxxxxxxx); material: "saline water (ENVO:00002010), including plankton (ENVO:xxxxxxxx)" | depth 150 m
TAGTAGGAACATCAACCACATCCCTATACGGCATACACTCAATGTACAATAGTATTCCACTTTGGAAAACACTTGGTGAGTCTAAAGGTAGAATAGCACTAAAGCCAGATGATTCTACTTATGATGTATGGCATCAATGGTTGAAAGAAAACCAAAGAGATGAGTACCTTAGACAAACTACTCAGAAAGAAGGAGTTGCTGGTCCTCCTACAGGTGTGAAACAAAAAACAATTAATATGATTTTTAAAGCAGTTGGTGTGAAGGGTTCTGATTACCAACATGGATTTAAAAGAGGTATCTTCTACGCTGACATATATGAAAATGGTAGAGAGTTTTTGCGTGGAGAGATAGAAGAAAAAGACTTGAAGATGAAACAAAAGTATAGTGATGATAGCGATTACATAATAAATTGGTGGAAACCAAAAGCTATTAGAAGATACACTAAGTTACATTCTGAAGGTAGGCTCAAACCAGAAAAGTTATTCTACGGTGATATCGTAGGAAAGACTTGGGATGAGACTAAGAAAATGTATCTATCGGAAGTCGGTAGATAATTTTCGAAGAGTCACTAAATAAATAACTTGGCTTGCTGTGACTCTAACAAGTAAGCTTTAGGAGAAATCCAATGACCGATATAAAAGGTAACGTCACAATTGTGACAAACGAAACACCAGATGAGACATCTTACGATGCTTTCTGCTATGAATATAAAAGACAAGATACTGGCAGAAAGTATGTAGGATGGCACAAAGGGAATGTAGATGATGGGTACACCCATTCATCAACAAATAAAGATTTAGCTGATGATTTGAGAAATCCCAGCTTATCTTTCACATACGAAGCAATCGCTTTCGGAACAACTGATGAGATGTTAGACCTCGAAAAGAAGATTCTGACTAAAGCAGATGCTGCCGGAAGTTCAGAATGGTATAACAGACACAATGGATTTGGTTCTGGTAATATGTTAACTGATCCGGATGAAATACAGGAATTAGTTGATAGAATTGAAGCAGGCGAATGGAGTTTTGATGAAAGAAAGTCTGTAGAAGTTTTAAACAATCTTCCACGTGTTCAAGTTAGGGAAATTGACAATAGTGCTTTGTCTAAACTCATATCAGAAAAGTTCAGAGATAACAATGGAATGATTACTGAACACGTTAATCCTGTAATTCTTTTAGAAGGTCGTGGCGTCAATGGTGAAGATATGGTTCTCAATGGAAATACCACTATTAGTGGTGCTTGCTTATCCAAAGTTGTTCCAGAACTACCTGTCATAACCATTCCGTATAAAGTTCATTCACTTCTGTCCGACCAACAACTACAATGGGCTGGAACTTTCTTAAATAAGCAAAGTGAATTTGTTGCAGAACCTGTTAGTCATAAAGATTTACTAAAGCAAATCTTAGGCGAGTGTTCTACAGAGGAAGAAGCTGGGAGTCAGAATACCAGAAAACTATTAAAGTTAACTGGTAGAACTAATGGACAAATTACCAGAGCTATCAATGAAGCTAAAGCTTTAATAAGAGAAAAGAACTTTGCTGCTAGAAACAGACTCTTAATTGATTGGGAAGCTAGTCAATATGCTAAGATACTGAAAGATAAAGTAGTTGGAAGTAATGTGTTCAAAGAAGATAAGCCTGAAGAATCTACTTACGCTCATACAATCGCATCGGGCTTTGTCAGTATATCTAAAGTTTTTCAACCTATGCTAAATGCATGTTTAGATTTAAAAACAGGTGAATTAGACAGAAAGAATCTCAAAGTGTTCATTTGGCATAATCTGAAAAAGAGGAACATGAAAGATGAGTGGGATAAGACTTCTGCTACGACAAAGAAGTATTTATATTGGACTGCTGAAAAGTACGATATAAATCTTACAATAGTAGAAATGCCCATAACAGAGGATGCTCTTATTTAGATATGAGTGACTTCTTTCAAGATACAGACAGTAGTAGAGAATACTCACATAGATGTTTGGTTTATCCTAACATAACCTTTCAAAAGGATTTTACTAAGGATAGCTATTACATCATAATGTCTAATATTTTGAAATATTTGACGGAGTTAAGGCCGGACATACATTTTACGGTCTTAACTCCTAAAATTATGCCAGGCTTTCAATATGAAAATACTGAACAGATTATCTACAAACAACCTACATATCCAAATGAGATGAGACAACATTTTGATACTTATCAATTGTCTAAAATAACTGATTTCAAAACTAAAGATTGGGATTTTTTATATACATATTTGCCAGAACATACATTACAGTTGGAGAATCATTTTAGAAATTTGACTAACTGCAGGCCTGTAATATTTGGTTATGATGCCTATATAGAAATACCAAAGACTACCGGTTATGAAGCTAGTTTACTTAGACAACACTATGCTGGTTTGATGTCTATGAACAGTTGTGGTGTTAACTCACAAGCAGTAAAAGATACTATTATAGAACATGCACCCACTTGTTTGCCAGATAGTGATGTAGAGATACTAAAAGATAAGATAGAACCTTTACCACGTGGTTGGGATAATGTAGAAGGCCCACGAAAGAAACCACAAACAGAACCAAAGATAATAGTTTGGAATCATAGGGCTAATAGTTATAAAAGTTATCCTTGGTTTCTACAACAGATTGATAAATTATGGGAACAGAGAAAAGACTTTACGGCATGGGTTCCTCTATCAGACTCAATAGATAGAGAGTATATCTACAATAAAAAATTTGATAGACAAGGTTACTTCACAGAGTTATCTAAATGTTGGGTTGGTGTATGTGGACAATCACACCACACAGGTTGGGCTAACTCTGCTTCTGATGGTATGGCAGTTGGTGTACCTTATATATTCTACAATGCTGACTACTATTCACAATATGCTGAAAAGGCTGGTCTTTATTTTGATAAAGATGAAGAGTTTCTAAAGAAGATGAATATGATGTTAGACAACGAAAATCTAAGAGAAGAATATTCCAATAGGTGTATAGAATTAGGAAAAGAAAACTCGTGGGAAAATATTATAAAAAAGTATAATAGTCATTTTGTAAGAGCGGAAAAGAAATTCAAAAAAGTAAAAAAAGATACAGATGGTTATAACAAAATATTAAATTACATTCACAAAGTTGGCTCGGTAACTAAAGAACAAATTATGGATTATCTTGGTTGGGGTAGAGGAATACCTTTTGACATCTATAGAAATAGACTTAGAGAAGAACCAACAATTAAATTAACAAAAAGCGGTTATGAGGTTAGATAAATGAAACCATACATTGTGAGTTGGACACCTGAGGCTTTTAAAGAAGATAAAGAAGTATATTATGCTTCAAACGAAGAAGATGCTGCTTACTTAGTAAGTAAGATAGGTAGTAAAGCTGTGGCGATGCTTAATATATTAAATGATGCAAAGGATATAGAAACACAATGGTGGGAGTTTCAACCCAAAGAAGAACTAGAATATATTGGTTGGGGTAAAAAAATCAAAAAAGAAATGCTTAATTGGAACAAAAAAACAAACGGCTATGTGCCAGGAAGATATCCATTTAAATTAGTAAAAAATACTTTTAGGAGAATAAGATGAAACAATTATCAGAACAACAAATAGTAGAGAATTGGAATAAGTTAATGAAACTTATAGAAGATACATTCGAAGGAGATAGATTAAAAAAGCTTAAGACTATGTATGTCTACTTTGAAGATAGAATGTCAGTAGCACCAGCCAGTGGTAAGGCAGCTTATCACAATGCTATGGTAGGTGGTTATGTAGAGCATGTGTTGCATGTAGTTGATTCAGCTCTTCAAATCAAAGAGCTGTGGGAGAAAAATGGAGCCACCATCAACTTCACCGATGAGGAACTTATCTTCGCTGCTATGCATCACGACTTAGGTAAGGTTGGTGATTTAGATGAAGATTATTATATACCACAAGACTCCGAATGGCATCGTAAGAATAGAGGTGAGATATTCAAACACAATCCGAAACTTCAATATATGTCTGTTACCGACCGAGCTATTTTTCTTTTAAATCACTTCGGTATTCCGATGACACAATGGGAATATATCGGATTACGTTTAACCGATGGTTTGTATGAGGAAGCAAATAAAACCTACTACCTTAGTTACAATCCTGATTGGGCGTTGAAATCCAATATAGCATACATACTTCATCAAGCCGATATGATGGCAACACATATCGAAGGTGACGAATGGAAACGAGCAGATGAAGACTATAACACAAACCTTACTACGAATATGAAGAAAGCGGTTAACGGAGAGAAGAAATCTGAACCATCACCTAAACTGAGTTCTAAGTCGCAAGACCTTTTTGATGAACTCTTTGGAGAAACCAAGTAATGTTAGAAGTATTTTTTACAATTGTAACCTTACTGTTTTTAACATCTTGTTATGTGATATGGAATTTAAATCTCAAACAGGAAATGTTAGAAGATTGGGTTTCAAATTTTATGGAAGCAGTAGAAAAAATTCAATTTGATTTGAAAAAAATAGATTACAGAGGTTCATTTGAATCTGATGATGAAACAGGTGTAATCTTTGATGAAATAAAAAATATAATAAAACAATTAGATAACTTTAGAGGAGAACAACAGTAATGCCATCAATGCAAACATCAGGCTCAGTAGCAAAGAAAAGAAAGAAAAGAAAGAAGAGACCAAAGAACTATTATTTTCATCAGGGAACTGAGAAAGCAATAATAAGATATAATAATAGTGACAGTCCAAGTTTAAGAAATAAGATTTACAATGAACATATAAGAGCTGCTTTTGATAAATTAGCAGAGAACATAATTCATACGTTTAAGTTTTATTACTTCGATACAACATCTGAAGAAGTAAAGAATGAAGTGGTATCTTTTCTTGTGATGAACATGCACAAATTTAAAGAAGGTAAAGGAAAAGCATTTTCTTACTTTAGTATTGTTGCTAAAAACTACCTTATTCTAAATAATAATAAGAATTACAAAATGGGTAAGATACACGATGGAATAGATGTTTTAGATTATAAAAGAAACATAACAGGTGAAACTAATTTAAGTGAGAGAACTGAAATTAATTCTTTATTTACAGAAGAGTTGGTTAGATTTTGGGAATATAATCTAACAAATATATTTCGTAGAGATAAAGATATTAGAGTTGCTGATTCTGTGCTACATCTCTTTAGAATAAAGCAGAACTTAGAAAACTTCAATAAAAAGGCACTGTACATTCTTATTCGAGAAATGACAGGTTCTAATACACAACATATAACTCGTATTATTAATGTTATGAAAAAGTATAATAAGAGATTATATTCTGAATTCGAAAAAGAGGGTGTCGTTGATGTATCTTATACAGGCTCTTTGACTAGAGAATAAAAAAAAGGGGAGTTTTCACTCCCCTTCTTTGTTTTAGAACTACTTACGAAACAAACCCACCAACACCAACAACGCGACTAACCCAGCGAAACCAGATTCGCCGAATGTGTTTATGATAGATGTCAGGTTACCAATAACATTGACACCAAAGACGCCAGTACCAAATATTACTTCTGATATAGCACCTATGGCTACAAAAGACATCATAAGATGAGCTAAATCATCTATGTAGCCTTTTACCATTGTTATTATTTCCTTCATGTTTATTCTCCATTAGTTAACAAAAAAGGGAGTTTCACCCTATATATAAATATAATATATATTAATCAAAAGTTAAAAATCTAAATATTTATATATGATACAATTCTATAACAATTCAGAGGATAAAAATGGCAAATGATTATGAAATCTTTGATGGTAAGTCATTGTCAGACTTATTTAAAGATATATACGATAATACGGCAAGAAATAAAGAACAATTGGAAGTTCTGATGAAAGAAGTTGTTGGATTCATTAAAGACGGTGACACAGCAGTTCAAATAATTCCTATGTTAAAAGAATACTTAGAAATTAACGTAAAGAACGACGACCAATTAGTCAAAGTTGCCAGTATAGTTCAAAGACTTATATCCACAGAAAACAGAGGTGGTGCTGAAGAAGAGTTTGGTTTGAGTGATGCGGAAAAGGAACAACTAATGTCTGCTGTAGAAGAGGTAGCAGCTGATGCACAAAAACACTCTGATGATATAAATGAAATAGGAAAGTTGGAGAATTAATTATGCAACCTGGCTATAGAAAAGTTACTAACTCTGTTGCCTCAATAGGTGATAGCACTGGTTTTATGAATCAAAGTAATGTTGTAGATTTGATAGAACAAATGTCTACATCAGATGAGTTTTATGAAATAGAACCAGCGCAAGTTGTTAAATGTCATTTAGACCCAAAAGATAAAGATTTTCCATTAGACGAAGATGGTAATGTAGATTTATCAATGTTGGGTGCTGTAACCGTTAGTTTGAAATATAGTCAACCCACAGGAGAAGTTTTGAGTGATTTAGCAAAACCTTTATCCCCACATATAATTCAATATCCAATTGTAGGTGAAGTGGTTAATGTTGCTAGTTATTTAGGACAACTCTATTACTTTAATCCTTTGAATTTGTTTGGAAAAGTCAATATGAATAGAGTTCCCTTTTCAAAAGGAGATGGTAAGCCTTATGAACAATTAACAAAATACAACAGAAAGGTTTATTGTGAACAAGGAGATACTGTCATACAAGGTAGATTTGGACAATCTATACATTTTGGTAGCGATAGTAATTTTGTACAACCTTTTATGAAGTTGACTGTAGGTCAGAATAAAAGTCCTGGTAATATAACTGCTAAAAGATATAACGAAGACTTAGCGCATGTCGAAGATGTAAATTTGGATGAGGCAAATATCTATATAACTAATAATGGACACATACCTTTGAGAAATGCCTCACCAAGTCAGATGTTATCTAAAAATTTAGGTGGAACTCTGAGTTCTGTAATATCGTTGAATGCAGATAGCATATCTCTTAATGCTAAAGGTTTTGGAGAAGTTTCTTCGCCAGGCGGAGATATTTTTGGATTTGCCGACAGAAATATAAACTTATCAGCACAGACTTCAATTAATTTAGAAACAGAAAATGGAACTGTAAACTTAGGAACATATGTTGGTGATTCTAAAGCCGGGCCTGCAGTTATAGGTAAAGCATTAAACGATTTCTTAGATGATATGTTAGTAGCAAACGAAGTATTCTTACTAAAGATGATTGAAGCTAAAGCAGATATCGATATCAAAAATGCTAGGGAAGAATTTAAGAAAAAAATATCAGATTTAAGAACCGAACTTGACGGCGTACCAAGGTTTTACAGTGATAAGGTTTTTATCCCAAATAGAAAAGAACAAATTGTAGATGATTTAGATGTAGAAGAATTGTTCAGTAATGCAGAGTGGCCTTCACAGCCTGAAAATGTTACTTCAACGGCCTATGAAATTGAGAACCCAACAACAGTTGCAGGAGTTAGAGGATAATGGGATTAGGAGACAATGTAAGAAAATTCATTAAACGAAGTGTTAATAGTCCTATTGACGATTTATCAAAGGACTCTAATAGATTAGTTGCTAAAATCAGGTCAGGCAAAGGTGGTTCTGATACTATTGATGAAGTTAATAAAGTATTAGATAGAATAACTAATTTAGAAAATACACAAGTCACTATTGATAATTTCAAAAATCAATTGTCAAGTTTACTTAGAACTGCAAAATCAGGATTAAGCGGTGCAGAAAAGTTGAGAGAAGCTAATGTGATAGGTTCGGCGTTGAATCCAGCTGCGGCTGCAATATCTTTAATTCAAGAAAAACTTATGGATAAATTTAAAGGCGAGATTAAAGATTTAGGTAGTGTAAGTGATATTTTGGCACCTACTGTTGATGATTTGAAAGTGAGTACAAAACAAATAAAAGACAGATTACAAAAAGCAGTCAAAGATAAAGAAGAATCTGATAAAGTTAATGAACAAAAGAACAAACAGCTTGGAATTAAATAAATAATTAAAAGTAAAATATTTATATAAAATAGGAGTTATTATGGCTAATAAAACAAAAGCACTTGTTGGTTTAATTAGAGAAGTGGTTAAACAAGAAGTCAAAAAACAGATAACGGATATATTTATTAACGAAGGTAAAAAGTCAGTAATGTCTAAATCCAATGGTGGGTTTGATGTTCCCGATGTATTACCCAAACGCAAAGAACAAAAAACTTATGTCAAAGATCCTGTTCTAAACAAAATACTCAATGAAACAGCACACTCACAAGAAATGGATGAATATCCAACAATGGGTGGAGGAACATTTGATACTTCAAAGATGGCTGATGCTTTAGGTTACGGTAATATGTTAGGAAATGCCGAAACTAAAAGACAAGCATCTGCTATACAAACAGCACAAGCAGCTGGTGCTGACACATCCAATCCAGCAGTACAAGATGTGATGAGTAATTTAACAAAAGATTATAGAGGAGTGATGGCAGCATTAGATAAAAAAGATGGGAAAAAATAATGTCTAATTTAGAAAAAGATTTAAATCCAGATGTTTTTATAGGAATATCTCTACCATTAGATTATGGTAGTCAAGGATTCTTTAACAAAACAAGAACAACTTTACAACAAACACGTTCTAACATAAGAAATTTACTATTGACGATGAAGGGCGAGCGGTTGGGTAATCCCACATTTGGAAGCGAGTTGATGAAAGTTATTTTTGAGCCAGATGATGGTAGTATAGCTGAAAAAGTAGAAGAGGCAATAAGAGCAGCTTTGACTGAGTGGTTGCCATATGTTAAAGTGGTAGATATAGTTACAACATCTGATGAAAGAAACCCAAATAAAATCAATGTGAAGATGAATTTCAGTATTGATATAGACCAGAGGGTTGCTACATTAGATTTAAATCTAAGAAAAGATGATATCGCAACTGTTGGGCAAGCAGGCGGTGAGTCTATGTATGATGAGTTAACAGATTCAATAATTGGTGATGGTGAGTACGACACACTAGACCCTTTCTATACCTTATAATCGGAGAAATTCTATGCCGTACAATGTACCAAAAACATCCAAAAAAGAAGTTAGATATTTAAATAAAGACTTTAGTTCATTTAAATCTAACTTAATAGAGTTTGCGAAAGTTTACTTTCCAAATACATACAATGATTTCAATGAGGCTTCGCCAGGTATGATGTTTATTGAAATGGCTAGTTATGTTGGTGATGTTCTTTCATACTATATAGATAATCAATTCAAGGAGTCTTTACTGGCTTTTGCAGAAGAAAAAAGAACTGTATACAATATGGCTCAGTCTTTTGGATATAAACCTAAATTAGCAACTCCATCTTTTGGTGAAGTTGAAGTTATGCAACTTGTACCAGCAGCATCTTCAGGAACAGGCACAGATTACAAAGTTTTTCCAAACTTAAATTATGCTATGAAGATTGACGCTGGCATGCAATTAGCTTCTCAAACAGGTATCACATTTAGAACAACAAGCGATGTCAATTTTAAATTTTCAAGCTCGTATGACCCAATGTCAAAAACAGTGTATGAAAGTTCTGGAAATACACCTGTAACATACTTACTTAAAAAGATTGCGAAAATAGAAAGTGGTGAAGTTGCAACCGAAAGATTTTCATTTGGTGATTCTGAAAAATATACTAGAATCGCATTAGCTAACTCAAATGTAACTGAAATAATAAGTTGTACAGATGATGACGGTAATAGTTGGTACGAAGTTCCTTTTTTAGCACAAGACACTGTGTATACAGATGTTGAAAATTTAAATACAGAAGGTAATGATGACTTTCAGTATAAAGACCAAGCACCGTATTTGTTAAAACTTTTGAAAACTGCACGTAGATTTACATGCTATGTCAGAACAGATAATAGAACAGAATTAAGATTTGGAGCTGGAATATCAGATAGTCCAGATGAAGAGTTGGTTCCTAATCCTGACTCAGTTGGTTCAACTTTGCCAGGTTCACCAACATACTTAGGAACGGCTTTCGACCCTTCTAACTTTTTGAACACTAGAACATATGGTCAAGCACCATCGAATACTACACTTGTGATTACATACAGATATGGTGGTGGTGTTAGTCATAATGTAAATTCAAACTCAATAACTTCGATAACTAATCAAACCATTTCATTAAATGAGGTTGGACTAGATTCAGCATTGGTAGGCACAGTTAAAGATTCTATAGCGGTTATAAATCCAAATCCAACATCTGGTGGTAAGGGTGCAGAAAGTGTTGGAGAGGTAAAACAGAATACATTATCTTACTTTCAAGCACAATCAAGAGCCGTAACTAAAGCCGACTATATAACTAGAGTTTACGCCCTACCACCTAAGTATGGTAATATTGCTAAAGCATATATCGTACAAGATTCTCAGATAGACCAAGGGCCTGCTAATACATTCACTTTGCCTGGTAATAGAGTGAGAGTAGAAAATCCTTTGGCATTAAACCTATATGTTTTAGGATATGATGCGGGTAAACAATTAACTCAGGTTAATCAAGCAGTCAAAGAAAACATTCAAACTTACCTAACACAGTTTAGAATGATTACAGACGCTGTTAATATTAAAGACGCCTATGTTATTAATGTAGGTGTCAAGTTCAATTTACTAGCCAAATCAGGTTATAATAAGGAACAAGTTGTCCTACAGTCAGTACAAAAAGTTAGAGAATTCTTCGATACCGATAAGTGGCAAATAGGACAACCAATAGTTTTATCGGATTTAGCTTATCAGATATCTTTAGTTGATGGTGTAGCAGCAGTTGTTCCACCTGATGATCTTGATGAAGAAACAAGTTCACAAGACAGACCACCCGTTCAGATTGTAAACAAATTCAATCGTGCGGAAGGATATTCAGGAAATTTGTATGACATAAAGAGTGCTACCAAAGGTGGTGTTGTGTACCCATCTATGGACCCAAGTTGTTTCGAACTAAAATTTCCATCAATTGATATTGAAGGTAAATGTGTAGGCGACACTAATAGTGGTGGCTCTGCCGGAGGTAGTTACTAATGCATTATTTTATTTTTCCAGACATAGACACAACTTTATATCAAGCCTCAAGTAGTAAAAATACAGGTTTGGATGAAATATTAGAAGTACAAAAAAATATGAAAAGCGATGGAACTAATATAAAAGTTTCTCGTATACTTATAAAATTTGATTTATCTTACATTTCACAATCAATTGTTAGAGGACAGATTGTGAACCCTAAATTTTATCTAAATATGTATGATGCTAATCCTACTGATTTATCATACAGTCAATCTTTGTGGGCTTGGCCTGTAAGTCAAAGTTGGGTTGAGGGAGAGGGATTTGATATGGATAATCCAACTACAACACAAGGTGCTAGTTGGGCTTACAAAACAGGAATTGAAGAAGAAGACTTTTGGAATCCTGCTTCCTCATCTTTCACTAATGAACAAGGTGGGACTTGGCATGATGAAGTTTACGCATCACAGTCTTTCTTTTGGTCGACTGGTGATATGAGAATGGATGTCACACCAATTGTAAATAAGTGGTTAGATAAAACTTACACCAATGAAGGATTTATAGTAAGAAGAAGTGGAAGTATCAAAGTCACGGATAATGGTGTAACAGTAAGAAGTGGTTCTGGCGAAGAGGGAAACACC
>CEQK01056328.1_pt1 | contig 11604 bp, 5 predicted proteins | sample 531051 | NCBI WGS metagenome assembly CEQK01 (sample SAMEA2621229, study PRJEB7988) | marine metagenome | biome: marine biome (ENVO:00000447); feature: deep chlorophyll maximum layer (ENVO:xxxxxxxx); material: "saline water (ENVO:00002010), including plankton (ENVO:xxxxxxxx)" | depth 150 m
GTCACCTGATTTATGTTGGCCCCAAGTGTGTTTTAACCATCTAAACCATAACTCACCAGCTTTTTCACCTTCAGTATAATATGACCAACCAAGTCTTATAGAAGCTTCTTGATGTATTTGGCCAAAGTCACTAAAACCATATATTTTATTTACATCGTATTGATCTCTAGTATTACCGCCAAAATCATATATCATTGACTCTGTAACTTTAACTAAAAAGTTTATTTTATAAGGTGCGTCGTTATGTAAGTATGTGCCAGACCTATGTTCACCTTTATTTATTTTAAACACTCTAAAACCGTCGTCATCAATTTTTTCACAAGTTGTAAGCAAAATAATGCACAACAAAAAACGTTTCATTTAAAATAATATTTCTTTTTGCTTTAAACCTTTTTTCTTTTTATTTCTACTTTTGTTAGATTTTTTAATGTAATCTCTTACTTCATCAACTTCTTTATCTTTCACACCAACATCCCAACGGCTCCAACCTAAACCAGTAGCAAGCCTCTGCCACCAAGCGTTTTCAGTATCTACAGCAGCTCTTAAGTTATCAACTTTTCTATATAGTCTTGCTAAAGGTACGTTTGTAGCAGCTTCTATTATTTGAGAATATGCATCCCATATAGGGTTATTAATATCAAAAGTATCCATTTCATCAATTACTTTCTTGTTGTAATCCATAGTTTTTTCGTAACTTCTGTATTTTCTAGCTTTAATACCTATTGGTGGTGAAAGCTGTAATAGTTCCATCATAATAATATTGTCTTCTTTACCCCAGTTTTTCTTTTGGTTTTCAGCATATTTTATAGCTGTATTTTTTATTGTAGATACTACAGCACCTGCAATACCAGCGCCACGTAAAACAGTATCTATACTTCCGTTAACAACTCTTTGTTTTTTAGTTTTGAAAAACTTTTCTGTTTTTTCTTCATCTTCATCATCTTCACCAAACAACATAGCAAATAAAGCTGACTGTAAACTATAGAATATTACGTTTTGTACGGCTCCATAGTATATTATTTTAGATATATTTGACATATCACTTCTAGCTTGATCGTTGTAACCTTTAGATATTCTTCTATTAATTAAATCAGAACCAGCTTTTTTCATTAATCTAACATACTGTGAAGGTGTGTTTTGAAAAGCTAATATTAATCTACCAAGAACAGAAGCTTGCTGTTGTGATATTTTATCTGGCCTAGCAGACTGCTGTGTGCTTTCAGATATTTCTTGAAAGTCTTCAAAAGCTTTTGTTTCAGCTTGTTGCTGTGTAAACCCTTGCTGCCTGTATGTTTTAATTCTATTTCTATACATTGTAGCCCCACCAAAAGCTATAGCAAAACTATCAGCTAATTGTGTAGGTAAAAAACCTATTTGTAATAAGTAAGCAATAGCCGCTCTAGCTTTACCTGTAGGTGTTTTAGCTTTACTTACAGCGCTTGCTATTTCACTAGCATTTAAATCAAAAGCAACACCAGCTCTTCTTTGTTTTAACATGTCAGAGTTAAATAGCGTTTTAAAATCAGTCCAAAACTGCTCTTGATTACTAAAAGCTTCTGCGGCTTTAAATATATTGTTATCTCCAAAGTTTATAAAGTTAACTGTAGATATAGTCTGTAATACAGCTGATCTTGCGTTAAAAAACATAGTTGCACCAATAGATCCGTTTATATAATCTAAAAATAAATTTACATTTTTATTTTGACCAGTTGGTCTGTTACTACCTTTTTCAATACGATACAACATATCTTCTAGCGCGTTTCTAAAATCAGCGCCATAAGCAGCCTCTATTTTGTTTAAGTTTTCTTTACTAAATATTATTTTAGAGTTTTCTAAATATTCATTAAAAAATCTTTTTCTACCAACTCTACCTGTAGCATCTTGTAAGTCAGTTCTTATATCACCGACTTGCCAGTTTTCACTAGGTTCTATATAACCTTCTTTTTGTCTAGATATTTTACTAACTACGTTGGCAAAGTTTCTTAAATTAACACTTGAGTTAACTATATCAATTAATTCGTTTATTTCTGTTTGTGATATACCTGGTATGTCAAAACCAGCTTTATTCCACAAATAAACTCTTACAGCGTCACTGTAATAATAGTCACTACCAGGTATTTTTCTTCTTAATTTTTTACGTGTTAAAGGTGCTTTTTTTATTAAAACTCTATAGTCATTAGCTATAGCTTGTTTAGCCATGTTTAACTCTCTATAACCTCTAGCTAAAGGTTTTAATAAAGTTCTTTCAAAAAACTCTCTATGCTTGTTACCAAGCCTGCCTTTACCCATAAAGTTGTATAACAAACCAGCAAAGTCTTCGTGTGACGGTGGTACAAAAAATCTAAAACTACCTTTACCTTCGCCAGCTTTATTAGCTCTAGCATCAGAATATCTTCTTTCAGATTTAATACCAGAAACATCTTCTAATATACTATTAAAATCTTCATTTATTGATTTGCTAAATTTAATTCTAGCTTGCTGTACGTTTGATTTAATATCTAACTGTTCTAGTGCTTGTTTAACGGCTTTTACGTTTGGTAAAGCATCATCAACAAAATACATATCATTATAACCTTCTGCGAATTTATTAAGCATCCACACAGCTTTTGCTTCACCACTACTATTACCTAAGCCAGTTATATTTTCTAAAGGTATATTTATATTTTTACTTTTTAACCAACCATGTATTGCTGTTGCGCTTTCAGGTGGTCTAGCTGTTAAAACGAACACGTTACTTGGACCAAACTTTTTAATTTGATTACGCATTTTTTGTAACAAAGGCCCGTCAATACCACCACGTACGTTTACAAAATCACTAAAATCAAAACTATAACCTTGATTAGCAAAACCTTCACCAACTATAGGCCAGTCTGCGCTACTAATTTTTATAGTTTTATTGCCTTTAGTAGCTGTAATAAAGTTTTTACCTTCTATAATTAACGTTTCATCAAAATCAAAAGTACTCATACCTCTTGATGATTTACTATACTTAGCTGTTGTTCTAGCGCTTTCAAAAGGTGCACTAGCAGCTTGCTGTATAGAGCCACTTTTGCTAAACTTAACAGCGCCAAATTGCTCTGCAAAAGTTTTACCGTTTTCAACAAATATAAACTTGTCAGGATTAAGAGCTACGTCTTCATTAAAATATCTTTGCCACCAGTTATTATCAAACACGTTCCAACCTTTACCCATACCAGTTTTATATTTTACTTCTACACCGTTTTCATCAATATAAGTTGTAGTATCAACTATATCAGCATCTTGTTTACTCATAGCTATTAAAAAGTAATTTTTCTTAATAGCTTTAAAAGTATCTACAAAGTTGTTTTCACTTTTAGGGTTTAAAATAGAATCTAACAATTGATCTCTAACATTAACACTTTGTAAAGCATGTTCATAAACTATTTTTCCTGTAGCTGAAGGATCACCACCAACGTATTTAGCGCCAGTTCTTAAAGGATGTGATGTGTCATTTAAAGCGCTAGTAAGATAAATATATATAGAGACTGCTAATTGTTTATTATTAGGGTTTGCTTTTAACGCAGCTTCAATACCTTTCCACATTACATCAAAGTTTTTTACACCAGCTTCATTATATTCTTTAATATTTTCTTTTGTTATATCTTTTATATTTTTACCTAAAAAAGTATCTGGTCTATAATATTTTATATTTTCTGATTTACCTACAGTAAAATATTCAAAGGCTAAAGAATTTGTTCTAGCGTAAACTTTTACAGCAGGATTACTAATACCAAAACTTCTTAAATCAACAGCTCTAATAAAACCAGGTGGTAGATAATCTGATAACAAAATCATGTTGTCCATGAAAATATTATAGTTTTCAAAACCGTTACTAGGATCGTTTATATCAAAAAAATCTAAATTATATTTTTCACTAAATTTTTTAACTTTACTTTTGCTAAATAAAACTTCAGATTTACCATCTTTAATATTTTGTATCGTTTGCTCAGAAGTATCTGTTTGTTGTAGCTGTGATCTAACTTCTTGATTAGTCATCATTTTTCCAGTTAAATTAGCTATAGCTAAAACTCTTGCTGATGTGTTTCTATCATCACGCTGCGGTTTACCATCAACAATACCAAAAACTTCTAAAAATTCTTTTTTATTTATTTTATTTTTTACTTGTATTGCTAAACCTGACTTACTACCTGTTTTAGCCATTTTTGCTCTATCAGTTTTAGTATAAAAAGCGTTTAATAAAGTTCTAGGTACACCAGTAGCTGTACCACTAGCTGTGCTACCTTCAGGTAACATTGATATTAATAAATCTGCGTTTTTATTAATAAACATTTGAGCAGACTGTAATTCTTTTTTAGTTAAATTAGCTAGACTAATTAATTTTTTAGGTGATATACCAAAAAGTTTACCTGTTACTTCTGGAGTTAAATCTTTTAAGTTTTTAAAGTTTAAATCTTTTATGTTTAAATTAGATAATTTTTTACTAACAATATCTTTTACTTGTGTTGATACACCTAACCTACTAGATAAGACAATTTTTTTAGGTTTTGGCTTTGTTTTAGTTTCAACAGTTTCTTCTCTAGCTTCAATAGCTTTAGCTTCTTCTACATCAACTGTAAACTCTTCACCTAAAACACGTCTAGAAGCTTCTATAGCTCTTGCTGGTAAAAACTTATTTATATAAGCAGCTAAAGGTACACCTGAGTCTGGCTTATAGTCTCTAATTAAATCTAATACACCTCTTTCACCTATTTCTATTTCACTAGTTAATAACTCTCTATCAAAGTTAGGTGCTTGGCTACGTCTTTCAACTATACGATTTACTATTGGTCTAAACATTTGCATTATTTCAAAAGCACCATCTACACCTTTTCTATTATATAAGTCTTGAACTTTATCTGATGCTTCTTTAGAAAATTTACTTTGCTCAATTTTTACAGGTCCTTTAAGTTTTTGTCTTATACCAAAAGATAAAGATCCTTTATGTATGCTTTTGTTATAGTCTTTTAAAAAGTTATAAGCACCTCTTCCAGTTTGAAAATCAACGTTTGCAATACCTACACTAGCAAATAATCTTCTCATAACATCTTTTACCTGTGTAAAAATACTATCATTAAATACTATTTCATTATTAGCTATAGCATCAGAAAAAGCTGTAAAATACTCATCTAAATGTTGAGAAACATATTCTTTAGTATAGTTATCATCTAATCTTTTTTGAACTTTAGCAGCATTGTCTTTACCTATAACATTTAAAAAATCATCTATAGTTGCTTGTGTTATTAATTTTTCTTGACCACTAGCTTTTATTATAGCGTGTAAAAGCTCATGATTACCTACGTTTTTACCATAAACTCTAGTTTTAGCTAAAGTTTTATTTATTATTATTTCACCATCTATAATACCACCTAAAGACTCACTTAACTCAGCGTTTTTTGTGTTTTTAAACCTTTGTTTTATTTGATCTTGAGTTAAAGTTGTAAATTTTAAACCAAATAATTTGCTGTGTTTTTTAGCAAAAGCCATGTTTGCTTGAAAATCTTGCTCTGCTTCACCGGCTTGCTGTTTTGCTTTAGCAGCTTCAACATCTGCAATAGTCTGTGTATCACCAGAAAGCTCTACAGATTTTCTAGCAGCTTCTTGTTTAGCTGCAGCTTTTCTACCTATACCTGTAAAATCATTTTTCATACGTATATTAGCCATAGCTATCTGCATATCATCGGCTGTATTTACAAAGTCTCTCATTTCGCCAAACGAAACTTCTTGATCATTTATAAAATACTGAGGTTTTTTTGAAGGTTTTAATAAGGGTTTTAATAAAGCGCCACCTATATCTACCGGCGCTCTACCGTACTCAGCAATTATTTCTAAACCAACAGCACCAGCATCAACATCTTCACCAATAACAACACTACTAGCAGCCTCACCAAAACCACCACCAAAACCTTCTACAGTAGCACCAGCACCTGTAGCTAATAACTTACTACCTGTTTTTTCAACAACTTTACTTGCGACTTTAGTAGTTGCAAAACCAGTAGCAAAATCTATAACACCTACAGTTACTCCTTTAGCGTAAGATTTATTTTTTATTTTTTGAAACTTATTTTTATCTGCAACTATTTTTTGTAAATTTTCTTCAGTAATACCACCAGGCATTTTTTCTAACTCTTCAGATAAAAGTTCAACAAACTTACTAGTAGTTTCTACAGACATACTCAAACCAGCAAACACACCTTGAGATCCTGTAAGAATTTTTCCACGACCTTTTCCTGCTTTTACACCAGCTGCACCACCTATAGCGGCATATTTTCTAGCTTTTCCTGAAAATACACCAGCACTTACTGCACTAGCTAAAGAAGTAACTAAAACTTCAGGTGCTATGCCTGGATTTTCTCTAAAAGCTTTTATTACACCTATAGGACCACCACCGTTTTCTTCAAGTATTTTATAAAAGTTTTTCATTGCTTCTGAAGGTGGTTTTTCAACTTGACTTTTAATTACGTCAACCATAGCGCTATAATCTTTATCTTCATCTTCAGCAAACTCAAAGCTTACTTGAACATCTTTACCGGGAGTTGCTTGAGCAATATATTCTGGTATGTTATTAGCAAAAAAGTCAATTATTTTGCCGCCTAATATAGCGTTGTTAGCAAAAAAGTTAGATTGACCTTGTTTACCAGATAGTTCAACTAATCCAGCATTACGCATACTAGACATAAAATCATCAAACTCCATGCCTTTATTACTAGCATAGTTTTGTAATTCATTTAAAGTAAATTTTTGACCTTGTAATTCGTACATATTATAATAAGATTCCAAAACCTCTTCTTGGTTTATTTTTCTTATCTTTTTTATTATTATTATTATCTAACGCTTCGTTTATTATATTATCTTTCATATCAGCGTTAAACTCTCCAATTCTATAGCCTTGCTGCCATAAACCATCAGTACCTAATATAAACATGTTGCTTTTATATTCTCTAGGCTCTGTACCCATTATGTAATATTGTTGCTTGTTTTCGTCAAATCTATAGGAAGTTCCATCATTTAAGCTTATTATATCTCTTTTGTTTTTCATGTCATCAAGAAGCATTTCAGCACTGTTTCTAGTAATATAACCAACACCATAACCAACAGGTAAAGTATCTCTTTGTTTATTTTGTTTATTTTGTCTTTGTTGATAATTTCCTAAAGCTGAGCCATGTACTTTTCTCAACTCTTCAATAGAATAATCTTCGTATTGATCCATTAAACTTTCAAAACTACCTTTGTTACGTAGTTGGCTTACAGCTTTTTTATATTCATCTGTACCAAACTTTTCACCTGTAATTTCTTGTAAAAACTCTTCATCAGAAAACAAAAAATCTCTACTACCATCTGTTTTTAAAGTTTTTCTTAAACTTGTAAATAAGTTTCTATACGTATTTTCATCAAAATCTTCACCGTATCTACCATCTTGTTTAGCTTTGTCAGCAATAGCAATAAAACCTTCTTGACCAGCACCACTTTTTTGAAAAGTATTAGAATAATCACTCCATTTTTTAACATTACCATCACTTGATGTGTAGTTGAAAGTACCATCATCTTGTAACTTAAAACTAGAATACATGCTTCCGTTTGCTAAACCTTCATGATCGCTTATTTCCCAATCAAGCGCACCATCTGAATGATCTCTATTGTCTAAAGCGTTTTGTCTTTTAATAGCTATATCTTCTAGTTGATCGCTTAAACTTTGAAATTTATTTTGTACTTTGTTAATAGTAGCTACAGCATCTATATACCTTTGATCATCTGCTCTTATACCAGAAGCTATAACTTTACTTGCTTTTAAATATTCTTGTTTACCTTTTGATAAAAAACTTGTTACTTCACCTCTTAACTCTTCTGGTACTTTATCAATAGCAACACCTTGTGGCATAGCTGCAACTAAGGCTTCTGTTTTAGCTTTACTCTCTTCAGCCATTTTATTAAATTTATCAACTATTGGCTCTAAACCTTTAGAATAATCTACTGTTTTTACGCTGCTAGCGCCGCCTTTACCTATTTCAAAAAAATTAGTTGCCATCTTGTTCTTCGTTTAAGTTAAAAATTGAAGGTTGATTTTGAGATATACTTACCGGTGTCATGTTGTAGTTTAGTTGTGGCGTTATATAAGAATCTTCAAAACCTACAGTATTAGTTCTCGTTTGGTTTGGATCCATATACATTGGTTTTACACCTGTGTTTATATTAAAGTTATAAGGCACGTTAAAAGCTCTAGTTGTACCTGAAAAGTTTCCTCCTGTAGCGTTAGTTGTAGTTGTTGGTGTTGAGGCAGTTTTTTTAGTAAGTAAACCAGCTTCACCAGCCATACCAAGCCCACCGGCTAAAACACCACCAATACCAGCTACAACATTTTGAGTAGCTTGAGCTCTTTGTTGTCTAAGATTAGCTAAACCTTCATCTCTACCAGCTCTTAAAGACATGATGTTCATTGTTCTTTGTCTTTCTCTTTGTTTTCTTAAATCTTCTCCTTGAGCAACTTGTTGTTCTGCTTGAGCTTCCATAGCTTGAACACCTACAGCTCCTTGAGCAGCTAAACGTTGATTAGCAGCTTCTTGAGCTCCTATATCTGCAGAAATAGCAGCTTGCTGTTGAGTTTCTTGATTAGCTAAAGTTTGAGCAAGGCCAGCAATACCGCTTGGGCCAGCAGCACTTTGAAGATTACTTAATATATTAGCTCTTGACTGAGCAGCTTGCTCTGCTCGAAACTGAGCTTGCTGTTGGTTAACAGTTAAATCTTCATAAGGATTTTCAAAGTTTGTTTGTATATCAGCGTATGGGTTGTCAAAGCTTAAGTTTCTTAATGTATCTCTATTTTTTCTAAACTGTTTTTTAGTTCTAGCCATCTCTCTTCTTAATCTAGCTCTTTCTTGTATACCACCGATTATTTGAGTAGCGCCTTGAGCAATACCTATACCTGCAGCAACCATACCTATAAACTTTGCCGGACTTACCTTTTTACCTAATGCCATATTTTTTATTTTTTATAATTACACTATATATTAATTATTTACTACTTTGTTGAATCTCAGCTGTTACACCAAATAATTCTGCTTTTTCTTTTGAGTTATTAACAAACGTTGTTTCAGCATAATAACCTTTTAAACTAGAAGCGTTAATAATGTTACTTTTAGCAAAACAAATAAAATCATCTGTTGTTGGTGTAAAGTTTGGAATATCAATTATTATTTTAGAATTATTACTCTCTCTGTCTTGTATATCAGTTATAACACCAACTAAATCTGCACCTACTACAGAACCGTTACTAGTAGAATATTGTCCAGATAATAAAGTTGATCTAGCAAAAACAAGATCACCTATTTGAACAGATGTGTTTAATGGAAATGGAAATGTTAATGTTAGCATATTAATGTGTGTCTGTTAATGTTAATATTCTATCTAAGTCTAAATTTAAATTAAACTCAGCTGAAGCACCACCGTCACCAACTTCTATAAAATCTACATTACCTGAAACTGTAGCTGTAGCAGCACTTCCAGTAAAATATATAGCTGTACCGTTTAATATTGTATACCCGCTAGCTAAAGCACCACTTGTTGTTATTGTGGTTGCGCTAGCTACAGCAGCAACCGTTATACTAGCACCAGCACTAGTAACACCTAAACCTTTAGCTTGCATCGTATTACCAGCTTTTATACCAGCTGTAGTTGCAACTTGCCACGTAGTGCTATCAGCTGATGTTAAATCTTGCCCAGCGGTTGTTACTACGTTAAACTCTGTAGGTTGGCCTGTGTCTACATTATTAACTAATGGTAAAGCAACAGACATAGAATTTACTTTAAATTTTGTTTCATACGTTTTAAAACAAGCGTTAGGACCATAACCTCTAAACGTTAAAACAGAGTTTTGTTCTGTGCTTGGAAAACCGCTTACTGTGCTAAAGAATATTCTTACAGCATTACCCGGTGAGTTTAAATTTTGAGCATATTGTCCACCTAAAGATCTTAACTCTTCATAAGTTTTAATCGCTACTACTTTATAAACACCAGCTTCTATTGACAAAACAGCGCCACTAGCGTTTACGCCAGAATAAACATCATAACCAACAGCTATACCATCAGCGCTAGTTACATCAACATAATTGTTAATTAATGTAACGCTTCCTGTAGTGTCAGAGTCAGGGTTTTGGTCTAACGAAACTGTAGCGGTTGTTGTAATGTAAAAATCATTTGCTTCTGGTTGTTTTAATATAGATAAAACTTTATCAACACCGCTCGTGCTTATTGAAAAACTTATTTCTTTTCTATTATCTGGTGATATTACTTCAAGAGTACTTTCACTTAACTCAAAACCACCTCTGTCAGCTATATAATTAACACCAGCTGGTTCTACTATAGCAGCGTTTAAAGATAACGGAACTATATTTATTTGTGTAAATGTATATTGATAAACAGTTGATGGATATGTTAAACTACCGTCGCTATTAGTTTGTTTACTAAAGTTTGGCATCTTATATATAAAACCTTTATCAACTAGATTTGTAGACAGTTGAGTATTAAAATGAGTTTCAGCTCTTAAATATATATTGTACTCATCATCACTACTAACTGTTGGAAACTTTATAGAGCCAGTATAAATACCACTAACTGGTATTTTAACTTGAAGTAAACCTTTAAATCCACTAGCTACAAATTGTCTAGTTTCAAAATCATAATAGTTACCTACAGCACCTTTGTTTGTTGTAGTCAAATTATGATCTCCATTAGTTACATATACACTAAAAACACTACCAACATCACCGTAAACGTAAAAGTATCTTGTGCTCTCGTTTTTTGGTAAATCTGTGGTATCAAATCCAAAATTAGTTATTGTTTTCATATTGGCTTAGTTAGAGTTATAGTTTGTGAACCTGTTACTGTTTGTTGAGGTGTACTTGAGTCTAATATATCATATTCAACAGTTATATAAGCTGTAGTTTGACCCTGTGGCCAAGTCCATAGAAAAACACCAGCGTTAGCAAATCCTGGTTGCGGTGACCAATTAGCACCACCAGCTTGTTGAACCGGAGAATAAGTTCCTGTCATACCACTTACAACGTTACCGTTAACATCTGTTTCTCTCCACTGAGCATTAAAATAACTATAAGGAGCTGTTCCACCTGTAGGCGCGTCAAAATAAACCGCAACAGTAGCACTTGTGTTACTATTAGCTAATAACATATTATAGAATGTACCAGGTATAATTGGTGTTGCTGGTAAAGTTACATTTACAGGAAATTGCATCGCTTGTATTACAAAACAGCTAGAAGCACTTGGATTAGCTTGTATATATGAAGGATCATTAGTCGGATGATTTTCATCGTAAACTCTTACAGTAATGTAAAATAAACGATTACCAGCTGGCATAGGTAAATAACCTACATAATCATTTGTTATAACTTGCTCGTCTTGAATAGTAAGACTACCTACATAAGTTCCGTCAACCATACCTGGGGTATTATTTAAAGTATTAGTTGCGTTAACCAATTCTTTTACAGTTTGAGATCCAAAACCATCTATCATATAAAGAGCTTGATACCTATAATTTTGATTACCGTTAGCGTCAACAACACCTCCTGTTGGAGC
>CEQK01062202.1_pt1 | contig 11556 bp, 10 predicted proteins | sample 531051 | NCBI WGS metagenome assembly CEQK01 (sample SAMEA2621229, study PRJEB7988) | marine metagenome | biome: marine biome (ENVO:00000447); feature: deep chlorophyll maximum layer (ENVO:xxxxxxxx); material: "saline water (ENVO:00002010), including plankton (ENVO:xxxxxxxx)" | depth 150 m
TCCGGCGCTTTATCATCCGTCCCGGCGGCCGGCGGTCTCGGGCGGCCCCGTGTTCGACCTGCAAAGCGAATATTCCCCGGCCGGCGACCAGCCCGAGGCGATCGCCGAACTGACGGCGGGGCTTGAGGCTGGGGAGCGGGATCAGGTGCTGCTCGGCGTTACCGGCTCGGGCAAGACCTTCACCATGGCCCATGTCATCCGCAACCTGAACCGGCCGACCCTGGTGCTCGCCCCCAACAAGACCCTGGCGGCGCAGCTCTATGGCGAGATGAAGGAATTCTTCCCGGAAAACTCGGTCGAATATTTCGTCAGCTATTACGACTATTACCAGCCGGAAGCCTACGTGCCGCGCACGGACACCTATATCGAAAAAGACGCCTCGATCAACGAACAGATCGACCGCATGCGCCATTCGGCGACCCGCGCCCTGCTGGAGCGCAACGACGTGGTGATCGTCGCCTCCGTGTCCTGCATCTACGGCATCGGCGCGGTCGAGACCTATGCGGAGATGATCGTTCGGCTCAAGGCGGGATCCATCGTCGACCGGCAAAAACTGCTAAAGCAGTTGGTCGAGCTGCAGTACAAGCGCAACGACGCGTCCTTCGTGCGGGGGACGTTCCGGGTGCGGGGCGATGTCGTCGAAATCTTCCCTTCGCATTTGGAAGACCGGGCCTGGCGGCTGTCCTTGTTCGGCGACGAGGTCGAGGCGATGTGGGAGATCGATCCCCTGACCGGCGACAAGATCGCGACCCTGGACGAAATCATTGTCTATCCGAACAGCCACTACGTGACGCCCCGCCCGACGCTGATGCAGGCGATCCCCCAGATCAAGGTCGAGTTGAAGGAAACCCTCGACCGTCTGATCGCCGAGGGCAAGCTTCTGGAGGCGCAACGGCTGCAGGAACGCACCACCTTCGACATCGAGATGCTGGAGACCACGGGACATTGTTCCGGGATCGAAAACTACAGCCGCTACCTTACGGGCCGGGCCCCTGGCGAGCCGCCGCCCACCCTGTTTGAATACTTGCCGGAAAACGCCCTTTTGGTGGTCGATGAAAGCCATGTCACCGTGCCGCAGATCGGCGGCATGTTCAAAGGCGATTACGCGCGCAAAACGACCCTGTCGCAATTCGGCTTCCGTCTACCCAGTTGCGTCGACAACCGGCCCCTCAAGTTCGAGGAATGGGACGGCATGCGCCCGCAGACGGTGTTCGTCTCGGCCACGCCGGGCCCATGGGAGCTGGATCGTACCGGTGGCGTAATAACTGAACAGGTGGTGCGCCCGACCGGTCTCATCGATCCGCTCTGTATCGTCCGTCCGGTGGAAAATCAGGTCGATGATCTGCTGATGGAGGTCAAGGAAACGGCCGCCAAGGGGCAGCGAACCCTGGTCACCACCCTGACCAAGCGCATGGCCGAAGACCTGACCGAATACCTGCACGAGCAGGGCGTGCGCGTGCGTTACATGCATTCCGACATCGACACCCTGGAACGCATCGAAATCATCCGGGATCTGCGCCTGGGTGCTTTCGACGTACTGGTCGGTATTAACCTTCTCCGCGAAGGTTTGGACATTCCGGAGTGCGCCCTGGTCTGTATCCTGGATGCGGACAAGCCGGGGTACCTGCGTTCCAAGACATCGCTGGTGCAGACCATCGGCCGCGCCGCCCGCAACCTGGACGGCCGGGTCATTCTCTACGCCGATAACATGACCGAGGCCCTGGACTACGCCCTGTCGGAAACCGAACGACGGCGGGAAAAGCAGCAGGAATACAACAAGGCCCACGGCATCACCCCGGAAAGCGTGAAGAAAGGGTTCTCCAGGGCGCTCGAAAGCGTTTACGAGGGTGATTACATGACCGTGGACACGGGCGTTGCCGGCGAAACCCATCTTGCCGGACATAACCTGACCGCCGTCATCAAGGACATGAACGACAAGATGCGCAAGGCCGCCGGTAACCTTGAATTCGAGGAAGCGGCCCGCCTGCGCGACGAAATCAGAAGGCTGGAAGCGGTCGAACTGGGCCTGGGGGCACCGGGCACGGCGCCCTCCAAACTGGTCAGCCGCAAGCCGGGGGCGGAGCAGCGCGCGGCGGGCGGCCCGGCGTGGAAACCGAAAGGCAAGGGGGCCCGCAAGGCGTCCTCCCGCGCGCCGAAGCGGCGATCGTAATGCGCCGTTAATCCAGGATTAGGTGGAACAGATAGGCGACACCACAGCCTGCGGCGAAACCGAACGCCATTCTCGCAAGATCGACGGCCAGGTCGCTTACCCTTTCGAATCGTTTGAGGTATCGGGCAAGGTCCCGGACCGGTCTCTCAAGCAGCAAATAGTAGATGACCAGCCAAGCACCTGTCGCGGCGAGGATCTGAGGTAATTTCTCTGGCATCTTCTTTTTTTCGGTTCAATGGCCGGCGCGATCATATCTGAGATTAGGGCGACTTCATCAAAGGGCCGTCAGATAAACAGCGGCAGGATCAGAACGCCGATCACGATGATCGCGGCACCGGCGAATTCGAGGAGCATGTCCTCGAACACTTCCTTCACCGTGCGTTCGTTTTTCGGATGGGCGACGATGAACACGCGGATCACCAGGTAGATCAGAACCACTAGTAGAACGACGGCCGTGGGACCGCTGGGAAACGCCGCCATCATGCGCTCAGCAACACCGGGCTCATGTGCCACAAAATCGTCCAATGGCCGCCGTTTTCCGTGATGATGGGGTCGCGCTCCAGGCAGACCACGGAACCCGGATCGAAGGCGATGACCCCGGCGTTGGCATCGCCCGCGGTGAAGAACGAGGTGATGCGGCTCATGAACGGGTCATGGCCGACGACCATGGTGTCCTCGGTCCATCCGGACGCGGCCTGGACCAGAGTGTCCAGCCGCGACGACGGCTTCAGGTCCTTCATCTCCTCAATGATGCGTCCGGGGCCGATCACGGCCGACAGATGCATGGCGGTCTGTTGGGCACGGAGGATTTCCGAATGGATGACCCGCGGCATCCGAACACCGGCTCGGCCGAGAAACGACGCCATGCGCTTTACATCCTTTTGGCCTTGCGCACTGAGCGGCCGGTCGGGATTTTCGTCCTTGGTCAGTGCAAGGCCATGACGCACGAGGTAGAGGCGCATAGACGGCTTCCCTTCAATTGGTCTGTTTTTTATCTTTAATGGGCAGCCCTGTTATAGCAGCCCCCATGGCCCGGCCAAATGCTCTTTGGCGTGAGGGTGTTGTGGTCATGAACGCAGGGCAACGGGCATGAAAAAAGCCGCGCAAGCGCGGCTTTTTCCTGAGATGCGTGGTCCGCGGTTTAGGACGCGGCGGCGATCATCGCCTCGGCAACCTTCACTTCGCTTTCGGCAGCGGATTTCGCTTTGGCATCACCGGCGTCGGCGAGAGCCTTCTGTGCGTCCTGCAAGCGCTGGTTGGCGGCCGTCTTGTCGATATCGGCGACGGCGGTCGCCTCTTCGACCAGGACCGTGCAGGTGTCCGGATTGACCTCAACGAACCCGCCGGCGACGAAGATGCTGTTGGTCACCTTGCCGCCTTCGTGGATGTCGATGACGCCGGGGCGCACGGTGCCGATCAGCAGCGAGTGGCCGGGCAGGACACCCAGGTCGCCTTCGCCGCCGGGAACGACGACCATGTCCACGGCCTGTGACGCCACCAGCTTTGTCGGCGAAACCAGATCGAATTGGATCGTATCGGCCATTATCGGATGTCCTTTGTTCGCACCAGTTCCTTAGGCGGCTTCCGCGGCCATCTTCTTGGCCTTTTCGATGGCCTCGTCGATGGTGCCGACCATGTAGAAGGCCGCTTCCGGCAGGTGATCGTATTCGCCGTCGACGATGCCCTTGAAGCCCTTGATGGTGTCTTCGAGGGACACCAGGACGCCCGGCGTGCCGGTGAACACTTCGGCGACGTGGAACGGCTGCGACAGGAAGCGCTGAATCTTACGGGCGCGCGACACGGTCTGCTTGTCTTCTTCCGACAGTTCATCCATGCCCAGAATGGCGATGATGTCCTGCAGGGACTTGTAGGTCTGCAGGGTCTGCTGAACCTTGGTGGCGACGCCGTAATGCTCTTCACCGATGATCCGCGGATCAAGGATACGCGAGGTCGAATCAAGCGGATCCACGGCCGGGTAGATGCCGAGCTCGGCGATCTGGCGCGACAGCACCGTGGTCGCGTCCAGGTGGGCGAAGGAGGTCGCGGGCGCGGGGTCGGTCAAATCATCGGCCGGGACGTAAATGGCCTGGACCGAGGTGATCGAGCCCTTCTTGGTCGAGGTGATGCGTTCCTGCAGCGTGCCCATGTCCGTGGCGAGCGTCGGCTGATAGCCCACGGCCGAGGGAATGCGGCCCAACAGTGCCGACACTTCCGAGCCGGCCTGGGTGAAGCGGAAGATGTTATCGATGAACAGCAGCACGTCCTGGCCTTCTTCGTCACGGAAGTATTCCGCCTGCGCCAGGCCGGTCAGCGCCACGCGGGAGCGGGCCCCCGGGGGTTCGTTCATCTGACCGTAAACCAGCGCCGCCTTGGAATTGTTGCCTTCCAGGTCGATAACGCCCGATTCGATCATTTCGTGATAAAGGTCGTTGCCTTCGCGGGTACGTTCGCCGACACCGGCAAACACCGAATACCCGCCGTGGCCCTTGGCGACGTTGTTGATCAGTTCCATGATCAGCACCGTCTTGCCCACGCCGGCGCCGCCGAACAGGCCGATCTTACCGCCCTTGGAATAGGGCGCGATCAGGTCGACGACCTTGATGCCGGTGGTCAGAATTTCGGTTTCCGTCGACTGCTCGGCAAAGCTCGGGGCCGCGCGGTGAATGGGGGCGCGGGACTTGGTTTTCACCGGGCCGCGCTCGTCAACCGGGTCGCCGATGACGTTCATGATGCGGCCCAGGGTTTCGGGGCCCACGGGAACCGTGATGCTGTCGCCGGTATCGGTCACTTCAGCACCGCGCTGCAGGCCGTCCGTGCTGTCCATGGCAACGGTGCGCACGGTGTTTTCACCCAGGTGCTGCGCCACTTCCAAAACAAGCAAACGGTCGCCGATCTTCAGGTGCAGGGCGTTCAGAATCGCCGGCAATTCGCCGTCGAATTTGACGTCCACCACGGCGCCCAGAACCTGGGACACTTTACCAACACTGTTCGTAGCCATACTCTTTCTAGCTCCCGTTCAAATCGTCTCTAGACCGCTTCCGCGCCCGAGATGATTTCGATGAGTTCCTTGGTGATAAATGCCTGACGTGTCCGGTTATAGGTCAGCGTCAGATTGTCGATCATTTCGCCGGCATTTCGGGTCGCGCTGTCCATGGCGGTCATGCGCGCACCGTGTTCCGAAGCGGAGCTTTCCAGCAACGCCTGGAACAACTGCACCGCCATGTTGCGGGGCAGCAGGTCGGCCAAAATTTCCTGTTCTTCCGGCTCGTACAGATAAATCGCCGACGGGCCGCCGGTCTTTTCCTTGTCGCCGTCGGTTTCCGGCGGCTGGAAGGGAATGATCTGCTGGTTCGTGACGATCTGCGTCATTGCCGACTGGAATCGGTTGAAGATGACGGTGCAAATGTCGAATTCACCGGCTTCGAACATTTCCGTGATCTTATCGGCGACGCTCTGAGCCTGCTCGTATTCGACACCGCGCCGCCCGATGCCTTCAAAGGTTTCGACGATGTCGGCCTTGAAGTCGCGGCGCAGAAGGTCGCGGGCCTTTTTACCCACGCAGAGAATCTTGACCGTCTTGCCGTCGCTTTTGAGCTTGCGGGCCACACGGCGCACTTCGCGAACGATGGTGCCGTTGAAACCGCCGCACAAACCGCGGTCTGCGGTGCAGGCGACAAGAAGATGGGTGTTGTCCGAACCGGTTCCCGCCAACATCTTCGGCGCGCCGGTCGGATCCCCGATCGATGCCCCGATGGCGGCAACCATGCCTTCCATGCGCTGCGCGTAAGGACGGGCGGCTTCCGCACCTTCCTGGGCGCGCCGCAGTTTGGCGGCAGCCACCATCTTCATGGCGGAAGTGATCTTCTGCGTCGACTTGACGCTGTTGATCCGGATTTTCAGGTCCTTGAGCGAAGGCATGAAAGCGCTTTCCTCGTTCGTCCGTCAGGCGTGCGTTAAACCGGTCTTCGGCGTCCGTTAGGCCGCGAAAGACTTGGTGAAGTCGTCGAGGAATGCCGACAGCTTCTCCGTGGTGTCGTCGCTGAGCGCCTTTTCCTTGGTGATCGTCGCCAGGATATCGGCCCCCTTGTCACGAGCGGCGTCCAGCAGACGGCGCTCGTAGGCTGTGATGTCGTTGACGGCGACCTTATCGGTGTAGCCCTTCACGCCGGCGAAGATGACGACGACCTGTTCGGCCACGGTCAGCGGCGAATACTGCGGCTGCTTCAGAAGTTCGGTCAGACGCGCGCCACGGGCCAGAAGCCGCTGGGTCGACGGGTCCAGGTCCGACGCGAACTGGGCGAAGGCCGCCATTTCGCGATACTGGGCCAGTTCCAGCTTAATCGAGCCGGCGACCTGCTTCATGGCTTTGGTCTGGGCGGCGGAACCGACGCGCGACACCGACAGGCCGACGTTCACGGCCGGGCGGATGCCCTTATAGAACAGTTCCGTTTCCAGGAAGATCTGACCGTCGGTGATCGAGATCACGTTGGTCGGGATGTAGGCGGAAACGTCACCGGCCTGGGTTTCGATGACCGGCAGGGCGGTCAGCGAACCGGCGCCCAGTTCGTCGTTCATCTTGGCCGCGCGCTCGAGCAGGCGGGAGTGCAGGTAGAACACGTCGCCCGGATAGGCTTCGCGGCCCGGCGGACGGCGCAGCAGCAGCGACATCTGACGATAGGCGACGGCCTGTTTGGACAGATCGTCATAGAAGATGACGGCGTGCATGCCGTTGTCGCGGAAATATTCGCCCATGGCGCAGCCCGTGTAGGGGGCCAGGAACTGCAGCGGCGCCGGCTCGGATGCGGTCGAGGCGACGACGATGGAATACTTCATGGCGTCGTAATCTTCGAGGGTCTTGACCAACTGGGCCACGGTGGACCGCTTCTGGCCGACGGCGACATAGACGCAGTAGAGCTTTTCCGACTCGTCCTTGGCGTTCTCGTTGACCGACTTCTGGTTCAGGATGGTGTCGATGATGACGGCGGTCTTGCCGGTCTGGCGGTCGCCGATGATCAGTTCGCGCTGGCCGCGGCCGACCGGGATCAGGCTGTCGATGGCCTTGAGGCCGGTCTGCACCGGTTCATGCACCGATTTCCGGGGAATGATGCCGGGCGCCTTGACTTCGACCAGGGAGCGTTCGGTGGTGTCGATGTCGCCCTTGCCGTCGATCGGGTTGCCGAGCGCGTCAACGACGCGGCCCAACAGAGCCTTGCCGACGGGGACGTCAACGATGTCGCCGGTCCGCTTGACCGTGTCGCCTTCCTTGATGTCTCGGTCGTCGCCGAAAATAACGATACCGACGTTGTCGGTTTCCAGGTTCAACGCCATCCCTTTGATGCCGCCCGGGAATTCGACCATTTCGCCGGCCTGGACTTGGTCCAGACCATAGACACGGGCGATACCGTCACCGACGGACAGCACCTGGCCGACTTCCGCGACCTCGGCTTCCGAACCGAAGTCGGCAATCTGTTTCTTGAGAATGGCGGAGATTTCCGCGGCGCGGATTTCCATTTTCGGGATCCCCTCTTATCGCAGGCTTAAGCGAAGTTGCTGAAGTTTGGTTTTGATCGAGGAATCGATCATACGCGAACCGATTTTGACCACGAGGCCGCCCAGAAGATCTTCATCAACCCGGGCGTCCACGGCGACTTTCGCGCCCATGGCCTTTTTCAGTCCGTCCTCGATCGCTTGACGCTGCTTGTCGCTCAGCACTTGGGCGGACGTGACCTCGGCGGTCATTTCACCCCGGTGCTGGGCCAAGATACCTTGAAACTGCGTGATCATGGCGGTCAGCGCGAACAAACGGCGGTTCTGCGCGACGACACCAACGAAATGTTTGGTTAGCTCGGAAACCTCGGCCTTGGTCAGGATCGCGTCCATGGCGGCGATCTGGCTGTCACGGGCAATGACCGGAGAGCGGATCAGGCGCGCCAAATCGGCACTGCCATCGACCATATCACGGATTGCAGCCAGATCCTGGGCTACCGTGTCCAGCTGCTTGTCGGCCGCGGCCAATTCAAAAAGGGCGGTCGCGTAGCGACCTGCAAGGCCGGAAGCGCCTGCGATATCCGATGACACCTGGGAAACCCCTTGATTAAGTTTTTTTTACGGACCCTGATATGCCGGTTTCGGACAGGAATCGCGGCTAAAAAACAGCCGCAATCCCGCCAATTCCGGCGGGCCCCGCCTGGAAAGCGCGGCCAGTCCTACCACAGAGGTTTCGCGCATGCAACCAGAGTCGCCCGGGTTTTTTCACAGACTGTGAAAGACCCCTGATTGGGCCCGTTTCGGGGGGAATTTAAGGGGGCTTAAAGGCCTATCGCGGGGGATGGGAAGCCATCGTGGGCCAGTGCTTCCTGAAGGCGGCTAATATCTCTTTCGGGCCGTCGCCGGGCTCCAGGTGCAGATACAGAAAGCGGAGGAGTTTGTTGTCGCGATGTGACAACTGTTTGTTCCAGGGCGGGGCTCCGTCATCAGGTTCAAAAAACAGACTGTCCGTGAAATGGGGCACATCGTTCTGGGGGCCGAGAACCTGGACGAGTTCCTCTAGAACGATCGACCGGGTTCGTTGTTCCGGTAGGCCCGATGCGACGCCCACAACCGCTTTGACCGTGGCGCCAGTTTTCTCGTTGTAGATGGGACAAAAAAAGCCGTAGTCCGCTCCTTCGGCTTCGCAGCCATACTTGTCCTTGGTCTTCCATAAAGAGCCGAGCGGCCGGCCTTCGATAACGATATCCGCCTCGCCGGTGACGAGGCTCAGGTTCATCCCGGTTCCCCCGAGGGCGTTGTTAATCTGGTGGATGGCGTCTGTAACATCCTGCCGGAATGCATCGTCCCCATGTGTCACGGTGACCGTTGCGGGATGGGTCCAGCGGGTTACTGGATAAGACCAGGCGCTCGTTTCTTGTCCGGTCAAGACTTCAAGAACGAAATTGAATTCACGCAGTCTGCTGTGGCCGGAGAATCGGTCCCTGTCATCGCGGTATTGGATCACGCCGAATACGGACATACCGAATACCGCGAGGGCGATCAAAAGGCAGGAAGGGCTTTTTACAGGGTTGTTGCTCATTCCCGACGGCCTCCATCCACGGCCAAACTGTCGAAGCAGGAAACGGGTTGATGGGCCTAATTTAGCGGACGCCACTGTGGAAAGCCTCTTGGATTATTTTTCGGATCCAAGAAAAACCCACCGCCACGACCGCGGTTGATCCGCTGCTTGATGCGTTCAAGCGCACTTTCCGCCGCCTTGTCCGCCGCCTCATCGGTCGTTGCGGGGCGGCTGGGTGTCGATGGGGGATGCTTTTCGTCTTCCGGCGGTGGGGCGACCGGCGCGGTGTCGTCAATGTGGTCGGGGCCCGGGTCCTCGGCAATTTGCTGGGCAAACAATTGAACCGTTGGCCCCCGCGGATCGGTAACGCCATCCTGAACAAGAGCATTCGCTGCCTGGAATGCCTTCAGGCTACCCATAAGTTCCGAATGGTAAATGCCAGATGGACCCTGTGACGGGTTCAATCGGAAGTAACCCAGGCGATTGAGAATCGTTTCAATTTTCGCGACATCTTCAGGTCGATTGACTTCGTCAGGTCCGACAGGCGCGGACAGGCGGGGCAAATCGGCATCGGAAAACCGAAAAGGGCTAAAGGGTGTGTTGGGCATGGGGCCTCGCACGAGCGAAAAATGAAAAAGGAATTATATCCTACATTTTTTCTGCGTCAAGAACAAAATAAGAACATATGAGTGATGTGTCGCGGACGAGGGCGCGCTGACTATGCGTCAGCTCCGTATCCCGGTGTTTCCCGTTGAGAGCGCCCTACATGAACGAGTAAGGGTCCACATCGATCTGGACGCGGACCTTCTTCGGAACCTGCGCGCGGGTGATCCAGGCTCGCACCAAAGGCTGTACCGCCGTGCCGCGCCCGGCCTTCAACAGCAGGCGCCGGCGGTGGCGGCCCCGGATCATGGCGAGCGGTGCCGGTGCCGGGCCCAGGACTTGAATATCTGCCCCTTTCGGGGCCGCGCGGCCGAGCGCGCGGGCCCCGGCATCGACCGCGGCCTCGTCCGTGCCCGACACCACCACGCCGACCAGGCGGCCGTAGGGCGGCATGCGGGCGTCTTCGCGGCCCTTGGATTCGGCGGCCAGGAAGGCCGCGCGGTCGCCCTTCAGAATGGCGTCCATTACCGGGTGTTCGGGCATGAAGGTCTGAATCAGGACCCGGCCCGGGCGCTCCGCCCGCCCGGCCCGCCCGGCGACCTGGTAGAGCAGCTGATAGGTACGCTCCGCCGCCCGCAGATCGCCGCCGGATAATCCCAAGTCCGCGTCGACCACGCCGACCAGGGTCAGCAGGGGGAAATGATAGCCCTTGGCGACGATCTGGGTGCCGATGATCAGGTCGACCTCATGGGCTTCGATACGGTGCACGAACTCCCGCGCCGTGCGCTGATTGTACAGATTGTCCGATGTCGCCATGGCGATGCGGGCGTCGGGGTAGAGGGCGCGGACCTCTTCCTCCAGGCGCTCGACCCCCGGCCCGCAGGGCACCAGGGAATCCTCGGTCCCGCATTCCGGACAGGCGGGGGGCGGGGCCATCTGGTAGCCGCAATGGTGGCATTGCAGGCGCCCGAGCAGCCGGTGTTCGACCAGCCAGGCCGTGCATTGCGGGCATTGCAGGCGGTGGCCGCAGGTCCGGCACAGCGTCAGCGGCGCGTAGCCCCGGCGGTTGAGGAACAAGAGGGCCTGCTCGCCGCGCTCCAGGGTCTGGGTTACGGCTTCGCGCAGTGGCGGCGACAGCCACTGGCCGCGCTGCGGCGGCGACTTGGTCATGTTGACCAGGTCGACATCGGGCAGGTCGGCGCCGCCGTGGCGGGCCGGCAGATGCAGATGGACGTAGCGGCCCCGGTCCACGTTGGCCTGGGTTTCCAGGGACGGCGTCGCCGAGACCAGGACCACGGGGATGCGGCCCATCCGGGCCCGCACCACGGCCATGTCGCGGGCGTTGTAGACCACGCCTTCCTCCTGTTTGAAGGAGCCGTCGTGTTCCTCGTCGATGATGATCAGCCCCAAATCCCGGAACGGCAGGAACAGGGCCGAGCGCGCGCCGACCACCACGTCGGCCTGACCCAGCGCCACATGGCGCCAGGTTTCGCGCTTTTGCGCTTGCGTCACCTCGGAATGCCACAGCGCCGGCTCCCCGCCGAACCTGGCCTGGAACCGTTCCAGCCATTGCGCCGACAGGGCGATTTCCGGCAGCAGCACCAACACCTGGCGGCCGCGCGCGACCGCTTCCGCCACGGCCTGCAGATAGACCTCGGTCTTGCCCGACCCGGGCACGCCCTCCAGGACCTGAACGGAAAAGCCCTCGGTCACGGCCGCACTCAGCGAATCGGCC
>CEQK01014375.1_pt1 | contig 11550 bp, 13 predicted proteins | sample 531051 | NCBI WGS metagenome assembly CEQK01 (sample SAMEA2621229, study PRJEB7988) | marine metagenome | biome: marine biome (ENVO:00000447); feature: deep chlorophyll maximum layer (ENVO:xxxxxxxx); material: "saline water (ENVO:00002010), including plankton (ENVO:xxxxxxxx)" | depth 150 m
TTATTCATAGAGCCTTTTAATGATTTTATGCAAACAGGCACTACAAAAAATTGGAGTACAAAAGTAGATAGTACAGAAATAGTACAAAACTATGAGAAAGTACCAAGTAAAATTACATGGAAATATAATAATGATAAAGATGATGCAAGATTAAATAAATATGAGCAAGAAACAGGGCAAGAGTATGGTAGTATGGTTGTTAATTTACCTGTAGATTATATAGATGAGAAAGTTATAAAATTAGATGTGTTTAGTGCTATGGTATTTGAACAGAATAGTAGTGGTTTACGCTACCCTACTTGTTATGCAGAAAATAATGGAGTTTTTGAGCCTATAAAAAACGCACCTAGATTAATATTTAAACAACCACATAAAGTTGTAGCAACTGTTTTTAGTTCAACTTTCTCTAATTTTAATACAACACATTATAGAGTAGGTAGTCATATGAAAGATTATCCTGATCAAATGCATAGTGCAAAACCTGATCTTAATTTTGGTTATACACAAAATGTGTTTATTTCAACGCCATATCAACATGGTGCTAATTTATATCTTAGTTATTGGTATGATTACATACAACAAAGATTTACAAATGAAAGAGTATTAGTTAAAGCTAAGGTATATTTAACAGAAACAGATATATTAAATTTTAGTTTTGCAGATACTATAATAATAGATAATCAAAACTATAAAATAGTAAAAATAGAATATAACGCAGGTAAAAAAGGACTTGCTAAATTAGAAATGTTAAAACAATAATGGCTAAAATATTTCAAATAAAAAATAATACAATAACTTTTGTAGGTACAAAAGGTGAAGAGATAAGTGGAACAAGTGAAGATTGTAGATTAGTAGGTGGTGTGTTTACAGGTACAAGTTGTATAATAGAAAACAAAGAAATTAATGTTGATTCTATTAATAATAGATACACTATAGGACAACAAAATGAATTTGACTACAATGCTTTAAACACAAATGTACAAGGTAATTATAACCAAATAGATAACGTAGATAGCACACATACTATAGGTAATTTAGCACATACAACAAGACATAAAGAATTTAACCACGCAATAACAAGTAGTTTAGGGCGAACACAAAGAAGTGTCTTGATGTTTGAAGGCCGTACTACAGATGATACAGAAACAGAAATATTTATTGGTGGTGAAAGTAACAAAAGATTTATAATAGATGAAACTAAAGAAAGTGTAATAGCTTTAGAATGTTATATTTTAGCAAGGCGTGTTGATAGTAGTGATGATGCTTGTATGGGTAAATATCAACGAAATACATTTAGAGTACATTCAGGAGTATTAAGTAGAATAGGACAAAATAATTTAACAAATCATAATCACGGTATAAATGCTTGGACAAATGATTTTACTGCTGTAAGTGATACCCCTGATTACATTAAAGTAACGTGTACAGGTGAATTGAGAGTTACTATTGACTGGAGTGTAATAGTTATGGTAAATGAATTAAAAACAAGTTTTATATAAATGGATAATAATAAGAAATATCAAGCTATAAGCACATATATAATATTAGGTATGGTAGCATTAAAAAAAACATTACCATACATTACTAAAATGAAAGGCAAAAAACAATACAATAAAATACTACAAGGCAAATGGCAAATGAAGAAAGAGTAAGGTTAAGCCTTAAAATGTCCACACAAGAGGCAGAAAAAGGTTTAGAAAATGTACAACAAAGAATAAAAGATGTAAATAAAGAGCTAAAATCTAATATAGATAGTTTTGGTTTTTTAGGTGTTACTATAGGTGATGTCAAAAAGAAATTTGCAGATTTAAGACAAATAGGTAGAAAGGCATTAGAAGTTTTAACAGTACAAGGTGAACAAGCATATCTAGGTTTACAACTTATGGCTGGTGGTAAAATGAGGGCAGGTTTTGGTGCTTTATTTAAAACTATAAAAGTTGGTATAGCGGCGACTGGTATTGGTTTGTTAGTAGTTGCATTCGGATCATTAGTAACATTTTTTACAAAAACAAAAAGAGGTGCTGAATTATTAGAAACTGCTTTAGCTGGTGTTGGGGCTGCGGTACAAGTTATTACAGATAGAGCAAGTAAAGTAGGTGAAGCATTAACAAAAGTATTTAAAGGTGATTTAAAAGGTGCTATAGAAGATGTAAAAGGTGCAGTATCAGGTATAGGTGAAGAAATTGTAAAAGAAACAAAACAAATGATGGACTTGTCAGGTGCAAGTACTAATTTAAGAGATAGACAAAGAGAATTAAATGTAGAAACTGCAGAACGTAGAGCAGAGTTAGAAAAATTAAAATTAATTGCAGAAGATACTACAAAAACAGAACAAGAAAGATTAGACGCGGCTCAAAAAGGTTTAGATATAGAAACTGATTTAATGGATCGTAGAGTTGCACAAGCACAAGAACAATTAAATATTAGAAAGGAAGAGTTAAGTACACGTGAAAAAACTGCAGAAGATTTAGATGAGTTAGCACAATTAGAAATTGACTTATTTAACATACAACAAGAAAGTACAACTAAACAAATAGAACTTAATAATAAGGTTAATGCAATACGTAAAGAGGGCGAGGCAAAACGTGAAGCAGAAGAGAAAGAAAGACAAGCACAAATAGATGAAGAAAATAAAAAAAGAGAAGAAAAAGAGAAAGAAGATAATGACAAAAAGATTGAGATGCTCAAAGGTAGGTTACAAGCCGAGCAAGAGTTAGAATTAGCTAAAGCAGAAAGTGATGAACAAAGAGAATTATTAAAATTAGAACAAGATGAGGCAAATGCATTAAAAGATGTAGAGGATTTACAAACTAGATTAGCAATAATTGAAAAATTTGAAATTGCAGAAACTGAGTTAAAAAAGAAACATAACGCAGAACGTAAAGCAGATGATGAGGGAGTACAAAGGGCAAAGTTAGGTGTAATGGCAAATGCTATGGGTACAATATCAGAAATTGCTGGTAAAGAAAGTGCTGGTGGTAAAGCATTAGCAGTAGGTCAAGCAACAATAAATACATATTTGGCTGCGACAAATGCTTTAGCTAACACGCCTGCACCACCACCTTTCCCACAAATCGCGGCAGCCATGACTATAATAAATGGTTTTGCACAAGTAAAAAAGATAGTAGCAACTGATAATACTCCTAAATTTGCAACTGGTGGTATGGTACGTGGTATTGGTACTACTACAAGTGATAGTGTTAATGCAAGATTAAGTAAAGGAGAAAGCGTTATAAATGCAAAATCTACAAGAATGTTTAGACCTATGTTATCTGCAATAAATCAAGCAGGTGGTGGTAGAGGTTTTGCTAATGGCGGTATGATTGGTGGAGATTCAGGTGGAGTTACTACAGGAACAGTAAAAGCATTTGTAGTTGCTGATGAGATGACTACAGAACAAGATAGATTAAATAATATAAGAAGAAAAGCAACAATATAATTATGGAAAAAAATACAACAAAAATAGTAGAATTGGTTATAGATGAAAACCATGAAGAAATTACAATAGATGCGATAAGTTTAGTTACTGAGCCTGCAATAGCTGAAAACTTTGTTTATTTTAAAAAAGATAAACATAATTTAACATTAGCAAAAGTAGATGAAGAGCAAAAGCTACTTGTATCACCTGCATTAATACCTAACAAACAAATATATAGATTTGATGCAGAAACAAATCAAGAGTATTATGTATATTTTACTGAAGCAACTGTAAAAAAAGCAAGTGAGATGTATTTAAAATACAACAATAACAACAATGCTACAGTACAACATGAAAATAAAGTAACAGGTGTACATACAGTAGAAAGTTGGATAGTGCAAAATCCTGAAATGGATAAATCTAAGTTATATGGCTATGATGTACCTAAAGGCACATGGTTTGTGAGTATGAGAATAGAAAATGAAGAGATTATAGAACGTATAAAAAATGGTGAGCTACGTGGATTAAGTATTGAGGGATATTTTACTGATAAAATGGCTGAAATGAGCAAGTTTGCAAGAGTAGGTAGCATGGTAACAGATGGTAAAGATGGTAAAATAGATCTACCTTTATATGATAATGAAGATGAAGCACTAGCAAAAGCTAAAGAACTTGGTTGTGATGGCGTACATTCTCATTCACTAGATGGTAAAGAAGTTTTTATGCCTTGCTCAGATCATGATATTATAAGCAATTTATCAGAAATACTAAAAGAAGATTGTGGTTGTGAAGAAACAGAACTAATATCACCTAATCCTTGTACAAGTGGTTACAAGCCTATAGGACATAAAATAAAAGATGGTCGTAAAGTACCAAATTGTGTGCCTGTAAATGCAAAAAAGAAAAAAAAAAAGAAAAAAAAACGTAAGTACTTAGAAAGTTATAATGATTATCCACAAAGTGCTACAAACAACGCCAAAAGAGCAATAAAGTGGAAAGAAGAAAATGGTACAACTTGTGGAACACGTGTTGGTTGGACTAGAGCAGGTCAATTAGCTAGAAGAGAAAATATAACAAGAGATACTATTGCAAGAATGGCGTCGTTTAAAAGACATCAACAAAACAAAGATGTACCATATACTGAGGGATGTGGTGGTTTAATGTGGGATGCATGGGGTGGATCTAGTGGAATTAATTGGGCAATAAGCAAATTAAAAAAAATAGATTCAAAAAAGTAACAAAATATATAAACTTATATTTACTATAAATAACCTAACTATAAAATTTTCAAAATGGACTTAAAAACTAGAATTAGAGTTGCCTTAGGCATTGAGGAAGAAACTACTCAATTAGCATATGAGGGCAAACTAGCAGATGGTACTTTAATTGTATCTGAAGCAGATGCTCTTGCTGAGGGTGTCGCAGTAAATGTTCTTGTAGAAGATGGTACACAAATACCATTACCTGTAGGAGAATATGAAACAGAAGATGGCGTAAAATTTATCATAGAGGAAGAGGGTGTAATTGCTACAATGGTAGAAGAAACTGAAGCAAAAGATGAAGATGAAGAAATGTATGATGAAAAAGAAGAGATGTCAGATGAACATGCAGAACTATTTAATGAAATAGGAACTGTAGTTAAAGAATTATTAGAAGAGGTGCGTAATGATATAGCACGTTTATCTACAGAATTAGATGAGATAAGAGGAGAAAGCTTATCTAAAGATGAAAACATAGCTGAATTACAAGAAGAGAATGTAGAATTGGCTAAACAAGTAAAAGAATTAGGTGAAGAGCCAGGTGATAAGCCTGTAAAACTTAATAAGTTTACAAAAAATAATAAAAAAACAGAATTGTCAAAAGCAGAATATAACAAATTATCTGCTAAAGATAGATTTTGGTATAACTTAAATAATTAATAACAATAAAATTAAAAAAAAATGGGTTTTAATATTACTTCAAACTATAGTGGGGAACACGCAGGACAGTATATCGCGGCTGCGTTAAAATCTGCTAAATCTTTAGACTTTTTAACTGTTCTAGAGAATGTTAAATTTAAAAGAAACATAACAAAAGTAGCTACATCAGGATTAATTGTAGATGCAACTTGTGATTTTACTGATGCAGGTACACTTACACTAACTGAAAGAGTGCTTAATCCAAAAGAATTACAAATTAACGTTGATCTTTGTAAAAAAGATTTACTTGCTGACTGGCAGGCGGCTCAAATGAGAGCAGGGGCACACAATAGAGGAATGTCTGATGACTTTACAGCTTTCTTATTTTCACACTTAGCTATGGAAATAGCAAATAGCGTAGAAACTAGCATTTGGGATGGTTTAGATGCTAATGCAGGTGAGTTTACTGGCTTTATGCAGGCAGGTAATGGACACTTTGAAAATGATACTGCAATAGTAGAGGCAGATAATGAGGGTGGTGCAGGAACAGCGTTTACAGCATCAAACATTATTGCAAACTTACAAAATGTAGTTGAAAATATACCAAGTGCTGTTTACACTAAGGAAGATTTATATATTTATTTATCACCAACATCTTATAGAAAATATTTATCTGCTATTTCTGCCTTATCTGCTTTCCCTTTTAATCACATGGGAGAATATACAAAAATGTTTGAAGGCATTAAATTAGCAGTTTGTCCAGGTATGGTAGAAAATAAGATGTGCGCGGCACAACAGTCAAACTTATTCTTTGGAACTGATTTATTATCAGATCATACTGAGGTACGTGTACTAGATATGCAAGACCTCGATGGAAGCGATAATATTCGTGTGGTCGCGAAATTTACTGGCGGAACACAACACGCACAAGGTGGCGATATTGTGAGATTAGACTAATTAATAACTAGCTTAGAGCAAGGGGATTAAATTCCCTTTGCTTAAAAGCACTTAAAACATATAAAAATATGGCATGTGAATTAACGAAAGGAAGAGGTTTAGATTGCCGTGATGTGATGGGTGGTATAAAAGCCATCTATTTTGCACAGCATGAGGACGCTACAATAGTAGAAACAGCAGGTGCAGTTAGTGATTTAGATTTAACTACAAATTTGTTCAAATATACATTACCACGTGGTACAGGATCATTTACAGAAACTGTACAACCATCACAAGAAAATGGTACTGTATTTTATGAGCCTAGTGTGAATATTAAATTACACAAAATGACTGTAGGTGATAGAAATGAATTAAAACTATTAGCACAAAATAGATTATTAGTGTTTATACAAACTAATGTAAAAGATGCTAATGGTAAAGATAAAATTTGGTGTTTAGGAAGAGAAAATGGTTTAGAATTATCAGCAGGTACATCACAAACTGGTGCTGCCTTAGGAGATATGAATGGACTAGATTTGACATTTAGTGGCGCGGAAAGTGAGCCTTGTTTATTTGTACAAGCATACACAACAGCACCATTTGACAACGCAGGGTTTACAGTTACAATAACTGCATCATAATATATAAATTATATATATAATCAATTAAAGGTAAGGTAAAACTTACCTTTTTTTGTATATAAGCGTAATAAAATTAAGTTTTTTATATTTACTAAAAAGATGTTATATATAAAAAAGGCAGTAACAAATACTTTAAAAGTTGCATTAGCAGATAAAGTAAATGCATCTATAACACAATATAAGATAGTTTTGACAAATGATGTTAAAACATTAGATCAAGAATTAGTTATAGTACCTACATTTACTAATAGATATGCACAATTTAACATTGTAGAGCCTAGTAATATAACATTAACAGATGAGGGTAGTTATACTTATCAAATAAAAGGAGATGATGTAACACTTGCAAGAGGTAAAGCAATAGTTTATGATGGTACATTTACTACAGCTACAAAATTTGGAGATGAGGTAACATATACAGAACACACAAATACAGAAACTAACACACAATATATAACAATTTAATTATGGGATACAAAAATACAAACGATCATTTACAAGAGATGTTAGGTAAAAAAGGAACTGTAGAGGTTTTTACAACTTCGGCACAAACAAGTAAAGATTTTTACGCAATACATTTTGTAAATGAAAGTGTTATTACAAATTGTACTATAACAGGTGCAACAAATGATAGCAATTTAGATAGTAAAACAATACCTGCAGGTACTGTTATTTTCGCACCATTTACAGCGATAACTCTAACAAGTGGTTTAGCAATAGGATATAACAACTAAGATATGTTAAATCAAGCATTAGTATTAAAATCTAAAGTTTATAGTGCATTTGCTATTACTGATATTGAAAGTTTAAAACAATGGTTTAAATTTAATACAGGACAAATTGCAATAACAGATGGTATTCAATGGAATGATAGTAGTGGTAACAATTTACACGCGAGTCAAACAACAGATGCTCAAGAGGGTAGTGGATTTAGTGGTGGTGGTTTTGTAACAGATGCAGGTAGTCAAGATAATTTAGATTTTAGTACAACATATACTGATAGTGGTGATTATCACGTATTTATGGTATTAGATTTATCAGAAGAAAGTAATGAAAGTTTTTTAACAAGTGTAGATAACACATCTTTTATGCGTTTTGGACAGGGTGGTACTGCTACAGCATTTAGAATGAAACATGGTGGTACTACTTTAAATATAACACTATCAAGTGGTTTTGGTACTACAAAAGCAATAGCAGAAGTTACTAGAAATTCAAGTAATGTAGTTAGAGTTTTAAAAAATGGTGTTTCTTTAGGTAGTGGTACTGGTAGTGGTACATTTGGTTTTGAGCAATTAGGTAGTTCATCAAATGGTTTAACATCAGCAACAATATTTGAAGTGGTAATATTTAGTAGTGCATTATCAAGTGCAGATGCTACAAATGTACGTAATGATATTGCAGATAGAAATAGTATAAGTATATAATTATGGATAAAAATAGATTGTTACAAGTTTATTTAGAGCAACAAACTGCACCACGTGTAATGGAAAATGCATCTAATGATTGGATATCATATGGTGATGGTGAGTATAAAAATTTGTACCCACAATTTCTTATAGACATGTATAATTCAAGTGCAACACATTCTGCGATAGTAAATGCAACTGCATCTATGGTAGCAGGTAAAGATATTGTAATTGAAGATGAGGGTGCTGATCTTAGTACTTTTGTACAATTAAAGAAATTTTTAGCAAGTGTAAATAGAACAGGAGATTCAGCACATCAAATTATAACAAAATGTGCTTTTGATCTTAAATTATTTGGCTCATATGCAATAAATGTTATATGGTCTAAAGATAAAACTAAAATTGCAGAAATATATCACATTCCTGTAGAGCAAATACGTATTGGTAAAAAGAATGATAGTGGAGAGGTGGAAGAGTATTATGTTTCTAGTGATTGGAGTAGGTATAGACAAAAGGAATATGCACCACGTATTGTAAAAGCATATGATACACAAGATAGAACTGAAGCATCACAAATAATTTATTGTGGTATTTATTCGCCTGGTATGGAGGTGTATCACACTCCTGATTACTTATCATCTATGAATTGGATTTTAACTGATCATTTAACATCTGAGTACCATTTATCAAATATAAAAAATGGTTTTCATCCTAGCTTTTGGATTAATTTCAATAATGGTGTGCCTACAACTGAAGAGAGATATAAAATAGAGCAACAAATTAAAGATAAATTTACAGGAGTTAATAGTGGGCGTTTTGTACTTACATTCAGCGATGATAAAAACAATGCACCTGATTTACAACCAATACAAGTAAGTGATGCTGATAAACAATATACTGTTTTAAATGAATTATGCATACAGAATATTATGATTGGGCATCGCGTTACATCACCTATGTTATTAGGAGTTAAAACTGAGGGTCAATTAGGTGGTAGAGATGAGCTTTCTACAGCTTTTGAGTTGTATTCTAACACAGTTGTTAATCCAATGAAAGATCTTGCTTTAAAAGGGCTTAGAATGGTGTTAAATGTAAACAATTTAAATCTTCCTATATCATTAAGTGAGGTATCACCTCTTTCAAGTATGTTTGATGCTGATGTATTAAAAGATGTATTGACACAAGATGAGATAAGAGAGCAGTTAGGATATGAGCCATTAGCACAAGCAGAAGAGGTAAATAGTAGATTTTCAGAAGAAAGTGCATTAGATCACTTTTTAGCTAATTATGGTGAAGATGAAGATTTAGAAAATTGGGATTTGATAGATGAGGAAGATGCTAGTGATGAGCATGAAGATTTTGATTTTGCTTACAATTTAGAAAAAATGTATTTTGCTAGAACAGGTACATCAAAAGCAGAACGTAAAAGTGAGCAAGATGGTATAGATAGAGATATTAACCTATATAGAGTAAGATATGTATATGCAACTAAAGGTGGACATACAAGCGAAAGAGAATTTTGTAAAAAAATGGTTGCTGCGAATAAAGTATATCGTAAAGAAGATATAATAGGTCAAGCACATTCATTATCAAGTATAAGAGCTAATCCTGATTTAGCAGGTAATGATAGTGGTATTTACAATATATGGAAGTTTAAAGGCGGTGCTAACTGTCATCATAGATGGTATCGTAGAATATATCAAACAAAATTTGGTAATAGACCTAATTTAGAAGATGATACAATAATTACAACAACAAAAGCAAGATCAAAAGGATTTAGACCTGTACCAAATGAGCAAGAAGTACCAGTTGCACCTATTGATATGCCAAATAAAGGATATAAAAATTAAATAATAAAAAAATGGAAAAATTTTATAAAGAACTAAAATTAGCTAAGGAAAAATTAATAAAAGCAAATCTTAAAAAGTATAATGTTAAATTGTCTATGATTGATGATTTAGATGAGGTATTAGGTAGGTTATCTTATTTAGTTGAAGCAACTGATGAAGCAATAGATGAATTTCAACAAAAAAGAATGTTGGCTGCAGATATTTTACGTTTTGACTTTAGAGATTCTTTAGCTGAAGCTGAGGGTTATATTGATGATTTAACAGATGGTATAGCAAAATTAGGAATTGATAAGCCTGATGAGTTAGTAGCACTAGAGTCAAGACTAGATGATATTTATGATGAAGAAAAAAGATTAGAAGATGCTATGGCACAAGCAGGGTTTAAAATAAATTAATAAATGGCAGTACTTTTTATATCAGAAAATAAGTTAAAAAAATCTACTACTATAAATGGTAATGTAGATGTGGAATTGTTACGCCCACACATGAAGATCGCACAAGATGTTCATATACATACTAAACTAGGTACTGATTTATATAACAAATTACAAAGTGACATCACAGGTGGTAGCTTAAGTGGTAATTATCAAACACTTGTAGAGGATTATATACAAGATTCATTAACGCATTGGACATTATATGAAGCTATACCATTTTTAGGCTATAAAATAATGAATAAAAACATAGTGCGTAAAACAAGTGAAACAAGTCAAAATGCAGGATTAGATGAATTAAACTATTTACGTGAGATTGTTCGTAATACTGCTGAATGGTATACCGAACGTATGATTGACTGGTTAAGACATAATAATCATTTAGTGCCTGAGTACAATACAAACACAAATGAAGATTTATCGCCTACAAAACAAAATTATTATAGTGGTATGAATTTACATCCTATGAGAAAGCGACCAGGTGGTATATATTTAGATGATTTTTTAACGCCTGATTTAAAACCATAATGTATAGACCTAAAGCAAGTAACGAAAGAAAATTAAAAACATATTTAAAAAAATGCAAAAAATAGTTTTTACAATATTAATATTATTTGCTACAAATAATTTATTTGCACAATTTAATTTCTTAAAATATGCAACTGTTTACACATCTGTTAATGTAAACAATGCCTTATTTATGCAAGGCAACTATCAAATGATAGAAAATCAATTAGTCAATTTGACTAGAGAAAATCCATATGACTTTACAATAGCACTAGGTATTAGAAAATTAGCACGTTTTGAGTATCAAAGTAAACCAGGTAATTTCTATGATGGTACAGAAAAATATATAAGTGATAACTCTATTATTGGTGCAGTAAAAGGATTAGAATATAAAGCACAAGTAGAATTAAAAAGACAACAAGGTAGAGAATTTGAAAATAGACATATTTCTTTACGTTAT
>CEQK01014064.1_pt1 | contig 11547 bp, 8 predicted proteins | sample 531051 | NCBI WGS metagenome assembly CEQK01 (sample SAMEA2621229, study PRJEB7988) | marine metagenome | biome: marine biome (ENVO:00000447); feature: deep chlorophyll maximum layer (ENVO:xxxxxxxx); material: "saline water (ENVO:00002010), including plankton (ENVO:xxxxxxxx)" | depth 150 m
ACTTCGCCCGCTACCTCCTCGAGTTTCCGTTCGGCGACATCTATTCGCGGCCCGGTCTCGATCTGCGATCACGCGAAGTGGCGACAATTGCCGCGCTGACCGCGATGGGGACAGCTGCGCCGCAATTGAAGGTGCACATTCGTGCCGGACTGAATGTCGGGCTCAACCGCGAAGAGGTGATCGAGATCATCATGCAGATGGCAGTCTATGCCGGGTTTCCGGCTGCGCTGAATGGATTGGCTGTCGCGCGGGAGGCATTTGCGGATGCTTCGGAGCAAAATCTGGCCTGAGTCTGATTTACCGCCCGTTCAATACGCTCCCCTTCGCCACCCTTGAACGGTGCCATGGGAGCATTTTTTCGCGCAGGAGACTTGTCAAAGCCGCCGATCGACCCCGCACTCCTGGTGTCATTAACGTATTGAAAGGAGGTGATCCGATGTCGAGTGATTCCAAGGTTCTGGTTCGGTCTATGCGGATCGTACTCCGTCGGAGCAGCCTCTGACGGTGTAACGTACCGATCAGCCGGACAAACGGTTTGACGACCGACCGGCAACCGGAATTGCGAAGGCCACCCTCAAGGGTGGCCTTTTGCATTTCAGCGGGTATTGCATGAGGTGAGTTCTAGCAGCCGATCGCCTGACGGATCTCGTTGACCTCGCGAAGGCTGCGGCAGACGTTCTCACAGGGAATGCCGTCATTGTCCCCGTCGGCCCGGCTGTAGCCATTGCACCAAAGCATCACCGCATCCTGGCAATTCGTCATCTGTTTGCAGGTCAACCGCGCCTCCAAAAATTCGCCGCTGGCGCCAGCGGTCGTTGCCATGGCGACCAGCAACATGGCTGCCATGATTTCCGAGCGATGCATAATAGTCTCCCAGTTGCCCGGAGATCATATTCAATCCGCGCGAGCTTATTAGCAAATTTAATTTTGCCACGCGGATCATGGAATGTCACATGAGATGGTGTCCGGTTTCACGATTCCGGACAGGCGGGTTTGATGCGCTTGCCGCCATCATAGGGAACGGCCAGCCGTTCTTTGATCAGCATCGTGCCGAGGTTTTCGCCGTCACGTGACAGGTCGGCAATGACACGACCGTAAAATTTTCCGCCTGAGACGTTGTGCAGCTCGACCCTGTCGCCGGGACGGATGGCGTTGGCAAGCGTGATTTTCGCTTCTTGCGCGGTCCGCCTGAGGGAGGGGCATGTGGAGCGCAACTCCGGCGTATCGATGCCGCGCAGGCGAACGGCGACATGAAGGGAGAGATCCGGCCAGGGATGCGCCATCACGACGACCGTATCGCCGTCGATGATGCGAATCACCGTCGCCGCGACGGGGCCGGCAATCATCTGCGGAAGTGTTTCACGTGAATCAGCGTTAACGTTCCGTAACCCGATAAATAGGGCCGGAAGGGAAAGGGAAATAAAAATGGTCGCTCGCAGACGCATTATAGGAATATATTCCATATCTGCGCCGGTGCAACTGAAAATGTTCCTATTGTGTTCGGAGGTCTAGGTCAGAAATCGATGGCGCGGCCGTTGATTTCCCAGTCTCCGTAACGCGCAGGGTCCTTGCCGCCGCGTCCGCCGACCTCGCGTTCAGCTTCCATTTTGTCGGTTTCGGCCTTCTTGCGACGGGCATCGGCTTCGGCGAGGGCCCGTTGGGCCGCCGGGGTCAAAACCTTTTCCGGTTCCGCATTCTCCGCGGTTTCGTCGGGGCTTTCGGTTTTCTCACTCATATTGAACAAACCTCATGTCTTACCCATTTTCTAGTTGAACCGAAGCGCCGTGGCCAGTCCGGGCGAGGGCGCGAAAACCGGAGAAAACAGATGAACCTCGTTCGCACGGCCATGCTTCTGGCATTTATGACCGCGCTGTTCATGGGCGTCGGCTACCTGATCGGCGGCACCGGCGGCATGATGATCGCTCTTGTCATTGCGGCCGGTATGAACCTGTTTTCCTATTGGAATGCCGACAAGATGGTGCTGCGCATGCACAATGCGGTGCAGGTCGATGCAAGCACAGCGCCCGAATTCTATCACATGGTCGCCGATCTCGCGCAGAATGCCGGCCTGCCCATGCCGAAGGTCTATGTCATCGACAATCCGCAGCCCAACGCATTCGCGACCGGCCGCAATCCTGACAACGCAGCTGTTGCTGCGACGACCGGGCTTCTTCATGCGCTCAGCAACGAGGAAGTCGCCGCCGTGATGGCGCACGAGCTCGCCCATGTGCAGTACCGCGATACGCTGACCATGACGATCACGGCCACGCTTGCCGGTGCGATCTCCATGCTCGGCAATTTCGCGTTCTTCTTCGGGGGAAACCGCAATAATAACGGTCTTGGCATCGTCGGCGTCCTTGTCGCCATGATCGTGGCGCCGCTCGCAGCCGCGATGGTGCAGATGGCGATCAGCCGGACGCGGGAATATTCGGCCGACCGCCGGGGTGCTGAAATCTGCGGCAATCCGATGTGGCTCGCTTCGGCCTTGCAGAAAATCGCCATGGGGGCCAAAAGGGTGGTCAACGAGGAGGCCGAACGCAATCCGGCGACGGCCCATATGTTCATCATCAATCCCCTGAACGGTCAAAACATGGACAACCTGTTCTCCACGCACCCGGCGACCGAGAACCGCATCGCCGCGCTCAAGAAGATGGCGGCGGAATTCTCCGTACAACCGCGGCAGGCAGAGCCGGCGGAAGGTCCATGGTCGCGCCCCGACTCAACGGGTCCCGCTTCGGGACCTTGGGGTCGTGAGGGTGGATCGAGCTCGCGCCGCGGGCCGTGGTCTTGACCGAGGCGAAGTCAAAGGGTTCCGCGCGTCAAGCAAACGGCAATGCCCGCGCCAAGGCGCGATCGAATCGCCGGGATCGCGATAATTCCCGTCACGAGACCAAGCCGGGCCTGCAGGCACGCATAGCGGCTACGCGTCTTCTGGGCGCTGTCGTCGATGGAAAGGCATCGCTCGACGGGCTTCTGGACCGCGAGCACGGAAATCCGCATTTCCTGGCGCTTTCGGACTCCGACCGCGGGCTGGTGCGCGCGATCCTTCTCACCGCGCTGCGCCATTTCACTGTCATCGACGCGATCATCGATTCGCTGACCGAAAAACCATTGCCCGCTGGCGCCCGCTCGCTTCGGCATCTCCTGGCCATCGCCATCGCGCAGATCCTGCATCTGGAGGTCGCCGACCATGCGGCCGTCGATTTGGCCGTCAGCCAGGCCGATTCCGATCCGCGCAATCGCCGCTTCGCCTCGCTGGTCAATGCCGTCCTGCGGCGGTTGATCCGCGAGCGCGATACGCTGCCGGCCAAGGTTGCCGCGGTCACCGATCCGTTTCCGGAGTGGTTCATGGCGCGTCTTCGTGCGGCGTACGACACGCCGACAGTTGCGGCTATCGCCGAAGCTCTCAAAGTGCCCGCCCCCCTCGATCTGAGCGTGCGGGAGGATGCCGAGGGTTGGGCGGACAAGCTCGGCGGCACCGTTCTTCCCACCGGTACGGTGAGAATTGCGCCCGGTGGTCCGCCGGTTTCCGATCTTCCCGGTTTCGACGAGGGGGCCTGGTGGGTGCAGGATGCGGCCGCCGCGATTCCGGCGCGTCTGTTCGGTTCGCTCGAGGGCAAGCGGGTTGCCGATCTTTGCGCGGCACCCGGTGGCAAGACTGCCCAGCTCATTCTTGCGGGCGGAGAGGTCATCGCGTTCGACCAGTCGGCCAGCCGGCTGAAACGTCTCGACGGCAATCTCGCCCGGCTGGGGCTGTCTGCCGAAACCCGCAAGGAACGGGCCGAGAAAGTGAGCGACGAGGCCGGTTTCGACGCGGTTCTTCTCGACGCACCCTGTTCCTCAACCGGCACGGTGCGCCGCCATCCGGATGTGGTCTGGACCAAGTCCGCCGACGACATCACCAAGCTTGCCCGTGTGCAGCGAAGCCTGCTCGACCATGCAGTCACGCTGGTCAAACCGGACGGCGTGTTGGTGTTCTCCAACTGCTCGCTCGATCGGGAGGAGGGCGAGGCGATGATATCGGACTTTCTCGCCGATCACCGGGACTGGGCGATCGTGCCGGTAAAGCCGGAGCTTCTTCCGGGCCTCGAAATGGCGATCACCGACAAGGGTGAAATCCGCACACATCCGGCAATGCTTGCGGATCGTAACTGTGAAATTAGCGGTATGGACGGCTTCTACGCTGTGGTCCTACAACGGTCTTGAAAACCGATTGTTAACCAAATCGGTCCACAGCTAGTCCGGAAGTGAACAGTCCGTGATTTTGCAAATTGGTATTCCCCGCATCGGGAACGGACTTGCAGCCCGGGACCTCAATGCTTGACCTTTTCGCTCGCCGATAGCCGCCGCACAACCGGATTTTACGTCACCGAAGCCTGGCAGCGCTTTTCGCGCCGGCTGGCGCTCGGGCGGATTTCGGCTGTCCGCTTTGCGGGCACTGTGCCAAACCGGCTCATCGTTGCGCCAATCGATCTGCGCGTGGCCGACCCGCATATCGCGACCGAAATCTATTATGGCCGCTTTCCGTTTGCGGGTACGCTTCTCGATACCGAAGGCGAATCGCCGTTCCAGATGGAGGCCCCGACGCCGGGCTTTTTTGCCGAGCTTCACGGTTTCGGCTGGCTGCGCCACATGCGTGCCGCCAATCACGATCTTGCGGCGGCGAACGCCCGCAGCCTGGTCGATGACTGGATCACATCCCATGGCCGTCAGCTCAACTCGGACTCCTATCGGCCCGACATCCTGTCCACCCGGTTGATTGCTTGGTTCTCGCATTCACCCGTGGTGCTGCGCGGAGCCGATCACGGCTTCTATCGCCGTTTCCTCAAATCGATCGCCCTGCAGGTGCGGTTTCTGCGTCACGTCGCGTCCGGCATCGCACCGGGTGAAGCACGGTTCAGGGCGCGGATCGCGCTTGCCATGTCGAGCCTCTGCTTGCCCGTCAGCAGCAATGCAATCAAGGCTGCCGCGCGCCATCTCGATGATGAAATTGCGCGGCAGATCCTGCCCGATGGCGGGCACATCTCGCGCAATCCGCAGGTGCTTCTCAACCTGCTCACCGATCTTCTGCCGCTCCGGCAAACCTATGTGAATGTCGGTTCGCGCCTGCCGCCGCGAATGACGCCTGGGATCGACCGCATCTTCTCGGCATTGAAATTCTTCCGCCATTCCAATGGTGAACTATCGCTCTTCAACGGCGCGACAACGGCGTCCGCCAACGCCCTGTTTGCAGTGCTGCGCTATGACGATTCCTCGGGTGTGCCGTTCCGCGAGGCCCCGCATTCCAAGTTCCAGCGCTTGGCTGCGGGCCCGACCGTGGTGATTGCCGATACCGGCCCTCCACCTCCCGGCGCCATGTCGCGCATCGCCTTTGCAGGCTGCAATTCCTTCGAACTGTCCTCCGGCGGCTCGCGTTTCATCATCAATGCGGGTGGGCCGTTTCACGTGAATCAGCTGCATAGCGACTTCGCCCGGATGACCGCGGCCCACTCCACGGTCACGCTCAACGACACCTCTTCGCTGCGTTACTCGCAGTCGGGGTTTCTCGGGCCGGTGGTCGTCGGCGGTGTCTCGAGAGTGGACATCGAAAACCTGGACAAGACCGATGGAACCGTCGGGTTTGCCGCGACCCATGACGGCTATGCAGATCCCTTCGACAAGCTGCACCGGCGGGAAGTGAGCCTCTCGCCGGATGGGCGGATTTTGACCGGCCGCGACCGGATATTCCGCGTCGGGGGAAGGGTGATCCAGCGGGACGATCACGACCAGGCCGTCGCACGCTTTCACGTCCACCCCAATGTCGCCATCCATCAACATGACGACGGCACCATCCTCATGACGGCCGGCGATGGCGAGAGCTGGTCTTTCTCCTGCGCGGACGTGCGACCGCTGATCGAGGACGATGTACATTTCGCCGATCTCGCGGGTCCGCGCGCGTGCAAACAGATCGCGATTGCCTTCCAGCCTGTCGATATCGCCGAGATCCGCTGGACCTTCTCGCGCGTTTCGGGCCGCGACTGAGCGCTTCCCCGTCAGCTGCGGCCATTTGCTTGGCAAAAGCCCGGCCTTGGCGGTTTGCAGCACCCGGACGATGTGCTAACTCCCGCGCCATCCTCACACACATGAAAGGCCGGTCCTGCACGGGTCGGCGACAGGGACGCGCGACATGGCTGTCATTTCCAAGAATTATCCGGCCCCCGAACGGGTGCAGGTCAAGCGGGCTTTGCTTTCGGTATCCGACAAGACCGGCCTGATCGAGTTTGCGATGCGGTTGTCGAAGGCCGGTGTCGAACTGGTGTCGACGGGCGGCACCGCGCGCTCGATCGCCGAGGCCGGTTTGCCCGTGCGCGATGTCTCCGAACTGACCGGTTTCCCGGAAATCATGGATGGCCGTGTGAAGACGCTCCATCCAGGCGTCCATGGCGGTCTTCTGGCAATCCGCGACGATGCCGAACACACCGCAGCCATGGAAGCGCATAATATCGGCGCGATCGATCTGGCGGTGATCAACCTCTATCCGTTCGAGGAAGTCCGCGCTTCGGGCGGCGACTATGCCACGATGGTCGAGAACATCGATATTGGTGGCCCGGCGATGATCCGCGCGGCGGCCAAGAACCACGCCTATGTCGGCATCGTTACCGATCCCGCCGATTATGACCGGGTGGCCGAGGCGATCGAAAGCGATGGCGGCGCCCTGGGGCTCGGCCTGCGCAAGGAACTCGCCGCACTCGCCTATGCGCGCACGGCAGCCTATGATTCCGCGATTTCCGGCTGGTTTGCCGAGGCGCTGGAACTGGAAGCCCCGCGTCATCGCGCCTTTGGCGGTTCGCTGCGCGAGGTCATGCGCTACGGCGAGAATCCGCATCAGAAAGCGGCATTCTACGTCGATGGAAACACCCGTCCGGGTGTCGCGACAGCCGAGCTTCTGCAGGGAAAGCAGCTTTCCTACAACAACATCAACGATACCGATGCGGCCTTCGAACTGGTGAGCGAATTCGGTGACGGCAAGCCGGCCTGCGCCATCATCAAGCATGCCAACCCCTGCGGCGTGGCCGTTGGCGATACGTTGCTGGATGCCTATCGCCAGGCGCTGCGCTGCGATCCGGTATCCGCCTTCGGCGGCATCATCGCCTTCAACGGCGAGCTCGACGGTGCGACCGCCGAGGAAATCGTCAAGCTGATGACCGAAGTCATCATCGCGCCTTCGGTAAGCGATGACGCACGCAAGGTGATTGCGGCCAAGAAGAACCTGCGTCTGCTCGTCACCGGCGCGCTGGCCGATCCGGCCGCGCCCGGCATGGCCTACAAGAGTGTCTCCGGCGGGCTTCTTGTCCAGAGCCGCGACAATGGCGTGATCTCGAAGGACGACCTGAAGGTGGTGACCAAGCGTGCGCCGAGCGAGCAGGAGATCGAGGACCTTCTCTTCGCCTTCAAGGTCGGCAAGCACGTCAAGTCGAACGCCATCGTTTACGTCAAGGACGGCGCGACGGTCGGTATCGGTGCGGGCCAGATGAGCCGGGTGGATTCGGCCCGGATCGCGGCGCGGAAGTCGCAGGATGCTGCCGAAGCTGCCGGCGAAACCGGCATGCTGACCAAGGGCAGCGTTGTCGCTTCCGATGCCTTCTTCCCCTTCGCCGACGGGCTTCTCTCGGCTGTGGAGGCAGGTGCCACCGCCGTCATCCAGCCGGGGGGCTCGATGCGTGACGCCGAGGTGATCGCCGCCGCGGACGAGGCGGGCATCGCCATGGTGTTTACCGGCATGCGCCACTTCCGGCATTGATCCGGACGGCACTCACCGGGTCCTGCAAGCGGGTACCATGATCCCAGCATTTGCCGATCAATCTTTCTGACGGCTCCATCCCTTGCACAGGGCCGTCAGTGAAAATTCCGCCCCTTCGGCATGACCCGCGCCGCTTCGCGCGCGGGTTCGGACAGCGGAAGCGGCAGTTCCTGCAAGGGGGCGGCAGGCGGCGGGTTTGCCGCCTTGAGCTTGCGGGCCGCCTGCGCGCCCGATTTCCGGAACACACGGTTTTCCATCACCGGCCGTCGCACCTCGTCGCCGCGCGCGAGACTTTCGATATCCGCTGATTTCGGATCGCGATCGGCGTCGAGCCAGGCCAGTTCGCCCGAAATGTCGGCGATCCGGTCGGCGACGAGGTGGATGACACCCGATTCATTCTGCAGCCGCCCCTCCACCCGGATCAGCCGGGAGCCCAGCACCTCGCGCCGGAATGTCTCGAAGGCCTTCGGCCAGACTATGACATTGGCCACCCCTGTCTCGTCCTCGATCGTCATGAAGATCACGCCCTTGGCCGAGCCCGGGCGCTGACGCACCAGAACCAGTCCGGCAACCGTGGTACGCTGCCCGGTTCTCATGGTTTCAAGCCGCTGGTTCTGAACGATCCCCTGATGAGAAAATCGCTCGCGCAGAAAGCTGACCGGATGAGCCTTCAGCGAAAATGACAAATATCGGTAGTCGTTGATGACCTCCTCGCCGGGCGGCATGGTGGGCAGGCGCATCTCGGCCTCGATTTCGGGCGACGGGTCTGCCGCGCTTTCGAAGAGGGGCAGGTGCTCGGAAGCGGCCGCCGGATCAAGCGCGCGGGCAGCCCAGAGTGCTTCGCGGCGCGACAGTCCGAGCGATGAAAATGCGTCCGCATCGGCCAATCGTTCGACGGTGGCCCGCGCCAGCCCGGCGCGCAGCCAGAGGTCCCGGACCGAATCGTAGCCCGCGCCCCGCATTTCGACCAGCCGTTCCATATCGGCTTCCGACAAACCCTTGACCTGCCGGAAGCCGAGACGCACCGCGTGACGGCTTTTGATAACGTCGCGCATGCCGGCATGGCGCGGGGCGATGGCCGCGGGATCGAAAGTGGCTTCTTCCAGTGTGCAATCCCAGTCCGAGAGGTTCACATCGACCGGCCTGATTTCGACGCCATGCTCGCGGGCATCGCGGATCAGTTGGCCGGGCGCGTAAAATCCCATCGGCTGGGCGTTAAGGATCGCCGCACAGAAGACATCCGGATAGACCGCCTTCATCCAGGACGAGGCATAGACGAGAAGCGCAAAGGAGGCGGCATGGCTTTCCGGAAAACCATATTCTCCAAAGCCCTCGATCTGCTGAAAGCAGCGTTCCGCAAATTGCTTTTCGTAGCCGTTTGCGACCATGCCCTCGATCATCTTCCTCTGGAAGGTGTGAATGGTGCCGACGCGGCGGAAGGTGGCCATGGCGCGGCGCAGCCGGTCGGCCTCGGACGGGGTGAAGCCGGCGGCAACGATGGCGATCTTCATCGCCTGTTCCTGGAACAGGGGGACGCCGAGCGTCTTGCCGAGAACGGCGCGCAACTCCTCCTTGGGATAGGTGACGGGCTCCTTGCCCTCGCGGCGCCTGAGATAGGGGTGGACCATGTCGCCCTGGATCGGCCCCGGTCGTACGATGGCGACCTCAATGACGAGGTCGTAGAAATCCTTCGGCCTGAGCCGCGGCAGCATGCTCATCTGGGCGCGGCTTTCGATCTGGAAGACCCCGATCGTATCGGCGCGCTGGATCATGGCGTAGACGTATGATTTCTCCTTGGGGATGGTGGCAAGTGTGAGCGGCGCGTCATAATGGGAGGCGAGGAGCTCAAGCCCGCGCGCCAGGCATGTGAGCATGCCGAGCGCGAGGATATCGATCTTGAGAATGCCCAGTGCGTCGAGATCATCCTTGTCCCATTCCACCATGGTGCGATCGACCATGGCGGTATTCATCAGCGGTACCACCTCGTCGAGCCGGTCCCGGGTGATCACGAACCCGCCGACATGCTGGGAGAGATGGCGGGGAAAGCCGCTCAGCCGTGAGGCGTGATCGAGCACCTGCCGCGTGGTGCGGTCGGCAATATCGAGCCCGGCGATCTTTGCCTCGCGCTCGCCCATCGCATCCGATGACCAGCCCCAGACAGAGCCTGACAGTGCGGAGATCGCATCTTCCGACAAACCGAAAGCCTTGCCGACCTCGCGGGCGGCGGACCTGGCGCGATAGCAGATAACCGTTGCCGCGAGTCCCGCATGATCGCGGCCATAGCGCTCATAGATGTACTGGATGACCTCCTCGCGCCGCCCATGCTCGAAATCGACGTCGATATCAGGCGGCTCGCGGCGTTCGGGAGAGATGAAGCGTTCGAAGAGAAGATCGGCGAAGGTCGGGTCCACCTCGGTGATACCGATACAGAAGCATATGGTGGAATTGGCCGCAGAGCCGCGGCCCTGACAGAGAATGCCCTGGGAGCGCGCGAAACGGACGATGTCCCAGACTGTCAGGAAATAAGGCGCGTAATCGAGTTCGGCGATGAGCTCGAGCTCGTGGGCGATCTGGCGCTCCACCCGCTCGGGCACGTTTTCTCCGTAACGCGTCCGGGCGCCTTCTTCGGCGAGCCTTGCGAGATGTTCCTGCGGCGTGCCTTCGCCCAGTTTCTCGTCGGGATACTGATAGCGCAATTCATCGAGCGAAAATGTCAGTTCGCGTGCGAAACGCAGCGTTTCTCCGAGCGCCTCAGGATAATCGCGCAGGAGATAGTCCATCTCGGCAGCACCCTTGAGATGGCGCTCGCCATGGGCTGACAGAAGCCGCCCGGCGCGATCGAGCGGCACATGATTGCGGATGGCGGTCAGCACGTGCTGGTCGGCACGGCGGGCAGGATCGTGGCAGAGTGCGTCATTGGTCGCGATGGTTTTCACACGCGCAGCCCGGGCCATGCGCGAAAGACGGGCCAGCCTGATCCGGTCGTGGCCCTCATGGGCCGGAACGAGTGCCAGCCGGACCGAACGGGCAAAAATATCCTTCAACTGCCGGAGCAGATCTCTGAGTTCTTCTTCCCGACGGTTTCCTACTTCCGGATCGCCGAGGTCCGAGTGAGTGACTGGCAGAACGATGAGATTGAGGTCCTCGCCCCAGTCGAAAAGATCCTGCAGGGCAAGCGTGCAGGCACCTTTCTCGGCACGGAGATTGCCGCAGGTGAGCAGGCGGCAGAGACGTCCCCAGCCGGCACGGTTTTTCGGATAGGCGAGAATGTCCGGGGTGCCGTCCGCAAAGCAAAGGCGCGTGCCGGGATGGAAGACAAGACCGGATTCGCGGGCCGCCATATGGGCACGTACCACGCCGGCCACCGTATTGCGGTCGGCCAGACCGAAGCGGTGCTGGCCGAGGCGGGCGGCCATGACCGCCAGTTCCTCAGGGTGGGACGCGCCCTCGAGAAAGGAGAAATTGCTGCGCAGGCCGAATTCCGCGAAGGTTTCTGTTTGCTGCGTTGAGGCCGGGGTCCTCATCGTCCCGCCTCAGACGAAGAGACCGTGAAGAAACCAGCGCGGGGTGCCGGGTTCGCGCTCGTACAAGCCTTCGCGAAACAGCCAGTAGCGGCGGCCGGCTTCATCTTCGACGCGATAATAGTCGCGGGTCAGCGCATCCTCGCCATCGGTCCACCATTCGGCGGCGATGCGCTCGGGGCCTTCGGCACGGCCGACGCGATGGCGGGCATTGCGCCAGCTGAAGATGACCGGCGGCCCTTCGGG